>CERC01002235.1_pt1 | contig 325367 bp, 337 predicted proteins | sample 530921 | NCBI WGS metagenome assembly CERC01 (sample SAMEA2621099, study PRJEB7988) | marine metagenome | isolation source: saline water (ENVO:00002010), including
AGAGAAGATCTCAAAATCATCAATGAACAGGATTTGGAGCAATTACGTGAATTTTGTTTCATAAATACCGGTCTTTCTTGTTGGACTGAATCTACTCTAGTTTCCTAAAAGCACTATAACTCGTTGAAATATAGAAAGAACAGAGTTGAACCTCACCCTGCACGACTTTGCTTGTGTGATGACTCTATATAGGTTAAAAGTTTACCCTTGATATTTACGGAAAAGTTACGGATAATGCAATTTGTGAAAAGAATTGTAGATTTTTTAAATATATCCTCATTTATGGTGGAGGTTGAGCGGGTAAAAGATCCCTCCCTAAAGTCACGTCCGGCCATAATAGCGGCGACAAACTCCGATCGCTCAAAGGTTTGGGACGTTTCAAGTGAGGCCAAGGAGATTGGCATCGTCAAAGGAATGGATCTGGCCGTTGCAAAAAGAATGGAGAAGAGTCTAAGAGTGGTTGAGCCAAGGCCAGATCTATACAACTCAATCCATAAAAAGCTTCTCTACATGGCCTCAAGGCTAACACCAGTATACGAGTCCTGTGCTCCGGGAAAGATATATTTGGACTTTTCTGGTTTCGACAAACTCTATGGCAGACCACAAAACTTTGCCAGAAAAATACAGAGCAATATTCAAGAGGGCTTCCAACTACGTCCCCGATTGGGAATTTCTGAAAACAAGCTTGTTGCGAAAGCGGCAACAAACCCCTATCAGATTAGCGAAGAAGTTTTTCTAGTAAATGGATCTGATAAAGAGAAGTTTTTGGATCCCTTTCCCAACCAAGTCCTACCTGTCATAAAACAACTAAAGAAGTCTTCCTCTTATATGGAGATCTTTGACGATTTAAACCTTCAAACAGTTGGTGATTTAAAGTGCTTAGATCCGATAACCCTTGAAGCGATATTCCCAGAGAAATCACGCCTGATCTTTCAGATGGCCAGAGGCATAGACAATAGCCCTGTAACTCCCCCAAAGAATGAACCCACAGTGGTTGTCGAAGCACACCTTGAAGAGGAAACAAATAGTCTCGAACGAATACGCGAAGTGATGTTTGCATTGTCAGAGCAGGCCTTTGCCAAGCTGCGCTCAAAGGGCTTTTTCACTAGAAAGTTTAAGCTTGCTCTTCGTTATGCAGACTACAAGTACTTGGAGAAGACCACAAAACTTGAGTCCTCTATTGAATACTCCCACGACCTGCAAGCACAGCTTTTGCGCTCCTTAGGCTTTCTCTATACCCGGAGAACTTCAATTCGCTACATCATGATTGAACTAATGGACCTTGGAAAACAGCAGGTTCAGTTGAGTCTTCTGGATGATCCAAAGAAACCTTTAATAAGTGCAATGGATCAGATCAATAAAAAGTTCCCCAGAAAAGTTAAGTTTGGAAGAGAGATCATATGAACTACTTAAACACCCATTCACGCTTCTCATTAATGGGAGGCCTAAACTCTCCAGAAGAGCTCCTACAGTTCGCTCAAGATCAAAGAGCGAATGCCCTGGCCTTGACTGACACCAATGGCCTCTACGGTGTTCCAGAGTTCTTAGAAGTAGCGCGAGAGTACAATGTAAGGCCAATTGTGGGAGTTGAAATAAGAAGCAATGAGCTGGAATTTAGTGCTCTAGCAAGAAATAGAAAAGGATATGAAGGGCTATGTTTATATTTAACTAAATTTCACCAAAGCAATCAACGAATCCCTCTTAAAGATACATGCGCTTTTTTGGCGAACTACCTAGAGGATCTTGTTTTTTTCTCGTCCCAAAAACCTTTCTTGCTAGAAATGAAGAACCTAGGTGCCTCTATTTTTTTTGAGATGTCGCGGGGCTTCTTCACTCATAGAGACGTGCTATGGGCAAAAGAAAAAAGTATTGAGCTTCTTGCAAACAACAAAGTTCACTACATCCACCCCAATCAGGCGCCTTACTATCAAGCGCTGCGGGCCATTGATGGAAACACTACACTTGATCAGGTGAACATGAGCGCCTATCACAACCATCACTGTCATATGTGGGACAGGAAAAGATTTGAGAGCTTCTTTGCTCCATACCCTACGGCCCTGGAGAATAATAAGAAAATAAAAGATTTGGTATCTAGCGACTGGTTTTTTAATGGGGCCATCATGCCGGATTTCAATGCCATGAGCGAGGAGGAATCAGACAAGCTCTTAAGGAAAAAGTGTGAGGCGCGAATCAAGGACCGCTATGACTTAACGGACTCTTCTTTAATAAACAAAGTGCATGAGCGCCTAGATTATGAACTTGAGATCATTTCCCATAAGAGCTTTTCATCATACTTTCTAAACGTCGAAGAGATGGCAAGCTTTTGCGAATACACCTGTGGTCGGGGGTCAAGTGCCGCAAGTATTGTAAACTACCTTCTCCATATAACCCATGTAGATCCGATTGGTGAAAACCTTTTATTTGACCGTTTTATGAATGTTGATCGCCAAGATCCTCCAGACATTGACGTGGATTTTCCTTGGGATCAGCGAGACGATGTTTTGGACGCCATTTTTGAAAAACACAAAGGAAGAGCGGCAATGGTTGCCAATCACAACTACCTTCGCGATCGTTCGGCCTTGCGAGAGATGGCAAAGGTTTTTGGTATTAAAGACGATGAGATCTCCTATACTTTAGATCGTCTAGGCAAGGTGGAGCTAAATGGACTGTGGATTAAGATCCTGCATTACGCCTCTCAGGTGGAAGGCGTTCTAAGACACCTAAGCGTTCACTGCGGCGGCGTTGTTGTCACTCCTGACAGAATAGACAAATACGTCCCCGTTGAGATGTCTAAGAAGGGCTACCCAGTCATACAGTGGGAAAAAGACCAAACAGAGGCTGCGGGCCTTGTTAAAACCGATATTTTAGGAAACCGAGGTCTTGCGGTTATACGTGATGTGATCAATTCACTGCGCTTTGAAGGCAAAGAGAATATTTGCTATCAGGCCTTAAACCCACAAAGTGATCCAAAGACTCAAAAGGTGTTTATTGAAGGACAAACAGTTGGAGTTACCCACTTTGAATCTCCAAGGTGTCGAACCCTTTTAAAGACCATGAAGGATGCAAAGCTCTCAACACTTTCAATCATCTGCTCCATAATTCGGCCTGCGGCCATGGTTCAAGTAAATGAACTCATTAGACGCTTTCACGGCGGCAGATTTCGCTATCTGCACCCAAAGCTTGAAAAGATTCTTGGACAGACATTTGGAGTTATGGTCTATCAAGAAGACGTTATGCGTGTAAGCAAGAGCCTTGCAGGCTTTACAAGTCAGGAAGGCAATGAGCTCAGAAAAGTCCTTGCTAAAAAGTCTAAAAACAAAAAGCTTCAGTACTATAAAAATAAATTCTTTAAAGGTTGCGAGAAAGAAGGTCTTCCAAAAGCTCACATAGAAAAGCTTTGGTATGACATTGAAAGTTTTGCTGGCTACTCTTTTTGCAAGCCTCACAGTGACAGCTACTCTCTTGTGTCTTTTAAGTCCGCCTATTTAAAGGCCCACTATCCCGCGCAATTTATGGCCGCAACAATTTCCAACCAAGGGGGCTTTTACGTCTCCAATGTGGAGAACTATCTAAATGAAGCAAGACGCATGGGAGTGGTTATTTTACCTCCAGACATAAACCTAAGTGATTACGAATACACTGGCCGTGAAATGGAAATACGAACAGGTCTGAAGCAGCTAAAGGGAGTCACCCAAAGAACGATAAAAAAGATCATTTCCCAAAGAGAGCTTGGAGATTACAGAAATCTTGAGGACTTTTTAAATCGAGTAAATCCGGCCTTTCATGAGGCAAAGACTCTTGTGAAGGCCCGATGTTTTTCAAGTATACGCTCAGAAAAAACCAATAAATTGAAAAACTCTCAACTCATGTGGATGGTGTATGAGCATTTTGCCAAAAAGAAAGGCTCACTAGATCCCAATAAGAACCTCCCAGTTCTAACTAAAAACATTAAGGAGTTCCCAAAGGAAAAGCTCATATACTGGGAGCAACAATGCTTAGATGGCTTTATCACTTTTCCGTCTTGGTTTTTATACAGAGATCTTTTGAAGCAGCGTCAGATAATCCCCTCCACTCTTATAAAGGATCATCTTAAAGAAGAGGTTATTCTGTACGGGCAGACAGTAAGTGTAAAAGGTGTGCGAACAAAGCATGAGCAAAGCATGGCGTTTATTACGTTCTCTGACGACGATGGAATGTATAACACCACCCTTTTCCCAAATCAATACGAGCAGTTTAGAGACTTGCTCCAGCTTGGTGGATCGTTTCTTATAAAAGGAAAAGTGGAAAAAGATTTTAATGACTGCCAAATAGTTGTCTCAGACATTAAAAGAGTTGGTGAAATATAAAGGAACAAGTTTTGCACCTTCTAACACTAGAGGAGCACTTATGAATTTCTTTAAAGTTTTTACCGGACTAGGCCTGGCCATTTTAGCAAAGAACTTTGCAACGACCACATTCAACAGAAGGTACTTTGATTCAAAGGTGGTGTTAATAACTGGTGGATCTAAAGGGCTGGGTTTTGTGATGGCGCGGGAGCTGTTAAAGGAGGGAGCAAGAGTGGCCATTTGCGCTCGCGAAAGGGATGAGTTGGAAAGGGCAAAAAGGAAGCTTTTACAGTATGGAGAAGAGGTTTTGACCTTGGTTTGTGATGTCACAGATGAGGCCCAAGTTCACGATATGGTCATGGATACGGTGGAATACTTTGGCAGACTGGATATTTTGCTCAACAATGCTGGCATCATTCAGGTTGGGCCTATGCAGGCCTTTTCAAAGAAAGAATATGAAAAAGCAATGAATGTCATGTACTGGGGCATAGCAAACACAACTCTGGAAGTCATACCCCACTTTAAGGAGCAGGGTGGCGGACAAATAGTAAACATTACCTCTGTGGGTGGAAAGGTAAGCATGCCTCACCTGCTTCCATACGACGCCTCTAAATTTGCGGCCATAGGCTTCTCCGAAGGAAGCGCGGCAGAACTTAGAAAAGATGGCATATATGTAACGGCCATTATTCCAGGACTAATGAGAACAGGCTCTTTTGTGAACGCTGACTTTCAAAAAGGAAATGAGAAAGAGTTTAATCTATTTCGAATCCTTGCAAACCTTCCAATGGCCACAATGAGCGCCGAAAAAGCGGCACATAAGATTCTAAATGCCATAAAGACAAAGGATGCCGTAAAGGTAATAGGTCCCCAAGCACGAATGCTTATAGAGCTTCACCACTTTTTTCCAAACTTAATGGTTAAGCTTTTCTCTTTAATAAACAAGCAAATTCCAACTTCTGGAGAGAAGAATATTGTTAAGGGAGAAAATTTTGAAGATGCTAGCTCCAGAGGAGCTCGTTTAGAGTCAATGGGTCAAAAAGAGAAAGAGCAATTCCAGCGTTTTTGAAGACTTGGATGGAAGCTTCCCATCCAAAATTAGCGACTTTCCCTAAGGGTGCTGCTGGGGTCTTTGCACCTGTGCTGCTTGAGCTCCTCGCGCAACAGGCACTCTTTGTTGAGCTTGTTGTTGCTGTTGTTTTTGTCTGTTGTAAACTGTAACAATCCCCTCTCTAGCGTTAAAGTCACAACCAGTTGGCAGTTTAACAATAATTTCTTTCTCGTCATGCAATCTTTCCTGATTGCAGGCGGAAACACGTAAATACTCAACATGAACCATCATTACATTTTTGTTGCATGATACAACTTCGGTTTTTATCTTAGGAAAGATTTCTCTGAACTTAAAATTGCCACAAGAGGCAACTCTTCCATCCAACTTAAAAGACACACCCTTAAAAAACTTTTTGCTTCGGGGGCCATTTGTTTTAATAATCGTTTTATTTTCAACTTCATGGCCGGCGGCTCCGTTGTAAGAGAAGTTGTCATAATAAGGTGTGAAGCTGCTCGCATTGGCGGAAAAAGCACCGATGAGTAAAAATAAGTTTATTAGTTTTTTCACGATAGTGACCTCTTAAGTGTGAATTTTACGAGGTCATTCTTACACGTTAAGATAATTTAACTCAACTCAATGCAGAACAGATGATAATTTTTTCAGGGAAAGAATTGGCGGAAATGAAGTTCCGCCAGATCGGTAGTTAATTTAGAGGAGAGATTAAAGCAGGCCCATATCCCTGCCCTTCTTCATGAGCTCTTCTCGCTCCTCATCAGACATATTCATGATGGTCTCTTGAACCTTCTGAAGCTCAGCTGGATCCATGTTGGCCATCATTTCCTGGGCCTTTTGAAACATATCCTCATTAAATTGTTGATTATCTTGTTTAGAAAATACTATTTTTTCGGACTCAACAATTGACTCAATATTGTGATCGGCCTTCATTGTCTCCATGACTTTATTAAAACTTAACCCTCTATTGTCGGCCGCCTCATACATTTTCTCAGTGGGCAGAGAAACCTTCTTACCCGGAAAGCCGTTTGTTTCCAGTGTTTTGATAATTTTATCTATAAATTCGTTCATAATTCCATCCTTTGGCCTTAAGTACCAGCTCTCATTCGTTTTGAAAATTAAAACCGAGCTCCAATTTGTAATTTTAACAGTGTAATTCTAGGAAAGGTTCGCACGAAGCTTAAGACGTCCCTCACTGTTTCTCGGTCGTCCTGGCCTTCGGCATACTCAAAGAAATCTGACTCTTGCTTAAGCTTAATCCATGGTTGGGACCAGGCAATCCAATCAATCCCAAATAGAAAGGAATCCCCAATTCTCCAACGATTGCCTAAAGAAAGGTAGGTTCCCAAAGACTGGGTTTCAACGACATCGGAGGATGGACTGGCTCCACTGCTTAAAGTATCCAAGAACCTATCCCCTATAAATACATTAAAATCAAAATAGCTAATTCCATAGCCAAAATTAAAGCTTTCAAACCAAATATTCTTTCTCTTAATTAGAGTGATCCGCGTGTCTGACATTGAGCCAATATCATCCATAATTAAAGGCACTCCTAGAGTGGACTTAAGATATTCAACTTCCCATAGTCCATAGTCTTCAAATTTTTTTCCAACGCTGAATCCCCACTTTCCAGGAATAATTAAATCAAGGTATGAGTAGTTGAAAAGGAGATGAGTATCCTCATGCCAAGCTGACCTCGCTGGCGCGATAGTTATGAACAAAAGGGCAACAAGTATTTTCATATTGGGATATGCCTTATTTATTGATTGAAACTTTCCAGCCGCGGGCCCTTTTAAGGACTTCAACAGTGGACTCAAAATTTGAAATTCGTTTAATTATAAATGAAAAAGCTCCTTCTTCAACTCTCAGTTCGTCAATTCGTAAATAAACTAAAAACTCTGGAAGGGTTGGATTATTGAATGTTACTTTTTTCTCCAGGCCATTAACACTCAGGCCTAGCATAGAGTGAACAAGCAAAAATACAACGCCTGCCGCCCAGGCCTGAGGAGCGCAAGACACAGGGTACAGCGTTGGAGACTCGCTCTCCTCCCTTTCAAAACCACAAAAGAGCTCTGGGAGCCTAGAGAGATTAACTTCTTGAGAAAGTTCAAAAAGTGATGTGGTCAAAATGTTGAATTTTTCAATCTCCCCATAACGCTTTAGTCCATAAGCTATCATTGAATTGTCATGAGGCCAGATAGACCCATTGTGATAGGACATTGGGTTGAAACGCGCTTCTGAAGCGCTTAGTGTTCTGATTCCCCAACCGGAGAACATATCAGGCGAGAATAGCTTTTCAACGACTTTTTTAGCTTTATTCTTTTCAACAACACCAGTGGCAAGTATATGGCCACCGTTTGAGGAAATGACCCTACACTTCTTCTTATGAGAGTCGAGAGCAAGACAGAAAAACTCCTCCTCTTCCATCCAAAACACCTCATTGACCTTTTGTTTTAGAGTTTTCGCCTTTTTATCATAAAGCTTTGCTCTTTCTTCATCTGATTTTAACCTAAACAAATAGGAGGCCGCCAACATCGCTTTATATGCATAGGCCTGCACTTCAACTACGGCAATAGGGGCCATGGCTAGCTCTCCATCAATATGAGAAATACTGTCAAAACTATCTTTCCAGCATTGATTGTCCAGGCCTTGAGGATTTTCCTTTTTATACTCATAAAACCCATCACCATCTTGGTCAGCATATTTATCAATCCACTCCAGGCATTTTTGGAATGGTCCCCACACTTCATCTAAAAATTCGATATCGCCGCTTCGCTTGCAGTATAGTCCCAACAACCAGATGAATAAAAATGTCGAATCCGCAGCACCGTAATACTTCTTAAAAGGTAGGGCACCTATATTGGCAAGCTCCCCCTTTCTCATTTCGTGCATTATTTTCCCAGGGTGAGAGTCACTATGTTGTTCGTGGCCAGTCGCCTGGTTCGCGGCCAAATACTTCAAAACGCTTTTAGAGATTTGTGGAATAAAAGAGAGGCATTGAAAGGCGGTGATGATCCCATCTCTCCCAAATGGAGTGTTGTACCACGGCACTCCTGCCATAGGGTACAACACGTCGTCATACTTTGCCATCAGTGCCATAAGATCCACACTAGAGCGTTTAATCCAGTGATCAAAGTGACTGTTATTTGATTTAAATTTTGGCAGTTCATGCTGACCAAGTCGTTGACTTTGATTTTCTTCTTTAGGTTTTTGACCTTTTGTTTTTTGTTCAAATATCGTGCTTATCGAAAGTTCAGTATGTTCGTTTTCTGATATCTTCAGCTCCACAGTTATTGTGTCTTCAGTTAACCTGCTCTGAGCGTTCTTACATCTAGTTGTCGTTCTCCTAAGAACATCATCTCTACCGATTGCTTCTAAACGAAGGTAATCGCCTGTGGATCTATTACTTATTGGACAGCTCTTCTTGTCGCATACAAACCCTCTAAGTTCAAACACGTCTCTAAAATCGGATTCAACGGTGAGGGAACATATAACCTTAATTGAAAACCTATTATAATTGTAAAATCTTAGCTTTTCGAGCATTTGGTTGTTTTGGATTCTTTTGCTTCTTTTTACATAGATGGTGCCATAAGGGATTTTTATCCCATCTAAAAAGAATTCTTCATTCGTTAAATCGCTTATAAGCACATCATTATCTTCTCTTACCGTAGAGCTCAAAAGCAACAAGTCCTTCCCATTGACCTTAAACTCATATTTAGATAGATGGCGAGCACCTTCAAAGAAGACTCCTTGCAAACTCTCTTCACAGTTGGTCACATTTCCATGTCGATCAAATATTCCAAAGGTCTCGCCATGATTAAGCGTCAAGCTAAACGGTCCAAGAGTCTTTGAACTGTTAGAGGAATTGTCTGATGAACAATCAAGCTGCTCTTTCATCATCCCTCGTATAGTTGATCAATTGAAGTTTCAGGCGTTAGAACATCCCGATAAATCCTCTCGTAATTTAAGGCCATTATGTTTTGCTCAAACCTTTCTTCAAATCGCCTCCGCACAAGCTTTCGATCTATCAATTCAAGATGTTTCATTTTATCCACGGCCTCCTCAATACTTTGAACCACAATGCCAGTGACTCCTTCGTCAATGATTTCGGGAACACTTCCTTCATTAAACGCGATGACGGGAGTTCCACACGCCATTGCCTCGATTAAGACCATCCCAAAAGGTTCCGGCCATTTAATCGGAAACACCAATGCAAGAGAGTTTCTTAGTAATTCTATTTTTTTTGCCTCACCGACCTCTCCTATAAATTCGACCAGTGGATGGTTTAACAATGGCATAATTTTGTTTTCATAATAGGGCCTATCTTCGGGATCGATCTTAGCAGCGATTTTTATAGGTAGATTTGTCTTTATTGCAAGCTGTATTGCTTCCTCAGGGTTCTTATCAGGACTCATCCTGCCTAGAAAGGTTAAGTGCCTACCCCCGTCATAGCTAGGTGCAAAGGAGTTTCCATCAAGTCCGTGATAAACATTTCCGACCCAATTATTGCCTGAAAGAGCTCCTCTTTGAGCGTGACTTATCGATACAAAATTTGTTTTCGGAAAGCGAGAGTACAGTTGAACAAGTTCTGGAAGATCCAACCTAGAGTGGATTGTTGTAATATTAGGTGTTCTAAGCTTTCCAGAAAGTGGCAAGTGAAGATAGTCTAGATGGAAATGAATTAAATCAAATTCAGATTCAATCTCACATAGCATTTGCAACATTGTAATGTGTGGCACTATCTTGTCTCTAACGCCCCAATCCAATCGCAAACTTGAAGGGCAGGGATCTATCAGTTTTGAGGTTGTGACAGAATCCCCCGAAGCAAACAGAGTAATTTCGTGTCCCAAGTTACTTAGGCCCTCCACTAAGTTTTTTACAACCCTCTCGGTTCCACCATAAGTTTGTGGAGGAACCGACTCATAGAGAGGAGCGACTTGAGCAATTTTCAGGCCTGCTTTCATACTTTAATCCCCCATTGAATTACAACATTAAATTTTCAACTAGACACTTTGCCGTAATTAGATATAGGCCCTACCAGGCCTTGGCACATTTCTTGTACATTTATAAACATTCAAGGAGGACTTATGAAAAACTATGAAGACAAATTAAATGAAGTAGTCAGAGGAGAACGCTCTGCAGTTGAAACTTACAACCAAATACTGGAAAAATTTAGAGGTGAAACAGAAGTTGACTCAATCAGCACCATGAAAAATGACCACCACACCGCGGTGACAAATCTTGAGTCAAAGCTTCGCGCGACAGGCACTGAACCTTCACAAGACTCAGGCGCTTGGGGTGGCGTGGCCAAAACGGTTATGGGCACTGCGAAGTTGTTCGGTGATAAATCCGCGTTAAAAGCACTTAAGGAGGGCGAGGAGCACGGTAAAAAGCTCTATAATGAGTTATTGGAATGTGATGGTCTACCAAATGACATTGAGGAGCTTGTTAAAGGCCAGTTATTGCCAAATCAGCAGCAGCATATTCAAAAGATAGACCAGTTGATGAACAGAGCCTAATGCAAGGGGGCGTCGAGAGACGCTTTCCCATTAGTTAGTTTCTTGTTTTCTTTACATTCCTCTATCACCCGGTAGAGCTCTGAAGGGTCAATGGGTTTCGTTATGAAGCTGCAAAACCCAGCGGCAAGTGCCTTCTCTCGCTCCTTCTTCATTGCATTGGCAGTCAAGGCGATGATGGGGGTGACAACACCTGAGCTTTTCATTGCATCAATTACCTGATAGCCACTCATTTTGGGCATTTTTACATCAAGTAAAATAACGTCATAGGTGTTTTCCCTTACCAACCAAAGGGCCTCACGTCCGCTACTAGCAAGGTGAGTTACCGCACCTGTGGCCTTAAGATACTCTTCCACCAAAATAAGGTTGTCTTTCATATCATCGACGACCAAAATTTTAGTATCCTCAAATTTCACATTATCTTTCTTTTCCTGCTTTTCAGGAGCTTTAACATCCTTACAAACCGGAGCAAACACTTTGGCCTCAAAGCAAGATCCTTTGCCAACCCTGCTACTCACCAAATTAAACTCGCCCCCCAAGGCCTCGCATATTTGTCGTGTTAATGAAAGTCCTAGTCCTGTGCCGCCATATTTTTGATGTGTGGAAGCTTCTGCCTGAGTGAAAGGTTCAAAAACATATTCTTGTTTATTTTTAGGGATTCCTATGCCTGTATCGTCAACTTGAATAGTAAGATAATTATCTATGTAGCCTAATTTTAAAGTAACTTCACCATGTTCAGTAAATTTGAGAGCGTTTCCAACCATATTAACTATAACTTGTTTTAGTCTGCCATGATCGGAGTAAATAAAACTAGGTACGACTTGGTCAACTTTTGGTCTAAAGGTTATTCCTTTTTCTTTAGCTGCTCCTTTAAAGAGGTCACAGGCCTCTTTAATTAGGTTTGAGGTGTCCACTCTTTCTTTTTTAATAGACATCATTCCCGACTGAACTTTAGTCAAATCAAGAACATCCTCCATAATTCTCAACAAATGGTTTCCATTTCTATGAATAACACAGAGAAACTCTTTTTGTGTTTCAGCATCAACATCCCCTCTAAGCATTAACTCTACAAAGCCCATGATAGCGCTTAAAGGGGTTCTCATCTCATGACTCATACTTGCCAAAAACCTTGATTTGGTTTCATTGGCCTTTTCTGCGATTATTTTGGCATTGTGAAGTCTCGAAACCGCATTATGCTCTGCCGTCACATCGGTCATTGCACCTATCATACGACACGGAATGCCATCCTCATCCAATAAAATTCGACCTCTTTCCAGTATATGTGCATAGTTTCCATCGCCCTTCTTAAACCGATAAGACATCGTCCACTCTTCGTGCTTATTTTTTATGGCGTTTAAAAGATTTTTGGTGACCCTTCTGCGCTCATAAGGATGAACTCGATCTCTCCACCACTTTATTCTAGTTTTTTCTGGGTAGTTCTTGTGCAACAACTTGCTTTGCAAGGCTTCGTTCCACTCGATTACATTAGTCCTTAGGTTCCAATCATAAATAATGTCTTGGGTGCCCTGTAAAGCGGATCTATATCTTGTGTCGCTATTTTTAAGCTCCTCCTCCACTTCTTTGAGGTGAGTGATGTCGACATTGGTGCCAACCCACATCAAAACTTCATCGCCGCCATTGTAGATTGGTGTCGCATCGACCATAAAACAGCTTCGCTGGCCGTGTTGACCTTTTAAATAGAAAGTTTGCTCCCATGCTTTATTGGAGGATATACAATTTCTATAATCTTCCAATAGATTGTACTGATCATCATCTTCTGTAACTTTTCTCCAACCGCCATCATTAATTTCTTCAGGGGACATCCCTAGAAAGTTAGATAAGTTTTTGCTAAACCAACGCATTTTGCCTTCGGGATCGGCAAGCCAAAACATCTGTGGAAGGTTTTCAGCCACCTCTATAAAGGACATTTTTTCACTTTCGAACGCCGGCACTACTGCTCCATTGTTAAATATTAACAGTTATTTTATTGGTCAGGCCTGCACCTAAGCAAAAAAATGGCCTAGACTCTTAATGAGAAAAGGCCATATTGATTCTTAAAATAAATTTAGATGTGATGCTTTTACAAACTACCGAGTTCTTTGGTCATGACTTCCGATCTTGAATATGCAGCGTCAAGCGCTTTGGAAGTCATCTTATCAATCCCTTCTGCTCGGTACACTTTGACGGCCTCAATGGTAACACCGCCCTTTGAGGTAACTTGATTGATAAGCTCATCCAAAGTGATATCATTATTTAATTCCATTAGCTTGGTCGAGCCTTTGAAGAGCTGAGTTACAATTTCCCTAGCTTGCTTTTGCTCAACTCCCCATGTCTCAAGCTTGTCTACCATGCTTTTAGCGAACTGGAACACATAAGCTGGACCTGAGCCACTCACAGTGGTTACCTGATCAAAAGATTGTTCATTATCAAGCATATGAACTTTGCCGCAAGCACTGAACCACTTTAGAACATTGGTTTCTTCACGCTCAGTTGTCCCTGAATTTAGGACTAGACTGATTCCTTCATTATAAAGCATTGGAGTGTTTGGCATAACCCTTGTTACTTTAGTTGTGCCAAGCTTCTTCTTTATAGTTTCAACAGGCATAGCGGCCATAATAGACACAATGTGCTTGTCCTTTAGATCCATAGACTTTGTAAGCTGGCCTGCAAGTTCGTCAAATTGTTGAGGCTTGCACCCAATCATTAAGGTGTCAGCTTCCATCATACCTTTGAGTTCATCCACTTGTTTCCCATTCACACTCTCCGCGAGCTCCAGGGCCCTTGTTTTGCTGGGAGTGTAAGTAAGAAACTTTTCATCTTTATAGATAGCGTGGATACCTTTAACGATGGCGCTTGCCATATTTCCGCAGCCAATAACTCCAATCATACTTACTCTCTTACCTGTCCATTGCCGACTACCACAAATCTAGTGGTTGTCATTTGCTCAGCGCCCATAGGCCCGTAAGCGTGAATTTTAGTTGTTGATATTCCAAGTTCTGCTCCTAGACCTAACTGTCCACCGTCATTAAAACGAGTTGAAGCGTTGACTACAATGCAACTTGCATCCACGGAACTTAAAAACTTGTCCTGAGCGGCCTTGTCTTCAGATACAATACACTCTGTATGGTGACTTCCATATTGGTCAATATGATCAATTGCCTCTTCAATATCTTTAACAGTTTTTATAGATAGAATATTTTCTAAGTATTCGGTGGCCCAATCTTCAGAGGTTGCGGCCTTAAGTTCTGCGTTTGCGGCCTTCATAAATTCAGAGTCGACTCTGAGTTCTGTGCCTTTCTCCTGAAGCTTGGCGGTCAGTTCCTCAGCAACCTTAGGAAGCAGGTTCTTATGCACAATTAAACTTTCGATTGCGTTGCACACACCAGTTCTTTGAGTTTTAGCATTCACTACCAAATTTATTGCTTTTTCAACGTCTGCGTTTTCATCCAAATACATGTGGCATAGGCCTTGGAAGTGAGCAATAACAGGCATTTTTGCGTGCTTATAAACGTGATTGATAAGGCGCTCGCCACCTCTTGGGATAACAACATCGACATACTCATCCATATTTAAAAGCTCATCAATAACTTCTCTATTGTCTGAGGCCAACACTTGAACAGATTCTTTAGGAATATGTTTTTGGATTGTCTCTTGAATGATCTCTCCAAGCTTTTCATTGGAATGTTTCGCTTCCTTACCGCCTTTTAAAACTATTGCGTTTGAAGACTTAATAGCAAGGGCAGCGCAGTCCACAACAACATTTGGTCTAGATTCGAAAATCATCAAAATCACGCCAAGAGGGGTTCTCTGTCTTTTAATTTGAAGTCCATTGTCTTGGGTAAACTCTTTGTAAAAAGAGCCTACAACCTCTTCCTGTTCAGCAATTGATTTAACTCCATCGACCATTCCTTGAATGCCCTTATCATCAAGTTTAAGTCTATCGGTCATTGCCGCGTTTAAATCTATTTCCTTGGCGTAGGCCAAATCTTTTTGATTCGCTTCAATGATTTCATCTTTTCTCTCTATTAATTTGTCTGCCAATTCATTAAGAACAGTTTTTCTAGTAGCGTGATCAAGCGCTCTTAATTTTTTAGAGGCAATCTTTGCGTTTTTAGCTAACTCTTTCATCTAATTTTTCCTTGTTAAGTACCAGGTTTATAGTATTTATTACTTCGTCAGACACTTTATGGCCTAAAGTGTCTTCAATTTCGTTGCTGTGTTTTCTTTTAATTTTTTCAACTTCCGTCATGTCATACTCTGAGATTCCCACAGCAAAAATCTCTCCGTTATATGAAATGTCTATACAGTCACCTTTATAGTATTCTCCAGAAGTTTCCACTATGCCTTTAGGGAATAGCGACTTGCCTTCAAGGAGCGCTTCGTATGCCCCCTTATCCACCTCAATGTGGCAATTAAGCTTTTTCGTGGAAATAAGCCACGCTTTCCTGAGCTCTGGATCGTAAGAGCTTTTTGGGCCAAACAAAGTTCCAGTGTCTTGGGTCAGAGGATCAAGAACAATTCTATTATTGTCCTTGGAAGCAATTAGCGCCTTAATACCAAGTGGGGTCACTTTGTTAACCGCCTGAATCTTAGACTCCATACCGCCCCTTCCACAGGTTGTCTTTGTAGTCATATCGACGTGGTTGAGACACTCGTCGAAACTTACCTTTTTAATAAGTTTTGCTCCCTCTTCCTCTGGGTCTTTATCATACAACCCCTGAGCGCTTGTAACGATAAGCAATGCGTCAGCATTTACCATTTGAGCTGCGGACGCGGCCAAGTGGTCATTGTCCCCTACGGTGATCTCAGTGTATGAAATTGAGTCGTTCTCATTAAGGATTGGAGTAATCTTATTTTTTAATAGAACTTCAATTGTTTGCTTTGCGTTTAAGAACCTTTTTCTCTTTCTGAAGTCATCATGAGTTAAAAGGATTTGAGAACAGATTGAGTGCTGTTCCTCAAAAAGGCTTGAATATTTATTAATTAACTTAGGTTGGCCGATGGCGCTTGCCGATTGCTGAAGGTCGATTTTGCCTTCTCTAGGCAGGTGCTTTTTCAAAAAGAATTTTCCGACGTTAACAGCGCCGGAACTGACTAAAACAACCTCAATGCCATTTTCTTGCAGCTCACAAATATCTTCCACGATAATGCGCATTTTACGAATATCGCATCTTCCGTTTTTCTTTGTGACCACATTGCTTCCTACTTTCACGACTAAACGCTTAATGCCTGCAAGCTCTTTGCGTAAATTCATGGGACTCCTTATATCTTCTCTCGATTTACTGTGATTTTTTCAGATACTATTATAAATTCCCCACTTTACGCTTAAACTATTTCCAAACTTCGGTTTTTCCTAACCAAACAAGATTAGTTCAAATTCCAATTGTCAAATCATCCTTTATTTTCAATAACTTGCAGAACAAGCGTCCAATTTTTCTTAATGGTACAGTTTTATACATTATCGTGGTATTTAAATTGCCAACACTTTAAAATCAGGAATTATGAGCAAGATAATAGCGATTATAGGCGGTGGGGCATCCGGTTTTTTTGCCGCCATTCAAGCTGCCCAAGAGGTGGCCCAAAGAAATATTGACGCCAAGGTTCACCTTTATGAAAGTTCACCAAACTTTCTATCGAAGGTAAGGATCTCTGGAGGTGGCCGGTGCAACGTCACCCACCACCAGTATGAACCAAAACTGTTTTGTCAGAATTACCCGCGTGGGGCCCGTGAGCTACGCTCTCCTTTCACCAAGTTTCAGGCGCTAAACACAGTCGAATGGTTTAAGGCACGTGGGGTCACATTGGTTGCCGAAAGTGATGGCAGAATGTTTCCTTCAACCAACACTTCTGAAACAATTATTGAATGCTTTATAAAGGAATCCCAGCGACTGGGAGTTGTTCTTCATTCTAGGCAAGGCATACTCTCTATAAATCAATTGGAGGATGGCATTGAGATTCAGCCAAAGGACTCCCGGCCAATAAAGGCAGACCAAGTCTTGGTTGCCACCGGCAGTTCAAAAAGAGGCTATGAATTGGCCAAAAGTTTAGGACACACCATTACAGAGCTTGCCCCTTCACTTTTTAGTTTTAAGATTAAAAGTCCCTTTCTAAGGGAGTTGTCTGGAGTCAGCTTTGAAAACGCATCGTTGACGCTCAAAACTTCCAAAAAGAAATTTCAACAGAATGGGCCTCTACTTATAACCCATCACGGCCTAAGCGGACCTGCAGTTTTAAAGCTATCTGCCTGGGCGGCAAGAGAAATGAAGAAAGACCAGTACAAGGCCACTTTACTTGTTAATTGGTCTGGGCTTGAAAGTATGAATGAAATTGAACAGTTCTATCTAAAGCTTAAAACTCAAAGCTCCAGCGCGCTTATTAAAAACACAGCACCTAGCTTTTTCACCAAACGCTTTTGGGCAAACTTTATAGAATGTCTAAATATACCACTAGATAAAAAGTGGTCTGAACTATCCAAGAAAGATCTTAATAGAGTCATCGAACACACTAAGGGAACTCCCCTTGAGATCCAAGGGCAAAATCGGTTTAAAGAAGAATTTGTTGAGTGCGGCGGTGTTAAAACAAGCGAGGTGGATTTTAAGACAATGCAAAGCAAGATTGTCCCTGGCCTTCATTTTTCCGGAGAAATACTTGATATTGACGGCATCACAGGTGGATTCAACTTCCAAAACGCTTGGACAACAGGTTATTTGGCCGGCACATCCATGGCCATGGGAGTCGACAGGCAATAGACTAGAGGCACTAAACACAGGCCTCATATGGACGACACTGCATTATCAATAATTACAGAATATGCCATAACCAGCTTCACCTTCCTCATCTATCCAGTGCTAGCAATTTATGCTGCCATTCACGCTGTACTCTATAAAAGGGATGCTCAGGCCGCAGCTGCATGGGTTGGCCTTATTCTTTTGGCGCCCTTTGCTGGAGTATTGCTCTATTGGCTACTGGGGATCAATAGGGCGCGCTCAAGGGCCTTAAAGGTTTTCAACCAAAATATTAAAGCGCGTTCCCGGCCATCGGAAAGCGAGCAGGACACCTCCCCTCTTTTAAGGCTTATTGGAAAAGTTTCCTTCACTTATCCAATTAGAGAGGGAAATGAAATCACCCCCCTCATAAATGGAGAACAGGCCTACCCAGAAATGTTGAAAGCAATTAGAAACGCCAAATCAACATTGGTTCTATGCACATATATTTTTGATAATGACAGCACAGGAAAGAAATTTGCCAAAGCGATTAAAGATGCGGCGAGCAGAGGTGTGCAATGTAAAATAATAATTGACGCTGTTGGAGCAAGATACTCCTTCCCTACAATTCTAGGTTCTTTGAAGGTAAAGAATGTGGACGCTCGAAAATTTCACAGTGTCCTTAGGCCTTGGGGCTTTCGCTACGCTCAGCTGAGAAATCACAGAAAGCTAATGGTGGTCGATGGTGAAACTGGGTTCTTTGGAGGAATGAACATAAGGCATTCCCACCTTGTTAAGGAAGCAAATTCAAGAGAGCTTACACAAGATATTCATTTTAAAGCAACGGGGCCAATATTAAAGGATCTCATGAATGTTTTCGAATCAGATTGGCACTTCACGACCAAGGAAGTGCTGGGTGAAGCGTGGAGGCCTAAGACGTTGCCAACTGGAAAGATGGCCGCGCGTGTGCTTCCAAATGGTCCCGATGAAAAGTTTGACCAGCTCCGATGGATTCTATTGGGCGCGGTTGGCTCCGCTGAAAAGTCCATTGCAGTGCACTCTCCCTATTTTGTGCCTGACGACACCCTTATTTCAGCATTGAGTGTGGCCGCTCTAAAGGGTGTTCTTGTGGATATAATCATACCAAGACACAACAATCATAAGCTTGTGCAGTGGGCCTCTTTGGCATGCATGCCTCAGCTTCTACGGACAGGTTGCAGAGTTTGGCTTGGGGGGTCCACTTTTGATCATTCAAAAATTTTAATAATTGATGGGCGTTGGTGCATGATTGGCTCCTCCAACTGGGATGCTAGAAGTTTTCGATTAAACTTTGAAATAAATGTGGATTCAACCGATAAGGATTTGTGCGATGAACTTAAAACAATCTTTGACGAAAAGTTGGCCAGTGCCACCAGATTGTCAAAGGAGTGTCTAAAGAAGCAAGGCCAGCTTATAAGACTTAGAAACTCTTGCGCTAGGCTGTTAGGCCCTTATCTTTAAGGGGCCTTTGACAAGTGAAGCTACGGCCATATTATTAGGCACTAAAGTGAGGAATGAATGAGCAAGTTGAAACCCAATAAAGACATACTAGATTTAGTTAATAATTTTACATACGGAGAGGACTTGGGCTTTGGCAAAACCATGGCCCCTGTGATGATCGAAATGAAGTATAAAGATGGCAAGTGGTCATCCCCAGAGTATCTGCCATATGGACCCCTATCCATTGATCCTGCCGCTAAAGTTCTTCACTATGCCCAAGAAATTTTTGAGGGTATGAAGGCCTATAAAAATGATAAGGGAGAGGTATATATCTTTCGACCTGAGGCCAATGCCAAAAGATTCAATCTTTCGGCCATAAGAATGGCCATGCCTGAAGTTCCTGAGGAAGATTTCCTAGATACTGTTAAAAGCTTTTCATCCCTCATGGCCAAACATGTACCCGTTGGAGTTAACAAGTCTCTATATCTAAGGCCATTTATGATTGCCACAGAACCGACCTTAGGAGTTAAGGCCTCTAGCGAATATTCCTACTACTTAATCGGGTGTCTGGTTGAGAGATACTTTTCAAGACCTAGTGTTAAAGTTATGGTCGAGCTAGACAATTGCAGGGCCGCTCCAGGTGGAATTGGATACGCAAAAACTGGCGGAAACTATGGCGCAAGCTTGGCGGCCTATAAAAAAACTCAAGACCATAAATGCGATCAAACCCTCTGGTTGGATGCTCTAAATAAGAAGTATGTGGAAGAGCTTTCTGGCATGAATTTTTTTGCGGTGATTGGGAATGATCTTGTAACACCAGAGCTTACAGACACAATCCTTGCAGGAATCACAAGAGACGCCATCTTAAAAGTGGCCCAAAGGTTCAACCTAACCCCTGTGGAGAAAAAGTTGGAGATCACCACTCTCCTCGATAGTATCAGCTCTGGCGAGTGTAAAGAGGCCTTCGCCTGTGGGACGGCCTCAGTTCTTACCCCTATTGAGAGCCTCGAGTATAAAGATAAAACCTACAAGCTCTCGATACCTGATGGCGACAAAAGCAAGCAAATAAAGGACTACATTTTAGGGATTCAAAGAGGCCTTGAAAAAGATCCCCACAACTGGGCGGTTAAGGTTAACTAACTTAAATACTTCTAAATAAAAGATTTTTAGAAAACAAAAGTTTTACCAGGGCCTAAGTAAGCATTAATCTATAGTAAAGTGTAAAAAAGGAGTATCAAATGAAATATCTAATATTACTTTCAACGGTGTTTATTTTTAACGTTCACGCAGTCGACATCAAACCTGGCCTTTGGGAAATGACCACAGATATGAAGGTTGATGGCAAAAGCTTCAATCCTATGGAAAAGCTTCAACAAACTATGGGCAGCCTCTCTCCAGAAAAAAGAAAGCAAATGATGCAGGCCATGGAAAAGTCTGGAATAAACTTAGGTCAAAAGGGAATCAAAACCTGTATGACTGAGGAGATGATCCAAGAGGCAAAACTGAATATTTCCAAAGAGGGTGACTGCACAACTAAAGTGACAAAGAGAACTCCAAAGAAGATTGTCTCTAAATACACGTGCAAGGACGGCTCCTCTGGCACTTCAACTGTGAATATTAAAAATCCAAAATCCTACACAGGTGAAATGAAGATGAAAAATGCGAAAGGCAAAGTTAGCGAGATGTCTTTTAGAGGAAAGTTCATCAAGTCCGATTGTGGAAATATTAAACCAGCGAACGTCTAATTCATAAATCCATGGGCCTTGCGCCCATGGGAATCTTTTATCATATTGAAATTTCAATAACCTGCACATGGTGCTATAATAAAAAGCATGAGCAGCTTCAAATACAACACGGCCATAATTGGCGATCTTCACCTATCCGACGCAGAGCCAGTACACCCCAAAAAACCTTATTGGAAGAACTTCAAGCAAGCTCGCCACTTCATAGATGATTCTTTTGCAAAATTCTTAAAACACCTTGAAGAGCAATCCGAGCTTCCCGTAGAGTTAATCTTAAATGGTGACATTTTTGACTATGACTCCGTAATGTCACTTCCTGAGGGTGATATGTACGAAGAGCTCACCCATATGGAAAAGAAGATTGGTGTGGACGCTCACGAGGATAAATCTTTATTTAAAACCAAGGTAATTTTAGACCAACACTATATTTTTGTTCAGGCCCTTAGAGACTTCATTTCAAACGGAAACAAAGTTGTATTCATTATTGGAAATCATGACATTGAGCTTTACTGGCCATCAACCCAGAGTGAGATACGAAAAAGGTTGCTGGACTCCGGCCAAAACTCCGAAAACCTGGTATTTTGCGAATGGTATTACCTAAGCGAAAAAGACACACTCATTGAGCATGGCCACCAATATGATCCATACTGTCTTTGTTTGGATCCAGTAAACCCTCTCATTAGAAAAAAGAAGGAATACAAAATTCGCCTTCCTTTTGGAAACCTTGCCAACCGCTTTATCATGAATAGGTTTGGACTCAAGAACCCACACCATGATGAATCCTTTGTTAAAACAGGAATTGAATTTGTGAAATTCTTCCTAAAGTATGAAATTAAAATTCAGCCCTTCCTGGTTTTTGATTGGCTTTTTGGAGCTTTAAGAACCCTGCGAAGATCTCTTGAAGAAGGGTTTACACCTGCTTCAAAAGACCCACTTACACATCAAAAGAAGATTGAGGAAATAGCTGAAAAAGCAAATAGCAAACCGGCGGCAGCAATAAGCTTGCTGGAGCTGCACGCCCACCCGGCGGTTCACAATCCATTCAAGATCATAAGAGAGCTATGGCTTGATCGGTTCTTTTTAATGGTTATGCTTATGTGGATGAGCTGGCAGATCTTCACCACTCACAGCTTGTTTGCCTCTGTGTCCTTGTGGTGGTTTACCGTCCCACTATTTTTGTCTTTAATCATTCTTGGCTATTATGCGCAAGGGATTAAGTCTGAAGTTCACCAAAACTTAAACGCTGGTCAACAAAAGGTTCCTATAGCCGCAAAACTTGTGAACGTGAACCGAGTGGTGCATGGACACACTCACATCCCTATTGATAAAACTATCGAAGGTGTTCACTTTTTGAATCCAGGTTCGTGGTCGCCGTATTTTGACGACATCAAGTGCACCCAAAATAGACAGAGTAAACGCTATATTTGGATTGAGGACGAGGGTGGAAAACGTAACGCTCAGATAGAAATGTGGGAAAAAGCTTGAAAGATCAAATTTTAAAACAACTTTTAGATATAACTTCAAAGCAACTCGAGCAGGCCAAGGCCTCTTACGAGTCTGCCCTTGCACACTCCCGCTCTGATGATATGAAGTCAGAGGGAAAGTACGACACAAGGGCCATCGAGGCCGGCTATCTTACTTCGGCAAAAAAACAGCGGATGGAACAACTGGAGCGGGAACTTTTAAGCTTGTCCAAACTTTCTTCGTCTAAATGTGAAAAGGCTATTTTGGGGGCCCTGATTTTACTTGAGTGTGAGGATAAGAAGAGTTGGTATTATTTAAGTTGCGCTTGTGGTGGAGAAACTCTGACTATCGATTCTGAGAAGATTCATGTAATCACCACAACCTCACCGATTGGCAAAGAAGTTTTAGGCCTTGAGGAAGGCGACAGTTTTGAGCTTGAAAACTCTCAGGGTGTGAGAGAGTTTGAACTGATCGAATGCAGGTAGTTTTTAATCCGTTTTCACAACTTCAGAAAAAGAATATCCCGTATATCTCTCAATACCTTTAGAGAGATACCATAGGATAAGCCCCATGGATAAAATACTTGGGATAAGCATCACAACATAACCTTGCCAAGTCATTTCAGCAATCTGCTGGTTAAGCAGTTCGGCCTTGGCGGCCTCGGTTAAATGAGCTGGTATTTTCTTAAAGATGTTGATGGCAAGCTTGTAGTTAACCAAAGAGCTCACAAAAAAGGATAAAGATAACAAAAATGTGGTTTTCTTTAAGAGCTTTTGAAAAAGTTGTTCGTTTTGCTTCTCAACCAAGGCAGCTTTAATCTTTTCAGTTTGCATAACCGCTTTGTTGTATATGAGCATCTGAACGAGTGGCTTTTTGCTAAAGGCGCTTATCAAGGTGATAAGTCCAATAATCAAGGGAACTCCGGCCTCTTTAACGGCAAACCAGATACCTTCCAGTTTCAATAGGCCTAGGCCACCCGTAAGTATAAGACTTACAAAACCAATAACGGCAATGATATTTTTATGGCCATTTTTAGTAAGGTCCCACGCCGCGTACCCAAGAGGAATGGCGAGAGCTATAATAAGGGCCTTTACAGCTCCATGCTCACCAAGATACTTTCCCATGTTATTGAGAATGAGTGTTGGCAGAACGATATTAATGACCAGGTCTTTTAGTCCGTTATTTTCTTTTTTCATTTTTCCAGCTTTTCCAGTTCGTTTTCATAGAATGTGGCATGGGACAGGATTTGCTCCTCAATTTCTTCCATGCGTGTAAAATTATTTTGCACTTTGTTTTCCAATTCGCCAACCTTTTGTGAGCTTTCCAGCACTTTATCAGACTCCTGGGCCTCGGTGGCCAGCTCAAGTTTAGTCTGCCAATCGCTCAGTTCCTCCTCGAAGCTCATAATTTCTTCTTCAAGACGTTCCTTCTCGTCCTCTAAAGGCCGACAGATTTTGGCCCTTTCTTTAATAATGACCTGCCTTCTAGCATGCAACTCTTTCTTATTGAGCTTTGGTTTTACACTTGCTTCTTTGGTATCAACTTCCTCTTCCCAGCCGATCTTTTCAAGGAATTCGTCATAGCCACCTTGAAACAACTGGGCCCCGTCTTTGTTAAATACTATGAGTCTGTTGACGGTTTTTCTTAGAAGCTCTTCGCTGTGGGTCACAAGTGCCACCGCTCCTGGGTAGTTTGCGACCTCTTCAGTGAGGATTTCTATAGACTCCATATCCAGGTGATTGGTGGGCTCATCTAAAAGCAAAAGGTTAGAGGCGTTGGCGACTATAGTTCCAAGAAGAACTCTGTTTTTCTCTCCCCCAGAAAGCACCTTAATTTTCTTATCTGCACTCTCCCCTTCAAACATCAGGGAGCCACAAATAGATCTTACCTGAGTTGGTGATAAGTCATTGTTTGCAAGTCCAACTTCTTCGGCGACGGTGTTTTCCGGGGATAGTTTGATTACATTAGTTTGTCCAAAGTGCCCCACCGCCAGAGACGGATGTTCTTTCATCACTCCAGAAACAGGGTTCAACTCTTTGGCCAAAACATTTAAAAGAGTTGATTTTCCTTTTCCATTTTTTCCAATAATGCCAATTCGGTCTTGAGCGCCGATGGTGAAGTTTAAATTTTTAAATAGGAGTTCTCCACCAGGGTATCCAAATGAAAGATCGGAGATGCGAACCAGCTCTTTTCCAGGGCATGGCCTATAGTTAAACCTAAGCCCCATTGAGGCCTGGCCTTCAAGTTTGTCCAATGTCTCCATTTTCTCTAACTGCTTAACCTTACTTTGAGCTTGAGAAGCTTTTGAGGCCTTGGCCCCAAAGCGCTCTATAAATGATTCCAGGTGTTCTTTCTTCTTTTCTTGATTGAGTCTGGTCTTTTCATGGATTTCCTCTTCCATTTCCATTTGTTCATAGAACTTTGAGGTAGCGCCTTTGATCTTTTTCAGCCTCTTGCGATAGATCCCCATTGTGTGAGTTGTCACGCTGTCCATAAATTCTCTGTCGTGAGTGATAATTACCACTTCTCCAGGAAATGACTTTAAAAAGGATCTTAGCCACCTTAAAGAAAGAATATCTAGATAGTTAGTAGGCTCGTCCAAAAGCAAAAGATTTGGGTTGGAAAGCAAGGCCTTGCATAAATTTATTCTTATTTGCCAACCGCCTGAGAAACTTTCTGGCCTCTTTGAAAAGTCTTCTTCTTCAAACCCAAGCCCTGAAAGGATTTTTTCGGCCTTGTGGAAGTCATACTTCTCCTCTTCGCCAAGGGCCAGACAGCATTCTTTAAGAACAGTGGGCTCAGAGAACTTGATATGCTGTTCGAGTTGTCCGATCCTGTAGCCTTTGGGTATTTGAACTTCACCTTCATCGGGTGTCTGCTTCCCAAGAATAAGGGAGAAAAGAGTGGATTTACCGCTTCCATTTCTTCCCACAAGCCCAACTCTTTCTCCTGGCCCAATATTAAAAGACAGATCCTTAAAAAGAACCTGTCCTGCAAATTGCTTTGATATTTTAGAAACTTGAATCATGCAAACATCTTAAGCAGACTTGCTTCATCTGTCAGCCAATCATTAAACTTAAAGCTGAATTCCTCCCCCATAGCCTCTCTTTCGTTTCTTGCTGAAATAGCCAATCATCCAGCCAAGAAGCAGTATGCCTGCTCCAGTAAGAAACCAGGTAAAGTAATAAAGCGAGAGTTTTTCCTGCAGCATCTCTACTCTAGTGTTAAGTGAAGACAAAGATAACTTGGCCTGATCGTATTTTTCTTTTAAGGCCAGGTACTCACTTGATCCATCCTTTAATTCTTTAAAAGAATTGGCGGTGCTTTCAAGATTTTCTTGGGTAGAGGCAAGTTCCCTTTTAGTGTTGGAAAACTCTTTATTGAGATTGCTATTTTGCTCCTTAACTTGCGCGAGCTCTTCCTTTAGCTTCTTATGCTGTCCTAGTAGCCACTTAAAGCGTAGATTGTAAGGAACTTCTTTAGTAAGAAAGCGAGTCATCACATAGCCTTCCTTACCTTTTTTATTGGAAACCTTGCTCCACTCTTCGCCTCTTTCAATGACCCGGACTCCCTCATTGCTTTCAAGCATTGAGATAATTTTATTGCCAGTCCCTGGACCAACCCTAAAGGTAACTTTTTGCAATCCGGTTATATATTCTTTTGCCCATAGATTGGATCCAATCATCAATGACAATGCGATAATGATAAACTTTTTCATTTAACGAACCTCCTAATTACGCTCTGCGCATTCTATCCACCTCAGACACACCGAGTCAAACCCACTACTAAAACCCAACTGCAATTGTTAAGAATGCCTAATGTAATTTCGGCCATGAAAAAGGCCAAAGCGCTCTAACTGAGGGATAATTAAAACAACAAGGAGGAACACATGGGTATATTATGGATGATTATTATCGGTTTTCTAGCAGGATTGGTGGCAAGGCTACTTAAACCTGGCAAAGATGACATGGGCTTTATTATGACTACTCTATTGGGCATCGCAGGTGCTTTCATAGGTGGAATGCTTGGTAGGGCCACAGGTATCTATGAAGCTACCGAACCAGCTGGATTTATCGCAGCGGTCGTTGGAGCTATCTTGCTCCTATTTATAGTGCAAATGGTCAGAGGAAGAAGCATTGGCCACTCGCACTAATGTGAAAATAAAATAGTAAACATTGAAAATTTGCGAGCAAGAACTTAAATACAGGTATGAAGTTCTTGCTCGCATTCTTTTTCTTTACTTTAAACTCTCAAGCTCAAGACTTGTTTGGCCTTGAACATTCGAGTTTTCACACTGTAAGGCGGACATTAATTCATCAAATTGAAGATCCAGACTTGGACCTGGCGTGGGAATTGGGAGTTCTCACAAGCGAAGATCAAATCGACAGCGCCTTAATTAGTTTTACTGACGCTTCAGGGGCCTTTTGGACACTCCAAATTTTTCAGAACGCCCTTCTTCCCACAGGACCTACTTTTTTCGTTCCACATGACAATGAAAACGACGCTTTCTTAACCGGCCTTTCGGCCATAAAGACCTATGGTGGCCATCTTATCAGCCTGGATTGCGCAGAACAAAGAATTTGTGCGGGCGGCATTGATCCCAACAGACACTTTCTGCCGAATTACCCACTATTCAGCGAAACAATCATGGCCTTTTATTTTGCTAAAGACTATCCAGTCATAACTCTGCACAACAACCATGACTCCCATTGGAGTCTTGGCGGCAGTGGAGCAATCTACGCAGATTTAAAAACACCCTACAGAGGTGGAGAGGGTTATTATCACGCAGGTGATCCTGATGATCTTATTATTTACTCCGATACGATCCCTTCTAGCGAAAGCCCTCTCTTTGAGCATTTCTCAATGTTTTTTGAAAAGCTGGATATAAATTCAATCTTTGAATACGTCATGCCGGGTGGGGAGCTTGGAGGACATATGTCCACCTATGTAGTCTTAAACACAGACTACGAATATTTTAATATAGAGGCCCAGCACGGGCACCTGGAAGAGCAAATTGATCTAACTGAGTTGTTATTGGAAGTCTTAGCTAGAGAACTTTGATTCATTGTACTTTCTAAGTTCGAAGAAAAACTCATCATAGCTTTGCCCGATAGATTGTTCGAAGGCCTTTTGATACTTTGACCAAGTCGGATCTTGTCTTACCCTAAGAATACCTTCAATCTCACTTTGATCCATATCTTCAATAGCTAAGTATGTTAAAACAAACATGCTTTGGCGATACAGGAGCTCTTCAACCTTTGATCCATTTCCCATTTTATTAAAAAGAATCTTTAGCACATTAAAGTTCATTGAGTGGCGAGAGATTTTCTCCGCCAATATGGCCTTTTCCATATCAAGCGTCATCTTTTCTTCATCAAGATCTTTCATGGCCTTGACAACTTTGCTGTATCCCTCATTTTTGTAAAGCTCAATTAGCTTCTCACTAAATTCCCTGTAGCTGTCCTCATTTAGTTTCTTCGCAATTGAGACAGTGTCTTCCCTGCTAATGGTCTGTAAGGCCCTTGCGTGCACTCTCTTGTAGGCCTTAAGTGGGCTAAACGCTTTTTTAGAAATTAAAATTAATTTTTGTGTGTCTTCAACGCTCAGATTATGAGAGGCACTTTTTAAGGTGTCTTGCTTGATACTGCCTATTGCATTTTGAATAGCAGGTCCCACAAGAGCAATGCTTAAAACAAAATGATTAAGTTCGCTTTGAGAGTGCTCTTCAACCCTCTTGGTAGCACATCCAATGATTGCAAAACTAACGATAAAAACTAAAAGATTCTTCATATACTTATCCTCTCTCGTTTAAACCTAAATTAGAAGAGGCACTGCACAAGAGCCGTAGAACCTTTTTTCACCTGCACACATTGCTTTTGATTTTTAATTCGGCCATAGAAATCAAAAATTAAAAAAGGAACAGACATGTCCAAATCCGAAATTCTAGACCGAGTAAAAGCACACCCCGCACAGAAGGTTAAATATGCCGTTGCCGACATTGACGGGGTATTAAGGGGAAAGGTTGTCCACGTAAATAAATTCCTAAGCTCTGTCGAAAGCGGCGCAGGTTTTTGCGATGTGGTTTTTGGGTGGGATTCAAGTGACTCCCTATATGATGAAGGCCATGTGACTGGCTGGCACACAGGCTTTCCTGATGGGCAGACTCGCGTTGATTTAGACACTTTCAGACAAATCCCATGGGAGGATGATGTTCCCTTTTTCTTAGGAGACTTCACAAACTCAAAAGGTGAGGCCCTACCTATATGTCCAAGAAACCTTTTAAGAAAGATAAACAAAGAAACAAACGAGCTGGGTTACGAGTCCATATTTGCTCAAGAGTTTGAATGGTTTAACTTTCAAGAAACATCTGACTCCCTTCATGAGAGAGGTTTTCACAAACCCTGTCCTATAACACAAGGCATGTTTGGATACTCTGTTTTGCGATCCTCCCAAAATAATGGATTTTTCTCAGACTTGTTCGATCTGCTTTTAAAGTTTGATGTTCCACTTGAAGGACTTCACACAGAGACAGGTCCTGGTGTTTATGAAGCGGCCATTATCTTTACCGATGTTTTAGAGGCGGCGGATAGGGCCACCTTGTTCAAAACGGCGGTCAAAGAGATTGCTCACAAGCATGGAATAATGCCAACCTTTATGGCCAAGTGGAGTGATGACTACCCAGGTTGTGGTGGACACCTTCACCAGAGTCTTTGGAAGGATGCTAAAAACGTTTTCCATGACCCTGATGATGAAAATGGTATGAGTGAAACAATGAAGTCTTACATAGCTGGAATGCTTCATTGCCTGCCAGAAATACTACCGATGTACGCTCCAACCACCAATAGCTTTAAAAGACTTGTGGAGGGTGCATGGGCCCCAACCACACTTACTTGGGGAATCGACAACAGGACTGTGGCCATAAGGGCCTTGCCTGGAGGAAAGAAATCCACTCGAATTGAGATGCGAGTGCCTGCAAGTGACGTAAACCCATACCTTGCGATGTCAGCATCTTTGGCATCCGGCATGTATGGCGTAAAGAACAACTTAAAACTTAACTCCCCTGCCACCAGTGGCAACGGTTATGAGAATAAAGACAATGGCAGCCTTCCTACAAGTCTTAAAGAGGCCACAGAGAAAATGAGAAGAAGTGAAACGGCCAGAGAGCTCTTTGGCGATGATTTTGTGGACCACTTTACTATGACTAGGGAATGGGAGTGGAAACAGGCCGCAAAGTCAGTCACAGACTGGGAGCTAAAAAGGTATTTCGAGATAATCTGATGTGGAAAGATAAACACTCCTATAGTTTTCCCACTTCAATCAGATTTGGCCCTGGTGTGATAGACGAGCTGCCAACTTATCTTATAGAAAGTGGGCATAAACGCCCAATGATTGTTACAGACCCTCAGCTGGTAAAACTCCCCTTTTTCAATGAATTAATTGAAAAGTTAAAGAACAAAAATTTAAACCCATTGGTTTTTAACAGGCTGGACTCAAACCCTAAAAAGAAAAATGTATTAGATGGCAAAGTTCATTACTTAGAGAGTGCGAGTGACAGTATCGTTGGTATCGGTGGTGGGGCCAGTATGGATGTCGCCAGGGCCATAGCGCTATGGGCGCACCATGATCGCGACCTGTTTGAATTTGACGATGCTATTGGTGGGGATAGACATGTTGTCGAAAGGATTCCTCTTCTAATTTGCGTTCCAACCACTAGTGGAACTGGAAGCGAGGTGGGAAGAAGCTGTGTGATATCTGATGATGACACCCATGAAAAGAAGGTTTTGTTCTCACCTAGACTTATGGCCAAGCAAGTTTTTGCAGACCCAGAACTTACGCTTGCGCTCCCTCCACATATCACGGCTGCCACAGGGATGGATGCCTTAACTCACAACCTTGAGGCCTATGTGGCCAAAGGACTGCATCCAATATGCGACGCCATTGCTAAAGAAGGGCTTCTCCTTATTTCAAATTCACTGCACGGGGCCGTCAACTCCCCCACAATAGAAAACAGATCAAAAATGATGATGGCGTCTTTAATGGGGGCCACCGCTTTTCAGAAGGGACTTGGAGTCGTCCACTCACTCTCCCACGCTCTTTCCACAAAGTTTGATATTCACCATGGGCTTGCCAACGCCATCATGCTTGAGCATGGCATTGAATTCAACTGGGAAGTATCAAAAGAAAAATACAATAAGATTGCCAAACTTATTGGGGTTAATGATTTAAAGAAATGGATTAACGATTTAAATCTATCAATTGGCATAACCCAGACCTTAACTGAGCTTGGAGTCCAATCTAGGGATTTACCAATACTTTCCCAGATAGCATTTAATGACAATTGTCATAGGCTAAATCCAAGAGTTTGCACAAAGACTGATTTTGAAAAAATTTTTCAAAGGGCGCTTGGATGTTAAAACTAGGCGTCAGTGCTTGCTTTATGTACCCAGATATAAAGCGGAAGTTTTTTGGCCCAAAAACTCTAAGCTATATTGAAAACGATATGTTTGCCTATTTGTGCAAGCAAAACGTCATGCCAATCCTAATCCCCAACATAGAGAGCGATTGCCAGCAAATGTATCTCGAATCAATGGATGGATTTGTGCTTCAAGGCGGTTCAGACTTGTCACCCCTAACCTATAATGAATCTCACCTAGACAGGGAAAAATGGCCAGGTGACAAGACAAGGGACGAGTATGAAATGAATATTTTAAGATGGGCCGTAATCAACAAGCGCCCTGTGCTTGGAATTTGCAGAGGAGCTCAGTTGATAAACGCATACTTTGGTGGAACACTTTATCAAGACATCGAAACTCAAGTCCAAAACTCTCTTCAACACAGAGACCCTATAAAGTATGATCGCATTTGCCATGAAGTCAGACTCACACCAGGCGGAAAGCTATTTAATGCCTACCATGAAGAAAACATTTGGGTGAACAGCGTTCATCACCAAGGCATTAAAACTTTGGGCAAAGGCATGATAGCGGAAGCGGTGTCTCCTAAAGATGACATCATAGAGGCAATACGCCATGAAAAGCTTCCTATCCTTGGTGTCCAATGGCACCCAGAATTCCACCACACTTTAGAGGACAAAGTCAGTGATCCACAAAAATTACTTGAAATATTCTTCAGCGAGATAGAGGCCACAGCTTGAAAACAACAGACATTGCAGAACAAACACATTTAAGATCCTCCTTAATACCTAATCCTAAAGGAATGGACGAAATATATAAACAGGCAAAGAAGGCCCAAGCACACTGGTCAAAGGTCTCTTTAAAGAAACGAATTAAATGCATAGAGCGTTTTTCAGAACTTTTATTGGAAAATAAAGAGGAACTTGCAGGGCAACTCACTCAAGAGGTGGGCAAGCCAATATCACAGTCGCTGAGTGAATTAGAAGGCGCGAGCAAGAAGTGTGAGTTTTTCATAAATAACTCACAAGAACTTCTCAAAAGACAGAAGGTGAACCAAGACGGGGCAACAGAAGAAGTTATCGATTATGACCCTTTGGGAGTTGTAGGACATATCAGTGCATGGAACTATCCATACCTTGTTGGAGTAAACATTTTTGTTCCTGCATTAATCGCAGGAAACGCGGTTTTGTACAAGGCAAGCGAGTTCTGCCCTAAAGTTGGAGCTTCGATTGCGAGTCTACTCTGGCAGGCAGGTGTGCCAAAGGATATTTTCACAAAGATGGACACCTCACCCGAAACAGGCAAAGCTTTGCTTGAGCTTCCGTTGAATGGATACTTTTTCACAGGCTCAAAAGATACAGGTGTGGAAATAGCCAGCAAAGTTTCCCACAAGTTAGTGCCAATGATCCTAGAACTTGGTGGAAAGGACCCTTTATATGTGACAAACGACATATCCAACTTGGAGAACGCTGTTGATCAGGCAGTTGATGGAACTTTCTACAACAACGGGCAAAGCTGTTGCAGTGTTGAAAGAATTTATGTGCATGAGGATGTTTATGACGGGTTCCTATCAAAGTTCATTAAAAAAGTTGCAGATCTCAAAGTTGGAGACCCTAAAGACAGTGAAACATATATCGGCAAAATAACGAGGCCAGATCATATCCACGCGCTAAATAAGCAAGTCCAGGATGCTTTATCACGAGGAGCAGTTCTTGAATACGGGGGAAAAGCGATAGATGAAAACCAATATATTCCAACTGTTCTCACAAACGTAAACCACGATATGCTTGTCATGAAAGAAGAGACATTTGGCCCAATAATTGGCATTCAAAAAGTCAGCTCCGACGCAGAAGCAATTGCCCTTATGAACGATACTGACTATGGCCTTACAAGTTCGGTATTTTGTTCTGACAGGATTCGTGGAGAAAGAATATTAAAGGAAATCAACTCAGGAACTGGATACCTAAACTGCTGCGACAGGGTTTCTTCTCATCTCCCATGGGCAGGAAGGAAGAACTCAGGTCTTGGTTGCGCTTTATCCAAGCATGGCCTTTATGCCTTCTGCTCCCCTAAGGGATATCATATTAGATAAGTTACTTTTTTGTTGTTTTGAAAAGTGAGTTTTAAGAGCGGACTCTACGGAGTTATTAAGCTCTGACTTAACTTTGTCTACGGCCTGGTGGTCCAAAAGGCCTTCCTGATAAAGAAGTTTATCAAGAGAGATCTCTTCTTTAGACTTTTGGATCTTACCACCGCGGGCCAAGAACTCTTCTACTGATTCAGTTGCCATAAAATTCTCCTTAATAGTGTGGTGGTTTCTCGTTTGGAACTTCGCCTTGCCCAGATGTGGAGTTTAACTTCAGTTCCCTTATTTCATTGATGAGTTTATCAATTGTAAATTCATGCTTCGTTACAATTTTATTAAGTTGTTCAACCAAGTCCTCTTGGTGAGCATACTTAATCTCTAAATCAATAACTTGCTTCTGTAATGTTTCTAATTCTTTATTCATTCCATTTATATATGTTTAAAAGATCAAAAAGGCGAGCTTAATAGGTGCCCCTTGTAATATCAAGGGACACAATTAAAACTTTTATTACTCACACTCCAGCATACTTATGATTCGAGTATGCCAGCTATAATTCCCAACTTCGCTTTCAGTAGCGTAAGACTTCATATACGTTATTTCCTCCCAATGCATTTCCTTGATTCGAATGGCTCCCAAGGGTTTGATACCCATCCAGTTTTTAACTTCTTTCATTGGTAGTGTTTTCACATCCACCGCTCTTTCAAACCCTTTTAATTTGCAAATATCATCTGTATGTTCCAAACCTACATAATAGGCATATCTATTATTAGCATCTTCATCTACTAGATCCTTTAGGTAGAATGTTTTACTGCCAAACTTTCCTTTAGCAACCCGATCTTTGATTGTGTTTGCAAGCATATAGTGAGGATGGTCTTTATGTCCAACATAGTGATGACTAAACTCGTGAAAGATCATTCCCGTTAACTCGGCAATTGTTGTTTTATTCTCCAAAATTTTAGGTATATCGAAATATATTGTGGAGTAAGGGACTTCACCAGTACATAAGTCCTCTTCCCCATTACAGCTTCCTTCTTCAAACCTTGTGTAGGTTATGTTTTCTTGGAGTTTCACTTTTGTGCTATTAATCATACTATTCCACATCTTTGCGACTTTAGGATCTTTGATATCGCTCACCCATAGGGATTTGGTTATTGGAATTAAAAGTTTCTCTTTTAACTCTCGGCCATCTAGCTCTATAAGGTTGACCAGCTCCTCTTTTTTTAGGGGGTAGGAATCCAGTTTGGCCGCAGCACGCATCTCCTCAATAAGGCCACCATTGCCACCACCAGTAGACCTTGCCATAGTTGTAGTTGCTCCAAGCATTAAAGTTGTTAATAAAATTGTTTTCGTAAGCATAATAAGTCTCCTAGCTATTCTTTCGTTAATTTAAAAAATTGATTTGAAAATTGATATATCTCTTCGGCCTCGCCGTCAGAAGCTTCGTGCTCCTGAATAATTTCTTCGATTAAGCTTCTTATATTTTGTTTAATTTTAGGCAGACTATATTTTTTAATTCCAAAAGCGACAGAATTAAACTCCCTCTCCATTACATCCTGTGTCTCCAAAGCATCAGCAGCATGGGCCAGAACACTCTTGTGATATTCCCTTAGGGCCTCACATTTAACATCGTTTCTGGAACGAATTTTGACATATTGTCTCTTTAGATCGCCATATTCATCGAACTTTAAAAACCCTAAGTCACATAGCAATCTTAGTGCTTCTTTAATTTCATTAACGGTGGTTTTAATCACCAAGTGTTCTTTTATCCAGTTGGGATCTGCCTTAAAACCATGGAGGCTAGACATTTCGATAATGGCGCCATTAAGCGGGTTCTTTAAATACTGGAAGGTATCTACTTCGTGTGTAGTTACCTTCTCTCCAGGTGCTAACTCTTTAAGTCTTCTTAGAAAGTGCTCCTTTTCTTTCAAGCTTTTGGCTTTTTCATAATCTATTAAAGTTTCAAAATATAAAATTTCTTTAGCATCAAGCCCTAAACTTTCACCTAAGGCCATAGCGTATTTTTTTGGAAAAGGTCGCATGCCCTTAATTATTTGGTGGAGTGTTCCGTAACTACTAATACCCAATTGCTTGGCCCAAGCTCTTAAGGTAAAGCTCTTATTAAAGACACGCTTTCTCTCCCACACGCTTCTCAGGAAAAGGGAAGAGCTGTCGAACTCAAAAATGTTTACTTCACTCATCATACTGTTATCACTTGGACAATTGTTAATTATTGGGATCGGGCACTTGTTAAATCAAATACAGTCACCATCATTTATGAAGGCAAGATAGCTGTATTCGATGTGCGACTCAACTATTTTGAATACAAACCGGATCACAAATGAATACAAATCGGTAATAATTACAGGGAATCAATGAATGAGTGAAAATTTTACACCTAGTTACCTCAAAAAGCGCCATTATAACTGGGGAATTGCTGCAGTGGTGGCCGCACTTGGTACCTGCGCCATTGTAAGCATGTTCTACTGGGAACCTAATGGTGAACTCTCGGGGCTTATTGCTGCCAATCCAGAAAATGTATTCAAGGGTGGAGACTACTGGAGACTAATAACTTCCACCTTTGCCCACGGAGATCTTGAACATCTTTTATCAAACTCACTAATGCTCGGGTTTCTGACCTATTTTGTGGCCTCATTTTATGGCCTTGGAGTTCTGTTGTTTTCTTTTTTAATGGGCTCTGTCATCAATCTCGCAACCCTTGCGCACTATGACACTAACACCACTTTGGTTGGGGCTTCAGGTGTTGTTTATTTCCTTTGGGGCCTATGGCTAATGCTCTATGTATGTATTCAGAAGAATTTAAGTGTGGGTAAAAGGCTTATGAGAATGGGCGCCGTCTTTTTAGTGCTACTAGTCCCAACAACATATAGCCCCCAAACAAGTTACTTTGCCCACTACGTAGGTTTTCTGATGGGCATGGTATCTGGTGGCATTTATTATGTTCTGAGTCCTAAAAAGGCATCCAAAGAAGAAATTCTAGCAGAGCTTAAGCAAGAAGAGCCTGAATCAGAAGAATGGGGAGACCCTGAATGGGAGGACAACCTTATCAGTGAGATTGAGAGTAAAGACTAACCTACTGTCTGAACCAGGTGATAAGTGTAGCCACCATATATGGCCATAAGGATTAGTCCTTCTATTCTTGTGATCTTCCCATGTTTTTGTCTAAACCCATAGCCAAGTAAGAATAAGGAAAGAGTAAGGCCTATCATCACAACTGAGTCTCTGGAAAAGACTTCAGGTGAAATACTTATTGGATGTATAGATCCCGCAAGTCCTATAACTGCAAGAGTGTTAAAGAGGTTTGAGCCAATCACGTTACCAAGGGCAATGTCATCTTCGCCTTTTTTCGCTGCCGCAACTGAAGACGCAAGCTCAGGCAGTGAGGTGCCAATTGCCACAACGGTCAGGCCAATGACAAGTTCACTCACATTAAAAAAGGATGCTATTTCCACAGCTGCCCACACTAATAGCCTGGAACTTCCAATTAGGACAACTAGACCTAAAACAAGCCAAAAGAAGGCCTTAGGAACAGTCATTTTCTTTTCTTTCAACTCTTCCTCAACTTCCTCACTTAGGGCGTCTTTTGGATGGGACATCCCTTCATAGACAGTCCAAAGAAGAAAGCCAGCGAACAGTACAAGCAGTACTATACCGTCTAGCCTAGAAAGCTCACCGTCATAAACTTGATAGCCAGCAATAATGCTTATTATAGAAAGCAGTGGAAGCTCTTTTTTAAGAACTTTGGAATGAACTGTAATTGGCAAAACTAAGGCCGTGAATCCTAAGATAAGAGCGATATTTGCAATATTTGACCCAATGGCATTGCCAAGAGCAAGATTAGACTTTCCTTCAAACGAGGAAAGAGTTGAAATAACAATTTCAGGAGCTGATGTGCCAAAGCCAAGTATCAGCATTCCAATCAAGAGCGGAGACATTCCAAAATGACCTGCCGCATTTGCAGCGCCCTCTACAAAACGATCTGCACTCCAAACTAATAGAATAAGTCCAACTACAACTCCAGCGATTGCTAGTGACATAAATTGTTTCTCCCTTTCCTATACTTTATGATACTGATCACGTTTTTTACATGAAAATCATACAAACCCTTCTAATTACAGAGCAGGCATAGGCAAGATCCAAATTTTGATTGACTTAAGGGCCTTGTGAAACTAATACTTTATCACCATGACTGACTTAAATCTTGATCAATTCTACGACAGGGACTCGTACTTCGGCGAACAGCTTGACGCAGTAAATAAAAACTTTCTGACTAATGGCAAAAAACTTCGCGCTTACTTCCTTAACTCTATTGGACTTTCACTAGATATCCACGAAGATTCTACTTACGTAATGGCACGCTGCACGGAGATGATCCACAATGCGACTCTTTGCCATGATGACGTGATTGATAACGCTACGATGAGAAGAGAAACTCCTTCCATTAACCAGCAGATAGACAACAAAAAGAGTGTCCTAGTTGGAGACTTTCTGCTTGCGAGGGCCATCCAAGAGCTATGCGAGCTAAAGTCACTTGATCTTTTAAGAGAAATTTCTAAAACCCTCGAGCTTCTTTCTCAGGGTGAGTTTATACAGGACGATTACAGCAAAGACTCTCACAGCTGGAGTTACGAAAAATTTGCGGAAGTGGCACTTCATAAAACAGGTTCTCTATTTGCTTGGACATTCAAGGCCCCTTACCTATTTGTAAATACCGAAGACGCTCTTGTTGCTAAGATCAGCAAACTTGGTGAAGACTTTGGTGAACTCTTCCAAATGAGAGACGACCTTTTGGACTTTGCCAAAGAGACTGACAAGACTAAGATGATTGATATCGAGAATCAAAACATCAACTTCGTCTTGTGTATGCTGGATAATGAGCAGAGACAAGAAGTTCTTAAAAGTAAAACTATTACCCAAGAGCAAATTGCTCTTGCTTTAGAGTTCTACAATAGAAAGACTGAAGAGTTTGAGAAAAACCTAGAGGACTTTCCTTCCAAAGGTCAATGGACACTGGAGATCGCCACAATTCTGGCAACCCACTTCAAGGGTCTCGAAGACAACTTTTAAGACACCATTTTATTTACACTGGCAAACAACTCCTGAAGTTCGAATGGCTTTCCAATAAATGCCTCCGCTCCTATTTCGGTTGCTCTTGCTTCAGAGTCTTGCGCCGCTGTCATTACAATTATGGGTGCTGCGCTTTTTGGAAATCTACTTTTATAAATTCTTGAAAACTCCCAACCATCCATAACTGGCATCTTCATATCAAGCAATATGAGATCAGGCATTCCGCTGGTTTCTATATACTTTAACGCCTCTTCTCCATTTGAGGCACAGACAACAGTATACCCAACCTTTGTAAGAGCGAGTTTAGTCAGCATAGAAAGGTCAGAGTTGTCTTCCACAATCAAAATTCTTTTATCTTTCATAGTCCTTCCTTTCTAGACAGAGGCAAGGTGAAGTAGAAAGTTGTTCCCTTTCCCTCAACGCTATTAAAACCTATTTCACCGCCGTGCTTGTTAATGAATTGCTTCGAGAGGAAAAGCCCCACCCCCATGCTTGTCACTTGTTCATACGAGGTTCCCTCATGCGCTCTGTAAAAGCGCTCAAATATTTTGTCTTGGCGCTCCTTAGGTATGCCAATACCCTGATCCTTTACACTGACTTGAAGAGAGTCGTCTTTAACAGATGACTTCACTTCAACTTCCCCTCCACCGGGTGAATACTTGATTGAGTTGTCCAAAAGATTGACTAAGACTTCCTCTATTCTTGTTCTGTCAGCAAAGACCGTAACGGCCTTGTTTTCAAGAACGACTATTTTGTGCCTTTCACTGACTTTATCCATATCAAAAGTGACATCTTCCACAAGTTTACTCATCTCAAAGTCTGTTTTTCGAAGCTCTGTTTGCTCTAGCTCAAGTCTGGATACTTCCAAAACATCCACAACGAGTTTATTCAATTGATTGCACTGTCTATTTATTGTCTTTAAAGCATAAGGAAGAAAATTAACTACCTCTTTCTCATCCATCCCCTCCATCAACTGACTTGTGGTTTTTAAAACTGTGATTGGCGTTTTTAGCTCGTGCGCGGCCGTGGATAGGAATTCTTCTTTTGATGTGGTCAAAACTTTAAGATCATTGCGCATTTTGTTAATGGCCATGCCCAGGGAGCCAAGCTCATCTTTCTCAGCGAAGGGCACTTCCCTATCAAAGTTGCCTTTGCCGATATCAGTAACGCATGCTTCTAGTTCAATAATTGGATTAACAAAATATCTATTTAAAAAGAAATACTCCAAAATCATTATGACTAGAACTAAAAAGAAGAAGGAAAGGACATACTGAAGTGCGCGATTATTAAACACCTGGAGATCTTCCTGCATAACACTCAAGAGGATGTGGCCAACCATAATCATGTCATGGGTTTTCAAGTTTACTTGAGAGATTAAAAATTTCCTCTGCTCAGCTGTTAATGTGGTTACATCAGCGGTGTCCATCCCAAGAAAAAGTCTTCTAATCAAATCGTTTGTTTCGTTTAATGTTTCATAGTAACGGGCCTCTACACCAGTGTCTTCCAACTCGTCTATGTAGGTTTCGATTTGATTTGAAATCGCGATCCACTGATTTTTTGCCCGCTTAACATCTCTAAGCCTTATATCCACCATGGCATTGTTAAGAAGTGTCAGTTCATGAACAAGCGAGTAGATGTTTCTTGTGACTTTTAAACTTTGAGGCACCTCCACATAGGACTTAACCAATACAGAACCAGGGATTAGCGCTGCTAAAAACATCAGGATATTTGCGATAAAAAGCTTGGCCTTTATACTCATTATTATTGCCTAATCGTAACCCCGTAGGGTTTTTCCTTTCTTAAAATTTCAGTGTCAATCAAAGGCAGAAAGCGCACACTTTTCTCTTCCTTTGCCTCCTCTTTATAAAGACGCTGTGCGGATTCCAAGGCCAATAAAAGACTTTCTCCAAGCGAGATTATGTACCTGTAACTCTCCCATTCCTTGGCGATTGATTCCTTCCTACCAACCCCGAAATACTCAAAGATAACTTTCTTGCTCCGTACAGGGTTTCTATAAATAAATTTTTCAGCTTCAACCAAGGCCTTGACAAACCTTTGCAATGCCTCTTTTTTTTGGGTAACAGATTCTTTTTTAGAGGCCAGTATGCCGTATAAACGAAAGAAATCAGGAGTAAACACATCTAGGTCTTGCTCGGTCTCTCGCGCCATCTCCTCATATTTTTCGGCCCTTATTGCAATGGCATCCACCTCACCCTTTTCGAACTTAGCCACAAGTTCGTCTTCATCATAGTACTCCACCTTTACATTGGGGATATTATGGATTTTTATGAAGATTCTTAAAAAGATAGAAACCGCTGAGTCGTTGACTGTCCCGACTATTTGTCCTTCCAGATCAGAGGGCATTGATCGCTCGTCGGCCTTCTTTACCAATACTACATGTGCTTTGTCAGTAAAGCCTGTCCCGGCCAACAACCTCAAGTCATCGTGCTCGAAGCTTTCGATCACAAAGGGAATTGTGGAAGAAAAAGCAACCTGAACCTCGTTATCGATAAGTGCTTTTAGAGAACTCTCGTCGCTTTCGAAAACTTTAAAATTAGCACGCAGTCCATGCTTGGCAAATAAACCCCGCTGCTTTGCTATAATGGCCAAGGCAGAGTTAACGCTGTCTTGAACCCCAAGCTCTATTGTGACACTTACCTTTTTCTCAGGCGGCCTTAGTTCGTCATTTACAATCATTATGCAAAAAACTGCTATGAGAACCCCTATAAATATTTTGAAATACTTTGACACCAATATGACTCCTTCACCGTCACGGTCTTCCTTTAAGAGCAATTGGAATGCCAAACAACAAGAATGGCATAATGTTTGCAATTTTCTAAGGTTAATATAGGAGTAATTTATGTTGAAACTGTTTTGGATTGTATTGCTGGCCGCTTCCTGCTCTACCCCTGACAAGATTCAGGATGTGTATACGGAAGAAAGCAACTATTTTGACTATGAGTACTACTCTGAAGATCTAAGTAACTTGGACACTCTTGATGACAATTACGACTACTTCTATTACGAGGAGGACACCCCTCCTGTGTATTTGGAAGAGACAGAGACCAAAGATTGGGATGATTGGTTCTTTGAGGACTATTAGATGCTTATATGTTAGACTTCTCTTAGAATGAGAAAGAGAATTTTAAACTACTATAAATCAAACCACTTCAAACTTAGGCAAAAAGAAAGAATACTTAGTGATCAAGAGATCAAGAACGCCATTGCAAAAGGCGAAATAAGCACGAGAGATGAGAGGACAGTCTTTATTTACAAAAACATTGAAATTATTGCAGATTTTGATTCAGATGTGCTCATTACCATTGTAAAAAAGCCATTGCCTCCACCGCCTCCCAAGCTATTAAATGCCGAGCTTGCAAAGAACCTAAAGAAGAAACTTGAAGCGCCAGAGATCGCGGATGAAATTAAAAGCAGTACTCCCCGGGAAAATGAAGAGTACGAGATTAAACTCGAGGAGTACCTAAATCAAACTAAGAAGTAGCGCGCATTCTCTTCCCAGGCCTGCTGCTCTTTATCCCTAGAGTTAGACAAGAAATCTTCAAGTTCTTCCAGCGAGGTTAGAGAGTTTCGACATAGCCTACTCGTTTCCTCATCATTAAAATATTTAATCTCTACTTGAAAACATTCTTTTAGGATAGCAACTTGCTTTCTTAGAACGTTAAGCCTTGCTTTGCTCTCATCATGGTTAAAGTCTTCCATACGGCCTCTTTTTACTATTGCAGTAAGGTGTCATTGGCCTCGCCATTCCACTTTAATTCGATTTCAAATTCATTTTCACCGTGCTTAGACTCAACCTCGACATTGATCCAGCCTTCTTTCATTGCCTTGGATGGTATTCTGCGTTTTTCTCCCTCAACCTGAATTTCGAAGTCCTCATTGTTCTCAATCGCGTTGAGCCATCTTTGAAGGATCCCCTTTAGTTGATTGGTCTCCATTTTTTCTTTAACTTTAATTTTCTCATTTTGTTGATTAGTTGTGTTTTCCATAAAAGCTCCCAGTTGATTTGCTAAGACAAACTATTTGCAGTTTTACTGCCATATCAACTCTAGGAAAACTGATTAAACCTTAGATCAAAAAATTATGAAGCGGAGGGACCCAAGGTGGAACGCTCTCTGGACATGCCTCATCCATTTGATCAAACCTAATTGTGGAGAAGTTCTCTTCTTGTTCGCCACGCTGAAATCTTCCATCCCACGCTTTGGTTTCTTTAAGAATAGGAACCCGGGCAAACCTTGTCCAAGCGTTAAAAAAACAATTTTCCCTAAACATTGATCTAATTTTAGAAATGTTGGTTTCATCAATGCTATAAATCTTGTGTCGTTCAAAACTACTTTTAACAGGTGACATTTCCAGAAAGGCCTTTGGACAATCGTTGATTTCTCCAAGGGAAAAAATGCCTCTGGTGGTAATGATTTGATCCTTACTTTTGCCAACACTTGAGAACTGCCAGCAATTTAACTGTGTTGGTGTGGGGTTAAGAGCGATTGTAATGTGTTCGATGTTATCAGGTTTAATATTTGAAAGATAAAACTCTTTCGCGTTATTCTTATTTAGGTTCAGGAAAAATAAGAATACGCCAAGCATGACAAATGAGCCACAAAGCCCAGCAACTTTTGTCTTCCTTTGCACAAGATACAGTAGACTCCCCATACACAAAAGGAAAAGAACTGAGCTTGTCGGTAAAAAGTTTTTTACGGAAAGAGCTATTGGCGACAACACTATAAATAGTCCTAGAATCCATTTAAACTTTTTCTTTAAGAAGGTAGCGATAAGAGGCGCGCCAAACGCAATCCAAAAGAAAGGCTCAACGATGAACACCAGGTCTCCGTAGAGCCATTCATTATTGAATGGGAAAAAAGGATGAATTCCGTAGGAGTTAAGCGAGTCTAGTGTTATGTGAAGCATAAAGTTGAATAAAACACATAGAGTCACTCCCAGGCCTGTTACACCACCGCTTAAAAATAACTTTCTAAATTTTTTTGAGAGCAATGCAAATAAAGACAACACAATTAGCGCTTGTGGAATTAGATAGACTAATGTGTGGGTATGTCCCCTATGATGCAACAAATAGCCAAGAGGTTCAGGAAGCGTATTAATAAGCAAAATATCAAGATCAGGAAAGCTTGCGCAGACAATTGAAATAAACAAAAGAATTTTGCGCCTAAACTCTTGTCTCTCTTGATCTCTTTCCGCAGGTAAAATCCGATGAACAAGCTCACCCACTGAAAGGCCCACTACGCTGTGGCTAATATTTTCCATTTAATATCTCCCAGCGCAGGGAAGGAACTTTAATGATTTCTAATTTCTTCTATCAGCTCATTCTTATTCATATTAGATCGGCCTTCGATTCCAATATCCCGAGCGCGCTCTTTTAAATCTTCAAGTTTCCAATCTTCATACCTAGAGTGAGACCCGCCTTTTTTACCAATTTTGGATCGCCCTTCTTTGGCCGCCGCATTGGCCACCCTTGCAGCTTTCTCTTTACTTGCGCCGCTTTCTTTAACTTTTTCATAAACCTCTTTATCTTTAACCTGAGGTCCTGGTTTCTTTCCTGGCATAACCCCCTCCTTTTTTTGCAACAAAATGCAAATCTCACTCCGATTGGAAGGGTTCAGTTATTAGTTTTACAAATCTTTTACATCATTTGAATAATTTTTTAATTCGGGACCAAAATGATTGCTTTGGATAAACTCTTACCCATTGTTTTTGTCCATCATTGAAGGTTTGTTTAATCAATTTCTCTTTACCCAGCTCCTTTAAAATGACTACAAGGTCCTCAACCACAAAGTCAGGTCTCGACACAAGAAACTCTTGATCAAAATCAAGATAGATTTTTTCCAAAGACATTGGCTCAAAAAATGATAACGTTTTTAAAACCTCGTCTCGAAGTTCTTGTTTAGTGTTCATTTCCATGGGGTTCATTGTACCAAAGCTTTGGCCGTGCTGGACAAATAAATTCATTTGTTCTCTAATAAATGAATGAAGTGGATGATATACGGGGCCTACGGCTACACCGGAAAATTAATGGTAAAAGAATCGCTTAAGGCCAAAATGTCCCCGGTACTTGCTGGCAGGGACTCTAAAAAAGTTCTTTCGCTAGCAAATGAGCATGGGCTAGAACCAAGAGTATTTGATTTAAAGGACGCCTCCAAGTTTCTAGAAGACATTGAAGTTGTGGTTAACTGCGCAGGCCCCTTCTCAAAAACTTTCTCTCCCATGGTAGAGGCGTGCATCTCTACTAAAACACATTATATTGATATTACAGGGGAAGTTTCAGTTTTTGAAAAAGCGCGAAACTTAGATAAGGCCGCCAAGGATGCGAAAATAATTATTTGTCCAGGTGGTGGCTTTGATGTTGTCCCCACGGACTGCTTGGCCTTAAAACTAAAGCATCAGATGCCTGACGCAGTTGAGTTGGAGCTTGGATTTGACGGCTTTAAAACGCCAAGCGCTGGCACGGCCAAGACTGTATTGGAAAACATTGCATCAGGCTCGCTGATAAGAAAAGATGGAGAATTGATAACGATCCCCTCAGGCTCAGACACCAAAGAGATCGATTTTGGCAAAGGCGATCGACTGGCGATGGCCATACCTTGGGGAGACTTATCAACAGCTTACACCACCACTTCAATTCCTAATATCAAGGTCTTTACTTCGACTTCCAGGTCTCAATTAAAACAATTGAGAAACTTATCCAAGGTATCTGGGCTACTCTCCACTCCTTGGGTTCAGAGAATAATGCAAAAGCTTATTCAATGGAAGGTCAAAGGCCCAGACGCAGACGCCAGAGAGAAAGAAAAAGGCCTTATTTGGGGAATGGTTAAGAACAAAGCAGGGGAAACCGTCGTTGGCAGAGTGCAAACAAATAATGGTTATATCATTGCTGCTGTTGCTCCAATCCTCATGACTCAAAAGCTTCTTAGCAGCTCTAAGCTAAATTATGGCCACACCACACCCGCCCTGCTTATGGGAGAGGACTTTATTACACAGTTGGATGGATCAAGCGACTGGCAGCTTAGTTAGCCAATTCTAAAGTTTTATTTAAATTTTCCTAATCTTATACGCTAAAGTAGCCGATCATTACTTATGCGATTCTATCTACTATTTTTGGCAATTTTCACCTTCTTCAACGCGAGCACAGCTCTCTCCTATCTTTGTGACCTTGAGTTTGCCCCTATTCATAGGCTGGAAGGTTCAAGAAACATTGAGGATTTGGCCAAAACTAATATCGGCACTTTCAATGTCCTAAACCTTGAGTTCTCACCAGGTAAATATTTAAACAATCCTGGCACTGGAAAACGAGAGTTTGTAACTGGAACAATTAAAAAGCAACAGGCCCACGTTCAAGAGATCGCAGATATTATAAAAAGCGAAAAACTTGATATATTGATCATGCAAGAGGTTGAGGGAATTGAACCCCTGTTGAGGTTCAACTCTAAATATCTCAATGACGAATATCAAGTAATTATGCAAAAAGGCAATGACACTAGAGGTATTGAGATAGGCTTCTTAGTAAAAAAAGATCTCCCTTTTGATATCCGGCTTCACTCCCATGCGCACAAATCTGAAGTTACAGAATCCGGAAAACAACAAAGAATATTTTCAAGAGATCTTCCTTCTTTGCACATAAGATTTAAAACAACATCCATGAACGATCCACCGGATCTTATCGTATCTGGAACCCACTACAAGTCTCAAAGGGATCGCAAGGGAGACCCTAACTCAGCACAGCTTAGGACTAGGCAAGCTCAAGAGACAAGAACAATCTTAGAAGAATACAAAAATGTTTACCCCGAAACTCCAATTCTTATAGGTGGAGACTTTAACGCCGACGTACATACAGGACAAGAGTTCAAGAGCCTTTTTGAAGGAGGGTTTCTTACCGATAGTTTTGATGTTTTAGCTCAACCACTTAGTAAGGAACAAAGAATCACTCAAACCTTTCACCCATTTGAGGGCGAGACCAAATATAGTCAACTTGACGCCATCCTTGTTGATAGCAATGCGGCACCTTTAGTTAACGACGCTAAGGTTTTTAGGTATAAAAATGCTGATGGGAAAGAAAAACCAATTCCTAAGACATATGAAGAAAGAAAGAAAAATCCTTCTGATCACTTTATGGTTTTGATAGAAACGGATCTTAAAAGGCTTGCGACTTCACGTTGATGGCCTATTAAGGGACTCCCACAGTTTTGACCGAGACTCCTCATCCTCAGGCAATCTTATGGGAGGTGTCTCAAAATCTTCTGGCTCATTTGGCATATCATCAACATCATATTTGTTTGCCAAAGCATGGCCATATTCGTCTCTTTTGAAGTCATCTATCTTCCTGCTATGCCTATTGGCCCACTTAATTTTCAACCATTGGAACATTAGAACCTCCTAGACCTAATATTAAGCAATTAACATGCCATTTCTGCTGATAGTCTCAATCTATCGACACATTGATTTTTAAAATTTCAATTCAACCCCCTTCTTTGCGATCATGTATTCAACAATTAAAAAGGAGTATCGATGGAAGAGTTAACCAATGACAATTTAGAAGAAATTATTAAAAACCATGACAAAGTATTTGTTCAATATGGAGCTTCATGGTGCGGTGCTTGTCGAATGATAAAGCCACAAGTTGTGAACTTGGCCGGGGAAAATGAAAGTGTTAAGTTTCTCTATGTGGATGCTGAAAACTTTCCTAATTCCAGGCAGCTTGCAAGAGTAGAAAACCTTCCCACATTTGCCGGATTTGTTAACGGTGAATTGGTTAAGCAGGCAATGGGCACTAAGATAGAATCGGTTAAAGGAGTTCTTAATGAAGTTGCCGGTGATTAAAAGCTTAGTTGGCTTTATTGAAGAAAACGATGAAGACTATATCCATGAAACTTTAGAAGTACTGGAGCACATTGGACAGGCAAAGGGACTAAAAGACGAGGAATTGGAAGTCATTTACGAACTCCTGTCCAATATGAGCGGCTCTTTGGAAGTGCAAAAACTTATTAAGGGCGGTATGTCTCAAAAAGATGCCCTAAACACTTTTATGCAAAGAGTAATGGGAAGTATAGATAAATAACAAGGCCTATTAAAGGCCTTGTTCCTTTCATTAAATCTATAAGTTTTGTAAAATGATTGGATGAAAAAAATAAAGTCTATAAAAAATGGTTTATTCTCCCGAAACGTGGGCCTAGCGAAAATGGCCTTTGGAGCTGGCAGGGACTTTCTATCTAAAAAGGAAGGAGACTTCGCTCAGAATCTAATTGAGACGCTTGAGAGCAAATCAGGGGTTATTACCCATGAGCTGGGACTCATGAAAGGAAGTGTGATGAAGGCCGGTCAGGCCCTCTCCACTTACATGGGTGACTTTTTCCCGGAGAACGTAAAAAAGCTTCTTGCAACATTAGAAAACCAATCTTATTTCCTAGATTGGGAGACACTTAAAAAACAGGTTCCCAAGCAATGGTTTGAAAGTTTAAATTTCGAGGAAGAGCCTCTTGCAGCGGCTTCCATAGGCCAGGTTCACTTGGCCGAAGATAAAGAAACTAAAGATGTTTATGCTGTGAAGATCCAGTACCCTGGCATCCGAAGGGCCATAAACAGAGACGTTTTTACAATCAAGCTTCTATTCAACTCTTTAAAAATAGCTCCTGGGAAACTTGATATATCTGATATCTACACAGAGATAAAAGAAATGCTTTATCAAGAGATGAACTACGAGCATGAGCTTGCCACAATCCTGGAGTTTAAAAGATTAATTGGAGAAGACCCTTTAATTAAAGTGCTGGAACCCATTGAGCAGTTTTGCACAAAAGATATTTTGACCACTAAGCTTAGCAAAGGTCACAATCTTCGTTCAAAGGAGGTAAGCTCCCTTTCACAGGATAAAAGAAACGAGCTTGGAGCGGCGTTTTTGGAATTGTTTTGCCGTGAACTCTATGAGTGGTCCCTGGTTCAAACGGACGGTCACTTTGGAAACTACTTAATTGAAATAAATGAAGGAAAGGCAAACTGGTTTCTTCTAGATTTTGGGGCTACCAAAAGACTGGAAGGTGAATTTCTAAACAACTACCGCAATATGATCAGCGCAGTTATCCTCCAAGATAAAGAGTTATTCTTCAACAGCTTCAAAAATCTAGGACGTATCGACAATGCTGATAGCTTTGACCAGGATCTGCTATGGGAATACCTTGAAGTCATGGGATCCCCTTTTCAAAAAGATTCCTATGACTGGGGTTCAAGCCAAATTCCTGATCAAGCTATGGCCTACCTGCCAAAGCTGATGAAGAACATTCCAGAGGGCAAGGCGCCAAAAGACACAATATTTGTGGATCGAAAAATAGCAAGTGTATTCTATGTTTTAAAGCAACTTAATTGCGATTTTAACGCTAGAGAGATTTTTCTAAAATATATTTAGAATTGTTGCCTTTACACTAAATCGTTCATTTCCAAATACTTTAGAGTACTCTCCTCCCAATTTGTACGAACCCAGCTTATAGTTCACGCCCAACTTAAAGTGCTCTGAGCTTTGACTTACAGGAACCGAAGAAGTTCCACTCACTCCGATATCAAAAATCGTTTTGCTGCCTGTAGTGCTCATTTCACCATCAAGCGTTGATACACCATATCCTAAATATAACTCAAACTCATTATATACTCTGGAGTAGTTAAACACATAACCGCTCACTTGGTCTTTAATCTCGACATCAACAGGACTGGAGTCTACTAACTGTTCATACTTCACCTCCGAATTTCCGGTAAAGCCGTTGAGGGAGAAGTAATTGTCATTGTAGCGAAAGAGTAGGAGCTCAACCGCTCCAGAGAAGTTTCTTACATTATACTCCCCCACATCAATCTCAGGGAGCATTGCCAGTTCTACACCCAAAATTCCTCCTGCGTGAAAACGAGCTAACATGGCCGCGGTTGGTAGATAATTATAAGAGTCATCGCCACCAGAGTCGGCAACAAACTGATTAATACTGGGAGTTTGCGCGTAGGTGCCACCGATACCGAATTCAAAAGTATGTTCCTCTTCAGAAATTGGCTTAGCCCCGGAGACACTTGTGTGTTGTGTAAGTGTTCCAATATCTTGAAGAATCTTTTGAACGTCCCTCTTTTCGAGATTCTCAAAACGAAACTGTCCATGTACTTGAAAGCTAAATATAAGCACTGCCGTGATGATTTTGAACATCCAACCCCCATGCAGGGAATTATACAATTAAGCTGGCAATGCTAAAACTTCTGCCTGCGACTTTTCTTCTTCTCGGAGTGCTGTTTCTTTTTTTCTAATCTTTTTCTAACTGATGATCGAGTTGGCCTGGTTGCTTTTCTTTTCTTTGGCTCTTTAGCGGCGGCGATCAGCATAGAGCGTAGTTTCATATTTGCATCATCAATGTTTCGCTTTTGACTTCTGTGCCTTTGCGACTTAATGACAACTTCGCCTCTATCGTTAATAAAGCCTTTAAATAGCTTCTGGAATCGTGCTTTTATGCCATTGGAAATTGATTTTGAATCGACCATACTCCATATGAGGGTTACATGGGTGTAAAGCTTGTTAACATTTTGACCTCCAGAGCCAGAGCTTTTAGAGAAGGTGTACTTGATTTCAGCAGGGTCGACTTTTAACATGAATCTATATTAGCATGAGAGAAACAAAAGGAGAATTTATGCGTTATTTACATACAATGGTGAGGGTTGAAAACCTGGATCAATCTTTGGACTTTTATTGCAATAAGCTCGGACTTGTCGAGGTGAGCAGAAAGGACAGTGAAAAAGGAAAGTTCACATTGGTGTTCTTGTGCGCTCCGGATGATGAGGAGAATGCCAAGGTCAATAAAGCACCGATGGTAGAATTGACCTACAATTGGCCAGACGACAATGGCAACGAGGAGAGCTACACTGGAGGCAGAAACTTTGGACATCTTGCCTATTTAGTTGATGATATCTACCAAACCTGTCAGTCCCTTAAGGACAATGGCGTAGTGATAAACAGGCCGCCAAGAGACGGCCATATGGCATTCATTAAGAGTCCCGATGGAATATCTATAGAACTTTTGCAAAAGGGAGACCCACTTCCTCCAAAGTCCCCTTGGAGTGACATGGAGAATGTGGGCACCTGGTGAATAGAACCTACTTCTTTACGAAGTAAACTATTGGACTATACGTTTTATTAAAGAGGTTGCAATAGGAATAAATGGGAGTGTTGCCTTGACTCGCAATGACATTTTCAGATCTTTCCAATTGCGCCTCGCACTCCATAACGTCGGAGTAAACACTTCCCACAAACTTTTTAATCCAAGGCCCTTTAAACTTCTTAATGTAAATCAAAAGTTCAAACTCTGAGTTTCCTTTTTTCGAGCAACCAGCGTGAATTAAGTCAACATTTACGTCCTTAAACTTTGTCTTATAGCTTTCTTCGCTTACTTTACACTGGCCTTCCGCCACGCGCTTGCCAGTGATGGTTTTAACTTGCAATTCATAGCTGGCCGCAATGTGCATTACCGGAGTATAAACATGCTTAAATGGCCTTACAGGGACTTTGCGACAAGTGTTAATAAGCGTATGCACACTTTGCGCGGAAAACTTATCAGACATCTTGTTAACGAATTTCCTGCAATCGGTTTCCTCGCTAAACTGTACAGGAAGGTGTGGAGCGCTAAACACAGTGAAGTCCTCATCAATATAGTCAACATTCAATGTTGTTCCAATGCAGAAACTTGCAATGGTGGAGATGTCCATATTTTCAAAGTTGTGTTTTACAACTCTTGAAAAGTAGTCACACGTCTTATGGTCAGGAAGTCTTTTATAGAATCGTTCTATTCTCCGCGTAAACGGGTGGGCATAGCTAAATTTTAACTGAACAATGTTTCTTCCAACCTGTCCACAACTGCCCTCCACAAATTGAAATGAGTCTAAGGCCGCCATTACGTTTTTGGCCTCTTCAAGATCTTGTTCACATACATCGGCCTTATCCAAAGGATAGGTTGGGCCGTCATAACGAGTGATATCTGCGCCAAAGGCGCTTCCAAAGATGAGTGTAAATAAAATAATTAAACGCACAATTCCTCCTAGGTAGTTTTATGTGGAACTGTTCTATTTAACTTCCCCCCAGTCAAGGCCGGGAGATGAAAATTGCTTATACGGACTAATAGGCAAGAATTCGCTCAAGCATGACACCGTAATCGGTACTTAAATCGCTCTCTATCTCATCCTTCTCTCGCGCCGAGGTGTCGATATACCAGCCTCCGCCCAATGAATAGCGAACTCCAACAGAGCTAACACCACCAGCGCCACCACCTACGTTTAGGGAACTTTTTCGAGTGAGCCCTATTTGTGCGCCAACTTCATTACTGTCAGGGTCGTACACTACCGCTTCGATCGGAGATCCGGCAAAAAAGTAAAGGACGCTTAAAGAGAGTATTCCTTGAGAGATGAGTTCATTTGTGCGAGCGACGGCCTCTTGATCTCCAGTTCCAACACCTTCAAGTGGACGTCCAAAAAGCAACACTGATATAATGTCCCCCTGCGCCAGGGCCGGAGTGCTGGAGAAGGCATATCTTGGCTCTGACATGGGACCTTCAAGTTTTAGAAAAACGTTATATTCTGGAAGTATAAACTCCACGACAGCATCCAACAATGCAGTCTCCCCTTCTTGGTAAATCTCTAGTTTATTAAGTCTAATTTCACGTTTAAAAATTTCAGTCTCAAGGGGAAGCACCTTTACAAATGCGTTCTGTAGCTCGGAGTTCTCAACCTTTATGTTCATATTAATCCTGATGGGTGAATCTAAAAGATTGGTTCTTATATTAAGCGCGTTTTCTCCTTCAGCGACTATATTTAAATTAAGTGGAATGGCAGCTTCCTCATCTTCTTCCTGTCTCTGGGCCAGAGTGTTCTCAAACTTAATTTCCTCGTAGAAAATCCTGCTATCCGGCCTCATTTGTGGTGGAAGGGACTTTTTTGGCAGACGAGGTAAATACAAGGCAACTTGCTTAACATTTAGAAATGCATCGACAAGTTCCACTTCATTGGCGCCTAGATTTATCTTAACGAAACTATCAAGTTTAAAATCAAGCTTTTGCTGTTCAGAGCTAAAGTCCACAATTAGCTCAGTATTAATGCCTGCTGATTTTGAGGCCAGATCCTTTCCGTCCAATTTGAGTGTAAGTCTTCCCTGCATTTCATTGATTGGAGCTGGAAGTTTGTTGTAAGGAGCTTTTAAAAGAGCTTTCAGGGTACTCTCCACATCACTGACTTGAATTTTCCCATGAAGATTGACCAGAGCTTGCTCGGGTATTTTACTTGGATACACTTCAGATTCAAAAGATGATTGGGCATTGATATTTATCCCAGATGAATCTGCATCCATATATACACTTACTTCTTCCTCCTTGATATCGGCCAGGACCTTGGCGTTTCCCACTCTAATATTTCGAAGAAACTCAGGGAGTACTTTCGATATTGAAAAATTGGGCTCAAGGGAAATCTCTAAACCCTTTCGATCGGCACTAAGCTTTAGCTCATTTAAGGAAACAGTTGCATTCTCATTGGTTCTTTTAAATTTAAAATCCAATATGTGATCGCTTTGATTCATTGAAAGGTTAATGGAATTCAGTTCAATAAATATTTTGGGAATAAAAGGACTCCAGCCCAATTGGTAAAGCTCGTATAGATCAATCTTTTCTTCTGGATCTTCTTTAGGACTTTCTTTGCTTTCAAGAAGCCTGACATTAGATTCGTCTGAAGTGGCGCTAAAAAAAGATTTTTTACTAACCTGGACTCCCTCACCTAGTCCATATGAGATAACCAAGTCATAGCGAATTGATTCAAAGCATGTATCTACTATGGCCATGTCTGTGGTTGCGTCCACGCAAAAGTTATCGATGTGGCCTTTAAATCTTCGCTTATTCCAAGATAGGTACTCTTGATTGAATTCAAACTCGCTCCATGAATAATCCTCAATCATTGGAGCTTTATCAAGGGCGAGGCCTGCGAGTTTTTCATTTATAACAATGTCCGGCCTAAAAAATAGAACGCCTGCAAAAAGAAGAATGACCAAAACCACAAAGGAAAAAGCCTTGAGTAGAATTTTCAAAACTCACCTCCAAGTCCAGCGTACACAAGTTCGTCTTTTTCTTCGCTTGGAGAAGTTGTTATTGCTTGTGCGTAATAAATCTGAGCGAGACCTATAGGAGACATCCACCTAACACCGACGCCAGGTGAATGAAAAGTCTGATTCGATAGCTGAGTCGATCTTTCCCCAAACCTTGCAACATCATAGAATAGCACTCCCTCAAGTGATGGTATAAAGAAATGGGTTCTTCTAAGCTCCGTTTTCATCAAAAGCTTTGTAAGCGCGCCCAGCCCGTTATTTTTTGGTCTGCTCTTAAGCTGGAAACCTCTAAGGTCATTGCTCCCACCACCATAATACTTAACAGAAGGCGGAAGTTTTTCAAGTTCAACGGTGTTATCCACCAGGCCTGTCTGTCCTAAAAGCCTCATAGCTCCAATAATCCTCCCCCTGCCTGAGCTTGTTAGGTTTTCAATAAAAGTACCACCAGCTCCAATTCGTGTTAGCGTATTGTCAAAACCAAACTCTTTAGGACGGTGTTCTATTCTAGAAAAAAACGAATTTCCCTCTTGTGGATGAAAGTCAAAAATCTCAAAGTCATGGGACATACTTTGAATACCGGCTTCTAAGGAAAATGCCTCATAACTTCTGCTTGTTTCCTCAAAGTCCGAGTTGTAAAAACCTTGAGTAAAGACTGGTCCGGCCGACCAGCTCCAATACCTACTTAGGGAATCGCGGCTCCACTTTAAACTGGATGAGACTGCAAGGTTCACTTCCTCAAAGTCATTTTGGCTTTCCCTAGAAACCTCCAACTCCGAATTAATTGAGCGCCTTGGATGTTCTGGCCAGTGATAGAAATCGGATTCAAGCTCAAGACTTTGTTCCCTAAAAGAAGCTTGAAGTTTTGCTGAAAGGTTGGATGCCATTTCTTTATACCTGTTATTGGCCCAACTGATTCTAAGCATTGGCCCCACTTCAGTACTTGCTCCAACTCCAAAACGAAGAACTCTTGGTGGCCCCCAAATAAAGCCTTGGGAGATATCAAGTGCGTTGTCACTACAATCTTCAATAAAAAAGGTTGCCTGCGCTACCCCCGAGCGAACGATTCTTTTCTCTGTAAGTTTTAAAAGTCTGGAGTCGAATGCCTGTTCAGATTCAAATGGGTAAAACCTCTCCATGGCATTTGAAAGAATTTCTGTTTCGGCCAGATCAAGATCAATCTCTCCAAACTTATACCTTTGAAGATTTGAAGCTTGGACAACCACTTCTGAACTATTGGATAGAACTAGCGACTTGGCCTCAGCACAAGCGTAAGCATTCTGTCTAAGCCTTGTTATCACTGAGTTTTGTGTTTGATCCAAAAGCTTCGGTGTTATCGCCAGGCCTTGGTAAACTGGAGTTATTTGATTTTCGATCTTATCTTCTTCAATTAACTCTTCAGGTAAAAGGTTTATTTTTTTCAACTTTTGGATTGGGCCTGGGGTCACATAAAGAGTTTCATCTTTAATACTAAAGTGAGGCGAAAGATATCCCCTGCTCTGTAGAAAGGACCGCATGAAGAACTGTGCTTGATAGGCCGGTATTTTTTCCCACGCCCCAAGCTTTTGATCTCCGCACAGAAGTCTTTTTTCGGTGTCAGTAAATTCTATTTCATTCAACCGATCAACCTCCACTCCTTTGCAGAGTTTCGCGGCCCACAACTCTGCACTACAAAACAGGTAGAATATTGCCATCAAGAGCTTTAATCTCATGGGTTATTTATACCTTACTTGAGCGTTTTTAACTTGGCCGTATAGGCCATGTAGAGGTTCCAAAAACAATGCATTGGAACCGGGTTTGCTTATATTTATACAGGAGGGCCTAAGCCATGCCGGTAACAAAAGAACAAATGATAGAACATCACATAATAAAAAGAGGCATCAAAGACAATGCTGTGATTAAGGCCATAAGAGAGGTGGACAGAAAAGACTTCCTATCTGAGTCTCTGGCGAAATACGCATATGAAGACGGACCCTTGCCAATTGGTAAGGGTCAAACCATAAGCCAACCATACATTGTGGCCTTTATGGCCGAAGCACTGAGTTTAAATAAGAACTCCAGAGTCTTAGAGGTGGGAACAGGTTGTGGCTACAATGCGGCGGTTTTATCAAAGCTTGCCAACCATGTGTACACGGTTGAAATCATAGATTGGCTTGCTGAAAGAGCGCAAAAAACTCTCGACGCCCTTAATTACGAAAATATCTTTATCAAGTACGGAGATGGCTACAAGGGATGGCCTGACAAAGGTCCTTTTGACGCAATTATAATCACTGCAGCTCCTCCCGCCATTCCTGAGCCTTTAAAGGAACAATTAAAAGTTGGGGGCAAGCTTCTCGCCCCAGTTGGCACCATAAGACAAGAGCTCATAATGCTCGAAAAAATCGAAGAACGAAAGTATAGACAACGAAACTTGATGCCAGTGCGTTTTGTTCCAATGACAGGCCAAGCTCAAAAAACAGACTTTGATATTCCTAAGGATGCGAACGATGCAGCAGATACTTACTGAGCCAAATCAAAGACTCACGAAGGCCAAAGAGTTGATGCAGAATTTCTTGTTGGCAACAGGTGTGGTTGGAAAGCGTCCTTCACGAAGGTATCTTTGGACTGATGCTCTGGCCGTTGAGAACTTAATTCTTCTGGAGTTAAAAACTGGGGACCAGAAATTTACTCATTGCGCCCTAGAGTTGGTCGACTTGGTGCACTCAAAACTTGGCAAGTTCGATAAGAAAGATAAAAGGAAGGGATGGATTAGTGCTCTTCCGGATGAGGAAGGAAAAATGCGACCAACGTCCGGCGGCCTTCGAATTGGAAAGCCAAAACTTGAGCGCTCTAAAGAAATGCCTTTTTCAATGAACGATGAGTGGGATAGAGACGGCCAGTATTTTCACTACCTAACCAGGTGGATTGACGCTCTCCTTCTTGTGGGTGAAGTAACGAATGACGGCAAGTACTATTTTTGGGCGGCAGACCTCTGCGCTGTGACGATGAAGTCATTTATCAAGGAGACCAGAATCCCGTGGAAAATGAGTGTGGACCTAAAAAGAGTGCAAATTAACAGTCAAGGAGCAACTGATCCTTTAGATGGATTAATTACACTTAGAAAAGTGCTATCCGCAGTACCAGAGTTTAAAAAAGAACTTAAACCCCACGCATCCATTCTTCGCCACCTTTGCAGAAATAAGTCGTGGAGCTCTCCAGATCCTTTAGGGACTGGCCGCTTGTTAATAAACGCCCATGATTTAAAACAGCTTTCCCTTCCTTCTGCCCAAGTCCTAAACTGGCAGGAATTACTTGCTCAGGCATGTGTGGGCATAGACCACTTATTAAATGGAAAAACCTTTAATAAACCAGTCGATTCTAGGTTGGCCTTCAGAGAGTGCGCTCTTTCACATGGCATTAGAGTTTGGCAAAAAGAAGGAAGCTATATGGAGGACTATATCCCTCTAGCTGAAGAGATAGAGTCTTTCTGGCTTAATGCAATATCGACGGATACTTGGAGGGATCATGAGGATATAAATGCTGTCACACTTTCGGCCTCTTTATTAAATTAGTGCTTCTTTACTTTCCCCAATTCAGTACGCTGGATACTGCTCACAAATTCAATCTCTTTTATAACTGCCGGCGCCAAAAGATTTCGAAGCTCCACATTGAGAAACTCTTCTTTATTCATTAATTTTGAGTCCGCAAGAATTGAAAGCACCTGCCCTTCCCTTTCAGATGGAGCAAGCTTAACCGCAAGCTTGGAATACATGCCATTGTCCAATGCGAAGTTATCAAGAACCTCTCTAATATCGTTTAAATAAAAAAGACGCCCTTTGCACTTAAAGGCCTGATCTGCGCGGGACTTAGGATATAGCTGGTTATTTTTAAGTTCGACCAAGTCATTGGTTTTGAAAAGGCCTTCTTGAAGGACGGCCTCTTTATAAGTGAAATCCTTATTTAATGAAAACATTCCAGTGAACATCGATTCACTTTTTACAAACAAGACCCCATGCTCATCCACTTTAACCTTGTGGTTTGCTAGCACCTCCAGCCTGGGAGAATTGGAAGGTTCTCTTTCAGTGGCCAATTGAGAGCATACTTCAGTCATTCCAAAGGTTCTAACAACAGGCCACCCAAGCTTCAAAAGTTTTTGGTGCAGATGGCCTGCGAGATAATCTCCCCCGATTATGAGATAGCGCAGCCCCTTGGGGGCCTCAATTTTATTTGCGACAATATCAAACGCTTGAAGCGGAACAATTGAAGTAACAGAGACATTTTCAAGCTTTTTCACCCAGCGACGCACGTCCCACTTGTCACTTGAGGTGTAAACTTTTGCTCCAGCAATTTGTGCTCTTATATAAACGGAGAGCCCACCAATATGCCATGGCGGCAAAGATAAATACCAACTGTCCCTTGCATTAAGATTAAGATGTTGATTCACGGCCTTTGCACTTTTTCTGAGAGCTTCTTTAGAAAGAGCATAACCCTTTATGCCGCCTGTGGAGGTCGTGCCTGAAGACAGTATAAAAACATGAGAATTGAGTCCTAGCTCTGAGAGTTTGCTTTTAAGCTCGACACGTGTGACCTGGTCAAGCTTTGGAGAAAATTGATAAATGTTATCTGAGGAGTTTAGGTCTATTTCAAACACGTCCAGCTCCTCCTATTTAAATTTGCATAGATCTCATCCACAGCGCTTTCATTAAGCGTACAGACCCCATCCTCGCAATTAAAAATCTCTAGCTGATCTTGGTACAGCCCTGGAGTGTTAATACCATGTACAAGCTCAAGATCTCCTCTATCCATTAATTCCAGCCAACAGTGATAACGTCCCAAGTCACTTCCCATATAGGAGCTGAATATTGCTTTGCCATTATTTTCGAGAAACCTTGCATTAGCTTTATGGATGACATAGTCAAATCCTTCTCTTTCGGTGAAGTCTTTTGCGGCCGGAACCATCAATTGGCCCCAGTCCCCAGCTCCTGGATCCTCAATATAGTCTATCTTGCCTAGCTCATCTGCTCCAAGCTCTTTTAGGAATGAATTCCATTGATCGACACTTATAGTGCCATTGGAGTCCAGTCTAACAGTTACGTCATTTTGCAAAAGCTTTCTAATTTTGGTGAAGTCCTGTTCCCCGAAAACTTTTACTTTCAAAACTCCTTCAGCTTTTCCATCTTTGTATAGGCTGTGATTTTTAAAGCTTCTGGCAGCGATTCTCTGCCTTAGTTCTTTTTCGTTGGTGGCAAACCAAAGTGCTTTCTCAAAGTAGATGTCACGCTTGCCGCTGACAACATCTTCGACAGAAAGATCACCTAACTCAACGTGGGGAAAGTAGTCTGCATACCCAAACCCAGAATCGTTTTTGACTCTTAAATACATTCCTCTTTTCTTACCTTTTGAGCTTTTTGCATTTAGAGCTGAAAGAGGTTGTAATTCGTAGAGGGAGTATTCAATCATGAGATAAAACTTCCAAACAGAGCAAGTCCAAAAACTAGTAAATGAATGCCAGCAAATTTTAGGGCCTCGTTAAGTATCGCTCCATCTTTATTATTTTTAATAATATTCAGAACCTTCATTAAAAGAGGAAGCGCCAACAAAGGTGCCCACGCTTTTAAAATGTAAAGTCCAAGATAAGGCAGAATCAAGCTTGCATATAAAGAGTAAACATACACTCTCACAGGCACTCTTGTGGCCATAGTGCGCTTGCCAACAACCTTGTCGGTCTTTCTGTCTCTAAGATTGTTAATCATAATTAAAGATGTGGATAAAAGCCCAATCTGGGATGCCACCAAAAAAACGATTGGAGGAAGCTCTAAAGAATATAAGTAAAAGGAGCCACAAACAGCGAAAAGGCCAAAGAACAAAAAGACAAAAAGCTCGCCCAGGCCTTTATAGGCCAGTGGTAAAGGCCCACCTGTATATCCATAGCTCAAATAAAGAGAAAGTACTCCCAGCACAAGGACAACAGGCCCTCCTCTTAAAAAAAGAAAAACTCCAATAATAGATGCCAGTGCGATGGATACGTGTCCCCACAACATGGTTGTCTTTATTGAGACATCTCCTGAGCTAGACACTCTTCTAGGGCCAACCCTATCGGTATCTGCCCCTTTAATCGCGTCGACTGCATCATTGTAAAAATTTGTGGCCAACTGGATAAGCAGTGAAGCTCCTAGACACAGTGAAAGATATAGGTAGCTTGTTTTGTCATACAAGTTTATGAGAAGGCCATGCGCCACAATCGGAGGAATAATCGCAGCAACGAGTGTCTTTGGCCTCGAGGCCGCTAGAATATGTTTAATCATATGTTTTTCACCTTGTTTTTAACGATGTCTAAAATTTCTGTTTCTTTTTGCAACAGGCGATGCCCAGCCTTCAAGTATACGCACTCAACTCCAAGAGGCGCGATCTCTTGTTCGCAATAATCGCTGTACTTCTTATCCTTGAGTCCATTGACCCAGACAATTTTATCCTTGTTTGCTTTTATGATCTCTTTATAGTTTTTTTGCTTTGAAAGTCCAAATTCTTCAAACATATTAATTAAAACTTCTTTGTTATAACTCTCCCCAGTAATGGGTTCGTCATGTTTAAACAAATCCAAAGAGTTCCAATATTTTATAAAGTCATCTCTATCCAGATTCTTGAGCTTGCCCAAAAACAGCTCTTCCACTTTAGCTCGATCTTCAATTTGTTCAGGGTTAAGGCCTGCGTGGCCTCCAAGCGCGAAAAACAATTTAGGAGAAAATCTATCCAATAACTCCAAGGCAAATCGAGCACCAAATGAGTAGCCGATTACAACATCTTCATTTGAAATGCTGATGTTCGAATAGCCGGCTTCTTTACTTCCCCCGCACAGATCATACATGTTGTAGGATATGACGTTAAAATGTGATTTAAGAAAATCGAATTGAGACTTATTTCCTAGGAATCCATGAAAGCAGTGAAGCTTCAAGACATCAACTCCCTAAAGCACTCAAGAGTTTGTTCAGGGGAGATTTTCACAATATGAACTTGCTCGGGCACATTCATGTTGAGTTTTTTTCCCTCAAGCATTGTTTCATCATTGATCCCAACCCTTTCAAATATTCTTCCACCATTATTATCGAGGATGAACACTTCAAGGTTTTCAGGAAGTTCCATGCAAGCTCCAATATCGTATAGAAAGGTTAAGTCACCTAGAACACAGTACACTTTTTCAGTTAATGAATTGGCAAGACCTATCGCGCTGGAAAGCTGGCCATCTATGCCATTGGCGCCCCGGTTGCCGTAGGTTCTGAACTTTTTATTTTGAACGGCCTCGAAATCTCTTATAACGGAACTATTGCCAAGGTAGATAATGCTATCTTCGGGGATAGACTCTTGAAAACCTTTAAACCAAGACCACTGAGAGTCAGGGTATTTAGTGAATATATCTTCATTAAAGCTTGATACATGAGAGCATTTTGCTGGTTCGAGTTGTGAAAGAGACACAAAGTCTAAATCTGAGCAAACCTGGCCATGAGACAATGCTGAAAGTCCTCTAGGATCCACGCTGAACACATCAATAGTCTCAGTGTCTATCACTCTCCATAGTTTGCTCAATGGCGTGTGTCCAATTCTAACAATAGAATCAAAACATCCTTCTTTATACAGCTTTAATAATTCAAACTCATTTGCGATTGGACCTAAGTCTTTGGCCCAAGATAAAGTTTCAGCGTAAACAAAATCTGTCTTTTTCTTTATGGTAAGAACCAGCTCACGAAGAGATTCTCTAGCGTGGGAAAACAGAAAAAGCGTTCTTTCGTGAGAGTTCACAAAGTCTTTAAGGTCATCTAGGTTGTTTTTTGTAACCGTATTAGGTCTATCTAGTTCTTTATCTACTAGAATATTTAAATGAAGAGGAAACTTTGGATTGTTGATCTCAAGCTCCTCAGCGTCACAGCTCAGAATCTCAACTTGTTGGCCTGCAATGTTGGAGCTTGCTCCAAAGTGGTCTATGGTTTGAGCAGCACCAGTGCCGTGAAGTCTCTTTGGCCTATCACCGGAGATTAAAATAAGTGGTATGTCGGCATACTTGGCCTCTACCATGGCGGAAAGGCATTCTGAAACGGCCGTTCCACTTGTTACACATACGGCAGCAAGCTCGCCGGCCATGCATGATCCTAATGCTTTAAAGCTCGCTGAGCGCTCATCAAGCTCATAATGAAACTTTGCGTTTGGAAACAAAGTCTTTAATGTGTGATTTCTGGCCCCAGAACAAAAATAAAGTTTTTGAATATGGCCTAGTTTAAATGTTTTCATTAAAGAAAATATCCCTAATTACTTTTCTCTTTCTTTTAATTTCGGAGAGCTCGTTTTCAACGGTGGACTCTTTTACGACCCCGCCTCCGCTTTCTATCCAGTATGATTCTTTATCCCATTGGATATTCCGAATGGCCACAAGTGCAAACGCTTTTTTGCCGTGCTCCACTCCCACTACGCCGCCAAACTTGCGATTTGGGTGCTTAGAATAATACTTGCTGTTTTTGATAAACTGTTTGGCCACACCTTGAGGATAGCCTCCCAACGCGGCCGTTGGTCCAAGTAGAGAAGCAAGCTCCTCAATTGATAGTTCGCTTTCAAAAGATATATCAGTTCTCAAGTGCGCAAGGTTTCCAAACTTCTCAATCTTGGAAGTGCCCACTTCAAGGTCCTTTTGTTCTTTAAGCTTGTTTTTAAGGTCTTTGACTACGAGGTGATGTTCGATCAGCTCTTTTTTGTCCTCTAGTAGCTCGTGGGCCTTATCAATAGGTCTAGTGGATGCCAAGGCCATGCTTTTAAACTTCATGCCATCTTTAGAGAACAAGATCTCAGGAGTTGATCCGAGAATACCTGAGTCTTCGTCCCAAAGGCCATAATTTAGGCCTAGGCGAGCATTAAGAATGCCTTTAACTAGCTCTTTAAGCTCTGCGCTAGACTTGGAATAACTTTCTCTACTAATGAGGACTACTTTTTCGAAGTCTTCATTAAACTCACTTAGCGCCTTATTGATGTCTTCAAGATAGGTCTCATCGTCGTTGCCCTTCACCTCTGGCATGCCGGGTGAAGAATTTATACTCTGAAGTGCATCGATATGCGCAAAACAAACGAATTCAGGAATGTACTCCCAAGTGTTTTCGTTAAAAAAGTCCCTTTGGAAGAACTTAACATCCCCTACTTCCAAAGCATCGCCCATCCCAAAAACGAGTTGGTCTTTCTCAAAATACGCCATGAGGGCGCCTCTTTTACAGAAGAGCTCCCAATCCAGCTTTTCAAATGGTATATGAACTTGTTTTTTCATGTTAAATTGGCCAGCGCAACATAGCTTAAACATTCTTAAAGTTTCGCCTAATGTAGTGATGAGAGATTGATAAATCAATATCTATTACAGAAAAATAGTCGGTAAATAAGCATTTTCCTACTCAGTGCGCCAATTCCTTTAATTTGTACATAAATTGCCAGTTTTTTTCTGTTCAGACTTGTCATTTTTGACGCAAAACAGTAATAAGCAAGGGTAAAACAAAATATCAACAAAAGAACCTGGTGCAATCCTATGCCTAAAGCTGCCTTTATCAAAACAATGTTTGATGACATCTCAGACAAATACGACTTATTAAATGACATTCTTTCTTTGGGAATCCATCGTTTATGGAAGAAGAAGCTTGCCAACAAGATTATGGCCACAAATCCTCAGAGCTTTTTAGATTGCGCCACAGGCACAGGCGATATTGCAAATCTTATTGACTCGAAAGGAGTGAAAACTCAAGGTATTGATTTTTCCCCAAACATGATCGAGCTAGCTAAAAAAAGAAACTCCCACATTCCTTTTCAAGTAGATGACTTAATGGGCTTGAGTTTTGAAGATAAAAGCTTTGATGCCTCCAACGTGTCTTTCGGAATTAGAAATGTTGAAGAAGTATCTGTAGCTCTCTCGGAAATGGCGAGAGTGTCCAAGCAAAGCGTTTTTGTTATGGAGTTTGGCCAACCTGAGAACAAAATCTTTAAATCAATCTACTTCATGATTATGAGAGGTTTTATTCCTGCTATTGGAAAGATCTTTAATAGAGAAAGAGAATATGAGTACTTAATCGAATCCTCCTCAACTTTCCCTTCTGGAGCGAAGTTTATTGAGATAATGAAAAGCTCTACAGGCTTTAAAACATTTAAGGCCACTCCTCTATTTGGAGGAGTTGTATATATTTACGAAGCACATAACAAATAAAAAGGTAAACTCACATGGTTTCTGAAATTTTTGATTCCGAAAAGTGGAATGAAGTAGAAGGTTTTAATTTTACAGACATTACTTACCATAGAGCAAAAGACCAAGGCACGGTTAGAATTGCTTTCAATCGACCTGAGGTTAGAAATGCCTTTAGGCCTCATACGGTGGATGAGCTTTACAGAGCACTTGACCACGCAAGACAGACTAGCGATGTAGGCGTTGTCCTTATTACTGGAAACGGCCCTTCTCCTAAAGATGCCGGCTGGGCTTTTTGCAGTGGTGGAGATCAAAGAATTAGAGGAAAGGACGGATACAAATATGAAACTGGCAACCCTCTGGAAAAAGATTTGGCCAGAGCGGGCAGACTTCATATCTTGGAAGTTCAACGACTCATAAGATTTATGCCTAAAATCGTAGTTGCCGTTGTGCCTGGCTGGGCCGTGGGTGGTGGCCACTCTCTTCATGTGGTCTGTGACATGACAATAGCTTCTAAGGAACATGCGATATTCAAACAAACTGATCCAGATGTTGCGAGTTTTGACTCTGGATACGGATCGGCCTACTTGGCAAAGCAAGTTGGTCAGAAAAGGGCCCGGGAAATTTTTTACTTGGGACTTAACTATAGCGCTCAGGAGGCCTTTGATATGGGAATGGTTAACTTAGTCGTTCCACATAAAGATTTAGAGTCAAAAGCTCTTGAGTGGGCAAAAATTATGAACTCCAAGTCACCTACGGCAATGAGAATGTTGAAGTTTGGATTTAATATGACTGATGATGGGATGGTTGGGCAACAACTTTTTGCAGGTGAGGCAACTCGCCTGGCCTATGGAACTGAAGAGGCCCAAGAAGGCAGAGACGCATTTCTTGAAAAAAGAAATCAAGATTTCAGTTCGTTCCCTTGGCATTATTAATTAAATCCGAACATTAAATTAATAAATTTAATTCATAGCTAAAACATATAGGGTGAGATTTAAAATATCTCGCCTTTTTTTTTCACTAAAAAAACTCAAGTTTTCCCTATTTTTTACACCGCTTGTTATCTCAACATCTTAAGTGCAATGCCCAAATTTAATGATCAAATACAGCTCGCTAAAAAAAAGTGAAGTTCTCGGGACCAAATTTTATTGTTGGGTTGTGGCAAACCTATTGCACTAGCAACCACACCGTTACAAGGCACCATGCCTTTTAAATCTTAAACCTGAGAACAGGAGGAAACATGAAATTATTAGTAGCACTTTTGGCCTGCGGAGTTGCATTCACAGGCTGTAACCAATCAGACGGAAACAGCAGCAAGAAATCAAGCGTGGTAAATGAAACAAACGCAAGCAACTACATGGACGCCATGGAGTTTTTAAGAGCTAAAAAAGAGTACACCAAGCTTGTAGAAATCATCGAGGCCAACGGCCTTCAAGATGAATTCATGAAGGAAGAAGAGTCAACAGTATTTGCTCCAACCAACAAAGGGTTTGAGTCCATGAGTGACGCTTCTTTTGATCAGCTTCTTAAGAACAAAGAAATTGCTGAAAAAATTATTCGTCATCACATCGTTAGCGGAAAGCTTTCAAATGCTGACCTAAAAGCTAAAGACGAAGTTGTTACAAAACTTGGTGAAACTGTGGCAGTTAAAAAGACAAACTTTGGAGGCCTTGCCGAGGCAGACGTGGTTAGTCCAAACAATGGCTACAAGTATGGTTACGTTCACGGAATCAACAGAGTACTAATGCCTCTTGGTGAAACTAAAGGCGAAACCAAAGGTGACGAGAAGTTCCCTGATGAAAAAGCACCTCAAGAGCAGCAACAAGAGCAAGGTAAAATTCCTGACGAGCAACAACAAGAGCAGCAGCAAGAGCAGGGCAAAGAGACAAAAGGTGATGAAAAATTCCCTGATGAAAAAGCGCCTCAAGAGCAGCAACAAGAGCAAGGTAAAATTCCTGACGAGCAACAACAAGAGCAGCAGCAAGAGCAAGGCAAAGAAACTAAAGGTGACGAGAAGTTCCCTGATGAAAAAGCGCCTCAAGAACAGCAACAAGAGCAAGGTAAAATACCTGACGAGCAACAACAAGAGCAACAACAGGAACAAGGTAAAGAAACAAAAGGTCAAGAGACTAAAGGTGACGAGAAGTTCCCTGATGAAAAAGCTCCTCAAGAGCAACAGCAAGAACAAGGAAAAATTCCTGACGAGCAACAACAAGAACAGCAACAAGAACAAGGCCAAGAGCAACAACAAGGTTAATCCTACCCTTTAAAATGACTGTTCACAGGGGGGATCTTCGGGTCTCCCCTTTTTCATTTAACCTTTAACTTTATTGCCAATATTTAAAGTCGAACTCAAAAAGTGAATTTTTCCTAATTCTTAAGAAATTTCGTTTAACCGGTCAATTTAATTGCGTTATGAAATATAAGGTAATGGCCTTTGATAAAAAGCTCGATACTGTAGATTATGAAAATCTTTTACTTGTTTTAAGTGTGTTTTTACAATCTGCTTGTGGTGTGAAGGGAAAACTAGATTCTTTGGACTCAAAAGGAACCAGTTATCTTGTAGCGAAGTTTGAAGACAGTTCTAAATCCTTTATGAGTGCTCAGGTTGATTGAGATAAAAAGCTTATCTATGCGGGTTCAGGTTTATCCAGTGAATGCGTTAACATAATATCCTTTGATGATATAAATAACATAAGAATAGTTGGCGAAGTAACAAGCACATCTATATGGACATTCCAGAAACGTAAAGCTTTATGATAATAATTCCAAACTGCTTGTCTCCACTAACAAATTTCCTAGGTGCCACTCCGGAAGACCCAACCAGTTGGAACCCAACATTCGCAAACTTTCTTGCTTCAGGGGGATCTTATGCTCGAGGCATACAACAGGCAGTTACCCACGGTGCCACCACTCAGATTTATTTTTCAACCCATACTGGTTGGTTCCATGTTGAAATCGATGAAAACAATAACACCTTTACGGAGCAAGCTAAAAACACAGCGCACACATACAACAATTCAAGCTTATTCTTATTGAATGACAATTTGGTCTTATCCCAAATGTACTCAAGTTCAACCGAACACTTGAATGTATAGGAGCTTGGTGACGGAAGCACCTCCGCAACATTAAATGGCGTAATCCCTAAAGCTTATGGAGGCAATAACCTTGTCTGGACCACATTCAGCTCCAGCGACGGAACAAAGCATGGTGTAATGTGGAACAACGTCGCCTTTATTGACACCTCTGGCCTCACACCTAAAGTAACATCAAGAAAGATGATTCCGTCCGACATTTATAGAGCGTCAAAATACGTCCAACATAATGGTCGTGAATATGTTTATGTTGTTACAGGCAATCACTACCTTGATGTTTACGATATAACCGACATTTCCTCCCCCCCACCCTTAAGTATAGAAATAAAATCGTGGAGCTTGGCGCGAATGAGTCCTACGGAGTGGATGTGAACATGGATCAAAACCTGGTTGTAATTGGAACCAACAAGGTAGTTGTTGTTTTAATTGATATAAGAGGGCTTAGCGCTCCCACAGTCCAAAACGCTTATATTCCTGAAATTAGCGCTATTGATTCCACCAGTGGCAACAACGAAGCTGATGGTTCATTGGATGTAACAGTTTCTCTAGACAAGGCCTCAACCGCCCCAGTCTCAGTTGATTGGACAACAGTGGATGGTACGGCCACTGCGCCTAGTGACTACACAACAAGTACTGGCAGCCTAACCTTCGCTCCGGGGGAGATATCCAAAACTATATCCATTTCAATTGTAAACGATGGGACAGGGGAAGGCCTTGAATCCTTTGACATAGCTCTTTCAAGTCCAGACCATGGAGTTATTGTGAAAGAAGTTGCGAATGTATCATTCTCAAACTAGACATCGTCAAGATCAACACTCTTTTCAATATTTCCCTTAAGCGGCTCTACCACCGCACTTTTTAAGAGAGTCTCAAATAGAGTCCAAAATTCCCATTTAATATCATCAACTTTTCCAGAGAAAGGAATTTTTCCAGCAACCTTGTCATCGTCGTCTTTTCTGTTAAACAGCCTAAGACCTAAGTCCATCATATTCTCTTTAAGGTTTTTAAAAAATCCTTGACCCTCCTGCCATCCCTTTATCATCTCAGCGTCTTCAGTAACAAATTTCACATAGCCTTCCACTATATCACCTTTGACTGCAGACTCCAGGTATACACTAAGTTTTCCGCTAGTCGCATCAACTCCTCCAAATTCTTTCAAATAAGGATTTAGTTTAACGATTGAGACATTCTCAACTTTAAGGTCGATATCAAGCACTTTTGGAATATGAAACGGATTCACATTCCCTTTAAGAGAAACCGTGCCGCCAAAAACCTCTCCTTTTGCGCTAACGCTCGCGTATTTCTTTTCATTTCTTCCAGAAGGAAAGACTTCCAGGTTTTCAATTAGAATATCTTTGACAATCAATGGAACGGCGAGCTCATTTTCCTTTCTAAGGTCTCGCAATAGCAGTTCCACTTTGGTAACGAAAAGCTCCTTTATAATATTGTCTATTGGAGGGTGAATATTATCTATCTTAATCTTCTGCTCTGGCTCCTTTCTTTTCTCCTCTCCAGTAGTATCAATGACAGCACCTACATTTTCCACTCTTATCGAGTAATAGGCGTTGTCTTTAGAGTGGTCAAAATAAAGATAGTCAGCAATCACTTTTTGAACAGACCCTTTGATTCTTGGCCCGGCAGAGCTTTTTTCTTTGGCCTTGGGTGCGCTAATATCAATGCCATTAAAAGTGATATAGGATTTGGGATAGTTTATTGACCAGTCCTTGATCTTAAACGAAGTATTGTTATCCATTGATCTTTTAAGAAGCTTCTCAACCTCCCGCATAGAGAACTCTTGTTTTTGAGCAATTTTTTCCAGAGGAGCCGCAAAGGAACTTATAGCAAATGCTGCAAGTAATATCAGTGGTGTCTTCATAGTTCAATCCTATTCATAGTAATCATAAAGCCAGTCATCATCTTCATAGTTTTGCTCACTCTCTATCTCTTTACTTCTTTTCATATACTCATAGTAATTTGGATAGTAGCCGTAGTCTCCGTAGTGATCGTCATCCTCCCTGCCTGGAAGCGCGCAGCTCCCAAGCAAGGCCAATAACAGAATTGATCTAAACAGCATTCATACCTCACCGACTTTTAGCGCATTCTTTTTTCCTGACCACATACTTCAACAATTCCTTGCAGGAATAATCTTTTCCCATAATATTGCATTGGAGTTCAAGACTTTGTCCGCAAGAGATAATTGAAAAGGTCCTGTCTCTTCTCCCTTTAATAGACATATCGCAATCAAAATTCACAGACGCTTCATTATTCCTGGAGACCGTTCCTGCAGCTTTAATTTTATAATTTGATATACCCTCACCTGCATCCCCTAATGTGGAGAGGTCCCAACTCATTTGATGTGAGGTATACTTCAAGTTGTAGGTTTCTCCCTGGCATGAAGTTGCATACTCTTGTCCTTCACAGCTTCTAACGAACTTTTCCTCTTCACATGAATGTTCGCAATTTCCAATGCCAAAATTGTCCATATAGGTCTGTAAAGACTCGCAAACTTCCGAGTTTACAAAGCCCATGGCCTCTCCAACCCTACTATCCGTCGTTTCTAGTCCCATCTTAAGTTCTGTCATCAAAGAGGAAATAACCAGCTGTTCTGGATCTATAACCTCCCTAGGGCCTTCCGTTTCACTTTCTGTTTCAGTTCTTTCCGTAGGGGATTCGTTACTCGGTGTTGAGTCAGTGTCTGAATCATCACTGCTGTCACCGCAAGATAGCAGGATAAAAGGTATTAAAATTAACAGTGTCTTTTTCATGTAAATTCCCTCCTTATGAAACAAGTCAGGTTTAATTAAATTACTTTTATCAAATGTTGCCCAATTAAGAGGCCTGAAAAGCTCTATACAAATCTAGGCACTGTTTTTGCAAAAACATGAAAGCATGAAGTATAGCGTTCTTACTTGTCTTATATTTATTCTCTCCTCCAGTGCAGGTATTAGAGAGAAGCTATTCATAATGGAAAAGAGTCATAATCCAGAGAATGTGATGATCATAGAGGTAAAGTTAAATGAGAAATGTGAATTTCAAACCTATGAAGACGGATCCCTATTAAACTTTTACTGGTTAATGGATGGTGGTAAATATACAAAAGATATACACCCGTTGATAAGACATGGTATTGCCAAAAGAGTTGAATACAAAGACCAGGCAAAAACAAAGACTTCATTCAAAGTGGCCTTAAACGATTTAAAAGAAGTGCAACATGACCTTCCTGACTCCTCTTTGGATGTAAGCGCATCTCTGGATAAGGGGAAGTGCTCTGTACAATCTATTTTGGAACTAGGCCCTTCCAAAAATAATAAGAAGATAAATCTAACAAGGTCATTCTGCAAAGTGGAAACAAACGTTTTAGGAATACCTGTGGGTTGCACATTTTTAGAACTCGAAGGGAAAACACTTTCTTCAGGAAAACCACTTCACGCCAAGTTCAAAGCAGAGGATTAAACGAACTTAAAAACCAGTAGAGTTGCACTAACGAAGTAAATTGCCAATATAGACACCCCCTCAAAGCCGATATCTCCAGGTCCCTGCTTCTCTCTCCTGGCCAAAGCAATGGCAATGATTGAGGTCATCAGAAGAATAACACTTGTAAGGAAAAACTCCTCGTTTTTGTAATATGAATATATTGGAGCCTCCAAAGAGAGGGCGTCGGCAATGACTAGCATTAAAACGTCAAAAGTATTGCCTCCCAGGATGTTCGCCACGGCCATGGTTAAAGCACCCTGCCTAACAGCTGACAATGACACTACAAGCTCTGGCAAAGAAGTTATGACGGCCGTAAGAAAGCCGCCGGCGATGTTTTCAGCAAGTCCAGTGGTGCTAATCAACGACTCTGCCGACTTGGTTATGACATAACCCAAAACGGCCACAACACACGCTGAAAGAGTGAATTTGGTAACTAACATTACACTTGATTCCTTGCTGTCAGGCCTGGGTTCGTCGAGTCTTGTCTCTTTGGTCCTTTTTGGTATCCAAAGAGGATTCTTATAAGTTTCCTGAAGCCACTTGAGTCCAAAAAGATATAAGACAAGCATTACAACACTTACTGGATGAATAAACAGCCACTCTGGCACTTCTATTACGGCACCGAGGAACGATAAACCAAGAAGCGAGATTAATAGATTGCAGGAAACAAGATTTGGAAGAGAAGCCGCAGCATGTTCTAGATTAACATTTCTGTATGTCATATCAGCGATGATCAAGAAGGTTGTTTGTGCGGCAATACCACCAAGGCAGTTGTTAATGGCCAAGGAGTGATACCCATTATAGGCCGAAAGTCCGGAGACAATACTTCCAGAAAGCGAAGTAATAGCTCCTAAGAAAAGACCGCCTACCAAGGCCTCGCCCAAACGAAACCTATCAGCGATGTTGTCTGCATAGGTGACCAGCTTTATACCAATGGTAAGAAGACCCACTACACTTATGATAAATCCTAAGATACTGATATGAATTGGCCATAGATCTAGCATTTATAAATTAAATGCTAATCCCCAAAAGACTTCATCATTGTTTTGTAAAAAATTTGTAAACTTTCTCATTAATATGCATGGCCTATGTCCAACCACTGAATATGTGCGTCCAATACTTTATTTTATAAAATGTCGCTAACAGAAAAAGGATGAAGATGTTTTTTAAAAGAATAAAGACTCCAGGATTAGCTCACTTATCTTACTTTATTGCGACAAATGGAGTTGCAATTGTTGTGGATCCTAAGCGGGACATTGATGAATACTTAAAGCTGGCAATAGAAAACAATGCCCAGATCAAATATGTGTTCGAAACGCACAGGCAAGAGGACTTCGTTATTGGATCGAATGAGCTGCATGAGAAAACAGGCGCTAAAATCATAGGTGGAAGGCACCCACTCTTTAGTCATTGCGACATCCAATTGGAAGATGGGGAGTTCTTCAAGATAGAAGATTTGACATTTTTAAGTTTAAGCACTCCAGGACACACACCTGAAAGTTTCTCCTACGGTGTATATTTAAAAGATAGAGACACATGCTGGGGCGTTTTTACCGGGGACACCCTTTTTGTGGGCGACACAGGAAGAACGGACCTTTCAGACCCTGACAAGACTTCGGAAAATGCGAAATTAATATACAACAGTGTCAGGTCAAAAATAGCAAACCTTGGAGATCAATCTTTGATTTTCCCGGCACACGGTTCTGGCTCTGTATGCGGCGGCGCTATCGCAGACTATGACCAAACAACAATTGGCTATGAGAAAACCTACAACCCAGTATTCACAATGGGTGAAGATGAGTTTACATGCCACAAAGTTAAAGAACGAATTCCAAGGCCTCCATACTTTAGTCTGATGGAGAAAATCAATTATGAGGGAGGTTGGAGAATTGAACAGGACCTAGCTAAAATTAAAGCTCTAAGTCCTGAGCAGTTTTTAGAAATGTCCAATAAAGGGATAATAATCGACACACGTGAGCCCGAGGCATTTGCTTCAGGACATATACCAGGCTCTTACAATATATGGTTGGATGGACTTCAAGTCTTTGGCGGGTGGTTCTGTAAAAAGGACACTCCAGTTTTCCTTGTGCTTGACAGGCATGATGACCTCAACACCGCTCGGCTCATGCTATCCAGACTTGGTGTGGGCAGAATCAAGGCCTTTCTCTCAGGAGGCATCGAGTCCGTTAGAAATTCAGGTTACAACTTAGAAAGCTTCGGCGTGATTTATCCCAAAGAGCTTTTCCACAATAAGCGTAATTTCGAAATTTTTGATGTTAGAGAGATCACAGAGTTCGAAAGTGGGCACATTGAGAATTCAAAACATTGCTTTGTAGGCCATCTTGAGGACTATTTAATAAAACACAGGCCCCCTAACAAGTCTATCGCCACAATATGCAGTGTTGGGCATAGAGGCGGAATTGCTGCGAGTATATTTGCCAAAATGGGACACAAGAACGTTTATAACGTGCTGGGTGGAATGAAGGCATGGAATTCGCGAGGTTTACCAATCCAAGAAGGGAAAGAGACTAAAGGAAAACGGGAAATAAAAAATATTGAAAATGTGGCGCAATGGGGCAGCACCCATTAATAATAAAACTACGGTGAAAATATGGAAAATTTTGAGTTGTCTTCAGTAAAGAAGTGTTTAATTCTTGGTGGGGGTAATATTGGGTTGGCCTTAGGCAGACAAATCAAAAAGAAGCTTCCAGAGGCTGCGGTAGTAGTTACCAAAAGAAGCATTGAAGATGTGCCGAAGGAGCAAAAAGAAGAACTGACCTTTTTGCCTCACGATCCTTTGAAGGAAGGCTCCTGGAGCTCTCTCGCCCAGACCTTAGAGAATGACTTCAGCGAGTTGGACCTTGTTATTTCCACATACGGCGTTTTACACAATGACACTCTTGCGCCGGAGAAAAAACTAGAGGATATAAAGTTATCAAACTTAGTTGAAGCATTTTCAGTTAACACCTTCACAGCGCCCTTGGCGGCAAAATACCTAATGAAAATTGTCTCAAAAGGGAGCCCAAGCACTTTTGTATTTTTATCCGCAAAGGTGGGAAGCATTGCAGATGACTCCACCGGTGGTTGGTATGCATACAGATCCTCAAAGGCAGCGTTGAACATGATGGTCAAAAATATGGCAATAGAGTTTAAGAACAGAAACAAGAAAACCTTTGCTGTGGCCATACATCCGGGAACTACCGAAACTCATTTGTCGAAACCATTTCTTAGTGGATTCAGCTTAAAGGTCTGGAGTCCAGATGAAACTGCGGAGCATATTTTAAATGTAATAAGCGAGATCGGCCCAGAAAAAAGTGGAAGCTTCTTAAATTGGGACGGATCCACTATTCCTTGGTGACGGATCTCCACTTATGCTGGGGATCAAAAGAGTTTAAAAACTTCATAATCTCTTTGGACGCTAGAGATTCATTTTCTATAAGCCAGATCTCATCTTTCAGTTTTTCTTTGAGAATGACTTCTTGAGATTCGACTTTTCCAACAACTTGTCCATAACTTCTTAAATCGGTTCTAGTTCTAAGATGTAAAAACGGACCGAAGCGAGAAAAATAAAGCTTTTCTCTAAGATCTCTAATTTGATCGGAGTCAAGCTCATCAACCTTGAAAGCGCTCTCACCTTCTTTTAGCTCCACAACGCCATTGCTTAATACTGTAAGCTCGCTTGCTGACTTTGAATTTCCATACACATATTGAAGTAAAACTTCACTTGAAAAAGAATTTAGACTTAAAAGGGCCAGCATGAATATTGTCTTAAGCATTTAAAGCTCCACCGTTTAACTTTTAGTACTCTTAAAGTTAGGTTATGAACCGCAGGGTTTGAAGTTTTAGGGCCGAACTTCTCTTTAACACAGGAGTGATAATGACTATATTTTTCAGCGATTGGTCGAGCTTACTTAGAATCGTAGTAATAAGTGTTATTGGCTATGTGGGACTAGTTGTCTTTCTTCGAATCTCGGGGCCTCGAACTCTGTCGAAAATGAACAGTTTTGACTTTGTCATCACAATCGCGCTTGGCTCCACCTTCGCTGGTGGAATCCTTCAAAAAGCAATTTCCTTGGCCGATGTCTTATTGGCATTTATAATGCTTATAGGGCTTCAATATGTAGTGACTGCAATTGCTAGCCGCAACAAGAAGTTTAACGACGCCATAAAGGCATCGCCAGTCGTTGTTTTTGAGGATGGTCGCTACATTGAGGAAAACTTAAGGGATGCCCATGTCACTAAAGATGAAGTGGATTCGGCGGTAAGGGCGGCTGGTTTTTCAGAACTGGAATTTGTAAAATTTGTTATTCTGGAGACGAATGGGAATTTAGTTGCAGTAAAAAAATAAAAAGGGATGCTATTAGGGCATCCCTTATTGTTAAAGATTTTAGCTTCCGCAGCTTATACATTCGTCTTTATTCTCCAAAGAACAAATCATCTGCTCAGTCATCTCTTCTTTACTGGCCTGATTGCTCTTGTCACGAATGGTGAACTTAATTGCATCGGCGGCAGCTTTGGTTCTAAGGTAATACATACCCGTTTTAAGGCCAAGCTTCCAAGCGTAGAAGTGCATAGAGTTAAGTTTGCCCATATTAACATCGGTCATATGGATATTTAATGACTGAGACTGGTCAACAAACGCTCCCCTGTCCGCGGCCATTTCCAATATGGATTTCTGCTTAATCTCCCAGGAAGTCCTATAAAGATCTTTTAAGTCTTGTGGAATTTGCTCAATATTTTGGATTGATCCATTATGTTGAATGATCAAGTCCTTCATTGTCTCATTCCAAAGGTCCAGCTTTATAAGGTCTTTTACAAGATACTTATTAACCATAGTGAATTCACCGGAAAGAGTTCTTCTAGTGTAGATGTTTGAAGTAAATGGCTCAATGCATTCATTGTTTCCAAGAATCTGGGAAGTTGATGCTGTAGGCATAGGAGCAACCAACAATGAGTTTCTCACGCCATCTTTCATGATCTTTTTTCTCAACCCTTCCCAATCCCATCTATTGCCAGGTTTTACATTCCACATATCAAACTGAAATTCTCCCTTTGATATAGGTGAGCCTTCATAGCTTTCATATGGTCCATCTTTCAAGGCAACCTCGTGAGATGCTGTAAGAGCCGCAAAGTAGATAGTTTCAAAGATGTCACGATTAAGCCTTTTTGCCTGTTCTGAATCAAATGGAACTTTTAACTTCGCAAAAGTGTCTGCAAGGCCTTGAACGCCAATACCAATCGGCCTATTTTTGAGATTTGAGTACCTCGCCTCCGGCACCGGGTAGTAGTTCAGATCAATAATTTTATTGAGGTTTTTGGTGATCGTTTTTGTGATCTCAAAAAGCTTGTCAAAATCATAACCTTCCTCAGTAACAAACTTCCCAAGGGAAATTGAAGCAAGGTTGCACACTGCGATTTCATTTTCATCAGTGTATTGAATGATTTCAGTACAAAGGTTGCTTGATTTAATTGTTCCAAGGTTTTTTTGGTTCGACTTGGCGTTTGCAGCATCCTTATAGAGCATAAAAGGAGATCCAGTCTCCACTTGAGACTCAAGGATTGAGAACCAAAGCTTTCTCGCACTCACTTTTTGCTTTGCTCGTCCCTCTTTTTCATATCTTGTGTAAAGCTCATTAAACTCTTTGCCGTGGCACTCATGAAGATTTGGGGCCTCATGTGGACAGAACAATGACCATTCAGCGTCTTGTTCCACTCTTTCCATGAATAAGTCATTTACCCAAAGCGCGTAAAATAGATCTCTTGCTCTTAGCTCTTCTTTACCGTGGTTCTTTTTAAGTTCCAAGAAGTCAAAGATATCCGCATGCCACGGTTCAAGATAAATGGCAAAAGCTCCCTTTCTTTTTCCACCACCCTGGTCAACATATCTTGCAGTGTCATTGAAAACTCTAAGCATTGGAACGATGCCGTTGGACTCGCCATTCGTGCCCTTAATGAATGTTCCTTTTGCGCGGATATTGTGAGCGCTCAGTCCAATACCGCCAGCTGACTGACTAATCAACGCGCACTGCTTAAGAGTGTCGTAAATTCCTTCAATTGAGTCATTTTTCATTGTTAGAAGAAAGCATGAAGACATCTGAGGCTTAAGTGTTCCAGCGTTAAACAGTGTCGGAGAAGCGTGGGTAAACCACTTTTGACTCATAAGGTGATAGGTCTCCATAGCAGCGTCGATGTCTTGCTCATGGATGCCCAGCGCAACCCTCATAAGCATATGCTGAGGTCTTTCAACAATCTTGCCATTTACTTTTAATAGATACGACCTTTCAAGAGTTTTAAAGCCAAAGTAGTCATATTCAAAGTCTCTTGAATAAGCTATTTCCGTCTCAATCCTTTCCTTATGTTTTTTAGCGTTTTCATAAAGGGTGTCAGATATTAAAGCTGTTTGCTCGCCGGTTTTTGGATCAACATGGTTGTAAAGAAGTCCCATAGTCTCCAAAAAAGAATCTTTTGTATTTCTATGCAAATTACTCATGGAGATTCTTGCGGCAAGAGTTGAGTAGTCTGGGTGAATGGATGTCATGTAGGCCGCAACCTCTGCTGACAAGTTGTCCAGCTCAACAGTTGAGATGCCGTCAAAGATTCCTTGAATTGTTCTTTTTGAAACTTCAACCGCGTCCACATGAGCAATATTCAAACCGTATGTTAGCTTTTGAATACGGTGGGTGATTTTATCAAACTGAACGCTTTCTTTTTTTCCTGATCTTGTAGTTACAAACATTGTTTACCTCTTTCCTTAGAAGTCAAAATTAGTATCAAACTCAAAGCTGTTGTCTTGAAGTGAACTCATGACGCCGGCCTTTTGATATTCGCTAACACGCTTTTCAAAAAAGTTTGTTTTACCTTGAAGAGAGATTAGCTCCATCCAATCAAAAGGATTGGTGGCGTTGTAGTAGGCCTCGTACCCAAGTTCTAGCAACAGTCGATCCGCAACAAACTCAATGTACTGACACATCAAGTCCGCATTTATCCCGATTAAGGATACTGGGAGCGCCTCGGATATAAATTTCTGCTCCAACGCCACCGCCTCAGTGATAAGTTCGTAAACTTTCTCTTTTGCTGGTTTGTTTTGAATATGTTTGTAAAGAAGACATGCAAAGTCTGTGTGAAGTCCTTCATCACGACTAATCAATTCATTAGAAAAGGTAAGCCCTGGCATTAGTCCACGCTTTTTAAGCCAAAAGATAGAGCAGAAGCTTCCGGAGAAGAAGATACCCTCTACGGCAGCAAATGCAAGCAGTCTTAAAGCGAAGTCATCTCCACTTTCGATCCACTTTAAGGCCCAATCAGCTTTTTCAGCAATGCATGGAACATTTTCTATCGCTCTGAAAAGATAGTCTTTCTCTTTGTTGTCTTGGATGTAAGTGTCAATCAAAAGGCCATATGTTTCAGCATGAATGTTTTCCATAGCGATCTGGAATCCATAAAAACATCTTGCTTCAGGCACTTGTAGATCATTGTAAAATCTTAATGCAAGGTTCTCATTAACGATGCCATCACTTGCGCTAAAGAATGCAAGAACATGCTTGATGAAGTGCTTTTCATCATCGTTTAACTTTTTCCAGTCTTCAAGGTCTTGATATAAATCGATCTCCTCAGCGGTCCAAAAGGACGCCATGGACTTTTTGTACATTTCCCAAATGTCATCGTATTGAATAGGCAATAAAACAAAACGGTCGTTGGACTCCTCCAACAAAGGCTCTTTCTTCATGAAACTCTCCTCTCTCATGGTGTGTGTGTATGATTACGGGGTTTACTTATAAAATGTGCTGATTTTTAATTTTTGCGCTGAAACATAAAAGTCACTCTCCTCGGTGTTTGTGATGACTTCGTAATCAGGATCTGACTTTACAGTTGCGGGACAGTGCTGGAATTTCACCTAGCTTCACTAACTACGAACACTTTGTATAAGCTTTATATAATTAATCCGATAATTCAACGAAAATATTTTTAAAGGCCGTGACTGAGCGCTTCTAGAGAAATTATGCTATAAACAAAAGTTATGAATATTAAATACTTACAAGCTATTGTTTTTGATCTTGACGGAACCTTAGTCGACTCAAGATTGGACTTTGATAAAATGCGCTCCGACTTAGGCTTTCCTCCCGGTGTTCCAATATTGGAACACCTCTCACTGCAAAAAGATGAGAACTACAAAAAGGAATGTCACAAAATAATCTTTGAACATGAAGAGAGAGGGGTTGATGTGGCAACCCTTATGCCAGGTGTGCCCAAACTGCTTCAGGCCATAAAATCAAAAGGTCTTAAAACAGGGCTATTAACGAGAAACAATTCTCATGTGACCAAGCTTACTCTGGAGAAGTTTAAGCTTAGCTTTGACATGGTTTTTTCTAGAGAAGATTGCAAACCTAAGCCACACCCTGAAGGACTTTTACTCATGGCCAAGAGTTGGAAGGTAAAAACTGAGAACATGCTCTATATTGGTGACTTTCAATTTGACTTGGAGACTGCCAAAAATGCGAATGCAAAATCATGCTTATATCTAAACTCATATAATCATGGTTTAAAAGCTAAGGCAGACTACGTTTTGGAATCTTATGAGGCGCTCATTAGAAACCTCTCCTAATAAGAGTTTCTCTCACTCTATTCACAGCAATTGTGTAGGCCGCTTCCCTATAGCCATGTGTTAGCTTCTTATTCTCTTTAACTTGGCATACTTCATTCCAAGCATCTTTCAGCACTCTTTCAAACTCTCTTTCCACTTTTTCATCTTTCCAAGGATACCTTTGAGCGTTTTGTGACCACTCAAAAAATGACACTGTCACACCGCCAGCGTTGGCCAACAAGTCAGGGATAAGTTTTACCTTCTTATCAAGAAGTATGTCTTCACCATCTTTTGTTACAGGAAGGTTCGCGCCTTCGACAACGAGTTTGGCCTGCACCTTGGCAGCATTCTTGGAATTAATCACTCCTTCAATGGCCGCTGGTATAAGTATGTCGCATGGTGCTTCAAGCAACTCCTTATTCGTAATATATTCACCATCGATGTCCAGATCTTCGAGTGATATCTTTTTAGAAACAGAAAGATCTTCGGCAATTGTTTTCACATCTAGGCCTTTCTCATTGTAGACAGCTCCTTTCCTATCGCTTATCCCAACAATGTTTGCGCCCATCTTTGAAAGATTAATGGCAGCGCTTTGGCCAACATTTCCAAACCCCTGAATAATTACCCTTGCCCTTTCTAAATCAATATTTTCTCTAGAGCATGCAAGTCTTGTGAAATAAGCAACCCCCTTGCCAGTTGCTTCTCTTCTTCCAGAAACACCGCCAAGCTGCTTATTTTTTCCAGTAACCACACCAGGGTGATGGCCATGGTTTTTAGCGTAGGCCTGAAGAATCCACGCCATTTCTTGCTCACCTGTGCCCATGTCTGGAGCTGGGATGTCAATATTAGGCCCAAGCAACATTCCCACTTTTTCAACGTATCTTTTAGTCAGAGTTTCGAGCTCATGCGTTGAAAGCTCATTTGGATCACAGTCAATTCCACCCTTTGCTCCACCAAAGGGTATATTTACGAGTGATGTCTTCCAGGTCATCACAGAGGCAAGGCTCACAAAGTGTTCAAGATCCACATCTGGATGAAACCTTAGTCCTCCCTTAAACGGCCCGAGTGCGTCGCTATGTTGAACCCGATACCCTTTGAAGACTTTGATATCGCCATTATCTCTTTTAAGTGGTATTTCAACTATAACTTCTCTTTGGGATGAGTCTAAAAGCTTGGACATCTCCTCCGAGCAGCCAAGTTTATTCATCACCAATTTAAGAGCTCTTTCGTGGGTTGATTTTTCCAAAAGGATCCTCCATTTAACGTTATAATCATAGCTTAGCAGCATTTTGGCGGCTTTTGAGAGCCGTCTAGGCCAAATCAAACTAATTTAGGCCTCTACTTTTAAGTATAGTGTTTAAGTAGCCGAAAAGATTAAGGTGAAACTACTCATTGTATTAACGCTAACTCTTTCTTTATGCGCGCACGCCGACTTTTTTGACGGCATTACAAGCATGTTCACAAAAGACGAAAACGTTTTCACGACCCATGAGGAATACTCTTCAAATTTTTGTTCAAAATACGAGGGTGATGAAGAGCTCGATTACTATGTTGGCTGTCATGAAAACAAAACCAAACTAACTTTCGACCTAGACAGCGATCTAGATAAAATTAACAGAAGATTGCTTGAAGAGGAGTTTCAGAGAAATTTAAAGGAAGTAGTCGTGGCCGATCTAAGTCTGGCAAAGTACCGAATGGAAAGATTGAAATACTGCTTAAAGAACCCTGGCCGAGGAAGCTGTTCCAGCACTCTACAAAAAACCATTGAATCCATTAGAGACAATGTTCCAGCTATGAGAATCGCTATGGCACAGATGGATATGCCCGGGAAGATCTTTTCACCAACTAAGCCGGAAAGGTTTGATAGAGAACCCGCTCACCCGATCACTGGTCAAAAGATTAAACCTCTCATGGAAGATGAAGCGCTTTACCTGCAAGAACACACGGATTATCTAGAAAACAAATTTAGGAATGAGGTAATAGAAGAGAATCCAAAGTTTAAAGATTGCAAGGACAGCAATCCATGTGACAAAGAGATGATCATCAACTCCTACATTGTTAAAAAATTTGAACGGGAAAATAAAAAACAAAGAAAGAACTATAACAAGATTCTGGATGGCAACCCACTATTAAGTTTCTTGAGTTTTACTGGAGAGGAAAACGACAATGAAATTATTGATGGTTTGATTCCCATTATAGATAGACTCCATGGAAGTCTTCAAAAAAGCTACCAAGAAGCCAAGTCAGCACAAGGCGATGATATCAAAAAGCTTTTACTGTACACAAACTCAAGCGAGAAAATCCTAAAGGCCAAGGACTCAAGATTTTACTGTGACATCCATCAAGAGTTTATGAATGACTTGGATTTTGATGAGCTTAAAACTGATATTGGTTTGGTGTCAGCTTCAGTAATTGGTGGCGGTCTATGCGCCCTTACGGCGGGGACTGGTTGTGTTTTGGCCACAGCTGTTGGCACAGAGGGTCTTTCTTACTACGTAGACGCCAAACGCACACAGGCACTGGAGAGGTCTTTTTATTCAGGACTTGGAGATAGCGAACCATACGCGGAAAAAAAAGAGTCTTTGGATAGAGCTGGAAAGTTGGCCTTATTGAGCTTTGCAACAGAGGGACTGACCACAACTAATTTGGTTAAGAGGTCTATGACAAAGAGTACCCTCCGCAGGATTCCCTCAAAGCTTAAAAAATCGAATAAAATCTTCAACCCTGAAAACGTATATAATTTAGACTTAAGAGATCAGCAAAACCTCGCTGACATATCAGAGATTTTAGTTAAAAGGGAAAAAGCAAGCAATCCAAACACATCAACAGAGACGATCACTAACAGAGTTAAAGAGAAAATTGATAAGCTCATAAAAGAGTGTCGAGGATCCAAATGAAGTTCTTAATTATTAGCTTATTCTTTTCAATGGCGCATGGAATTGAGTTGGAAAACCTAACCGGTGACGCTCAACAGGAAGCAAGGGCCTCTTACATCTCTCGACAAGATCCAGGAATTCGAATAGCTGTCTTGGGCATAAAGGAATCAAACTCAGAGTATGGCCCGGGCGAAGTAAACTCTATGATTTCCGACTATGAAAAAAGCATGACTAAGGCCTTGGAGGCGATGGATGCAAAGGTCGTGAAAACAGACTTCAAGGGTTACTACTTAACTTGCAACCCTTCACCCAAATGTTTGGAAAAAGCGATGCAAAAACTTAACAGTATATCCCCTCCCCACCAAGAGAGGGACGTAAAACTTGGAACTTCCCAAGTAATTAGCAATAATTATCGAGAAGGCTATATGAATGCGAGAATACATTCTCACTTTCCCGATCAAAAGGAAGATATGCACAAGTTCATATCTAAAAAGCTTAAAAGCTCTTTGGTAAAGGCTACAGGACAACAGACTCCAAGCAAAGACCTTCTACAATCCGGCGACTTCACCAAGACTTTAGGCGATGAAATAGATAAATTTAGAGCAAATGGGCCTAAAGCTGTTTCTCCACGTTTTAGAGATCTTGTGCTCATGCTTGATCTTCTGGAAATACCCTACTCCGCATCATCAGATATTGATAAAGAATTAAGCAGCGCCCTTAATGCCAAAGGCCAAAAGAAGTCACTGCACACCGTAAGCGCTCAGACTGGCGACGACTTGTTTGTGGTGATTAAAAAGGGGGACGAAAACCTTAGGTTAGTCGGAGCTGACGCCAGAGGCCTGGGAAGAGTAAATATGCTTACTCGCTTTCAGGAATTTGCAAGTCACATGTTGGATGGCGATGACATCGACAGCATGGATGAGGTCTTTAAACTTTCAGAATCTGCAATTAAAATAGCAGACGCCATGATGGAGACCAGCATGAAGAAGTACGAGGAGATTCTCAATAAAGAGCTTAGATTTGCAAGACCTGAGAACCTGGATGAGGCCTTGGAGAAGGCACACGCCAAATACAATCTCGCACAGAGTGACGACATCAATCTCATGCAAATAAGAGCGGGAGCTCTGGATAAATGCAATAAAAACCAAGCTCAACTCATGAACAGAATAGGCGCTCTTCACAAGAGGCTAAAGATGTTGGAGGGAGCAGGAATTGAGAATGCTTATGGCAGCAGCTGCTTAGGTCTTGAATTGCAACTGCTGCGAAAAGGTTTGAAATAGTCCTAGGCCGCTATACTTCCACTTCTGAAATAATCTTCAGCATATTTTGTGTCCACGCCCATAATGTGGGTAAATAGCCAGTTTTTAAGAAAGCTTGCAAACCTTGCTCTATCAAGGGATCCTCTATCTAAATCTGCGCCAAAGCTTTCAACAGCTCCAATAAGATTCTCATGCACCTTTTTGTGGGATGTAAAGGAGCTGTAGTTAAAAGTTTGCATAAACTCTTCTTCATGACGGAAGTGATCCACCGTCACTTGCTTCAAACTGTTATACGCTTTTTTCATCTGTTTTGGATCATTAGTGTTCATAGATCTTATTAGACCATTGATACAATCAAGGATGTCCTTATGCTCCCTATCGATATGGTCTATATTGATGGCGTACTTATTGTCCCAAGGGATTTCGTCAATATATAGATTATGGCCTGATTTGGTTGTTTCTTTTATCATCTGCACCGATTTGCCTAAATTTTTAAGCTCTTTAGATAGTTCGCTGGCAAGCCTTGCAGTTTGGCTTACTACCAGCGTGTTTCTTTGCACACCTTCACCAGCATTTGATGTGGCATCAGCAATCTCCTCCATTGAATTGACCTGTTCCGCAAAGGCCACAGAGACTTCGTGTATCTCTTGATTTATTTTTGAAGTTTCACTGGTCACTCCAAGATAGCTCTCTTTAAATCGACCTAAGGAACTCTCAGTTTGTTGAACCTGTCTTTCCAAGTTTCTCTCAAGGGCCTTTGCGCCATCCTCCATCTCTTTTATAAGGTTGGATACACTTGTTTTAGTTGTTTCCAAGGTCGATTGAATGGAGTCCGCACTTTTACCACTTAAGTCTGCGAGGTTTCCAATTTCTTCGGCCACAACTGCGAAACCTCTTCCATGCTCACCCGCCCTTGCGGCCTCAACCGATGCATTGAAAGATAATAGCTTTGTCTGGAAAACAATATCGTTAATGACTTCTGTGCTTTCCACAACTTTTTCAAATTGCTCACCCAAAGACAGCAACTGCTTTTTGTTTTCATCAAGAGTGGATACAACTTCTTTATTTGTGCTGAAGCCACTTTTAAGAGAGCTTTCGAGGCCCTCAACCATTGAAGAGCTCTGCTCAATACTTTTATTAATGGACGCCACGAGATCTTTTATTGAATTGAAGCTTTCATGATTCTGTTGACTTAGGGTTTTAACTTCATGACAGGATGCCCCTGTTTGGGTCATAGCTGCAGCTTGGGCCGAGCCGGACTCGTCTAATTGGGTGCAGGAGCTGTTGATTTGCTCTACCGTTCCTTCCAAGTGATCTTTAACTTTTGAAACGTCTTTGTGTAGCTGAAGCAATAGTTTTCTCTGCCTCAATCCTTTTATTCCCAAAGTAACTAAAATCAGCATAGAGCAGCCGAAGGCCACTCTCATATCATAAAACCCGGCCATACATGGGATGGCCACAGCTAAAGCAAATAAAACACTCTCTGGCCTAAAAAGTTTTTTCATATATTTAGTTCCTTTCTCATAAGTAGTTCTATTCCCTCTTCGAATAAGCTTAAGTAACCTTAAGATAAAAAACACTGATCTAAGTCAGTTTATTCTGGGAATTTGCACTCCGCTTGCCCTAAGCTACTGATTTTTCTTCACCAAAAAATAATAAAATTTTTAACAAATACCTTTCAAATCAAGTAATTTGCGCTAGTTTTTGCCGCATGAATTTAATTAATCGACTAACATTATTGGCTACTTTGACTCTTTCTCAAGCATTTGGCGCGACATTGACCATCATTGGCCCTTGTGATGAAAAACCTTTGTTCACTGGAAACTTACCTATAGGGTCCACGATGAGTGTGGGTGCTTTCAGCATTAAAGCATTCGAACAAAATAACATTGAGTACAAAGGTACCGTTGCCGGAGTCAATTCAATCTTCAACACACCTATGGGTTTAGACGCAATGGAAGTCCTAAGTGATACAGAAATGCGAGCTCACGGTTGGTGTTATTCAGTTAATGGAAAATCGCCTGAAGTATTTCCCGATAAGTTTTATATTGAAGATGACGCTGATGTTGTTTGGTGGTTTGGCTACGCTCTTTACTTGGATGGCGAGTGGATCACTCAGTGCTCCCCAACCCACCTGATTGCACCTGAGCAATTTTGTTCAGCGAACTAAGATATCGGAAGAAGATACTTTATGATGGCGGCCGGATCATTTGGTTTGTAGTTTTCAGGATATAGAAAAAGCTCCAGACTTTTTGTAACAGACTTAAATTGATCTGGTCCAATTTTCTGCAAAGTTTTACCCAGATCCTTCGGCAAACCTTGATGTTCAATGCACAAAAACTCTCCAGCTTCTAGCTTATACTCTTCCAGTTCATTGCACTCATAATCACACAGGGCTAAATACCTGGCCGTCCCAGTGGAGTTCGGAAGATCATTTTCAATTATCGCCGATTGTGAATAAGAGTCGATCCCTTGTTTAGACAAGATGCTCTTTACTTCACTCCAGATGTTCCTTATGGATTCAATCCGATCTTTTGGGGAATTGGGCAGTTCACATGATAGTCCATAGAACTGCCTTTGTTCGATATTCAATTTTTGCACAGAATTTATGACTCTTCACCCTCAAGGTTGTGGTAAACACCAACAACATCCTCATCGTCCTCTAGAAGGCCAATAAGTTTTTCAATTTGGGTATAGGTTTCCTCATCAACGGACTTAAAGTTGTTTGGGATTCTTTGAAGGTTTGCTTCTTCAGGAGTGATGTTCATTTCTTGAAGTTTGGCCTGAATATCCCCAAAAGACTCCATAGGTCCCATCACTTCAAAGTTGCCTTCTTCTGTGGTGTCTATGTCTTCGGCGCCAATGTCAATCATTTCAAGAGTGAACTCTTCTTCATCAAGCTCTCCCTTAGGAACAATAAACACGGCCTTTCTATCAAAGATGAATTGAAGACAGCCGTCTTTTCCAAGAGAGCCGTTGCATTTGTTAAAATAACTTCTAACATTCGCCGCAGTTCTAGTGACATTGTTTGTGGATGCTTCAACAAAAACTCCAACACCACCAGCTCCATAGCCTTCATATGTTATATCTGAATATCCTTCACCGTCGCCTCCAAGCCCACGCTTAATGGCGCGATCGATATTGTCTTTTGGAACGTTGAACTTCTTGCATCTTTCAAGAGCGATTTTAAGTAAGAAGTTTGTGTCCGGGTCACCGCCTCCGCTTTTAACCGCGGTCGCAACATCATGAAGCGCCTTGGTATAAATTTGACTCTTGGCCCTGTCCGCAGCGCCTTTCTTAGCAGCAATTTTCGCTGATTTTCTTCCCATTTTTCCGTCCAGTTAGATAAAAATTTATATTTTAAGCTAATTTAACAGAATTTTTAATGCTTGGGCAATGCCAAGACCTTAAAAACAGCTGCCTTAAATGCCAAAACAATAAATATTCCCAAAAACGCACCGAGTCCCAGCACTCCACCAAGACCACCAAGAAGCATTGCAACATTCTCATAAAAAACTAAAAAGACGATTGATGCTAGAATAACTTCAATCTTGGAAGCGTTGCTCATACCGATAAAAGAGCCGGCAAAGAATAGTGAACTATATAATTTGAGCTCTAAAGGATTTGTAACTGGCAACAGGATTAAGTAAAAAACCAAAGTTGCTAAAGCGCTCGCCCTTACAGCACCAAGCTTTTTGGAAAGAGCGAGGGTCGACAATGCTCCTACTATAACCACCATGGCCTCAAACATAGAGCTGCCTCATCAGAACAAATAAAGCACATGAGAGGAAGGCCATTGTTCCCAGTTTTCCTCCCAATCCTATGAATTGATTTTTCAAAAGTAAAAACAGGCAGCTTCCAATAAAGCTAATTCCAACAAATCCTAAAGGTCCTAAGTCTAAACTGGGAGAACACATTCCCGCAAAGCTTGCGCAATACACCAATGCCTCAAGTTTAGCTTTCTTAATCCAGGGTGCTGAGCACACCAGAAGCGTTACAAGACAGGCACTAAGGATTGATGACATCGCAAAGCTCTCGGCCAATTGAAAAGTGAGAAAGCTTGCGAGATAGAAAGTTACAAAGTAGGTCGCGAGAGTCTTATTTAACTGAGAATTCACGAGCTTGTGTTTCAACAATTTGCTTAACCTCATTGTTGGCACACTCAGCTCCCTTGTGACCAGGCTTGCCAAATTCATTGCCATTGCTAATAAAAACGGCCTCTTCATCGAGCTCTTCAAGTCTGCCAGTCCACTTTTTCCCGTCTACTAGTTCAACTTCAACCCACTTTCCAACCAATGACTGATCCATATAATGCCTTTTTGTTTAGTTAATAGTTAAAGGTGGCATTGTACCATTTTCACGCGTTTTTGCACCCTTTTCCCAAGTGTTAGGAATTTAGACATGCACGTAAATATTGCAATAACCAATGAAAATCACGTCCTCATTTGAAATACTTAATTTATGAAATACTTACTTCTGTCCGCTATTTTTTTTGGAAAGGCCTTCGCCGTATACTGCAATGGGGAAAGTCATGAAATAAACTACTCTCAAACTAACTCGCTACAGCACCAAATTTATAAGCTTTACTCAACTGAATGCAATTCATTGGATGAGAAAGAGCAGCTTAAAATAAACTTGCAGAAATGGTCCTTAAATGAAGTTACGCCCGAAAGTTCAGAAATTATAGAAAACTTTTTGTCCACCAATTATGGATACGCGGCTTCACAAGAGTTTAAAACAAGGCTTAAATATGCCAATCAAAAAGAATTTGGAACTCAAGAGTTCAAAGAGGTTTTGCGATGGGCGCCAGAACTGGTCTTCTCTCGCCTCTATTCTTATACTGATAAAGAATTAATCGACATTATCACCCTAGTTGACCTTTATCATTCGGGAACAAAGAGAGACCTGCTTCTTTCTCAATTTATTTACTACTCTCCATCAGAGCAGGTGTTGAGCTCTATAAAACTTTTAGGCCTTGACTACACCAGAAAAGAGACCCAAGACTACATATGTGAGTATACTTATGGAATTTTGGAGTATTTCTATGAGGATATTGCAGAGACAAATTTCGGTAAGGATGCTGATAGTATCAAAACTGAGATCAAGGAAAATATAAAAGATCATAAGAGGAGTATTCAGGCCTTCACTGGAAGTGAAGATATTGATTGTGGAGGTGAGACAGTATTAGAAATTCTTGACGACTTGGAAAAGGATTCCTTAATTTGGGCACATGAATATTTTCAGGAAGAGTTTGAACAGGCCGCTCTAGACTACCAGGAACCTAAACTCACTCCAACATACAATGATAACTCAGTGTTTGTTTCATTTAGAGGAAAGGTTTTTGCTTATGAGATATCCATTGACTCCAAATGTAGTAAATCTCAAGAATTTAGAACTAGTCTGGAAACGAATATTCACAATTCTTTATTAAGAATTATAGGGTCAAACAAAGCAATCCCAGGGCTTATTCATCAGCAAGGTGCAAATATAAAAGGTTGCGAGGTGATAAGTGAGTTTACTGTGGCTGAAGAAAGTGAAAACGCTCAGGATTTATCAGAGTTTATTATTAATATATAAAGGTAGGCCCTCCCTTGAAGGGCCTTATGCTTTTAGTCTTTAGAAGTTATTCCAATAATGGCTGATGCACTCAAATTTTTCACCCAAGAAGTACTTTTCTCCTTCAATAACTAAGGTTCCTTCTAGGTATCCACCTTCATGTTCAAAAGTGAAGTCTGCAACTTGCTCTAAAAGAGAGTGGAACCCTCCGGCCTTGTAAACTTGAACCAAGTCGTTTCCAAAACCATCAGTGGCAATCCCAACCCATTTTTTGTAGGTGTAGCTCTTATCGCCTTTTGTGATCTTTACAACATTTCCATTTTGAAAGATATCGCTTTCAAGTTCACCTACTTCAGGAATTTCTCCCTGGTAAGTGTATTCAACTTTCACGGTTCCATCAGTGCATTCAAAGTCAAAATCTGATTCAGAAGTAAAACCGATGTTCCAAGTTAAAAGTGCCGTTAAACAAATTAGTTTTTTCATATGCGCTCCCCCATTATCCAATTTAATAGCACTGGGAATTTAGAAGAGTTCACTTCAATTAGTCTCACTTTGTGAAAATATTACATAACAACATCAATTAATTTCTCTAAAGAAAAGGCCCAGATTCGCGATATGATAGTCAAAAGGTCGTCACTATGAACATAGGTATTTACTACGCTTTAGGCTGCTATGGCCTGTGGGGCATTCTGCCAATATACTGGAAACTCCTAAAGCAAGTGCCCGCAGATCAGATACTTTCCCACCGCATCGTTTGGTCTCTAGTATTCATGTTGATGGTGCTGCTCTTTAAAAGAGACTGGTCTTGGATACTTCGTTTAAAGGAGAACCCCAAATTAATATTCTGGTTTCTTGCTCTGTCATCGCTCATCTCCATTAACTGGTACCTTTATATCTGGGCGGTTAATGATGGCCAAATAGTAGAGACAAGCCTTGGCTATTTCATGAATCCTTTGGTTAATGTCCTTCTTGGTGTTGTATTGCTAAAAGAAAGACCTAGAAGACTTCAATGGGCAGCGATTCTAATAGCTTTCTCAGGGGTGGCTTTTTTAACCTTTGCTTATGGCAAGCTTCCATGGATTGCTTTAACCTTGGCCTTTTCTTTTGGAATCTACGGCCTTTTAAAAAAGCTTGTGGCCATAGGACCTTTAAGGGGGCTGACTATTGAAACCGCCTTTCTTTTTATACCGGCAATTATCTTTCTTGCGACAACCCCCTCGCCGGCCTTTACAAACACAACACTTGGAACGGATGTACTGCTTGTTTTTGGTGGAATAGTAACAGGGACACCTCTTTTGTTGTTTGCTGGGGCCGCAAGAAACCTAAGTATGACGACTTTGGGACTTATGCAGTATATGGCGCCAACAATTCAGTTTCTTATTGGAATTTGGATTTACAAAGAGCCTTTCTCCCAAGACCAGCTAATTGGTTTTTCAATTATTTGGTTTGCATTGTCCTTATTTGCCATGGACTTGCTAAGTCTTAAGCGGGCAACTTATAATGCAAAGAAAGCTTCTTAGAAAAAGTGCGCGCTTATGACTAAAAAAAGATGTCCTTGGTTAAATTTAAAGAATCCTCAATACGTCGAGTATCATGACAGAGAATGGGGAAGGCCTGTTCACGATGACCATAAGCACTTCGAAATGATTACTTTAGAGGGGGCCCAGGCGGGACTTAGCTGGGAGACAGTTCTAAAGAAAAGGGAGCGTTACCGAGAGGTGTTTAAGAACTTTGACCCGGTTAAAGTGTCCAAGTTTTCCAGTGCTAAGGTTGAAAAACTGATGCTTGATCCTGGTATCATTAGAAACAGACTAAAGATTGAGTCCACCATTACAAATGCCAAGGCATTCATAAAGATACAAAAAGAGTTCGGAACCTTCGACAAATACATCTGGAACCTTGTAGGCGCTAAAACAATCAATAGCTTTGAGACTTTAGAAGACTACCCCACCAAGACTCCAACGAGCGACAAGATTTCAAAAGACCTTAAGAAAAGAGGCTTTCGCTTTGTTGGAAGCACTATCATATACGCCTATATGCAAGCATGCGGCATGGTTCAGGACCATTCAAAAGACTGCTATTTAGGTGGAAAGAAACTTAGAAACCTTTCTTAAAAGACCCTAGAGCGCGCCATGCAGTGGAGAAGCTGGCCTGGAGAAGATACCCCCCGGTAGGCGCTTCAAAATCAAGCATCTCCCCTATTACATAAACACCAGGCAGCTTCTTTAATTGAAAATTTGCATTCACTTCGCTGAGGGCGACCCCACCCGATGTTGAAATGGCCTCTTCTATAGGACGAGTGTTTTGCAAAACGACTTTGAGAGACTTAATGTTCAGAGCGAGTTGTTCTGGATTGTTGTAATCCTCTTTGGCAACGAGCTCCTTTAGAAGGATGTTGTGGTTTTTAGAAATCCCTAAACTCTTTCTTAGGTGATTGGACATACTTGTCTTTTTGCCACGCTTTATTAGGCGTTTTTTAACCTCATCTAAGTCAAGGTCAGGTTTAAGGTCAAGGTGTATTTCAGCGCTTCCATTGAGCAGTATTTCTTCTCTTATGAAATTTGAGATAGCGTATATCCCTCCTCCCTCTAGTCCAAATGGAGTGAGCATTAATTCACCCCGCAGACGATGGTTTTGAAAGGAAATCCCGACGTTTTTAAGCGGAGCTCTATCTACCGATTCAATAAAAAATGTAGACCACTTGGTTTCAAAACCACAGTTCATAGGCAAGAACTCTTTAATTTCCACTCCTAATTTCTCAAGGAGTTGTTTCCACTTTCCATCAGAGCCTGTTCTTTTCCAGCTGGCCCCTCCTAATCCAAGAATCGCTTTTTCAAATGGAACTTCAATCAGCTCACCCTTACTTTTGAATATGAGCTGTTCCTCCCGGATCTCTATTAGGGAGTGCCTTGCAAACAGTTTAAAATTCTTATCTGCCTTTAGCTTATCAACCCATCGCTTTAAAATCTCTGATGCTTTGATATTCTTTGGAAAAACTCTTCCTGATGTGCCAACAAAGGTTTCAACCCCAAGCTCTGAAAAGAAACTTCTTAAGTCTTTAGGCCCAAATTCTTGAAGAAGCTCATAAAAAAGCCTAGAGCATTGTCCATAGCGTTTTGAAAAAGGTTCAAGATCTTCACTGTGAGTGAGGTTTAGTCCACCATTGCCCGCAACTAAAAACTTTTTGCCAACAGCGGTGGTTTGCTCATAAAGCTCAACGGAGTAACCTCTCTCCAACAACTTAAAAGCGCAGAAAAGGCCTGCGGGTCCGCCGCCAACAATAATGACTTTTTCCATAATGGCACCTGGAACCCCTTTTCAAAGATTGGCAGGGGTCTTATAATCAAAATACTTAAAAAAGGATAACATCTGGAGCTTTCAAAACACAAACCTCACCGCAATCAGCGATACCTTAATTGGCTAAGGCAGCAAAAATGTGTTGTTGCCTCAGTAAAGGCCCAGTGTGCTCACCATATAAGACTAGGCACCAACGGTGGCGCAGGCCTTAAACCTTCAGACTACTTCTGTATCCCTTTATTAAATGAATATCATACCACCGGTTCTCAAGCTTTGCATATTATTGGAGAAGAAACTTTTTTAACCTCATTTAAACTGGAGCCAGTTGATTTGTTCTTCAATTTTCTGCGCAATTACCTCAAAGAAGAATATGAAGTGTGCCTACTGAAAAATGCCAGCCCCTCACTGCAAGGGATAGCCACCCTAATAGAAAAGATTGAGAGCTTAAGGCCAACAAAAGAACCAATTAAGACTAGAACAAAAAAGAAGAGATCTGTTGCGGACACTGATTTTTACCAAGAGACCAAAGAGTTAAAAAGGCAAAAAGATAAAGAGCTCAGAGAAAAGCTAAAAGAAAAGTCCCCTCTCAAAGAGAGTGAGGCCTACCAAAAAGCAAAAGAGCAAAAGAGAGTAAGAGACAAGCTCCTTAGAGAAAAATTAAAAGAGAGTGATTCAAGGCCAACTCAAGCGAAAAGAAAAACCAGCACAGTAAAAGTTGTCAAAAACAAAGAATTATATGAAAAGGCCAAAGAGGCAAAACGACTTCGAGACAAGGAGCTTCGACAAAAACTAAAAAAAGAAAGAGCTCCAAAGAGGTCCCTGACAAATAATGATTTCTACCAAAAGGCCAAAGAAGCAAGAAAAGAGCGGGAAAAAGAGCTCAGAAAAAAGCAAAAAGAGCGTATAAAAGAAATGCGCAGAAGTTCAAAAGATATTGATTAAAAAATTAGACCCTTTTGTGATACAATTCCTCCCATGAATGACTACATCCTTACCTACAGAAAATTAGTAATGCCCGATGACCTAAACCACGCCAAGACTCTTTTTGGCGGAAGACTTCTCCAATGGGCGGATGAAGCTGCAGTAATATATGCAATGTGCCAGATTGGGAGCAAGTCCATAGTTACCTTAAAAATGTCAGAGGTGCTGTTTAAGAATCCTGCTCGCAGCGGAGACGTCCTCGAATTCTGGACCAGAAAAGGCAGGGTTGGTAAAAGCTCTCTTGTAGTAGAGTGTGTTGTCATAAGAAAGACCGTCCAGGCGCCTCAAGAGTTGCCTACTCCTCCTGCAGTAAAAGAGGATAAGTTCAAAAACCCTGAAAATATTATTCTTTCGTGTGACTTTAGCTTCGTTCATGTGGATGAAGATGGGCGTCCGGCCCCTCACAAACTGGCGAAGGGCTAGGCCTTCTCAAGAAGCGCATTTAAGCACTGAATTAGAGTATCTTTCTTTAAAGGTTTAGTGAGATATTCGTCACAGCCACACTCTAGAGACTTTTCTCTCTCCTCCTGTAGTGCACAGGCCGTAAGGGCGACGATCTTTATACTTTTATCTCTATTTTCCAGTTCCCATTTACGAAACTCCCTTGTTGCAGTGTAGCCATCCATTTGCGGCATTTGCATGTCCATAAAAACGAAGTCAAAGTCGTTGTTCTTCATCTTCTCAAGAGCGTCAAGTCCATCAACGGCCTCTGAAATCTCAAAAGGAAACTTTTTGAGATATGCCTTGACCAGGCTTCGGTTATTGATAGCGTCATCCACTATTAAAACTTTCAAGGATTTTTCTTTAAGCTTGGAGTCATCGCTCTTCTCAGTTTTAGGAGAAGCTTTTTTGATGGAGCTGGCCGAAGCTTCCTTAAGGTTAAGACCTGCGATAAATTTAGAGCCTTTCCCCACTTCACTCTCCACGTAAATGGATGAGCCCATAAGGTTGATGAGCTCAGAAGTTATAGACAGCCCCAAGCCTGTGCCACCAAAAGTTCTATTTGACTTGCCCTCGACTTGAGAAAATTTTTTAAAGATTTTCTTTTGTTGGTTCTCAGCAATTCCAATCCCTGTATCTTCAACAACAATAAGGAGATTGCCCTTAACTTTGTTATCCTTGTTCTTGCTTAAAGTGAATTTAACATGTCCTTCAGATGTGAACTTTAATGCATTTCCAACAAGATTAATTAAAACCTGACTAATCCTGGACATGTCTCCTAAATAGACACCTTCAACATCATCTTCAATATTGGATGTCAGTTTCACATTCTTTTGTTTTGCTTGCCAGGAGAAGATATCGAATATTTTTTCAAACAGTGAGTGGAAGTCCACTTCTTCTTCATCAAGAACCAGCTCACCGGCCTCTATTTTAGAAAAGTCTAGAATGTCGTTAACTAAATTCAGAAGAATCTCACTGGAGTTTTTTAAAACACCGACATGCTGCTTCTGTTCAGGATTAAGTTCTGAATCCTGCAGGAGATCTGAAAGCCCCACAATTGAATTCAATGGAGTTCTGATCTCATGACTTATATTTGCCAGGAACTCACCTTTTATCTTCGCATGCTTTTGAGCATCCAGTTCGGCCTGCCGTCTTTGTTCTATTTCTTTTTGCAAATCCTCGGTTCTTTTTGTTACCACTTTGGTGATTCTATCTTTTTGTCTAAGAATAAAATATGTGTAAACAGAGATCCCAAAGAATGGAAGAAAGAGAATAAAGCTTACAAGAACAACTTTTTCGAAAAGTGCCCTATTTTGAATTTCTTTATTCATTTGGGCCACATAAAAGAAGTCCACCCCATTGAAGCTTGCTACCTTTTTAGTCTGAGTGAGTGATTTATCAAAGTTCAACGCCTCAGTGACAACTTTTAAGCTTCTAGAGTTTAGATCATACTCAAAAAAGCTATTCGCGCTCCTTCTATTAAAAATTAAGCGTTCAAACTTAATTAGCTTGCTATCGGAGAGATGCACTTCATTTAGATCAAAGGCAACGCTTAAAAAGCCTTTTTGTCCGCCGACAGAACTCACGAATTTTGTAAATATTAGCTTTGGATCGCTCTTGCCCTCGATCTGTGACTCTTCCAAAATATTTATGCTATCACAGACATTGGACTCATTATTAATAGTTGAAACTACTTGGTCATTATTGTCTCTCCAACACAGAGTAAGCTGTTTGTCCCCTAAAACTCTTCTTACATAGGTGTTAAATTCTTTAACACTAACATCATTGGACGCCGCAAAGAGGTTTGAGACAGTATCAAGGCTAGCTCTTCTACTTTTTATTTGAGTGAGAATAGATAAAAAGTTTTTATCAACTGAGGCCTGAAAGCTTTCTGATTGAAGATTTTCGACAACTTCGACCCTTGAGTTATAATAATAAAATGATAAGGCAAAACCGGCCAATATAAATAAAGGTATTGCAGTGTAGTCTTTGCCGATTTTAAAGTTCATTTTATTTGAGCACCCTTGCTAACCCGGAAGGATAAGAACTCTTTATAAAGCTCCATTGCTTTACCTGTTCCTTTCTGCCAAGTTCATCCGTAATCCTCTCCCACTTCTGAGAAACTTTCTTAAGAGCAAGCTTAGGAGAAACCTGCGACTTTAAAGCGGCCTGAAGAGCATCTCGAAGGGTTGAGAAGTATCTTCCATGACCTTTAACATAGAAGTCTGGCATGCTGGTTATAAGACTTTTCTTATGAGCGTAAAGAAAGTCTTTAGTGTAGATTTCCTGTATAACCTTGTCATTGTAATGCTCGCTTCTAAAAGGATCAAAAAATCCGTCTTTTTCACGAACCGATGTTGTGGAAACAACAGGCGTGCTTGCAAACAAACAGAAAAGATAAGCAAGCTCACTCATCGTTGAACGTGAAGAAACAACATAGTTCCAACCCCAATTGAAATATGACATCGGGAATACTTTACCATCAAACTCTCCACCGGGCAAAGAAGAGTAGCCCAATTTCTTTGCATAGCTTGGGTTGCTGCGCACCATGGCCTTCTGAGTTCCTCCCCACCCAAAATTGCAAAATTTATTGCCTTGCAAGTAGGAGTCAAAATTTTCAAAAAGACCATCTTCAAAAACGCTTTCGCTCAGGTGTTTGGTCGCTTCAACCATTTCTGCTAACGCTTCAACTCCCGCCTCATTGTTAAATTGAGGAACAAAGTTATCGTCGACAGGAAATAGGCCTTTTGCATGAAACCTAAGCCAAAACTCCCAGGCCGAGTAGATCTTGGTTCTGAATATGCTGCCCCCAAACCTATTATTTTTAGGATCGTGGAACAGTTTCATTTGGCGATCCAACTGCTTCCATGTCTTTGGCGCTCCCAACTCCTCCCCATAGAGATCAAAGTAGTTTGACTTAGCTTTGGAATCTTCTAGCCATTCCTTGTTGTAGAACATCATATATGTGTCGCCATCGCTTTGATAGCCGTACAAGTTCCCTTTATATCGATCTCCTAGATCATATAGCGAAGACTCCCACAGACCTATGGGCTCGTGCTCCCTTGCAAATGGCGTAAGATCCTTAACAGCTCCCGCCTCCACAAGATCAGGAAGAGACATGGTTGCAGGCAGTGCGATATCAATGGGATCACCATTTCCAGGCTTTAAGAGACCATCAACCAACAACTCGGAAGCAACATTATCCAGCGCGGCCTCTCTAAGCTCCACTAGAACTCCTGTAAGTTTAGTAAACGAAGATGCAACAGGTTTAAGGTTGGCCAAAGAACCTTTAGGATATAGCAGTGTTAGTTTTTTGTTTTTGTTTCCCCAAACATCTCTGACTTTCTTTGCAATTTTTAAATGCAACTCATCCGGTGATTGAGAAAAAGCAAGGTGCGGAAAGCTTGATGCCGCCAACACCATCTTCCCTCCATCCATTAAAAATTTTCTTCTTGTCAGTTTCATATGATCCGAGTGTCAATTTTAGTTTTCTTCATATTTACTCATAGTTTGGCGTTTATTGCATGTGATTAAAAAGTTCCTTATTTGTATAGATTTGTTCAAAAATCAAAGATTAAGGCTACTTCCGTGGTTTGTTTTTTGTTCAAAGAATCGTAGAATAAAATAAAAAACTCAGGAGATAATATGCCTTCATTTGATTTAGTTTCTTCACTAGACATGGGTGAGCTTAAAAACGTAATTAATATGGCCAACAGACAGATTACCGGGCGTTATGATTTTAAAGGCTCAAAATGTAACGTGGAGCTTAAAGGCGATCAGGAGCTTGAAATTCTTGCTGAAACTGAAAGTCGAATCGAAGCTGCAATGCAAATATTGTTTTCAAACATGACAAAGAGAGGCCTAGGGCTTAAATGCTTGGATGTGCAAAAGGTTGAGCCAACTGGGCACCAAATGTATAAGTTAAAAATCATTCTTAATTCAGGTATCAATAAAGAGAAGGCCAAGATTATTAACAAGGCCATAAAAGACTCAAAAGCTAAAGTGTCTACACAGTACTTGGATGAAAAAATACGTATAAGCGGTAAAAAAATTGATGACCTTCAAAAGACTTTCCAGATGGTTCGCTCGCTTAAGGATTTAGATATCGATGTAAAAATGGAGAACATGAAGTCATAGACTTCAGTTCTTTTTTGCTTCTTTATAGTGGATCCAGCTCATTAATCCCACAGAGCTAAGTACCAGGCCAATCCCTAGTAAATGAGTTAGGTAAAACCTCTCCCCCAGTAAAAAGTAAGACAACAGCAATGCGCTTATTGGCATGACTGACATCATTCCGGCCGCGGTGGTCCCTTCCGCCTTGGACACGCCTCTGTACCAGAGAACTGAACCAGCTCCAAGTGTGGCAATCCCCCACCATGAAAGTGCCAACCACCTATCTAGTGGAGCTTGAATAAATTTATCATACTCGAAGTCAATCCAAGCAATCCCCACAAATAGTGGCAAAGACAGAGCACACCCTAAAAAACTGGCAAATACGGGGTCAATATCTTTCATAACTCGTTTTCCAAGAAGGGTGTAACTTGCCTCACAACAAATTGCTAAAAACACCATTGCAATACCATATAGGAAGTTCTCACTATCTCCCATTGCAAATTTTCCCTTAAACACATTAACCACTACGACGCCAGCAACGCCCAAAGCGACGGCCATAAGTCGCTTCTTTCCTAAGGGTGAATTCATAAAGAAATAGGCCCCAATAGCTGTAACTGCGGGAGTTAAACTCATCACAAGACTTCCGGCCACACCAGAGACAAACTTCATTCCATAGATAAGAAGCACTGTGAAACCAACCATGCCAAATAAAGCAATACCTGCAACTGTAAGCCAGTCTCTTTGGGACATTTTTTTAAAGTTCTTTTTAAAGTCTTTTAATACAAAAGGAAGCAGCACCAGTGTGGCAAGAAGCACTCTAAATAGAGAAGCGCTAAGGATTGGAAACTCCTCACCCACAAGCTTGCTAATTGGCGTCGCACTCCCAAAAAAAATCATGCCAAGAATTAATAATAGAATTGTGATAACACACTCCCTTCTTTGGTGATCAGACTAAATTCTATAAAACCACAAGTTCAAATACTAACTTAGAGGCCAACCAAATATTTGGCACAATCTCCGACAGCGACACTCAAGAAAATAAAAATCCTTAGTTTCTTAAACGTCCAGTCCGATAAGTGGATAATGTTTAAGTATACTTTGGCACTTTTCACTATTCTCACAAATTGCTACTCAGAAACCTTCACCATGCTCGGTGATAAAGACTCTATCGTGGAGGTAAAGTCTGTAGATGGGATAAAATACACAAACTTCCATCAGAGCGCTCTGGCCTTAAAGGCATTGAAGAGTAAAAAACCTAATCTGGATTCCAAAAAGCTTATTGGCAATCCGGCGAGCAGGAATTGTACTCTTCTAGGTGGAAAAAGCATTATTCTTAGAGATTCTAAAAATAGGCAATATGACTTTTGCAGATTTCAGGATGAATCAATGATTGATTCTTGGAGCTTGTATGAAAAGCATTAGCCTACTTATTGCTCTCACGTTCTGCAACTCAGCTATGGCGACTGCTTACAAGAAACTAAGTAAAGATTACGTTGACGCCCAAGTTCATGAGATTGAAAACTTCCCTTTAGTAAGAACCCAGGATGGTGTGGGTATTTGCTATGCTGCAACGGCCACACAGCTTTTAAATTACCAGTACTGCAAACAAAATGAACTCGATTGTTCTGTATTAGAGAATCAGTTATCAATGCTTGATGTGGCGGCCCATTCAGAATGGTACACAAAGTCCATCCCTATTGGTGGCATCCCTTACACTCTTTTAAGAGTTTTGAAGGATCAGGCGCGCACACTGTATAAAGAAAGCTGTTTGCCTTTTGAGCTGCTTGCTCACAAAGAGGGAGATTTTGACAAAGCTCAGGGCAAGGCCTACAGAGGGCTAGAAGAAATATTTAATAAACGTCCGAAGTACCTTTCTATGGAGCAGCAGATGTGTCATGCAAAGACCATAAAATCATTCATGCCTATAGAAAAAGACTTGCAGGCGATTATAAATGCTTTTCAGGCCAATAGTGTGGCCCAATTTGTATATGAAGTGGCCGTCAGAGATGAGTGCCTTGATGAGCAACAAAAGGTGGAGGTGCCAAAGTTTAAACCCGGAACTTATCCTCCTTATACAAACAATAAAGAGGTGGACCCCAAATCCTTATTGGGCAAAGTCGAAAAACTAGTTTTAAATGACATTCCCGTTGGGCTTTCATTTTGCACTCACAAGAGAGGTGGTTTTTCAGATTATTGTGGCGCCCACGCAGCAACAATCGTTGGGGTGAAAGAAAGCTGCAATAAAAATGATTGCCGTATTTTGGTTAAGGTTCATAATAGTTATGGACAAAGTTGGCAAGACTTCAACAACGATGGATGGGTCGATGGGATCACCCTCATGGAAAGGGCAATAGACTATAATGACAAAGGACTTCTTACCTGGATTAGTCAATATGCCAATGAAGGAGAAATACCTAAAAAGCGATTAAAGCGCAGTAGAAAAGAAATAAAGTTGAATAATGAAAACTTCGCATTGGAAAACAAGGAAACCGAGACCTATCCCGAAAACTTAGACCCCTCCAAACGTCCAATGTTTAGATGCGACGGAAATTACTTCGGCCAATGGAAACCGGACAGTAATTGCAAATTCATGATGTACACAAAATAGGATTAATTAAGTTTCAGGGCCACCAGCTCCTTAACTTTTCCCACTAATTTTTCTCTTTGTTCTTTCGATGGATTGTACTTACTCGAGATATACGGACTAACTGTCGAACGATCGAAGTAAAATTTGCCATCTTCCAACTCTTTATTAGTAGATAAAAGCCATGCCACGGTGTCTGCACCCTGCATTGCAGATCTAAGTCGGTTCCCAATTAACTTGTAAAATTTAGGCAAGGCCTCTTTAAGACCTCCAGTATCAACCCAACCTGGGTGCATAGAGACCATGGAGTATTCGCTCCACTCACTGGCCTTTGCCAACTCTTCAACAAGTGTGACTTGAGCTCTTTTAACATTGGCATAGGTATCAACCTTGTCATAGTCCTTTCCTGAAAATAGCTTTTGAAGATCCAGCTCTTTAAGATACATGCCGCCAGAGCTAACCCAAACGATTCTTGCACCCTGCTTTAGCTTGCCCTTTCTTCTAAGTCTCTCAATTAAAAGGTAATGACCCACAAGTTGGGAGGCGCACTGGAATTCCACTCCCTCATCATTGAACTTTACATCTTCAGGCATTCCACCAGCGTTCAATGCAATAAGATCAAGGGCGTCAACCTTATCGCAGAAATTTGAAATCTCAGACCAGTCGGCCATGTCCAAAGAAATGAACGCTGTATTATCATGTTCATTGGCAAAGCGTTTACCTTTGTCTTTGCTCCTCCCGGTAACAGTCACAGAGGCTCCCAGGTTGGCCAAAGTTCCGGCGACCTCTGCGCCTATTCCTGAGGTTCCACCGGTGACTAAGGCACTCTTATTTTGAAGGTTTAGATTATCAAGATTTTCATCAAAGTATTTCTTATGGCGATTAAAGCCAATCTTATCAAACGAGAATAAAATTGTTTTATCTAAAAATCTATCCCAAAGCTTTGTGCCATGATACATATGTATACTCCCAGGAAAAAAGAGAAACCAATAAGCAAATGTGGCACCCAATAAAGGAGCGGCACCAGCTTCACCTAATGAAAGCGCATTTAATTTAACACAAGACCAATATGCTATGGCCCCGCCAAATCCACCCAGAAGTCCTAGGTAGACACTTCTAACATTTAAAAATTTCTTAAAGATATCATCGTAATAGCAAACAAATATCGGCCACAGACCTAAATAAGTTATTGAATATGAGTTGGAATCAATTACATTAAAGCTTATCAAAAGCCCATCCAACACCAGACCTGCAAGGGTAAAAAGAATGCTAAACAGCCAATATTTTCTCTTAGAGGCGTCTGGACTAAAGACCACGTAATTTCCGGCCAACACCAGTAGACAAAGCGCCAGAGTAACAAGCGAGTTGTACTGAGCCGATTTTAACACAATTAAAAACCATGCGACCTGAAGAAAAACAACCTTGAAAAGGATCACTACTCTACCGCCAACGACTTTCTAAGCTTTCCGTATAAAAAGGCTAGTCCCGGAATTTTTAGAATCAGCTCCTCCCCAACATCCCAATAGTCTCGGTGGTATTCAATCTTTGAATTCTCATCAAATTTAAGGTGGCTACTTCCATGAATCTTGTACTCTTTTCCTTTCATGGAAAACAAAAAGTTCCATGTTAAAAAGGCCTGCCCATCACTTTTAACTTCATCAATAAAAACGAAGTGAGGATTATCAAGTTTCTCAAACATGTGGTCAAAGAGCTTTGTGAGTTTTTCAATCCCAGAAAATTCATTGAATGGATCCTTAAAGAAAACATCAGAAGAATAGAACTTATCAATATCAGACAGCGTCTCTTTAGATAGCCCCTCGTACCAAACCCTCAATTGCTCTAGGTTCATGGCATCTCCTTCATCATAACAATTGTAATTTCCCCTACATCAAAGCCAAGCTTGCTCATATAGCTTCTTGCGAGCAGTGTCTTATTATCTAGCAGGTACATCCAGTCATCCACTTTAATTTTATATTCAGAGTCTCCAACTGGAACCATGAGCTCATAATTAAATTTAAAGGCGTTGCCCGAAACTTTTCCCTTAGCTTCGCCGACAACATCGTGTGCGGTGCCAACGTACTCTTTATTCTTAATCTCTTTTAGCGTCCACACTCGGGTATCTGTGGAGCCATCAGCGAAGACAAACTTCTCATCAAGAGTTGCAACATCTCCCTCCCAAGAGGCGTCAATATCAACTCTAAACCTTTGGGTAACTAGACCTGAGCGACTCTGAACAATGCCAAGTGCATAGAGTTTGCCTGAAAAGAAATTCTTTAAGTCTAATTGAGGCTTTTGTCCTTCATAAGATGAGAGCCGCTGACCAGAGCAAGAGGCCAATACAAGCAGTCCCAGTATCAATAATTGTTTCATTGCTTATCTCCCAATAGTTTATCTCTAAGCTCGGGATCGCTTGTGTTTTCCCCCAGCCAAATATTTAAAAAGTGCCTTGAAAAGTCCAAATCCTTAAAGACCCCAAGTTTCGTCTTAGAGTTGAGGTAAAAAACTACCCCTTCTCCTGGCGTATAATCAGCTACAATTTTGTCGCCATCTTTTACATTGGGAAAGATTTCATACATTTTGCCAGAGAACTTCTTGATGATCTTAGGATCAACTTTGGCCTTATTCATTTCTTTAACACTTTGCTTTGCTATATCCTCTCCATCAAAGTCTCGTTGATATTCGAGCTCCAAACGCAAAGGAGCTGAATATAGCTCGCTCCCCTTAACTCCCCATAAAGTCGCTTTATAAATGTCCATAAATAAGAAGGTGTATTTTCCACTTCCCAATTTGGGAAGTTCTTTAAATTTGACTTCACCCTGAGTGGCAAAGCTAAGAAGCATTATTAAAAGGCAGATTCTCAAGACAGACTCCTTTTGTTTTGTATACAAACATTGTGCACATCATTTGCAGATTTAGCAACTTCAAGTATTTGCCTTTAGCGTGGCGCAACTTAGAATAGGAGATGGAATGGATTACAAGCTATACTACTGGGATATCCCATTCAGAGGGAATTTCGCTTTACTTCCCATGGTTGAAAAGGGATTAAAATTTGAAATAATTGACGCATCAGAGATCTATCCAGAATCCGGCCTGTCTATCGTTTGTCCAGGCATCGCTCCCCCATATCTGTACGATTGCCAAACAGAAAACTACCTCAACCAAATGCCCGCGATCATGATGTATCTTGGTTCAAAGCATAAACTTCTACCAAAGGAGTCCAAAAGCAAGTGGGAAGCATTAAAAATCATATTGGACTGCAACGACATCTTGTATGAGATTACTCGTTATCATGGATCAAAAATGTGGAGCAAAGAAGATTGGGAAAAGTTTAAAACCGAGCGCTTTCCCCTTTGGCTAAAGCAGTTTGAAAAACTAGGGTCAGTGGGACTTGATAGAACAAGTGGCTGTTTTTTTGAAGGAAAAATAAGTGTCGCTGATTTAGCGGTTACGGCCTTACTTGGAGCCATCAAGTGGAGCTTTCCCGAGCTTGCAACTTACATGAAAGAACACGCTCCCAATGTTCTACGCCTAGTGGACCGGGTTGAGAAACGAGATAGAATTAAACAGTTTTTAAAAGCGCAGAGAAAAGAGCTTGGAAAAGCTTATTGCTCAGGAGAAATAGAAGATTCTTTGCGGACAGTTATTGGGGCTTAAGAAATCTCGCTGGAATTAAGCTGACCGCACGCCGCCATAACCTCATCGCCTTTGGTCTCTCTTATTAGCGTTGGGATTTTATATGTGTCCAGAACCTCTTTAAAAGCTGCAACTCTTTCATTGCCTGGCCTTTTGTAGGTGGAATCCGGAATGGGATTAAAAGGGATAAGATTGATATAGGCCCTTTTGTCCTTGAGCATTTTGCCTGTGGCATGTGCATCTTCAATATTATCATTGAAGTTTTCAATTAATAGATACTCATAGGTTACAAACTGCTTTTTTGCCAAAGGAATGCTATCGATGGTCTTCATAACTTCTTCCAAAGGGTATGCTTTATTTATTGGAATAAGCTCGTCTCTCTTAACATCAAATGGTGAGTGAAGAGACAAAGCGAGATTCACTCCAGGAATTTCGTCTGCCCAGCGTTTAAGGCCTGGGATATAGCCAGAGGTGGAAATCGTTATTTTTTGATAACCAATACTTGTTCCATGTTTTGATAGAAAAATCTCACAAGCTTTCTTTACAGAGTCAAAGTTATGAAGCGGCTCCCCCTGACCCATAAAAACGATGTTTAAAATTCTTTCCTCTCCAGGCCTATTCTCTGCAAGCCAGTTCCAGGCCATCAAGAACTGTCCAACAATCTCAGACGGCCTCAAGGATCTTTTCAGGCCTTGCTTTCCAGTAAAGCAGAAAGAGCACTTCATTGCACAACCAACCTGAGAGGACAAACAAATTGAGTATTTGTTATGAAAAGGAATAAGGACACTTTCTACCTTGCTTCCATCTTGAAGTTTAAATAGAAACTTAACCGTTTTATCAGCAGATTCATGAACAAGATCAACTTCAGGCAGTTCAAAGTCAAACTTGTCATCAATTAAGGCAAGTGCGGTTTTAGATATGTCTTTGGTACACTTTGTAAGATTTTTCTTTTTGTAATGCCAATTAAAAAGATTGGACGCAACAGACTCATTGAGAGCATTTTTCTGAACAAACTCGCACAGGTCGTTAAAATTTAGATCGTAAAAAGATGTTTTCATTCAGAACTTTTACTAGAGTACCCGCAATTAGGCAAACATAGTCAGCTTCCATTACGTGTGGCCATTACCATTAGATTTCGGGGGCTTAACTGTCTTTCAAAGACCTCGATGACCTCAACTTCATTTCCATGCTCGGCCAGATAAAGCGCTCTATCTGTAACAATGTAGCACTCCACCACCCTTCCTAGGAGTTCTCTGATCAGGTCTGCAACGATTGTTTGTTGAGTAAAGACTTGAGTGGATTCACTCATAAAGAATTTATTTAGCTCGTCTTTTAGATCACTCCCTAAATCTGCGTACTTTATTGCATAGTCAGAAAACTCCACCTCATAATCGGCAAGAGAAGTGTTTCCAATGGATTTGAATTCTGTCTTTCCAAGCACGTCATGAAGGTACAAATGCAGGGCGTATCTAAATCTGCGCACACTAAACTTTTTTTCCAGGTCGCTTATTGAATAAAGTGTATGGCACCTCGCCGCTAGATGAAGCGCATTTTTGGAGAATACAACCCCGCTCTTTTTGGCGTAGCTTGAAATATTATACTGCCCGTTAAGGTTTTGATAACAGCACCCAACAGATAAGAGCCAACTTGATCCGCTGTTTTGAAAAAACTTTACGGTGTTTGTCGTAAGTTCTCCACACCCGTGAAGTCCTACAACCAGGTTGTCTTCGTATGTGTTTAAGCACGTAAGTGTGGTGTTTTCAGAAAAGTCACAGTTAACAAATTTTATTTTTTCGAAATTATTAGGCGTCCATTTAGAGAGGCGATCCTCACCTTGTTTTTGAAACTTTTCATTTCGGTCCAGGCAGTAGGCGAACCTCGCCTTTTCATCGACAAGAGTTGAGCTTAAGTGCCCTGCTCCTCCACCAATATCTACAATAGTTTTAACGGCATTAAGCTCATCACATAAGGAGCGAATTTGTTCTAGTTCATGCTTTTTCTTTAAATCAACTCTTCGATTTAGATGTTGTGGAAGCTTGTAGCGTCCCTTGGAAGCACTCTCAAAGCTTGTGAGCTTAGATACTTTGGAGAGAAACTCCTGAAGGCCTTTATTGGGAATTGAACTTTTTTTGTGGTTGATAAAGTTAAGAAGCTCTTCCATTGAAACGTTTTGAAGCTCCTCAACCCATTCCTGCACATTAATAGGCAACGGTCTTGGATACTGTTTTAGAACCTCTACCTCCAATAGGCCTAGCCAAGGTTCTATAAACTCTTTTATGGACTGGAGACGCTCTTCTAAATTCATTTTTTGAACCTGTTAATATATGAACATCTCTTACAAAGATCTTCCACTAAAACTCCCTTAGAAAATCCTTCTTTGATTCTAACGGACCTGTCACTTTCAATGACTTCTTCCAGAGAAGTTTCTAGACAGTTTCCAAGATTAATAATCTTTTGATCATCCAAGCAACATGGAACCACTGTTCCGTCAGCATGAATTGCCAAATGGTCCTTCAGTCCATTGCATCTGCCTTTTTCTCCTTGGACGGGAAGCTCCATTCTTGGCCACTCAAAGCGAGAGTCAAAATGAAGGTAAAGTTTCTCAGCGATCTTTTTAGACTTTACCGCTCCAACTTCCACTTTTCTATTGATTTGAGTATTGAGTTTGTTTTCAAGGTATTCAAAGACCGCGTCGTTTTTCTCATCACCTGAGTCTCCAAAGTTCCATAGTCTTAAGTTAAGATAGAGGTCTGGTCTAATGGCCCTGGCATCTTCAATAAAAGCATAAACCTTGTCCAGGTATTCCATGAAATTCTTATGGGGAAAATTGTCCATATAGCTCTGGAGAGAAACGTTAATTTGTCTAACCGCATTGCTAGAGAGGAGCGTTTCTTTGTGTCGTTTAAGAAGAATACCATTGGTGGTAATTTGGGCCTTGGAGTCATAATTCTCACAAGTCGACAGGATTTCTTTAAATTGCGGATGAGCAAGAGGTTCACCCATTAAGTGCAGGCAAACCTGTTCGGCCAAAGGGGCGGCCTGAGATATGATTTTTTCGAACTCTTTGAGCTCCATTACATCTTTTGCTCTTTGATCTATTGGACAAAAGGAACAGCTTAAATTGCAGACATTGGTGATCTCAATGTAGATTCGACGGTACTTTTTATTCATGGCCTATGCTACTCGATCCTTTACTCTCACTCAAGCATGGGATCGAGCAACATGAAGAATTTCTACTCTTTGGTGCCCCTGATTGGGTAGTTGTTCTCAGGATTCTTGATAAATTTCAATCCATCCAACAATAGGTCCAGATCTGGCCTTACAAAGGGATTGTTTGCCAAGTCAATAACATGGAGATTGCCGTCTCCATTAACAACTAAGACTCCTGGCTCAGTGAATGGACGGTCAGTCTCCTTAGGGGATCTAGGCTCTGAAATATAAAGTCCTAGGGTTCTAGCGTCCTCAAGGCCTAGGCCATAACCAACATCAAAGCTTATTCCCATATCCTCCACATGCTCTTTTGCCTTCTCCTCGGGATCACAGGAAATAGCGAGAATATCCACTCCGATCTTATAAAATTCCTCTTTTTTCTTTTCCACTTGTTTCAGGTACTTCGTGCAGATTGGACAGTGTTTACCTCTGTAGACGAGAACCATTTGCCACTGGGTATCATCCTTATGTGGGACACCAAGGTTGACGGTGCCATTGCCTAGTTTTGAAATTTGAATGTCGGGAAATTTATGTCCTGGTTTTAACTTTTGACTCATAAGTACTCTCCTCTTTCGCCCATATTACCATTAAGCGTTAGAGTTGGGCGAAAGCTAGCCTTTGACATCCTTTGGATACATATCCTTCACTTTTGATAGTTTATTTTCAATGTGGCGCAAACTAAACGGTGATAACTTATGCTTTTGATAGTAATTGAGATATTTTTGCTCGTTAGGCTTGAAGGCCTTAAAGGCCATCACTTCTGTCACACAACTTTGACCAAATTGTATAAGGAAGTCTTTCGCCCTTATCTCTTGCTCTTTATCAAACACATAAATGGCCGAGCGATATTTTTCTCTCATTCTATGGTTTGATTTCGAGCTATGGGTATTAAGATGGATATTTATTAATTTCTCCATAGAGACAATTTCTGAATCAAAGTGAACAATAACGCCTTCGGAATAAGAAGAATGATCGCCAAACGAGCTTACCCAACCCTGCTCAACTTTAACCACACCTTTAATTGACTGAAAAACGGCCTCAGTGCACCAGTGGCATCCGCCACCAAAACCAATTCTTTCCATACGGAAATTTTGCCACTAATCAAGGCCTGAGACAATTAGACAATGCTAGGTGCCGCAAAAAGTCTGATGGACCAACTCTGAAGGTGCTGGTTCAAGAGTTAAATGCTTAAGTTTTTCATCTTCAACAAACGGATTCTTATAGGCCTTCACAAGACTCAGAAAATAGTCGTCATTTCCTTCAAGGCTTTCTTCAATCGCTTTTGCCACTTGGTGGTTTCTTGGAATGAGATAAGGGTTTGAGTTGTTCATTCGTTTAACAACATCTTCATCACTGTGTCCCTGTTCATCAAGTCTCTCTCGCCACAACCTTTTGAACTCTTCATTTTGATGATCAAGTGTGTTTAGGCCTCTAAAAGAGTTTGTGAAGTCCAACTGATCTGACTCAAGTACATCCAAAAACATATTTATTATTTTTAAATCACTTTCCACGGGGCTTGAAATACCAAACTTTGAGGCCATAGCTTTTAAGTACTCATTTTGGTAAAATTTTTCGTAAAGCTTAAAATCATCTTGAAGCCTCAATGCCGCTTTTTCCGTGCCTTCCCTACTCTCCTTTAACAATAGTGGGAAAAGAGCATTTGCCAAAACAGACATGTTCCAAAGAGCGATTGCTCCTTGATTTGAATAGCTATATCTTCCATGACGATCAATGGAACTGAACACTTTATTGCGGTTAAACTTATCCATGAAGGCACACGGGCCATAATCGATGGTGATCCCAGCGATGGATGTGTTGTCGGTATTCATCACACCGTGAATAAAACCTAACCCCATCCACTTTGCCACTAGGGAGAGCTTTCGTTTAACCACTCGCTCAAAGAACTTATGGTACTTATGATCTTGCCCATTTAAATCTGGATCATGCCTATTGATAGCATAGTCGGCCAAAGTCTTGAGGTCCTCTTCGCTTCGAGCACTGAAGTATTCAAAAGTGCCCACTCTCAGGTGGCCCTTTGCGACTCTAGTAAAAATAGCTCCAGGAAGCTCATCTTCTCTAAAAACAGGCGCTCCAGTTCTCACTGCACACAAAGCTCTTGTGGTGGGAACACCTAAGTGATGCATGGCCTCGCTCACGATATATTCTCTCACAACAGGGCCAAGCCAGGATAGTCCATCACCACCTCTACTGAACTTTGTTCTTCCAGAGCCTTTTAATTGAATGTCATAACGTTCATTGCTTTTGGAGACTACTTCTCCTAAAAGGTGGGCCCTCCCATCTCCAAGTGAAGGATTGAAATGACCAAACTGGTGTCCACAATAGGCCATGGCCAAGGGTTCAGAGCCATCTAAGATTTCTTCTCCACTAAATACCTTCGCGAGTTTACCGGCGGGAGCATGCTCAATGCCTAACTCTTCAGCGAGCTCTTCATTGAAGGCCATTAGAGTTGGTGCAACAGCGGCCGTTGGCAGGACTCTTTCAAAAAATCTATCAGGAAGCTTTGAATAGGTATTTTCAAAATTAATCATAGGCCTTTTAAAAACTCCAATCCGCCTTTAACAGCAGCAACCTGAGCATCGATGCAAACTTCATCAGTCGCCTTTGGACTGTCCGGATAAACTTCTGTGGTCGTTGTGTACTCAGCATTGGAAAAACCTGCGCACAGGTTTAGTGACTTTATATCATAATTAATCACTCCTTCTTGAGAGAGTGGCTCACCAATAATCTTGCCATTTTCATCAGACGGAGCAATGTGAGTAACTTCTTTCACTGACTCAATAATTGCTTTTTGAAATTCGTGTTTTGGGGATTCGGTGTTTCCAACCAAATAGAATCCATCGGGAATGTCCCATACGGCCTGAGGCACACCATCTCTTTTCTCTAGGGCAGGCCTAAAAACAGTATTGTCGGTGTCAGTTGTTTCATGAAGATCGAAATGTGCGTAAATTTCAACACCCAAATCATCTATTGCTTTTAGAAAGCTTTCACACTCTTCAGCTGGAGAATTTTTATTAAATGATCTATTTGGATCTACGGTTAAAGGGTTCCAACGGTTTATAGTTTCATAGCCCCAAGGGCTTATGCAGGGAACGCAAACGATGTTAAAGTGTTTGGAATATTCTTCTCCCTCCCTCTCTAAAAAGGCCAAAGCGCCTTGAACCCCACTTGTCTCGTATCCATGAACTCCACCGGTTATTAAAACTGTTTTTTTATCTGGATCCAAGCTCTTATTCTTTACTAAAAACAATGGGTATCTTTCAGGGTCATAGCTAAGTGCTCCGTATCTTTGAACTTCATATTTGCTTTCAAGATCTTGAAGCTTGCTAAGGACCTCATCTTTATAAGATCTTTTGATTTTCTGTTTTTCAAGCCACTGAAACTTTTCTTCCTCACCCCACGGTTTACTCACTGAACTCCCCTTTTGATTTAAGTTTTGGGCATCCTAAACCCAAATACCAGTTTAATCAAATTGTAACGGTGCCCAAAGCTTATGCAAGCTTAATGTGGCAGGCCGAATGCATATATGTTTGAGAGAAAATCATTAAAAAAGGAGCGGTTTATGGCACCTGAAGCTATTACTAATGAACATAAAGAATATCTGGAGCGTTCAATAGACATTAAGGCCACTGCAGAGCATGTATGGAAGGCATTGTTTAAAAAACGCCACTTCGAGAGGTGGTCCAAAGCATTCAGTGACAACGCCACAGTGGAAAGTGAATGGAAGCTTGGTGGAAGTATCAAGTTTGTGGACTCCAACGGTTCAGGAATTGTAGGCACAATCAAGGCCTGTGAGCCTTTTGAAGAACTCTCAATTAGATTTGAGTGCTTATTAAAGAATGGAAAAGAAGACAAAGAGAGCGACAAGGCCAAAAAATGGATAGGTTGCCACGAAAACTTCTTTTTGGTGGAAGGTCAAACCGAGACAATTCTCACAGTGGAAGAAGATGTTCCGCAAGAGCGACTGGAGGGCCTGACTTCAAAATGGGACGCGGCACTGAGAGAAATCAAGAGCATTGCGGAAGAAATGCGGGACTCTGCAGGAACCTGGGCCTAATATCTGATTTTAATTTAAACCTTACTCGGGTACTATAGGCTAAAAACTAAAAGTTAAATTTTGAAGTTAGAGCCTAATAAGTACCCTATTGACCAAGTTCTTGTTGAGATCGGAAATGATTTCGAGGAAAGAGAGTGTTTGCTCATCAAGGCGCAGACCGGGGCCGGAAAAACCACAAGACTTCCTCCATACCTTCTTGAGAGGACAAAAGGCAAGATTCTTGTTTTAGAGCCTAGACGATTGGCCGCGAAGCTTTCTGCGGCAAGGTGTGCTCAAATCCTTGAAGAGAAAGTTGGACAGACTGTAGGCCATCACATCCGAATGGACAAAGTCACCAGTGATGAGACGAGGCTTCTCTTTATTACAGAAGGCCTGTTCTTATCTTATTTAAAAGAAAGTTCTTCATTGGAAGAATACTCAACCATAATTATTGACGAATTTCATGAGCGAAACATTCAAACTGATCTTGCTCTTGCTCTTGCGAGAAAGGTTCAGCAAACCAGTCGTCCAGATTTAAAAATTGTGGTCATGTCTGCAACCCTTGATACTGAGAGACTTGAGACCTATTTAGACGGCCCCAAGGTTTATGATGTTCCTGGTAGAGTTTTTCCTATTGAAATTGAATACCATCCCCCACAAGAGTTTGGTGGCAGAAGGGGTAAAGAGCATTGGGAGGCCAACGCGGCAAGAGCAATTTCCAATTTGGCACAAGATCAGCGCTGCCCGAAAAACATTCTCGTTTTCCTTTCAGGGATGGGTGCCATCAGATCTTTAGAACAGTCACTTTCAGGGAAGCTTCCCGCCAATATCGAAGTTTTGCCTCTACACTCAACACTGCCAAAAAGTGAGCAGGACAAAGTGTTTAAGGGAGATAAAAGAAAGATCATTCTATCCACAAATATCGCAGAGACCTCCCTCACAATTCCAAACATAACAGGGGTTGTGGATTTAGGAAACGAGCGAAGAGCAAGCTTTGCACCGTGGAGTGGAATGCCACTTTTACAACTTAAGAGCATTTCAAAAGCGAGTGCAACTCAAAGGGCCGGCCGGGCGGGAAGAGTTCAAGAGAGTGTGGTTTATCGACTATACACTGAAGGTGAGCACTTTCACTTTGAGGACTTCACACCTCCTGAAATCAAAAGAGTTGAGCTCTCACACAGTGTTCTAGACTTATTGGAACTTGGCCATCACCCGGACAATATTGATTGGTTTGAAGCTCCCGAAGAGAAAAACTTGCAGTCTGCGCTAAAGCTTCTTGAAACTCTTAATGCAGTTAAAAACGGCAAGATGACAGAACTTGGGCGCTTCATCGCAAAACTTCCCCTTCACCCTAGACATGCGGCCATGTTGTTTAAGTGTCCAAATGAGCTTCTTCCAGACACATTGTTGGCAGCATGTATCCTGTCAGAAGGTGGTATACTTGGTAGAGCCGCACACTTTGCAGAAGATGACAATGAGTCTTGTGATCTTCTCATTCAATTGGATTTGGCCAAAGCGTTTTTTCATAATGAGAAAAAACTCAGCGATTATTCCCTAAGCTATTTAGACAATAAAAAAGCAAAAAGAGTCACTGAGCTGTACAAGATGATAGCTCCAAAGCTCAAGGCCGGACAAATTCCAAAAGTGAAGACAAGGATTGATTTCTCTTTTGCGCTTCTAAAAGGTTTTCCAGACAGGGTCGCCGCAAAAAGAAAGGCAACTAAAGGCAGAAAAAGCTTTCAAAGCTACAACTTCTGCTTGGGCAGAGGCGGCAAATTAGGCAGAGCTACCGCGCTCACAAGCAGCTCTCCTGATTATATAATCGTTCTAGACGCCTTGGAGGATCCAAAGGCCAATGCTGCTATTGGTACAACAATTCAAATGGCCAGCAAAATAACTAAAGAAGACTTGATTTCGAGCGCCAATCAATTTGTTAACGTTGTGAAAGAGAACAATTTTAACGAGAAAAAAGGCACAATCTCTATTGGCACAATTACGAAATATGGAAAACTTTCTATAAAAGAAGATTCGGCCCCCCCTGTGATTCCGCAAGGGGAAACTTTAATATCTCTAATCAAAGAGAATTGGCCATGGCCTTTTGAAAACGAAGAAGAACTTACAATCTACAATCGAAGAGTGACCATTTTGGATGAAGCAAAAGTGGAGCACAACTGCCCTCTTTTTTCAGGAGAGATGTTTGAATTATTTTTAGAATCTTGCATTGATAGCGACACTACAATGGAAGAGGTTAAGTCAAAAGGCCTTAGAAAGCTCATCTACGGACAACTATCAGCGCCAGATATTTACACATTGGACAATGATGCTCCAGAGGTGATCAAGCTCTCTAATCAGAAGCAGTTTAAGGTGCACTACGAAGAACATAGGCCTTGTATATATGCAAGAGTTCAAGATCTATACTCCGTGGCGAACCACCCAACCATTGCGCAAAACAACCTTGCTTTAACTATAAAGCTACTATCTCCTGCAGATCGAGTAACCCAAGTTGTGAACGAGCTGCCAAGCTTTTGGAAAGCTTCATGGGAGATGGTTAGAAAGGAGCTGAAATCCAGGTACCCAAAACATCATTGGCCAATTGATCCTGTTTCAGCTCCACCGATTAGAATTCTAAAGAAAACCAAAAGCTAGTCTATTACCGTTACAAGTTCATCTTTTGGCTTTCTAACTTTTTTAAGATTTACAAGCCAATCATTATCAGCATCTCTGTATCCTAAAGTTAGCATTACACAACTTCTAAGTCCTTTCTCTTTAAGATCAAGAATTTCATCCAAAGCTTTAGGGTCGAACCCTTCAAGAGGCGTGCTATCCACTTTTTCAAAAGCTGCAGCTACCATCGCGTTGGCAAAAGCAATATAGGCCTGCTTTGCCGCATGATTAAAGTTGTTCTCCGGATCCTGTTTTGGATAAAACGCAAGAAGCTTTTGTCTATACGCTTCCCAACCTTCATTCTTAAAACCTCTAACTTCATTAACAAGATCAAACATCCTGTTAATTCGATCTTCTGTATATGTGTCCCAAGCAGCAAACACCAATAAATGCGAGCAGTCGCTGACAACAGATTGATTCCAGGAAATCTCTCGAATTCTATCTTTTAATTCTTGATTTTTAATCACCAAGACTTCAAATGGCTGTAAACCGCTAGACGTTGGCGCAAGCGATATGGACTCCAAAATATTGTTAACTTTATCTTCTGGCACCACGTTTTTGTTCATTGCTTTGGCGGCGTAGCGCCATTTTAGATTCTCTAATAGTTCCATTTTTTATCCTTTAGTTTTTAATTATTTTTACTATTTCGCTTTTAATTTTTTCAGGACTGTCCTTAGGAGAAAATCTCTTAACAACTTTGCCATTTCGATCTACAAGAAATTTGGTGAAGTTCCATTTTATTGACTTGGTACCAAAGACACCTGGTGCCTCGGCCTTCAAATATTGATATAGAGGATGCGCGTTTTCGCCGTTCACCTCAACCTTTGAAAAGACAGGAAACTTCACTCCAAAGCTTAGTTTGCAAAACTCTTGAATTTCACTATCAGAACCAGGCTCTTGCCCGCCAAACTGATTGCAAGGAAAGCCAAACACTTCAAGTCCATCACCTTTGAGATCTTCATACATCCTCTCAAGGCCTTCGTATTGTTTCGTGAAGCCACATTTAGAAGCGGTATTCACTATTAAAAGGACTTTGCCTTTATAGTCCGACAGGTTCACATCCTCACCTGCTGCCGACTTTACGCTGAAATCATATATGCTCATTAAAACCTCCACAAATACTTTGTATGCAAAACATATTGCATTTTTATTACCGTTGCAATAGGTTTGAGCACAAATTATAATAATCTCACAGGAGAATTATGAATATTGAACAACTTAAGCTAGACAACCAGATATGCCATAGGCTTTATATCGCCTCAAACGGCATAACTCGTCTATATAGGCCAATGCTTGAAAAACTTGACCTTACCTATCCGCAATACATAGTAATGATGGGCCTTTGGGAAAAAAAGGAAGCAACTGTTCAGCAAATCCACAATTGTACAAAAATTGATGGAGGCAGTTTAACCCAAATTTTAAAAAAGCTCTCAACAAAGGGTTACATAACTCTCACTCCCACCAAAGAAGATAAAAGAGTCAAAGTCGTTTCACTCTCCCCTGAAGGTGAAAAGCTTCAAACTGTAGCTGCGTCTGTGCCAGAGCAAATGGTATGCAAGTTCAAAGGTCTTGATCCCCAAGACTTCGAAGATCTGAAGAAAATTCTAGATAAAATTAATGCAGAGTTGGAATAGGCCAGAGACCTATTCCATTTTTTATGTCCTAGTATCCTGTAGCACAGTAAAAGATGTCACCATCAAAGTTTTCGTAGACTTTTTTAAATTCCACGCCAGTTTCTGTTTCCACCTTTTTATAGTACATGTAGGCCCCATTGCCTCCACCCACAGCAAGGTCAATAAGATAAAGTTTTTCAGCGCCAGTAGATATTTGGTATTCAACTTCGGAAATGCTAATGTAATCCACATCTGAAACGAGGTCTCGGATAGTCTTATCCTCACCCAAGTAGATGCTCTCAGACTCAAATCTGGCCTTTCTCACTAATTCTTGAACAAGCTTGGATTGGGAATTATAAAGCTCCACATACTCACTAACTTCTTCCTCAGTCATTGCGAGTTGAAAGCCAAAGAAAAGACTTTTCTCTTCAGTGATTTTCTCATTTTCATAAGGGGATTCAAGTTCACACGCCATTGCAGGAATTAAAGATGCGATAAAGAAAATTAATGCTGCTTTCATATATATCTCCTATAAAGTTTTAGAGTTGTCCTTCGAACACTCCATATTTTTCACTTGCTCCAAGTTTTTTCTTAGTGGATTCGTATGTTTGTTTTCCCTCTAAGAGGTCAAAGTAAAGGTTTATTTTTTTTGCCAATTGCTCAGGACTTTCATACAAGGCCTCAAGTCTTAAGGCCCCCACACCAGCCTCGTTAAGTTCATTGAGCATAAAGCCGGCAGACTGAGGAGTTGCCCTAAAAAAGGTGTTTCTGCATTCTTGGTCCGCTTTTAGGTAGTGATACTGTCCATAGACATCCTTAAGCTCAACCTTGTGTTTCTCGCAAGGTTTGCCACAATCCTTGAAGCTTGATCCGTTGCTTAAAAAAGCGGCAAAAACACAGTGTTCCATATGAAACTCTGGCATGTATTGGTGCATAACCACCTCGAGTTTTGAAGTATCCACTCTGCCCATCAGGTCTTTAAGTTGGGACTGGTTAAGGTCAAAACTTGCCGCGATTGAAGAGATGTTTTTTCCAAGAAGATAATTAAAACTTAGGTGGTTTGTAACATTTAGGGAAAAATCAGCTTTGAGCTCTATCCCCTTGTCCTGAAGGTACGCAAGCGCGCCAAGGTTTCTAACCATGATGAAGTCAGGAGCTTGTCTGACGATCATGTTGAGGTTGTAGTATTCTTTTGGTTTGTGAATCCGAGTAGTCGCAATTCCAGCTTTAATACCCTTTTCTTTCAAAAACTTGATAGACTCTTTATAGTCCTTACCAAACTCATAATCTAGGACAACAGACTGAAGTTTTCCAGTGTGGACTTCATTCAAAGCTTCAAGTTGCTCCTTGCTTCGAACCAAGATCACAAGCTTATTTTCAACGCTTGAGTTTTCTATGCACGTCTTTTGCTCAAGAAGGGTCTGGGCCTCAGACAAGTTTACTTTGCGCTCTTTTCGACTCACACGCTCTGAGATCATTGCCTCAGTCATAGACCTTCTTAGGGCCTTCATTTCTTTTTGAGAAAAGTAAAATGGGACTTCAGAATCAAACTCATATCCCTCTAAAACAAAACAGCTTCTGCCAAGTTTTCCGAGTTCTTCTCTGAAATGCTCTCCTGTAGTTTCCCTTTTAATAGGCTCTTCAACCTTATCCGATTTTAGAATGACAGTGTTTTCACCGTCCTTTGCCTCAAGAACCACCTCACCTTTTTTTACAGTAAGCTTTAAGTTTAGTGGGATCTTTTTAAATTGGGCCTGGTCTCTAAATGATTTGGAAAGCTTTTCTTCAACCTTTGGGTCGCTGTTAAGGCTAGCTTTCATGCCTTTTCTAATCTTGGAAAGCTCAGGAGCTTTCACCATAGACACTTCCACAGTGCCCTTTTTATTGGATAGTACCTTAAATATTCTCCCACCCGCGGATTCGCCATTGCCTATAAACAACAGACCCTGTCCCGCACTCAACTCGATGTCAGTTTTGATGGTAATGATATTTGCTTTTATTTCTAAAACTTCTCCAAGGTCAATGCCTCTGTGGGAGGAAAAGTCAGCAGGAACAAGCTTTTGGTGCTCAACACCATGAAGCCAGCCAGAATAAAAACCTCTAGAATATGTCAGTGACAACTCTTGCGGGTCATAGTCTTTGCCTGCAAGCTTCATTGAATAGCTTTTAGCTGCAGCGGCAACGTATTCTGGGGCCTTTAATCTCCCCTCAATTTTTAGGGAGTCAACGCCCATGTCAGCGAGCTCTTTTGCCTCTTCTATTCCACAGAGATCTTGGGGTGAAACTAGATATTTTTTGTCTCCAAGATCCTTTCTTTCCCCATCAACATACATTTCATAACCCAGTCGACAGGACTGAGCGCATTGCCCGCGATTAGCGCTTCTGCCCCCAATGCTTTCAGAGGTAAAGCATTGTCCAGAGTAGGCCACACATAAGGCCCCATGGACAAACACTTCCAGTTCTTTATCAGTGTTTTCACGAATAAGCTTAATTTCTGACAGTGAGTTTTCTCTTCCAAGAACAAATCGCTTAATCCCAAGATCATCCAACAGTCTGATCCCTTCATAACTAGTCATTGTCATCTGAGTGGATGCGTGGACAGGCTGCTCTGGAGCAAGTGTTCTTATAAGTCTTGCTAAACCGAGGTCTTGAACTATAAAGGCGTCAGGTTTAAGAGGAAGGTATTCCAGAAGTTTTTGAAGGGCCTTTTCAAGTTCATTCTCAAAAATAACCACATTGAAAGCAAGGTTTACTCTAACCCCATAAAGGTGGCATAGATCTATTATTTCTTTGGCGGTATCAATGCCAAGCATCTCACTTCGCCCACGGGCATTGAACCCGCTCACGCCCATATAAATAGCATCCGCTCCATTATGAATGGCGGCAAGACACATTTCGATATTTCCCACGGGCAACAATAATTCTGTTTTATTTTTCATCCATTGCTAGTTACCAGAAATGGATTTTTTTGGGTATAAACTATTAATTAAAGGTCAAAAGCTTATAAAATATACACACTCTCCCCCCAAATATTAACAACCTTGAGGGTTACCTAAAGGCGTAAAAAGGCCTATATTTAAGTATGTACAAATTAAGACCCTATCAACAGGAAGCTGTAGACCTTACAATAAGTCACTTTAAGAGAACAAAAGATCCAGCAGTCATTACTTTGCCCACAGGCGCAGGCAAGAGCTTGGTAATAGCAGAACTAGCCAAAATTGCCCAAGGCAGAGTGCTGGCATTGGCGCACGTCAAAGAGCTTGTGGAACAGAACCACCAAAAGTACACATCTTACGGGCTTTCAGCTGGGATCTATTCTGCAGGACTTGGTAGAAAAGATTTTGAAGAAAAGGCAATATTTGGAAGCGTCCAGTCTGTTGCCAATGCTGAGGACAGCTTTTTTGAGGGGTTCAGCCTCCTCGTTATAGATGAATGCCACAGAGTTGCCCAGGAAACAGATGGGGATACCCAGTACCTTCAGGTCATAAACAAGTTAAAAGCAAAAAATAAGGACCTTTGTGTCCTAGGCCTTACCGCCACCCCCTACAGACTTGGTTTAGGCTGGATTTATGAGTATTCTCACTCAGGAGAGCTTAGAAGTGATAAACCCAGATTTTTCAAACACTGTGTTTATGAGTTGCCACTAACTTACATGATTGAGAATAACTACCTTACCACCCCAGTTAAAGTTGACACTCCGGTCACCTCATATGATTTCTCTGAACTGACTGAAAAAAATAGAATGTACACGATGGCCGAGGTGGAGGAACTCTTAAAAGAGCAAAAGAGACTCACACCTCTAATAATAAAAAACATTGTGGACATTACAGAGCGCTACGAACGAAAAGGTGTCATGATTTTCAGCTCCACCATCCGCCACGCCAAGGAAATACTATCTTACCTGCCTGAGGATGATGCAAGACTTGTTATCGGAGACACCGACGCAAAAGATAGAGATTCAATTATTCAAGATTTTAAAGACAGAAAGTTCAAATACCTTGTGAACGTTTCAGTTCTTACCACTGGATTTGACGCTCCTCATGTCGACGTGGTCGCAATTCTTAGGCCAACGGAGTCTGTTAGTCTTTACCAGCAGATCATTGGCAGAGGTCTAAGACTTGATCCAGAAAAGAAGGACTGCATAATTCTGGACTACACCGGCATGGGCCACAATATTTACGCTCCTCAAATAAGGGAGAGACGCCCAACCAAAGAAAGCGTGGAAGTTAAGATCCCCTGTCCCCAATGCGGCCATGAAAATGTGTTCTGGGGAAAGGTAAATGTGGAAGGAGAAGTCCTGGAGCACTTTGGAAGAAAATGCAAAGGTGCCGCCTTGGATTTGGATACAATGAAACCTGTGCCCTGTGGCTATAGGTTTCGTTTCAAAATTTGCCATCAATGCGGAGAGCAAAATGACCTTACCGCAACTGAATGCGAAAGCTGCAATTCGGAACTAATTGATGGGGACTCAAAAGTTAAACAGGCCAAGCTATCCAAGAAGATGCACATTCTAAGGCCTGAACACATTGAGTTTTTAGAAAGACAGGATAAAAACGGCAGACCTTTTTTAGAGATAAAATACTATGACTGCGATGCTGAAAGTGTAAGCGAATTTCATTTTTTAAACAACCCTTCAGACTTTAAGAGATTCAACATCAACTTTTTGCGCTTCCACATGAAAAGACCTGAGCTAGAAGTTGAAGTTTCCAAAGTTGAAGAGGTTTTAAGGCTTAGACCTCTACTTAGAAACCCAAGCTTTGTAATAGCCAGAAAGCAGGACAAGTTTTGGAAGGTTACAGAAAAAATTTTCTCGGAAGAGCTTTCTTCAAGATACATAAAACCTTTTTAACGCTCCATCAGACCGAGTAAAAAAGTACAGTAACAAATTAAAATACTAGTAAAAAGTGCAACCGCCTTAATTAGTTGCTTACCTTTAGATAAGCCCCTAACATATAGCTATGAAGCTTTTGTTGCTAACTTTCTTATTTACTCAAGTTGTTCTCTCCTCTCAAAGCTTTGATGTGGGCGTACTTTATTGGTCGATGAATATCGAGGGCCAAGTGGCGATGAGGCAAGGTCTTGAGTCCCAGGCCAAAGAGATAAATGCAAAAGCTAAAAAAACAGGCACCCCCACTATAAACTTAATCCATCACATCGCGGGAGATGGAGCTGATGGTGTTAAGAATCAAATATCCCAATTCAATTCATTAATAAAACAAAAAGTAGATTTGATTGTAGTCCAACCCACTGATAACGCCGCCCTTTCAGGCTCTTTAAAAAAAGCAAACCAGGCCAATATTCCAGTAATAGCTTATGACCAATATATTATTGGAGGAGAACTCAAGAGCTTCATTACCTCAAACAACTACCAGGCCGGTTTTCTTGCAGGTGAATACCTGGCATCCAAATTTAAGGATAAGAAAAAGGTAAAATTGATTGTCGTTCAGTACCCTAAAGTTTCTTCGGCGATTGACAGAGTTGACGGTTTTTTTGACGCCTTTAAAGAAAGCTCTAAAACTTACGAAGTGGTGGGAACCTATGAAGCGGTGGAGCCAAGCGGCGGGAAAGCCGTTGGAAAAGAAATACTGAAGTCCTTTCCCAAAAAAGGCTCTTTTGATGCAATATTCACCATAAATGATGGTGGCGGGATCTCTGTTGTAAAAGAGCTAAAAAAGGCGGGGAGAGACGAAATTTTACACGCTACAGTAGATGGAGATCCTAAATCAATTGCGAATCTTAAAGAGGCCAACCTTACCGTAATAAACAGCGCTCAATTTTGCGCAGAAATTGGTCGCCAGTCTATTAGACAGGGATACAAATTCTTGTTGGGACAGAAGATTTCTAAGAAAATTCTCATCCCCACTTTTCCAATAACAAAAGAAACGATCGACAGATACACAGGGTGGAATGGTAAAATACCAGCTCCTTTCAAAAAGCCATGGAAAAGAAACTCAGAGTGGAGCGCAAAGATTGAAAGTTTTTAATCCAGGAATTCTCCTTAGTTTTCTTTTGGCCCTTGCCCCCGCAACAGCTGCAACAAATTCAAACTTTATAAAAGTGGGAATCACAAATAAGTGCCCCTATTTTTGTGAAGGCCAAGAAAACTCAGGATACATTTCCGAAATTTTACAGAAAGCGGCCAAGATTAGCGGACAAAAAATAAAGTTTGTCATGGTTCCAGAACTTAGAGTGGTCGACCTCTTAAAAAAGGGAGTGTTTGACGTCACGATTCTTCCCTCTGGAGTACTCAGAAAGAATCCCAAAATTTTCAACTTAAAAGCCCAGGTTGGCGTTCACTTTTTAGCACTTGCAAGCTTTGGCAATAAAGAGCTCTTAGAAAGCTTTGATAATTTAAAAGGTAAAACAGTAGTTTTTTCTGGCGGAAATCATCATAAAGAATTGTTAGATAAAAAATTGGAGAACCTAAATAAGGGTAACAAAAACCTTTTAACCCACCTTACGGGCAAAAACAGCACCATTAGACAACAGAAGATGATTGAACAAGAGAGGGCCGATGTTATAATTAGCGACTTCAACATCCTGTCTTTTTATAATTTAAGAAGGCATCGAAGGTCAAAGATGACTATAGTCCCTAGTTCTATTGGCGGCTTCACACCGCTTTTACTCACCAGCAGCAAAAAAGATGAAGCCATTGTAACTTTTGGTGAGGCCGTTTCAACATATTTGCAAAAATCAAGGCAAAGTGGAGAGCTTGACTCAATACTTAAAAAATACAATATTTCAGACTGGGATCAATACTATTAGCTCAACTTTCTCTTCTCAAAGTAAGCGAAAGTAAGCGGCACCATAAACAATGTTATAAACTCAAAGACCATTCCTCCTACTACGGGTAATGCCATAGGTTTTATAATCTCAGAGCCAGTAGTCGTGGTCCACATAATGGGGACCAAAGCAACTATTGTGGTAATTGTAGTCATCACTAACGGTCGAATTCTTCTAGCACCTGCTTCTATCACGGCCTCTTTTATTGATGCCCAGTCATTTGGCGCATTCTTTTTAAGCGACTCTTGCAGGTAGCTCATCATGACCACCCCGTCATCAACGGCAATGCCAAACAACGCAATAAATCCAACCCATACAGCAACGGATGTGTTGAATCCCCCTAGGAATAGAAAAATCATCCCCCCAGACAGTGCAAGTGGTATGGCACTAAATATGATTGCCGCGTTTCTTAAATTTCCAAGCCCTAAGTATATGATTAGCAGATTGATGAGAAGAGATAGCGGCACAAGAATCATTAGTCTATTATTTGCCCTAACCTGGTTTTCAAACTGTCCGGCCCATTCAATAGAGTATCCTGCGGGAACTGCAACCTCTTGCGAAACAACGTTTTTTGCTTCCTCAACAAAGTCCATAAGGTCTCTATTTTTAACATTTAACATTACGAGTGAGCGAAGCATTCCATTTTCAGACTGAATGGCGGCAGGCCCTGTTACAACTTTTATGTCTGCAAGCTGCTCTATTGGAATATGATAACCCAAAGGACTTGGTACAAGCACCCTTTTTAACTCATCGATTCTGTCTCTCAGCTCTTTTTTATATCTTATCCTTATAGGGTATCTTTCCCTGCCATCGTAAAACTGACCTATACTCATCCCCCCTACAGCTGTCTGTAAGATCTTATTGACTGTGCCGGAGTTAATTCCGTATCTGGAGGCAGCAACCCTATCAATATCGAACTCGATGTAAGGCTTTCCAGTAATTTGTTCGGCGTATATCCCATATGCGCCTTCCACATTTTCGAGTGCCTTGCCAATCTTGGAAGCGAGCTCCTCAGTTTTTTTAAGATCGTCACCAAAGATTTTCACGCCAATCTGAGTTTTTATCCCCGTTGAAATCATTCCAACTCTTACTTGAATAGGAAAGTCCCATGAATTAACGAGTCCTGGCACTTGAAGGGATTCATCAAGCTCGTTCATGATATCGTATATGCTTGTTCCTGAAGGCCACTTCTCCTTTGGCACGAGTTTAATAATTGTCTCAAACATTGCAACTGGGGCCGGATCAAGTGCAGTGTCAGCTCTACCCAACTTTCCGACAGCATACTCGACTAAAGGATGATCATTAATTACCTTGTCGGTATAACTTAAAAGCCTCACCGCCTCAGTCATACTGATATCTGGCGTTGTTGTCGGCATATACATGATATCACCTTCGTTTAGAGAAGGCATAAATTCCTCACCAAGTTGACTGTAAGAATATGCTCCAGCTGCTAGAATAAGTCCGGACAACATAAAAAAGTATTTTTTATGATCAAGCAACCAGCTGAGTGTTGGCCTGTAGGCGTTGACAATTAAAAGGCCTACCTTGTTGTCCTTAATGTTCCTAAGCTTTCCTCCAAGAAAGTAATAGCTTAGCGCCGGTATTAAAATAATAGCGACAACTACCGCTCCAAACATCGCCAATGTTTTAGACCAGGCCAGAGGTTCAAAGAGCTTGCCCTCAGCTCCAATTAGCCAAAACACTGGCAAAAAAGTAATGATCGTAGTCAGCACAGCTGTAAGAATTGCAGGCCCGACTTCTTTGGCTGCTTTGACTATAATGCCAACTTTCTCTTTTCCAGATGCGTTGGGGTGCTCGGATAAGTGAGAATAGATATTTTCAGTCATGATGATTCCCATGTCGACCATGGTTCCAATGGCAATAACAAGGCCTGCAAGACTCATGACATTTGACTCGACACCAAACACCCTCATAAGTAGGAAACTGACTCCAACTCCAAATGGAAGCGTCAAGGACACCAATATTGAAGATTTAAAATGCAGGAGAAAGGCAAACACAACTACGATTGTGATGAGAATCTCTTCAGTCAGGGCGTTGTAAACAGTGCTTATAGTTCTTTCAACCAGCTCTGATCTATCATAGAATGGCACAAGCCTAACGCCCTCAGGCAGTCCTTTCCTCACTATCTCAAGCTTTTTCTTGAGATGATCGATTACATTCTTTGGATTTTCACCAAAGCGCATGGTTACGACGCCACCAACTACAGCTTGCCCATTCTTGTCCAATGCGCCTCTTCTAAAACTTGGCCCGGTGCCGACTCTGGCGATGTCTTTGACTCTAATTGGTGTTTTATTTTTTACCGCTACCACTACATTCTCAATATCCTCTAGAGAATTAAAAAAGCCTTTGCCTCTGACAACAAACTCTCTCTCCCCCTCTTCAATAACCTCAGCTCCCACATCCACGTTGCTGTTTTGAATTGCGCTAATTAAGTGACTTAAATGGACATCAAAAGCAAAAAGCTTCTTTGGGTCCACATCAATTTGATACTCTTTTACAAAGCCACCCACGCTTGCAACTTCACTCACGCCTTCAGTGCCTTGCAAGAGGTACTTCACATAGAAGTCTTGGATGGTTCTTAGCTCTCCCAATGATTTTGGTTCTGGGTTGTCAGGCCTATTTTCAAGTGTGTACCAGTAGACTTGGCCAAGCCCTGTGGCATCAGGGCCCATTTTTGGACGAACACCTTCTGGCAAAACAGTTGAGGCCGTGGAGATTCTTTCTAGAACTCTTGAGCGACTCCAGTAGAAATCGACATCCTCTTCAAAGATCATATAGATTATAGAGAAGCCAAAAGCTGACACTCCCCTAATCTTTTTTACACCTGGTGTGCCTTGCATTTGAACGCTAAGGGGGTAGGTAACTTGTTCTTCAATATCCTTTGGAGATCTACCAGGCCATTCAGTAAAAATAATCTGTTGGTTTTCTCCTATGTCAGGAATAGCATCAACATGGGCGCTTAAAAGGCTGTAAACTGACAGGCCTCCCAATAAAGAAAATATCAGAATAATAAAGATTCTTTTTTTTACAGAAAACTCAATTAAATTCTTTATCATTGAAGGGTCCTAATGCTGATGTGTCGATGAGCGCTCAAAGTCTTCGTACCCACCAAAAAGCTGAGCTTGCGCATCTAATAAAAAGTTTGCTTCTATAACAACTTCGTCTCCTTCCTTTAGTCCCTCCACTACTTCAACATAACCTTGCGACTCATGGCCTGTGAGAACTTTTCTCGCTTGGAAGGTTTTTTCATCGACCTTGGTCCACACTACTTTTCGCTTGCCGGTGTCAATTATGGCACTTCTAGGAACTACGAGGGGTGTGCCATCAAATTCGACTTTCAATGCTGCGTCCGCGACCATTCCAGGCCTTAACTCTCCATCTGGGTTTCCTACTGTGGTTCTAACTTTCAAGGTTCTAGACTTAGGGTTAAGAACAGGACTTATGAAGTCAATGTTTCCAGATATCCTTTTTCCAGGTAGAGCGGTGAACTCCAAATCAACGCTTTGTCCAAGCTCCACTAAAGCTGAGTCATGCTCGTAGACATCCATCTCCACCCATAGAGAAGACAGTTCACTTAGCTCAAAAAAGTTTTCACCCTCTTTAAAGTACTTTCCTACAACAGCGTTCAGTTTCTGCACAACGCCGGTCGTTGGAGAATAAAGAGTAATAGATCTTGGAACCTTTCCAGACTTGTACCATTTCTCCATTTGCCACTTTTTTATCCCCCACAAACGAAGTCTTTCCTCACTTTGTTTTAATAGATCTTTAAAAGCGGCATTCGGTCTTTTCTGGTCGTTTTTTCTGGCCAAGAGGTACTCCTCGCCACCGGTAATAAGCTCAGGACTATAAAGGTCAATAACTGGGGCTCCTTCCTTTATATGGGAGCCAGTGGACTCGACATAAACTTTTTCAACCCGCCCAGGAACTCTTGCTGGAATGTTGCTTTCTTTCTTTTCGGAAGGCAGTGCTGTTCCAAGGAGGCGCACAACTTTGCTCATCTTCATAGGCGTGACAGTAAAATATGCTGGTTTGAAGTGCTTTTTTTGTGCCTCACGGATTCTTACCTCCCCTATAACTTCTCCAGGCCTATTGGTCATTGGGACCATTGGAGTCCCATCTAAAGGGCACACCTCTTTAACTTCACTAGTTACATCGGGAAATTTTTCACACTGCCACATTTTCTTTTGAGCTTTAGTTGAAATTGCTTGGCCTTGGTCTATTTCCACCTTCACAAGATTCATGTGACAGATGGGACACTTTCCAGACTTATTCTCCCTCACCTGTGGATGCATTGGACATGTGTAGAAGACTTCATGTTTCTCGTGAGTCTCTTTTTTTTCAGCATGTCCGTCCTGAGTATTTAGGCAGGATTGAAAGACTGGTGCGAGAAGAAATAACAATAAAAAGACCTTCATATTAGTTTGTCTCCGCTTAAAAAAAGATATTTCACTTGAAGGCCTGCAAGCTCTGCTTCAAGTTTGTTTTTTCTGATTGCCAAGTTTTGATACTTCAATTCGGCCTGTAACAACTCAATGTAGCTAGTGCCCCCAAGTCCATAACTTTTGGATGTGATGTCTCTAGCGCTTTTAGCAAAGACTAAGGATTTGTTTTCTATTATGGAAAGTTCTGATCTGCTTTTTCTTATTTCAAGCGCAAGCTTTTTTAAAAGGCTGGACTTGCGAAGCCGATAGTCTTTAAGTTTGTTCAAAACTTTAATTTGATTTGCCTGAGCGCTGTCGGCGATGGCATAGCGCTTTGATGAAAGTGGCAGGCTAAAACCAATCCCCGCGCTTACAAAGTTTCCAACATCATCCACTTCGTCGCTTCTCTTAGTGTACCCAACACTAAGAGTCACATCTGGAATGTAATTTAATTGCCTGGCCCTAACTATGGATTTCGTAGACTTCAGTTCTTTTTCCAGGGCCTTCTCCACCTCATCCTGTTCTGGATTTTTTTTAAGATCAACTTTAAGGCTAGACCAAGGCACACTTGAAAGGTTCAAGTTCCCTTTAGACTTTTGAGCGATATAGTTCAAGTTTTTATGGATTTCCTTAAGAGAGTATTTTGTATTGCTCAGATCTGCTTCAACTTCGGCTAATCTAATTTGAAGTTCAAGCAATGCCTGTTGTGAAAGCTTTCCGTTTGAATATAGTCTCTTTGAAACTTTAATCATATTCTTAAGCCAGCCGTAGTTTTGCTTAAGAATATTTTGATCCTTAGAGAGCTTCCTAATGGCAAATGAGTAATCCCACAACAGTTTTAATAGTTGTCTTTTTTGATCCAAGGCCATATGTTTTTTTGCTTCTCCCATCAGCTCATAAGAATTTTCTATGTGAGAATACTTAGTTGTTAGAGGAAAATTTTGTTCCAGTATAATTTGTGTACCAGTCATAGGGGTTTTATTATCCGCAAGACTGTCTTCAGGAAAGTTATTGGCCCTAACTCTCAACTTTGGATCTCCCCAGGAGCTTTGTGCCACAGACTCAAACTTAAGCCGCTGGGCCTGCTGAGTTAAGGCTTCCACAGCAGGGTGGGTCTCAATAGTCTGGACGACTTCTTTGAAGCTATATCCATATGCTGGACTTAATATAGAAGAAAGCAGTAAAAAAATAATCATACGCATACCTTATAATCCTAATACGATTTAAGATGGCAATTTGTGACACAGACTTATTTTGTTGCCTATTCAAGCTATATAAATTCAAGCCCTTAGGCCAATCCATTTTGAAGATTTCATCAAAACTCTCTTCCCCTATTCAATTTGAATGAGTTTATTCCGAATATTATTAGGAATATTTTAGTCTAAGGGTAAAAATGAAAAAAAAGAACTATACACGTCGAGAAATAATTAGAAATGGAGCTAAATCGGCAGCCCTGGGGTACACGGCGATTCATGCTCCTTATGTGCTTTCTAAAAAAACAACAACTGTTCGCGTTCTGGGCACCCATGTAACCTTGCAGGAAGAGCTTAGAAAAAAAGCGATGCAAGACCTGGGAATTAATCTTATTTTTGAGCCAAAAGGAAGTGCGGCAGTACTTCAAAAGGCAGCATCTGAACCTGGCTCCTTTGATCTTTATGAACAGTGGTCGGACAGTATTAATATACTCTGGCAGGCCAAGGCCATTCAACCACTTGAAGTGGATCGACTAAAGTATTGGAAAGAAATTAATCCCCTCTCGAAAACAGGTAAACTTACGCCTGATGCTAAGATGGGGGCCGGAGACGCGCCAAACAAGATTTTATATGTACAGAAGGACGGCACTCTGGGAACCAACCCAACAAATAGAGTTAGTTTTATGCCTTATGTCCACAATGTTGACTCGTTCGCATACAACACAAACATGATCGAAAAAGGCACACCTTATGAAACGGAAAGCTGGGGATGGCTATTAGATCCCAAAAACAAAGGAAAGGTTTCTTTAATAAACGCACCCACCATCGGAATTTTTGACGCAGCCCTTGCCGCTCAGGCCCAAGGCCTTATGTATTTCAAAGATTTGGGAAACATGACAACCGATGAGTTGGATAAGCTCTTTTCAATTTTGGCGGATAAGAAAAAACAAGGGCACTTTTGCGGCTTTTGGACCTCTGTTCCCCAATCCATAGACTTCATGACTTCCGAAAGAATGGCCATTGGAAGTATGTTTTCTCCTGGCGTGTCAGGTGCAAGAGGAAATGGCATACCTGTAACATATGCCGCGCCTAAAGAAGGTTATAGAGCGTGGCATGGTGTAATGTGCATGTCCAAAGAGACAAAGGGTAAAGTTAAGGATGCCGCCTATGAATACATGAATTGGTGGCTTTCCGGCCATGCGGGGGCCTTCATTGCAAAGCAAGGCTACTATATTTCCAATCCAGAAAGATCAAGAGAGCTTCTTCCAAAAGGTGAATGGGATTTTTGGTACGAAGGAAAACCGGCAAATGCAAACTTCACCGGAACTGACGGTAAAATTTCAGTAAAGAAGGGCACTATCCGAGATGGTGGATCTTACACAAAGAGGTTTTCAAACATCGCTGTTTGGAACACAGTTATGGACAATTATGATTATAGTTTGGACAAGTGGTACGAGTTTCTAAACTCTTAAGGTGAGCAGTTGTTAAGTCTAAGTGTTCGATTTAAAATTTTTCTTGGCCTTGCGCTTATTCTCCTGATCTTTGGAGTCCAATCCGCTTTTGTGCTTGTGTCCATTGATGACATTTCACATTCGTTCGAAGATATCAGCCGGTATAGGATGAGTTCACGAAGAGTTGCGGAAATTAAAAATAATATTGTTGAAATTCAGCGAGAGGCCTTGGTTTACAGTCAGTCTGGAAAAGACTCTGTCATAGATAAAATGAAAAAGTTAAACAAGGAAGTTGAGACCAATCTAAAGACGTTAGAGGAAACAACCACAGACAAAGACGACATAGATCTCATCCAGTCCATGCTAAAGGTTGTAAAAAGCTACGGAGACGGGATTATAGACCTTAAAAAGCGATACAAGCTCCGGGAACAATTGTTGGAAAAGAGCTTGCCAAATGTTGTAATTGAAGTTTCAGACTATCTAAAAGCAAAGGTTTCCAGACTCCAAAACGATGGTAAAAGACCAGAACTTCCAGAATATCAATCTCTGCTGCAAAATTGGCTCGAAGTTACCCTCATGGCCAACTCCTACATTCAAAAAAGGGACTACAAACTAAAAAAAGAACTGCTTGAGGTGATTAAAGAGAATGAGAAGATTAGGGAAAAACTACTAAAAAGGAATCAAATATCAAAAAATGAATTTGAATACCTTAACAATCTATCCAATAAGTATCTTCAAAAGTTCGAACAGACAGTGCAGGCCAATAGAGTGTACCTATCTCTAATTAACGTGGTCATGGCAGGAGACGCTCTTGAGTTCACCTTTCTTTCAAGAAAGCTAAGCAAGCAAGTGGAAGAAAAGCTTAACGACATTGAAATTAAAAGCGCCAAGATTATAAGCGACAATACCTTTTGGATTCTTGTGTCATTATGCATATCTATTCCGCTAATCATAGGCATTGCCTACTTCTACAACATTGACATATCCAGGGCGATTAACGACATATCCCAAACTTTTAACAGCTTTATAAACAAAGACTTTAGTCAAAAGATCCCAGGGCTAAAAAGAAGAGATGAAATTGGTCAACTTGCAAGGGCCGCTGACAAATTCAAAGAGCTTAATATTAGTTTAAAAGAGGCCAAGGTAATGGCCGAAACGGCAAATGACATCAAGTCCCAGTTTTTGGCCAATATGAGTCATGAAATTAGAACTCCAATGAATGGCATCTTGGGAATGGTTGGACTTTTGGAAGAAACAACCAAACTTACTGAAGATCAAAAAGAGATGGTTGAGACGATTTCATCTTCAGGGGACAGTCTTTTGACAATCCTCAATGATATTCTGGACATTAGCAAGGCCGACGCAGGCAAGGTGGAACTCGAGAGCAAGCCCTTCTCTCTAAATAAATGCCTTAAAGACTTAATTTTCTTCTATAGAAACTCTGCAAATGAAAAAGATATAGAGTTACGTGTGGTAAACAGTGGAGACAAGATTCCAAAACTTGTACTAGGAGACCTTACCCGCTTAAATCAAGTTCTCACAAACCTTTTAAGCAATGCAATTAAATTCACAAATCAAGGCCATGTTAAGTTGCAAACTCACACCACCCTTAAGCCCGACCAAAAATGTGAAGTTGTCTTCTCCGTGGAGGATACGGGGATTGGCATAGATAATGATTACCTTGATAAAGTATTCCAGCCCTTTTCCCAGGCAGACACTTCAATCACCAGACGATTTGGGGGCACTGGCCTTGGAATGACAATTTCAAACAAACTTGCAAAAATTATGGGGGGACCCATTCAAGTAGAGAGTGAGGTAGGCAAAGGCTCTAAGTTCTCCTTCACTGTTGTATTTGAGTATTCAGAAGATGCCCACACTCGACAAGAGGAAAAGGTGAGCACAGGAGAGAAAACGAAATCCAGTCTAAACATACTTGTGGCAGAGGACAATCTTGTAAACTACAAGGTGCTCTCGAAAATGCTTGAAAAATTTAACCATACTTATGACCATGCTGAAAACGGAGAAGAGGCAATAGTCCTTGCAAGCATCAATGATTACGATTTAATATTAATGGACATGCAAATGCCTGTTATGGATGGTATCAAGGCAACTGAGATCATTAAAAAAGATGGGAACGAAACCCCAATTATCGCTCTGACGGCCAATGTGATGGATGAAGATCGAGAGCAGTGTCTCAAGGCCGGAATGGTTGGTTTTCTAACCAAACCAATAACCTTTGCTAAGCTTAGACAAGCGTTTGAGGAACACTCCCCCAACAACACCTAAGGCTCTATTGTAGAAACTATTTCTAAGATCACCCCTTGTGTCATTCACATTCATTAGCCACCCTATTATAAAGAGAACAAGGAGTATTTTGTGAACCCAGAACCGAATTCAATTTATAGAACCCCAGACTGCTCATATGGCGACAAAGCTGTAAAACTCTTAAAAGACAAGAACATTGATTTTGAAGACCATATTCTCAAAAGCCAAGAAGAGCTTTCTGAGCTTAAAAATCAATATGGCGTGAAAACAACACCACAAGTCTTTATAGAGGGAGAAAGAGTTGGAGGCTATAGCGAGCTTGCTGAAAAATTCGGTGAAAATACAGATATGGAAGAAACATCTTATGTGCCAGTCATTGCGGTTTTCTCAGTGGCACTTCTTTTAACCCTTTCAACAGGGTTTGGAGTTATGGGATTTATGGGATTCTCGCTCAGTCTATTAGCGATGCTTAAATTGATGGATGTTGAGTCTTTTGTGGACGGCTTTGTGAAATACGATCTAATAGCTCAAACCAGAAGAAGTTATGGCAAAATCTATCCATATCTTGAATTGGCCATCGGACTTTCATTCCTTTCAGGGGTCCTCATTAATCTAGGCGCTTTATTGGCCATAGGTATTGGTTTTGCAGGTGGCTATTCTATTTACAAAGCAATCTATATTGAAAAGAAAGACCTGAATTGCGCCTGTATTGGCGGTGGATCCAAAGCTCCATTAGGAGTGGTGAGTATAAGTGAGAACGCCATTATGGCCTTAATGGGAATAGGTGTATTGCTAGCGTAATTAATTATTAGTTATGAAAATCGCTCTCGATTCTTTACTAATCTCAGTCGCGTCCTCAGGGTTTATTGTTGGACGCACTCTTTTTAGTAAAGACTTTAGCTCCACCGAATAGTTTTGAGAGGATTTACTTTCGCTCGTAGAGATCAGCTTCACAAGCCCGATAGGGCCAACCTCCTCGGAAATCCAAAAATCCACAATTTGCCCCTTCCTTGATCGTTTGAAATGTTTTGCCACGAAGGTTCCTGCAGGAGCTTCCACCAATTCATCCCCAACAAAAAACTTGCTGAACTCGGACTGTTTAGAAAATAGAAAGTCTTGAACCTGTATTCCTTGATTCTGTTTAAAGAGCTCTTTTGGCATGATTTCAGGAGTTTTATTTTCTTTGGCCAGAATATAGCCTTTGGAAATACTTATAGGCCGGTTTTCTTTGAAATTAAACTGAAATTGCTGCCACATATTAAATGGAAATATCCCACCTGCGCCAAAGTGCATCTCAACACTTAAAGACTTTTTCTCTCTTGCGGCCACATATATATTAAGGTCAACGGTCTTACCTTCGGTCTTCAGGGCAAAGCTTGAACCCTCGCCCACTTTAAAATCCATGGCAAGAAGATGAGAGATAAATATAAAGCTTATCAAAATCAGCTTAATTTTAAGGCTCCTGCATTAGCTCATCAAGTAGCTTCTGACTCTCTTTTTGTCTTTTCTTGTAAAGCTCCAAGGCCTTTTCAATCTCATCCTTCTGGGATTTAGATAATTTATTTTGAGCTGAAACACTCCTATGTTGAATTCCCTGCTTTGACCTTTTGTTATTCATATCTTTAACTTTCACTCTTTCCATGAGCCTCCTCTCAAGTCTCTCAACTTTGAGTTCAAGTTTTTTAATTCTACCTTCAGTTTCGTCGGCAGAAACCCCAAAACAAAACAAGATCGTAAGCGCAGTGATTAACTCTTTCATAAAATAGCTCCTCCATATTATATTCGGATAATAATGACTTTTTTAAAGCTTCAAATAGTTTCTTTGCATCTTTTCAGTTATTTATACTTTTGTTTTTGAGTAATTTTTGAAAGAATTCTCTTATGAGAATCATCAAAAGCGGCATCAGGCTCAATAAAGTTGTCTTGGATATTGTAACTAGTCACTCCTTTCTAGTGATAACACTAGCAGGAAATCTTATAATTCTTGGTTGTTCCTACATCTTCTACCTACTTGAGTATGGGATCAACAGTTCGATTCATACCTTCTTAGATGCTATTTGGTGGGCCTTCGCCACCGCCACAACTGTTGGTTATGGGGATATCATACCTGTCACCGCCGCTGGAAAGGTTTTAGGAATTCTTTTAATGCTTATGGGAACAGCGCTTTTTGCAATGTACACAGCACTTTTTGCTCAAAGCATTATGGAGGATGAGATGCTTCGTTTGGGAAAGAAATCCAAAAGGCCTTAAACGCTCACTTTCTTTTTGCTATTAACCCGTACTCTTTCTTGTGAGAAGGAACTTGAACGCTTTGTATATTTGAAAAGCCCCAGTCATAAAATTGATCTTCAAAATTTTCAATCTCTTGTATGGTGCGTGGATTCACCACCTGAACAGTAAAGATAATCCCAGACAAGGTGGAGTTATACTTTTTAGCGAGCCTTAATACTTCTTTAATCCCCTGCTTAGGATTAAGGTTCAGGTCAGCGTGAATCCAATGAATCTGCTCATCGGGCAAAGTTTCATGGGACAAGTCTTGCATCGGTGTTTTTATGTGATTAAAAAGCCTATTTTCAAGAAGTGCTTCATCAACATCCGCAGGATCAATACCCCACACTTTACATCCCTGCTCCAGCAAAAACATACTTGATCCACCGGGGGCGCATCCAAAGTCCAACCATGATTGATAGTTATTGGTTTTAATAGCGAATAGCTTAAAAGTTTCTGACAGCTTCTTATACCCAACAGAAGGCACATGAAGAGGAGAATCCACCTCCACCTGTGAGTTGGGATAACGGGTCGTGCCTTTTCCAACAGTATGGAGTCCAATCCAAACTTCTTTTTCTCCAAGGCAGATAAGGTCAATGACGTTTTTACCCATTGAGCTATACTCATTCACGGCCCTATCAAAATATTTTGAAGCATCGAATTCTGCGTCGGTATTTATAGAAAAGCTATGAAGGAGACAATCATCTTTAGAAACGGAATACTGCTTCAAGGCAATGTCTAAACCTTCATGCAAACTGCTAGGTGCTGACTTTCCCAAACAAATTCCTACCCGAGTGGCGAAGGCCACTTGAAGTTGGGAAATGGTAGAAATCTTGTAATGAACGCCCTTGTTTTTATAGGTGATAAAACCTTTTCTGGAATAGCTTAGACTCAACTCTGGGTAAAAGGTTTTTATCTCCTCCTTTAAGAGCTTTTCACTTCCAACATTCACGCAGAAAAATAGAAATTGTTCTTGGGCCATTCAACCTGCTTTTTTTTATTTGGGATAAAGCAGGTATATCACCTAAGTGATTGTTACACTAGCTTATAGACTGAAAAGGTATTTGTTCTCTCTGGCCTTCTCTATGTCCTTTTCAATATTAGGAATGTCGGCAAGGATATACTTCGCCTTTTTACTAACTTCCAAGTCTATTAATAAGGCCTTTGTTTGAGCTATTTGTTCTTTAAGCTTCAGAAATCTCTTTCCAGTAAGCCTTGGTGTTGCGATCATCCTCTTACTGAGAGGATTCATCCATCTGCCATTTGGTTTTTTAAATCCAAAGTGAAGGTGTGGCCCAGTAACCCTTCCGGTGGAGCCTACAGTTCCAATAACTTGATAAGTCCTCACCCAGTCGCCTTTATTTACGCCTCTTTTATTTAAATGAAGGTAGTATGATGTAGACCCATCACGATGTCTAATAGCGACTTTGTTTCCGGCATATTTGTTATAGGTTGAAAGAATAACTTTCCCTGCGGCAACCGCATGAACAGGTCTTCCTCTTCTGCCTCTTAAATCAACACCTCTGTGCATGGCCCGTCTTCCAGTAACTGGGTGGCGTCTCCAGCCATAGCCAGAGCGCACGTGAAGACTTGAAAGCGGATATCTTAGACCTGAGCGAATAAGTGCTTGTCCTCTTTCTGTATAGTGTGCGGTGTAGGTTGAGCTCTTCTCTTCATCTTCGTAAAAGAAGGCCTCGTGTGTTCCCGCTCGCTCTCCACTATACGAAGTATAGAGAATTTTAGTTTGGATAGTTTCTTCATTGTGCTTTCTTTCATTTAATAGAACTTTGTAGCGATCACCCATTCTTGCATTCATTCTAAAGTTCACTTTGCACAGAAGCACATTGATAATTTCGTTGGCAACAGATGGAGCAAGCCCTCTGGCAAGTAAATCTTCAATAAGAGTCGATCCAGAGCGCAGCTCACCTTCAAGAATTCTAGCATTCCAATGGGTCTCTTCCTCTCTTAGGTGGTAGTCCCATTTTCCAGTGTTGCGATTCAGTCTTACCACATGTTTTTCTGCGGGGTTTTGAGCAAGTGAGAATTCAACAAGCTCCTTGTTCTGGTTGAATACGGCCTCAAGCTTGTCACCAACCTTTAATTTTGAAAACTCCACCTCATCCCGTAGGGCATTGATGATCGTTAGGGCCATTGAGTTGTCTATTGATACTGACTTTAATGCCTGATATAGCCCCTGACCTCTTTTGACCTGACCAACTTTAGCTTTATAGACTTCTTTTACAGGAATTATAGGTTGAGTGGTAAAGGATGAGACTCTTTTTGCTTCGCTTCGCTCACAAGAAGCAGAGAGTAATATTAAACTTATTAAAGTGAGGAGTTTGAACATATTGGAATTTAGCATATCTTACTTTTCGTCTTTAAACTTTTTAAACTGAGGTTTATTAAAATAAAATGGTAGTAAGTCCTTGTTTTTTAGTCAACCTTTAAAGCTTTTGAGCTTTTCGCCGCTACTTTTCACTAAAAAAATGATTAAATATTTAGGTGGTCTTAACACTTTCAAACCACCTATTAAAACTTGCTAATTCACCAATCTTTTCAAACACTTAAAGGATGCAAACTTGACCACGTCCTTCCTTCGACCTTGGTAATAAAGTATTCTATTAAGTATGTTGGAACTGCGGCCTAGGCGCTCAAAAGCGAAGTCTCTATTATTCATTTTATTTTTCACACAGAGCTTTTTCTGCTTAAACACTTTTGCCCAAGTTTCTTTTGAGGATTCAAAGGCCGCATCAATTACCATAGGAAAGTGGATCGCCAAATCCACAGGCCATTACGATTTTTTATCTGCCACATCTGTGGCCGTAAAACGAGCAGGTTCAAAATTCTTTGGCAAACCCGACCTGCAAATGGCATCTGAGTATGGTTTTTCATATTCACAAGCTCCTAGATCAGATGAAGTAACTGCCGCCTATCAAACGATTGGAGCTGACGTCTCCTCAATGAACGATTCTTTAAGTCTTACACGCTTTCATTTAAACCTTGGTTTTGAAAACAAGCATGACTTTAGTTTAAGCTATCTAACCTCTCCCACAGACCGTGTGAAGGGCTGGGGAATTGGCTACAAAAGAGTATTGGCCACCAATCACTATTTATATTTAACCTACAGGTTGCATTACTCGAACGCAGAGCATGAGCAAACATTTAAGGCCCAGAGCCTTTCAAACGATTTATCCGCCTCTTTGTACCTGCGACTAATTGATATTTATGTAGGAGCCAGGCATTGGTCAGGGAAGGTGCGCTTTAACTCCGAAGTGCAACAGCTACAGCTTCCTGATGTGGAATTCTTTTCTGACACATCCGAGTTGGAGACCTACTACGGACTTATGATAGCAAGCTCCACCAATTCAAGACTTTCAGTTGAGGGGAACACACTTGCTGGTGAAAAAATGATTACCGCAAAGTTCTCCTTAAGGTTTAATTCCCTACTCCCCACAAGAGGCGGCTGGTTTAGAGATCCGAGGCATATAAAGCAATGAAACTCCTAACTCTACTCCTCCCTATTGTGTTGTTGATTTCGTGCTCACAAGAGCCGGAAGGATCAATATTCGCAACTGCAGTTCAACGAGATTATGGAGCCCTTGAAGTGATGAATGAGTCAGGCTTTATCGGCGCGACTATCAGAGACACCACAATAGAATATGAGCTTATCTTAAAATCCACAGGCGGCCTTGACGTCAAAGACATTCAAGTCACACTCACAACATCAGACCCAATTGCCTATAAGGGTGGCGCGTTTCCAGGGACAGGAGGAACTTGCTCAGACTCTCTTGATAAAGGAGAAACGTGCACAATTGTCTTTGAATACAGTCCAGTTGACACCAATTCACATGCCGCGAGTTTAAATTTTTCCTATAGAGACGATCTCTCCCCCAAGAGTTTTAGTTATACGTTGTCCGCAGACTCTCACCCTATTTTATCATTTAACAGAGGAACGTTGTTTGATTTTGGAAACAAATTCATTGGCTCGTCAACAGACCTTCAAATCTATATCACTAACATTGGACGGGTAAATGCGGACAATATAAATATTAACAACCTCTCCCTACCTTATAGTTTTAAAGGTGGAAGCTACCCAGGAACTGGTGGCAATTGCACCACCCAAATTGTTCCAGGCCAGTCATGCCTTATAGTTGTGAACTACTCTCCAACCACCAGCGCTGAACACCTTCAAGACATAACCTTGAACTATTTGAACTCAGGAAGACCAGAGGACAACACTCTTAATCTTAAAGGATGGGGTTTCCACCCGGCCACCTTGTCAATATCGGCCAGTGGTGGCTGGGACTTTGGCGACGTAGCCTCCAACTCAACACATGAAAAAGTAATTACCGTCACTCACAGCTCAGGCGACGTATCAGGAACAGGCATAAATTTAGAGGGACTAAACGCTCCTTTTTCTTATAAAGGAGGATCCTTTCCGGGAACTGGAGGCACGTGCGGCACAACGCTCACCAAGGATCAAGGCAGCTGTACCATGGTGGTGGCCATGAACTCCTCTACAAACACTTACCACTCCATGCCGCTTGTTTTCTCTTATCTCAATGGGCAGGAGACAATCACTCAAAATATTACAATTGAGGGAACGACCAAAGACAAGGCCGTGTTAAGCTTTAACGATTCTGGCGCATTCCCTGTTTCCCCAGTGAACTCTTCCACAACAAGAACAATCACCATCACTCACACTAGTGGGGATCTTCCAGCGACGGATATAACAGTTGTTGATATCGATGCTCCTTTTTCTCGAAGCGGGGGAACATGCAGCTCTACCCTCAGCCCTGGCAGTTGCACAATTGAACTTAGCTTTTCACCCACCTCACATGATATTTGGAGCGATAGCATTAGAATTCGCTACAATGATGGAGCGCAGACATTGCACTCTTCCTACTACTCCCTGACAGGCAAGTCCCAAACAAATGTGGATCTTCAAAGCACAGTCAACTTTGGAAATGAAGTTGTTGGACAAAGCAAGGCCGGCCACACCCGCATTCGACACTTGGGAGGAGTTGAGCTAACTCAAATTCAGAGCGTATCCCTTACAGGCCCATTTTCTTTTACAGGCGGATCATTTCCAGGAACAGGCAGTTATCCATGTTCTTCAACCCACACAACAGGCTCCTGTTATCTATACCTCAATTTCACTCCTCCATCGGAGGGAGTCCACACAGGAGAGCTAAAGTACAGCTATCATGACGGTATCTCTTTAAAGCAAAAAACAGTAAACCTATCAGGCAACGGGGCGCCGGTTGCGAGTCTAACATTATCCAATGTTGCCTTCGGCAGTCAGAGCGTAAACTCTTCTCCTGTAATGATGGCGACAGTCAACAATTCAACATCGATGGATGCCACTTCGGTAGGAACAGTCTCGCTTCCTGCAGGCTTTCAATTTCAGGGAGGAAGCTATCCAGGAAGAGATGGAACTTGTGGAAGCACAGTGCACGACTCATCCACTTGCACTTTGGCAATAACCTTTAATCCTACTGCGGTTCAGACCTATACAGACACTCTCACTCTATCCTATGACGATGGGGTTCAAACCCAAACCGTCTCTTCAACTCTAAGTGGCACAGGTGTTAACTCCAATGACTTATTTATCTCTAATTGGGACACAGTGGATTTTGACTCATCCTACACTTGGGTCGGAAAATATAAAGAGAAGACTTTCACAATTTCCCATGGTGGCGCAGCGACTGCGGCCACAATCACAAACATATCGGTATCCGGACTAGACTTTACAATTGAGTCCAACGACTGCCCTGGAACTCTTAATAATGGCGCCAGTTGCAATATTGTGGTGAGATTTGCTCCCACGTCTTCAGGAACAAAGAATGGCTCAATCCAGCTGACATATAACAATGGCAGCTCTCAAACAACCTCAAGACTCCTGGAGGGTAAAGGAAAGATGCCCGCACTGTTAACGATTACTCCCTCACCTTATGATTTTGATGAAGTGGCGCAAAACTCCACCACATATAAGACATTCACTGTTACACACTCAGGCGAAGTAAAAGCAAGAAATATGACTTCCGCCTTCTCGGGTACAGGCTTCTCCTTCAGAGGTTCATACCCTGGTTACGGTGGAAATTGTGGTTCAGAACTTAATCATGGCAATAGCTGCACCATTGTGGGCAAATTTAATCCCAGCTCAACTGGAGCTCATACAGGACAAATTGGTGTGGAGTACAATAACGGCTTTGAAACGACTCAGACGATGGTCGACGTAACAGGGGAAGCAATTCCAACGGCCTCTCTTTCAATTTTAACCAACACAAACTTTGGCGATCTGATTCAAACAACCACAGCAGAAAGAACTATTACCATTACCCACTCTGGATCTGTTCCTGCAACAAATATTAGTGCTGTGCCTCTTTCAGCTCCTTTTTCTTTTAAAGATGGCGCCTATCCCGGAACAGGTGGAGACTGTGCTGACACACTAAGCTCCGGAAGCTGCACCGTTGTGGTGGTCTTTGCTCCAACAAGCACCGGCACAAAGCAGCAGCAGTTAAGAATCAACTATCATAATGGTTTTTCTTCCACTTCCAGATACAGAACTCTAAGGGGAGAATCTTTAGCTCAGGCAATTATAAGCATCTCTGAATCAGACCCTTACAATATGGGAACTGTAAATGCAGGAGCTTTTATTGATAAGGCCTTCACTCTTTCGAATGGAGGGGACGTCACAGGCACTAATATTGCTGGGGCCTTTGAGGACCCTCAATTTAAATTTAAAGGAGGAAGCTTTCCAGGAACGGGTGGCTCCTGCTCAACAACCTTAGCCTCCGGTTCAACTTGTGACGTTATAGTTAGATTCACACCAGATCAGGCGCAAAGCTACTCTACTTTCTTTACATTAAACTATGATGATGGATTAAGGACACAAACTGAACAGAAAATACTTACAGGAACTGGAAGCAGCGGCATGCATGCAAGTGCCTATATGCAACAGATACCCATCCAGCAAATGTACTTTGATCCCTATCACGGCGATAGAAGATCTGCGATGAGTATTGGTGATGTAAACACAAATGGCCATGGAGACGCCCTTTACACATTTTTCAATAAACCCAAAACATTCTTTGCACTGGATGGAGCAAGTGAAAAATTAATTTTCAGGACAAGAAACCTTTTGCCCAAAGGCCTATATCAAGGAGTAAGCACAACAATTACCGAACAAGACCTAAACGGTGATGGACACCCTGAGTTCCTTGACGGGATCTACAAAAAAGAACAGGAGATTCTCAAGCTAGTTGGTTTTGATCTCCGCTGTTCTAAAACCGGAAATATATTAAAAAGGTACATAACCCCTTCAGATCAATAAAGACTAGGCCTTGTTTAGCTATATATTGGCCATACACCCCTTCACATAAGATGTTCTCATGTGTTCCCATACAACCACAGGAGAGCTAATGGATCTGTCCACGGTTTTATACATTGTAAAAGCGCTAATATTAGGCTCGATCTTCTTCGTTTGGGTGGTTCGCTACGAAAACATCATAGAAGAGTTCAAATATTATGGACTTTCAGAATCAATAAGGGACTTCGTAGGCATATTAAAACTGTCATCAACGGTGATGCTGTTTTCGTCTGACCCTAATGTCGTCAAGTTTGGTGCCGCAACAATCTTTTTTCTAATGATAGCGGCGGTTTTGACTCACCTGCGGTCAAATAACCCAGTATTCAAGATGTTGCCTTCGTTTACTTTGATGCTTTTAAATTTATTTGTATTCTTTACAACAGCCTGAGATCCCCTGATGTATATCAGGTTTTAATCTCCTTTGAATAATATTCTTAATACAAGGTCATGACTTAAGATTAAATAAACTAAGAAAGGGAGAAAATATGAAAAAGATTGTAATTTGTATGAACGCGGACAATAAAAGCTTTGAGACTCTTCCAGAGATTGAAAAGCAAATTGACCTCTCAGATGCACAAGTGTATCTCATGCACACATGGAGCGTGGAGGCCTACCCTTTAGAAGACCACCATGTGGCCGCTTTCTATCCAAATAAAGAACAGGCAAACAGTATTACCGAAAAGATGCAGGCCTCTCTGCACAAACAGGCGGCCAGATTTAAAAATGTTAAAGCGGAAAACTTTAAAGTTGAAGTGAGAACATCCCCTTCACCAAAAAGGGAGACTGTGAACTATCTCAATGAGCACAACATTGACTTGGTCGTGGTGTTAACGCCCCAGAAAGACAAATTGAAAAACTTCTTTCACAGCTCCTTTACAAATTATTTGGCGGCCCACGCCCCTTGTGATCTTCTAATGATTCGACAAAAATAACTTACCTTAGGGAGGCAACCATGCCTCCCCTAATAAGTCTATCAAATATCAAACAATAAAAAAGTTAGACTCTTTTAATTAGGAGCAACACCCAAGTTAATATTTCTATTATGGAGATATAGCTTGAATTTGAAACACTACACAAAACTTTATATCAAAGACATGATTTACGGGGCAAATGATGGAATCATCACGACTTTTGCTGTCGTGGCAAGTATCGAGGGCGCGGGACTTAGTGTTTATGCTATTCTGGCCATTGGTCTTGCTTCCCTTTTTGCGGACGCCACATCTATGGCCACATCAAGCTACTTGGCGACTAAATCAGACAAAGAAGTTCAAGACCACGACGGAAACAATTCAAACAACCATAGACCACTACTTGAGTCCTTTATAACTTTCATGGCCTTCATTACTGCTGGCTCAGTGCCATTGGCACCTTACATTTTACTCTCCAACGACAAACACTCATATCTGCTTTCAGGCCTTACAGCAATATCAACATTATTCGTTATTGGTGGACTGAGAACTAGGGTTACGCAAAAAAACTTCTTCAAAGCAGGCATTGAAATGGCCTTTTTAGGTGCTATCGCCGGAGGGGTTGCATTTTATATAGGCAATTAAGTTGCAAGTTTTCAGTGACTCTTATTCTTAACCGAGTTTAAGGCAGACTGAAATACAGAGACGATTCCCTGGCCTGGAAAGGTGTAGTCACCCACAAAATAAATATCCTCACTGGGAGCCTTATTTGGCATGAGCCTAAATAATGAAAAAACCGAGTGGTGTATAAGTCCCCCCACTTCTCCTTTAGGCCTTCCTGTGTAATGTTTGAATGTTAGCGGTGTGCCAATGCTTTCTACTCTAACTGTTTCTATATTTTCATTGAGAAGGTACTTGTTAAATGCCGCTAAAACTCTTTTTTGAAATCTTTCTTTATTTAATTCGTAATGGTTATCTCTTTTTTCATAGTCATCTACATCAACATGAGATGAGACAGTAATCCTTTGTATCAGAGAATCAGCTTCTGGCCTTGAAATTGAAAAGAATAGAGATCCTTCTTGGTCATGAATCTGGTGGTACAGATTATCAATTGGACGTTTGGCTTTAATATTTAAATAAGCAACATTGGCGCCCCAAATTTTTCCCTTATTTTGTTTAAAACCTGGTCCTTCTAGAAGAGTGTTAAACACTTCCGGGGAAATATTTGATATTAAGTTCTTTGTAAAGAAAACTTCCTTTTGGGTGTAAATTCCGTACCCCCCTTGAACCCTAACAATTCTTTCACATGGAGACTTAAAAAAGATTTCGCCTCCATGAGACTTAATCGATTTTTCCAACGTCTTGGCAAGGGTCCTCATGCCTCCTGAAATGCTATAGGTATCCATCGGATAAAATAATCCGAGAATCCCCATAAAGGCCGGGCATGTTTTAGATGTTTGCTGAGTTGATATAAGCAGCAATTGATCAATAAACCTTACAAAATCAGAAGACTCACGCATAAACTTAGGCATAAAGTCGTAGAAGCTCTTAAAAAACAACTGAGGATTAAATAACAAAACCCTCGTATCCTTTCTAAACAAAGATAATAGCTCTTTAAATTTAAGGTATGGAAAATTGCTTGGAACATCCAAAGCTTTCCACAAGGCGTCTTCGTATCGCTTCCACTTTTTAAGGGTAGAATGGCAGTCAATACTAAAGTTGTTTTTGAATTCGTTACTCAATTCTCTGAGATCTGAATGCATATTGATAACATTGCCATCCATATGGACAACTATTCCAGGATCACTTTGTGCAATGTCGATATTCAAGTTTAATTTATCTATGACCTTTTTGACAGGACGTCCGTCTCTCAGGCCACTAAGAGTTGTGGCCCCCACATCATAAGGGCCTTCTCTGCGTTTAAAATAACCAGCGCAGCCTCCAGAAGAGTAATGTGACTCAACGAGGTAAACCTTATGTCCTTTTTGGGCCCAAAGTGCAGCCGCGGCAAGCCCGCCCATTCCGGCACCAATTACAAGAGCATCACAGGTTTTCATTATTTAACTATAGCATATATAAATGGAATCTGGCCAAGAAGCCCTTGGCCAGCAGGAAAAGATCTTATAGGGATGGAGTTTTAATAAGTTTCTCTGTGTTGAAGCCTAAAAACTCAGCTCTATCCTTTAGTTGGTCTACAGTCTCGTCAGAAAGCTCTTTGGTTCTTGAAAGGATCCAAAGGAATTTACGGTCCTTTGACCCTACTAAAGCGTATTCGTAATCATCGCCAAGTGCTAGAATATTATAGTCACCAGCAAAAAGGCCCCATCTCTGAAGTATAGGCACAAAAGAAACCTTTAATTGAGCATTGGTGTTTGGGTTCACTACAAATGCGGTGCCCTTGGCGACTTTCTTAGTTCCATCTTGTTTAAAACATGTGTTTCTCACTGAAACTTTATGCCCAATAAGCTCGTACTTGGCCGTGACATCGTAACAGCCTTTTTCAAAAGAGTTGGGAAGTCTATAAACTTCGTACCAAAGACCCATATAGTCTTCAAGATCAACATGGTTTACTGTTTGAATGTCATCATCACCACTTTGAAAGGTGGATGCTCCCAATGAAATCGAAAGCAAAAAACTAGCCAAAAGAATTCTCATAAGCCATTTCCTTGTTTTAGGCCGTAGATGGCCTGTCGTTAATTAAGGTAAATTTAGCTTATGAGATTGCTATTTGCCAACCAAGACAATCTTGTCCACGATTTGTCCAGGCTAGCCAACATTATCCATTGGAAAAATTACATCTAAGAAAAGGAAGTATCGTTCAAGATCTCGCATATTGTCATTAACGAGTATCCAATCTTCACCTCTTAGGTTTTTCTGAAGAGAGATTAAAAGGGAGTGAAGCTGTTCAAAGCCAAACGACGAAACGCTCCCCAACATCTTGTGACACATTTGTCTCATCCCGATGAAGTTTCTTTCAGAGAAGTATTGTTTAAGAGTTTGAAAATCGACTGTAGTGTAAGTCATAAATTGCGGTATTAAATCTTGCAATTCAAAAGGCACATTAACTTGTTCAAATTGATTCATATCAACCTCCACTGGAACTAATAACTTAAATATACCAGAAATAATCAAATGCTCTTTGGGCTTTATTGTGAAGCTTACAATAAAATTAAATAGTTTCAACAACTTGAGCCCCATCAAGGTTTAACTCTACTAGTCATTAAGTTCACGTGGCGACACTTTTGCAAAACTTTCAGTCACTCATCAAATAAGGAGAAAAGTATGGCAGGCAAAAAAGTATTAATAGTTCTCACCTCTCACGATCAACTAGGTGACACCGGAGAGAAAACAGGCTTTTGGCTCGAGGAGTTTGCAGCCCCTTACTATGCTTTCAAGGACGCTGGTTATCAAATTGATTTGGCATCTCCAAAAGGTGGACGCCCTCCAATGGATCCAAAAAGTGATACAGAGGACACTCAAACAGATGACACTAAAAGGTTTAAAAATGACCAAGATGCACAAGACCATTTAGACAACACTAAGATTTTGGCAAGCATTAACCCAGAAGACTACGATACTGTCTTCTACCCTGGAGGACACGGGCCGATGTGGGATTTGGCATACGACAAGGACAGCATCAACATAATTGAAAGCTTCAACAAGAAAGGAAAGTTTATTGGCGCTGTTTGTCACGCACCTGCAGCTCTTCTCAATGCCAAGGGAAATGATGGTAACTCAATAGTTGCGGGAAAGAAGGTCACGGCCTTCACGAACTCTGAGGAAGAGGAAGTCGGACTAAAAGACGATATGCCATACCTTCTGGAAAACAGACTTAAAGACCTCGGTGGCAACTATCAGAAAAAGGGTAACTGGAAAGAGTTCACTATAAAAGATGGCAATCTTATAACAGGGCAAAACCCAGCATCTTCTAAAAAAGTCGCCCAGAATATAATAGAGAGCTTGCAGTAAAAATAAGGCCCAGAAATGGGCCTTTGAGCTACAAGACAATTATGTTAGAGTTCAAAAATGGACTCCATTGAAAACTATATTGAGAAAGAGTTTGGCACTGTAATTAAAGTTGAGCCTATTCAAGAGCTCTGGAGTGGTTATGGCCAAATCAAAAGACTATGGACTGACAACTCCAGAGTAAAAAGCGTTATCGTAAAACAAATCAGCGTCCCGGAGAAGGTGGCACACCCTAAAGGTTGGAACACCCCCCTATCCCATCAGAGAAAAATGCAATCTTATGAAGTTGAAAGCTATTGGTATGCACACTACGCTAACAGTTCAACGGCCAGACTTCCAAAATTCTACAAGAGGCTTCACCAAGGAAATAGTCACACAATAGTAATGGAGGACTTGGATTCAGAAGGCCTTAACCTGTGCTTAAGCAATGCGAGCATCGAAGAAATGAGACCCTGCATAGAGTGGCTTGCGAAATTCCACGCAAAGTTTCTTGGGACAACTCCTAAAGGTCTTTGGCCGGTTGGTAGCTATTGGCACTTATCTACTCGTCCCGACGAACTCGAGAAAACAGAAGAGATTCCCACTAAATTAACAGCGTCATTGATCGACAAAAGCCTCTCCAAGGCCAAATACCAAACAATAATTCATGGAGACGCAAAACTTGCCAACTTTTGCTTTTCACCTGATCGACTCTCAGTTGCGGCAGTGGACTTTCAGTATGTTGGAGGCGGCTGTGGAATGAAAGATTTGGCATACTTTGTCAGCTCCTGCCTAACTTCAGATCAGTGCTTTGAATTAGAAGAAAGAATCCTGTCGATTTACTTTGAAGCTTTAAAAAGCTCCCTAGACAAGCAAGCTAACTTCGATGAATTGGAGAGAGAGTGGAGACAACTCTACCCTTACGCTTGGGCAGACTTCTATCGATTTTTAAAAGGGTGGAGCCCTGAGCATTGGAAAGTGCATGAATATAGCCGCCAAATGGCGCTAAAGGCACAAAGAAGCGTTCTCAGTGAACTTTTAGAGACTGCAACTGGAGCGGCGAAGTTAGCAGGAGACATAATTCAGACTTCAAATAAATACAAACTTTTTAAAAAGGATGCTCCCTCCGCTGCTTCTGAAGTAGTAACCGAAATCGACTACAAGGCCGAAAAAGCAATATTAAGGGCCTTAGCTGAATGCTCTAATCATTATGACTTTGGCATAATAACGGAAGAGTCACAGGATGACGGCACACGTTTTAATAAAGATTACTTCTGGTGTGTAGATCCCCTAGACGGCACACTTGCATTTACCGAAGGACGGCCAGGTCATGCAGTTTCCATAGCTTTGGTAGAGAAAGGTGGCCCTCCCATATTGGGTGTGGTTTTTGACCCCGTAAGAAATAATCTTTACCACGCCACAGTTTCAGGAGGAAGTTTTAAAAATGGAATTCCCTTCTTGATCTCAAAATCTCCAAAAAGCAAAGTTAAACTTTATGCAGATAACAGCCTAAAGAATGAAGACAATTACGAAGAGCTTCGATCTACTTATGAGATCCATTTTGGAGCGGGCGCAGTCATGAATTGCATCTCATGTATTGAAGACGCTCCTGCAAAATATATAAAATTTCCAAAGGTCTCTAAAGGCGGAGGAAGCATTTGGGATTTTGCGGCAGCTTCCCTTATCGTGAATGAGGCCGGGGGATCTGCCACTGATTATTATGGTGCCCCTCTGGATCTAAATCGAAAAGATTCGACTTACTTAAACCACAGGGGCGTTTTAATATCTTCAGTTTAAACTTAACTCTGGCGTGGCCTTAACAGGTTGATCAAAGTCTTTGAGAATACATCCAGGGAACCCATCTGGAGATTTTCCTTCAAAATCATAACCGAAGTCATACTCAGCTCTGTTGCCATCTTTTACAAAGACAGGTGCATGGTATGCATCATCTAAAGTGGGCTGAATCTCCCCTTTTAAGACACTAAACTTATCCCAGTCAGTGCAATATATAGCGGTAGCAGCACCTATAGACTTATTGTAAGAGCTCTCAGGGTTCATTAAATTGTAAAGCTGATTCCATGGAGATTTCTCTTCCTCATCGCTAAGGTTAATCCATCCATTTCTATTGCCTTTTTTGATATCTTTCCAAAAGCTTATTTTATCGGTGTAGCCAGTTAGACGAATAAACACCTGTTGTCCAAACACAGACTCTCCACCTTGGCGAGTGATATAAACAATATCCTCACATCCACGCGCCTTTAAAACGAGAGTTGGATGGAGATCCGACCAGCCTCCAGCTGAAAACATCTCTTCTCTAAATGGAATGACTCCATAGTCTTGATTGTCTTCGTTAAACCACTTTTGGGCCGTGAAGGTTGGTATGGAGAAAAAGAAAAAGCTCTTGCTGTAAAAATAGCTCTTATTAATTACTCTTGATGGATCTATCGCTGGCCCATTTGGGACTCTTTGAAGGTTTGACAGCCCTGGCTCAGCAGGAGAAGTGCTTAGGACTTCAAACCATGTTCCCCCATCAATAGGTTTAAACAAGCTACTCTTTGCATCATTAGGGTAATGTTGTTTTAGCCCATCTTTGATTGTATCAAGGCCATGAGTTCTTCCCCAGTATGCATATTTAAGTTCTAAATTAAAGTCGAGACTAAAGTCCTCTACGCCTTGGGCGTCCTTTGACTCATATTCTGCCAGCTTCTCTTTGTACCTTTGAACAGCGTCACCAATTATAACGGAAGTTGTAGGATATGCATCGATTCCAGAGCCTACTTCTTCAAAAACCATTTTATTAGGAAAAGTTCTAGGTATTTTTGTTTTAATTGTTCTGGTTACTCTTCCACCTAAACGTCTAACTCTTCTTGTCTCATACTTTGGCCCGTAGTATGCCTGAAGGGAGTCTACAAAGAGTTTTTGACAAACTGGATTCTTGGCCATTAATTCTGGCCAGCTGCGGCCTCTTGAGTCCTCAGCGCATTGATCCAGAAAGTATTGAAGCTTTTCATTTGTTTGTTCATCCGCATAACCCGCATAGAAGTCTGCAATTCTGCCAGTTAGAACCCCAAGGTATTTAAAATCAACAAGACCTTTTCTATAGAAAAGATTCATATCGTTTTTGGCATCAAATGATCCAAATACTTTTATCGCTTCTGCAATTTGACCTTTATAAAATGAAAAGTTTTTTCTAAGTCCGCTGGCAAGCTCAGGATTTAATAAAGGCCCATACTCCCCAAGCACATCAAAGAACATTGGAAGGTCTTTTGCGACCTTAACCGCCTTTCCAAGCGCTGCTATAAATCCGTCGTCACCTATTCCCATTACATTGCCAACCATCTTCATGATCTTTGGAACTTTAACGTCCTCCATTCCAATGTACATGATGTGTGGAACAAGAGTTTTAAACATCAATGCTCTTTGATTCTTTCTTTCATCTTCATCTCTTGCTGAGACTTCTTCGTTTCTTGAGATGGCATCTAAAAAGAAAAGAGTTATGGCCGCAGAGCTTCCACCTGCCACAGTTTTAGGAAGATCCTTGTGTTCAATGATTCTAGAAAGGCTTCCCCAGTGAGCTGGGGCGAGCTCTCCATTTCCCCTTATGCCAGCACAATAGTTGCCTCCAAGCGCGGAATTTAGATAGATCGCCAAAAAGCTTAAGGTGATTAGTTTTGTCATTTAGTCCTCATAGTTAGATTCCAAAATACATATCAAAGACCAGGATTTGAATGTATATCCTTGAAACATTTACAGCCTAATTCAGTCCTCTATGGACTATGGGAAAACTAAAATCGATGGTCTAAACCATTGAATTCTTGTATTTTTCATAAAACAGTTAATAATAAAGATTAAGTAAGCCTCAAAAAAGTCCGACAAAAAAAACATGGGAATTCGTAATCGCAAACACATTTTAATCCTGAGTCTTACTATTTTAGTGGGTTGTGGAAAGGCTTCTCTCGATGATTTAAGGGAGAGCCTAAGCGACAGTCCTTCAAGTGAGACCACTCAGGAATACTCTTTAGAAGGGGTGCTCTCTTCGAGTTTTGGAGGTGGTGGCGGAATTGTGACTCAAGCAGGAGCCATTGGTCAAATTGCTTACGGTAAAAGTGTTGTGGTTGACAACTCTGGCAGTATTTTCGTTGGAGGATATCATTACTCGACGGACAGCTACTCTCCAGACATGACAATTTGGAAATTCAATCAAGATGGCTCCCCTGACACCTCTTTTGGAGGTGGTGATGGAGTATTTAGTCATTCTATTAATCCTTCAGAAACCATAAACGCTATGGCCATAGACTCCAATGGCTATATCATTTTAGTGGGAACCACATTTGTAAGTGGAAACTCTGACGAGTTGGCGGTTTGGAAAGTCACACCTACTGGTGCATTGGACACAAGTTTTGGCGGTGGCGATGGCTATGTCATTCACGGAAACGCTGCAGGTGGAAATGGTTATGATGAAGGCAATGCTGTCGCGATTGACTCGAATGACAATATAATTGTCGTTGGTAGAAGCAACGGAAGTACCGGTACCAAGGCCGCAATATGGAAATATACATCAAACGGCGTACTAGACACCAGCTTTGGTGGAGGTGACGGATTTATCACTACCGCATCAAACGGAGTAAAGACAGGTGTTGTCATTGATAGTGCCGACAACATCTACGTCACAGGGTATGCAGGAGGAGAGGTTACCTTGTGGAAATATAATACAACAGGGACACTGGATTCCTCTTTTGATAGTGATGGAATTTTTGTTTTTACAAATCCCGGATCTGACTACTCTTATGACCTTGTACTAGATCAAACAGGGAACATCCTCCTAACAGGTGACCTGTACGACGGGTCAAATTCTGACATGTTTATTATGCGAGTCACCCCTCTAGGTAATCTAGATACAACCTTTGGCGCGGGACTTGGGTACATTACCCATAACAATGCTGCCGGAGGAAATGGCTATGATACCGGAAAAGCAATTAATCTTGATAGTGAGGGTAATATCTTGATTGCAGGCTCGAGTTATGACTCCTCATATGATCTGGCGATATGGAAAGTCTCTCCGCAGGGTCAGTTGGATACCTCTTTTGGAGGTGGCAATGGATATGTTACTTTAAATAACATCGCCGGTGGAAATTCTGGCGACCGAGGAGAAGATTTAGCTCTTACAGCTTCTGGCACATTGGTTGTAACTGGAAAGAGTGTAGGAACAACCTCTGACGAGATGTTTCTTCTAAAATTAGAATAAGCGAGCAATAACAACTTATGAATGTAAAAGACTTTGTCATACTCTTAAGCTTTTTAACCTCGGTGACTTCCTGTGGGAGGGCAACCTCAGATATAGCCAAGCAATTGAGTGGCGACGACGTTCAACCCCCTAACGAAGTGAGGTTAACAGGCACATTGGCCACCAACTTTGGCAGTAGTGGTATAGTGTCTACCGGTTTAGGGACCGACTTTGATAGTGGTCAAAGGGCCATAATAGATAGCGATGGCAGTATTTTTGTTGGAGGCACATCTTTCAATTTTGCAACATTTACGACTGATCTAGTTTTGTGGAAGTTTAGCCCAGATGGAACTCTTGATACTTCATTTGGTGAAGGAACCGGCAGGGTTACTCATCACCTTAAGAATGAAACTGTCTACGATATGGCCATTGATTCTTCTGGCAATATAATCCTTGTGGGAGAAACCAATCATCTAAACACATTAAAAGATTTAGCGATATGGAAACTTACTCCAACAGGAGCTTTAGATACTTCATTTGGCTCAGGTAATGGCTACGTAATCCATTCCAATGCAGCAGGTGCGGGTATAGATGGCATAGACATTGGATTCGCTGTCGCCATTGATTCAAGTGACAATATCATCGTATCCGGAGTAAGTAACTTTGAAGCAGCGACATGGAAGTATACACCATCAGGTAACCTTCACCCTACTTTTGCTGGTGGTCAAGGATATTTTACCTCCGCAACAGGCTACATCTGCCACGATATTGTTTTGGACTCTAGCGATAGTATTTATGTGGCAACAAGCCAAAGCTCGGAGCTCGCTGTATGGAAGTTGGATTCTGACGGAGTTTTTGATTCAACCTTTGATGGAGATGGTGTTTTCTTATTTTCAGGTTCAAATAACTCGCTCTCCCTAACACTGGACTCAAATGAAAACATCATCGTCGTCGGCACCGACTCCCCAGACATCGTAATATTAAAGCTAACCCTTTCAGGCGAACTGGACACAAGTTTTGCGGGAGGGTTAGGTTACGTAAATTCATCCGGAACAGAATCAGGAACTCCTTCCCAGGTACTATTAGACGCTAATGGTGACATTATTATACTTGGCAAGCATAATAATGGATCTGACGATGACGCAATAATTTGGAAGTATACCTCAACGGGTCAACCCGACTCCACATTTGCAAGTGGTAATGCTTACACGAAATTTAATAATATCTCAGGTGGCTCAGGTAGTAATGATGAGTTTTTAGGTGGGGTAATTTCAAGTGAGGGAGCACTATTTTCGACAGGTAAAAGTTTTGCCGGTGGCACTGACGATGACATGATTTTAATAAAATTAGAGTAAAATAAAGAATGTTCTAATCAAATATAAATTCCTCCCAAATAACTATAATTAATGAAGAATACTAACCTTTTCTTAATTTTCTCCTGAAGAAGTTCCCTTTTTAAGCCGAATAGTTAGGTATGAAGAAAATAAAAGCACACCTACTACTAACAATCCTTATAACTCTTCTTTCATGTGGAAAGGCATCCGTTGAAAGTGCAAAGGAGTTATTAAACAACACCACCACTGAGCCAAACTTTCTTAAGGGTGAACCTTCAGCAGATTTTGGAGCTGAAACTGGGATTGTATCCTATGACGCTGGTTCTTTTAGTGGCCCTGACAAAGGAGTTGCTGTAGCTTTCGACTCCAACGGCAATATAGTAGTAGGTGGTGATTCATTTATTTCCTCAAACGACATGGCGGTCTGGAGATATCGGCCAGATGGTACATTAGACACTTCTTTTGGAGGTGGTGATGGTTTTCTCACACATTCAATTAATGGCTCAGACTACGTTGAGGACATGGCCTTTGATTCGTTAGGAAATATTATTTTAGTCGGTAGAACTTTAGTGTCGCTTCAAGGGAATGACTTAGCAGTTTGGAAGGTTACCCCGTCAGGCACTTTAGACACCAGCTTTGGCGGTGGAAATGGCTACATAACTCACAGAATGGCATCCGGACAGACCAATCACGAAGAAGGCTATTCAGTTGCGATTGATTCAAACGATAATATTATTGTGGTCGGTAGAACAACTACTGCTGGATCGACAGTTTGGAAGTTCAGTACTACAGGCATTCTCGATACAAGCTTTGGTGGGGGTGATGGAATAACACAGAGCCCTCTTTTGGGTGCTGCATACGGTGTGACAGTTGATGAAAATGACAACATCTATACCGCTGGCGTTGGCACGGGCATAAATGTGGTGAAGTATGACTCAAATGGAAACCTGGACTTAAGCTTTAGTGGTGATGGTGTTTTTGTGTACAATAATCCATCTGGTGGTGGAAGTGCTAATGATATAATAATTGATGCAAACGGAAATGTTGTTATTACCGGATACTTAGACAGCGGAGCTGACAGAGATATGTTAGTCATGCGGTTAACACCTACCGGAGTTTTGGACACTACTTTTGGTTCAGGACAAGGCTATATAACCCACCACAACGCAGCTTCAGGAAATGGGAATGATATCGGAAATGCCCTAACACTAGACAGCGACGGAAACATTCTAGCGATTGGGACTAGTGTAGGTGCAAATACCGATTTAGCACTCTGGAAGATCTCACCAACAGGGTCTTTGGTGACATCATTTGGAAATGGTGATGGCTTTGTAACTTTTGATGGCCTGGCCGGAAAAAGCGGATTCGACATGGGCAATGGTTTGGCTCTAACCGATTCAGGAAAGCTTGCAGCAACAGGAATGAGTGAAGGGGCATCAACAAGCGATGATATGGTTCTCCTTTTATTAGAATAAGAATTCAATACAAATATAAACTTCAAAAATTTAGGTTAGAGAGTTCTGTCATAGGGACAAATCTAAATATTCATTAATGCACCAACTATTCTTCAGAAGTAAAGCTCCCCTAATACATTGTTTACATGTGAATCCATTAATTTTCTTTTTAATTTTAACTTTAACTTTAACTTAATTAAGCCGACTAGTAAGGTATGAAAAGAATAATAAAATACCTTCTCTTATTTACTAGTCTCTCAACTCTATTCTCATGTGGAAAGGCTTCCATTGAAAGTGCAAAGCAGCTATTAAACAACACTGCTAATGAACCAAATTCTCTCAAGGGCAATCTTTCAGCTAATTTTGGGACGGGGGGAATTGTCACCCAAGATATAGTTGAGTTTAGCACTAGTAGTAATGATCTTGGCAAACAAGTCCTAATTGATGAAACGGGAAGTATATTTGTAGCAGGAACTGGTGGCCCTGTCCCAAATGCGGCTATTTGGAAATTTGACTCAAATGGGATTTTGGACACCTCCTTTGGTGGTGGAGATGGGCTATTCACAGATAGAATTGGCTCGAGTGACCGAGTAAATGATATGGCATTTGATTCCTTAGGTAATATTATTCTGGTCGGTAAAACGTTCATTTCCGGCGAAGCTGATGACTTGGCAGTATGGAAGATTACTCCCTCTGGTGTTTTAGACACAACCTTTGGCGGTGGAAATGGCTATGTAACTCACAGGACTGCCTCCGGGAGTGTTTACGAAGAAGGTTATTCAGTAACAATTGATTCAAACAATAATATTATCGTATCTGGTACCACGACATCCAACGGAGCGGCTATTTGGAAGTTCACCCCTACAGGTGTTCCTGATACGAGTTTTGGTGGCGGCAGCGGGTTCGTGCTAAATGCTACTTTTTCATTTGCAAACGGTGTGACGGTTGATGAAAATGACAACATCTATGCCACAGGAAATGGCGGTGGCATCAAGGTGGTGAAGTATGACTCCAATGGTGACCCGGATTTAAGCTTTAGTGGTGACGGTAGTTTTGAATACGACAACCCATCTGGGAGCGAAGGCGCAAGTGATATAGCACTTGATTCAAGTGGAAATGTTGTTATTACCGGATCTCAGAGCAACGGAGCTGACAATGATATGTTGGTTATGCGAATAACTCCTACCGGAACACTGGACACTACTTTTGGATCTGGCCAAGGCTATATAACTCACCACAACGCTGCTTTAGGAAATGGGAGTGATTCAGGAAGCGCTTTAACATTAGATAGCGACGGGAACATTTTAGTGATTGGTGAAAGTGAAGGAGCAACTAAGGATATAGCTATCTGGAAAATCTCAGCAGCAGGTTCTTTGGTAACATCATTTGGAAATGGTGATGGCTTTGTAACTTTTGATGACCTGGCCGGAGGAAACGGATATGACATTGGCTATGGTTTGGCACGAACCGATTCAGGAAAGCTTGCGGCAACGGGGCTAAGTCAATCTGCTACAACAAGCGAAGACATGGTTCTCTTTTTATTGGAGTAAGAGACCAATAGAAAGAAGCTTTGCTAAAGATAAGCTGCATTAAGTTTAGTATTTTTTTATTTCCAAAACGACCTTAGAATCTATCTAGTTTTTTTCAGTTTTAAAGTTCTATCTTGATTCTTTATATTCAATCCTGCCCTATTAAATTTCTTCAAGGAAGCTCTGAAGTAGTTCATTGGTACCCATAGCATTCCAAAGTTCTCAGTGCCTTCTTTTGTCTTTCTAGAGTGGTGAATCTTGTGAGCTCGATTTAGCGCCTCGAAATACCAATGATTCACTCCAGTCATAAATTTTAGTCTTCGATGAATTAGCACTTCATGCACAAAAAAGTATGCAGCTCCATATGCCATAATCCCATACCCTACTGCGCCTAAAAGCGGCATGCTATAGAGATGGTCAAAAAGGATAAAAAGGAAACTTGGAACTGCAAAAAAGAAAGCGAAAAAGTCATTCAGCTGCCACTTCCGATGCGGCCGTGGTGTGTGATGATCTTCATGCAAAATCCATAAAGGACCGTGCATAACATATTTATGTAAAAACCATGCAAACCATTCCATAAATAAAAAGGTGACTATAAATAGTAATATCCACATAATCAATTAAACCACTTTCTCTTAAGCGCCAAAACAGTTTGAACCTCCTCTTCCATGGTTATAAAAAGAATGAGTCCCTGCGCCACCATTAGATTAGTGACAAAGAAAAATATGGCCTCCTCTATTGGCAAGTTTCCTATACTTACACCGACTGTGAATCTTTCTGATATAGTCCAGATATTATCCCAAATGGCAAAAGCGTCAGCGAACCACAGATAAAAACTTGGGACCAGCACAGAAACGATAAAGAACTTATAGTTCTTTACTATATACTGACCACCCATGAACCACTGAAATATTAAAATGGGCATTGCCCAGGAAAGAATAAGACCTAAATAGAGGTAGTTGTTTTGAGTCAAACAGGCGAGACCAAAGATAAAAAGTGCGCCATAGAGCGCTCCGACCCATTTTTTGAGAATCGTATTATTTGCAGTTTTGACGAGCTTGATTCTAGATTGTAAGAGGTAACACCATATTCCCGTAAGAACGGTCTGAAGAACAAAAAACATATACTCTTCTATAGGAACATGGCCAATAACCCCCAATACCCGATCCTTTCCATACCACCAGACTTCGTTGGCCACAAGATAGTTGTCCCAGGGCGTTGTGTACAGAACTGCAAGAGCTGTGAGCGTTGTAATCCCCCACACAGTGGTCTTTTTATGGGGAAGCCTGGACCTGTAAACCAGGCCGGCCATAATACCTATGGGGATTCCTAGAAACACACAAAGGAACCCCAAATATGTCACAAGTTGACTCCAGGCACATGGCCAAGACTTGAATGAAGAGACTTCTCATGCTGTCCCTTTTTCCAAAACTGGCCTTGAAATATAGCTTTAGCACTCTTTAATGCGACTATAACCTTTTCGAAAAAGCTAAGTTGCGTTCTGCCCCCTAATACTTCACAGTCATTTTGAAGAATTTTGATTCCTATGTGTCTATAAAGCTGCGCCGCTATTGTGATTACAATTCTAGGCCTTATGGGTATGTAAGATAGCCCTCGAAACCCGCTATCATAATAAGTTTCCGACAGTCGCAAAAGTTCACGAATTTGCTGTTTTAACTCTTTGGGTGTTTGCTTGGAGTTCGCTAACAGCTTTGGATCCCATTTTTTGGGAAGATAGACCCTGCCCCTTTGAGCATCTTCCTTAACATCCCTTGCTATATTGGTTAATTGCATTCCAATGCCAAGGTCAATTGCGTGAGGGAAGGCACTTTCATCCTTAACCCCTATTAGAGAACACATCATAAGTCCAACCACTCCAGCAACCCGATAACAATAAAGCATCAAATCAGCTGTGTTTTCTATCTTGCGTCCCTGAGAGTCAAAGTTGGCCCCAATCACCAGTTGTTTAATATGACGCCTTTCAACGCCATATTGCTCAACCTCCCTTACTAGTCTATTGAACCTGGTATTAATATTAGGATGCTCTAGATCGTAGAGGAGCGATTGAATAGCATTCAAAGAATCTGTTGGCCTTAATTCATCCGCGCAATCGTCAATTAACCTACAAAGCTTATAAAGTGTTGCAACTCTATGAAGTCTCTCTTTAGAGAAAATAACGCTAGCAAAGTAAAAGCTCTTAGCTTTCTTTGCCATAAGCTCAACAGGAGGAGTTTCTAAGTAATCTTTACAAACATTTTCATAATTTAAACTAATCAACTAAAACCTCCTGGTTAAGCGTAGAGTAATTATTTATTGGGTAATTCATGGCCTTTGCCCCAATGGTTGCATTAGGGATCAACCGATCGAGCACTTTTACGGAGTTTAGAACCCCAGGAACACCGGCCCCAGGGTGCGTGTTTGCCCCAACAAAGTAGAGCCCCTCGACATCCTCGGACTTATTGTGAAATCTAAAGTAGGCCGACTGTCTAAATGATGGCTCAATTCCAAATGCCGCCCCCTTCTCGCTTTGAAGCTCACCTTCAAAGAAGTCAGGCGTTATGGAGAAGTCCACTGTTTTATAGTCCCCTAGTTTTGGCAAATGATTTTGTTCAAGCCATCTGTATATTTTCTCTCGATATCTCTTTTCTTCCTCTTTCCAGTTAGTTTTTCCATCTTTGTTTGGCACAGGTGATAAGACATAAAAGCACTCATGCCCCTTAGGCGCCATGGATTTGTCTGTTCTAGTTGGAGCGTGGAGATAAAGACTAAAGTCATCAGCTAGTTTTTTCTTCGTGAATATATCGTTTAAAAGCCCATGGTATCGAGGTCCCATCAAAATCGTATGATGTGCCAAATCACTATAGGTTCTACTGGCGCCAAAGTAAGCGACAAATAGTCCCATAGAATGGGACTTTAACCCTAGCCTAAAGTCGGTATGTTTGGATCTATGTTTTGAGTCAATCATATCGCGGTAAACGCGAACAGGATCAGCATTGCTCACAAGAAAATCACAATCAAAGATTCTCTCATTGTCGGTAATTACTCTTTTAACCTTTCCCCGTTCCACTTCTATCTGTTTGACGGACTCACCCTTATAAATCTTTGCTCCGTGTTTTACTAAAAGCTGTTCAAACGCTTTTACCAAAGCTCCAGTGCCGCCTTTGGCAAAGTAAACTCCCCACTTGCGCTCAAGCCAGTGGATAAGTAAATAGATAGAAGTAATTTTGGTGGGGTTGCCTCCAACCAAGAAAGGCTCAAAGCTAAACGCCTGCCTTAGACGCTCATCTTTTATGTATTTAGAGACAAGGCCATAAACACTTTTGTAGTTTTGAAGCCTAATCATGTCTGGTGCCGCCCTGAGCATGGACCCCAGAGTGTCAAACGGAGCATCAGCGAGTTTAGTGTAGCCAACCTCAAAAATATCTTCCGCGTGCTTAGCAAGCTTTTTATAGCCATCAACATCTTTAGGAGACAACTCTCTTATGTTTTCAAGGATCCTCTCTTCTTCACCTACATAGTCAAATTTGGCGCCGTCATGAAATATAATTCTATAAAATGGATCTATGGGCAAAAGCTCGTAAAAGTTTTTAGGGTCCTCTCCTAATAAATGGAACAGCTCATCCAGAAGGTAGGGAGCGGTAATAACTGTTGGCCCAGCGTCAAATGTGTAACCGTCTTTCTTAAACACACCGGCCCTGCCGCCTAGCTGATCCCTTGCTTCAAGAACGGTAACTTCATGTCCCTTAGCTAAAAGCCTGACAGCACTTGCAAGCCCTCCAAAACCCGAACCTATAACCACGGCCTTGCTCATACTTATTTCTCACTCCCAAGATTTGCTTCTGTTCCCATTACCTTATCCATAAAGGTGTAATACAAACCGAAGTTATACTTCATCTTTCTATGATGGATAAAATGGTGCCCTCCGGAAATAAAGTTTTGTCTAACAACTTTGAACGGGATCAATTCAATTCCTAAGTGATTTGAAATGGCGGTAAGAGTCATAAAAGTTAGATAGCTCAGAAGAACAAGAGGATGAATCGGAACAATTACCACCATTATGGGTAAAAAGACTGCATGGATGAAGGCCTCATATGGATGAAAAGAGAACGAAGCGAACGGACTTGTTTTTACTGAACTATGATGGACAGCGTGCACCCTTTGGTAAACCCAAGGCCTGTGCATCCAAACATGAGTGAAATAGAAATAAACTTCGTGCACTAGCGAATACAGAAAGAAACTTAGAGGAAGATATAAAAGGCCATACTCGTTTAGATCAAGATAAATTTGGGTTACGCCGGCCTGCCAAAGAAGGCCTAATGCGAGTCCGGATATTGCAAAAAGAAAACTTGAGACCATTGACCATCCAATTTCTTTTCTGATTTGATTTTTAGGTAATTTAAAGTCATGGAGATGAACGCCGAAGGCCTTAGATTTCCAAAAAACAAAGTAAGCGCTTCCAACCATTAGAAAGTATCTTCCAAGAATAAACCCAAGAATCACACAAAAGGCGATGGTGGCATTTCCTAAATCTAACAGATCTATTGGTATATAGGAGCTATAGGATTCGAAGTGTGAAAGTGTTAACATTAGAATCCCCTCCTACTCTGTTCCTTTCTAAACCCAATAAATGAGACTAAAGCGAACATACACATATAGGCCAATAGGTAGCTGATATTCTCCAATTCAACCTTAGAATTTGACACAAATGACCACATAACTTCACCATAGTGTCGAGTGGGCAGATATTTGGAAGCGTCCTGAACAATCTCTGGCAGTATACTAGGCGGCTTCCACAGTCCTCCGGCAAAGGACAGTGGAAGGTAAATTAAATTCCCAATCGGCAATGAGCTTTTTTCACTCGCCCACAGGCCAAGTGCTAGCCCCATGAAACAAAAAATAACTCCCGCCAAATGAAGTAGCACAATAAATTCGATCCATCTTTCTAAACTAAGGTTGACCTTTGTAAAGATCAAAGAAAGTAAAATAATTCCCAAGGACGCCAATAGTGAGAAGAAGATCGCCGATAGAAATCTTGCTGCTATCAGCTTCCAACTGTGAAGAGGAAGTGTCTTTAAATATAAATACCATGTATTGGAACGCTCCTGAGAGACTCCTACACCAAACTGTAAAAACATAACGCCAAAAACGCTAAAACATGAAAAGGATGCCACAAGCATATTGGATGATGCCGCATCATTTGATTCAGGAACGGCAAAAATCATATAAAAAAGTGCTGGGAAAGCAATTGTGGCGACCACGTAGGCGGGTGCTCGTAAAAGTTCCAAGATCATCCAATGAGCGTGTTTAACTATGAGTTTCATCACTACTCCAAAGTTTTTGAAGGACCTCATCGAGTTTTGGCAGTTCAATATCTATATTCTTTAAGTTGTGATCTTGTTTTAGCGCCTCCTTAATGACTCTATCGCTATCATTGCTAAGGATCTCGTAATGATCACCACTCCTTTCAAGTGAATCACTAAAAGGAATGGAAATTTTCCTATCGCTTACGAATCGTATTCTTTTAACTCCAAACTTTTTCTTTATTAGTGTTGCCTTGTCATTTTCAATAATGTTGCCATCCTTTAAAACAACAACCCTATCGGCCAAAGATTCCACTTCACTCATTTCATGGGAGGAGAAAAGTAAGGTCGAGTTATTATTGAATCGAGATTTCAGAAGATCTCTTACTTGTTGGCGGCCTTCCACATCGATATTTGCAGTTGGCTCATCAAGCATTGCAAATTCAGGATTGCATAGCAAAGTACACGCTAAACCAAGCTTTCTTCTCTCTCCTCCACTTAGCTGCATTGTCTTCCTGTCTAAAAGCTTTGCAAGTCCAAGCTCTTGGATCAATTCATAAGCTTGATCAACTTTGTAATGGCCTTTAATAATGGAGAGCACTTCTTTTACCTTTAGGTTTTCAGGAAATTGGAGGTCTTGAGGCAGGTATGTTTGCTTTTGACGCACGGAAAGCTCTCCAGGCGCGTTTTTAAAAACTTGAACGGACCCTTTGGATGGGGATAAAAGACCTGATGCAAGAGATAAGAATGTGGACTTTCCGGCACCGTTGCTTCCTAGCAGTGCCACTTTTTCTCCAGGTGAGACTTGCAAAGTAATCCCTTTTAAGGCGCGCACTTTGCCGTAGTTCTTACTTACGTTTGCAAACTGAAGTACAAATTCCATAAACGTTAAACCTCAAGGTCTTCAAGAGGCGTCAAAATTCTGTCAAGAAGGTTTATAACCATAGTGTGAAGGTTTTTATCTCGCTGAAGTTCTTCATGCCTCATTATCCTGGAAGACCTAAGCTTCATTATCCTCAGACATTTAGCCAGTGTGGTGTGTTCAAGAAAAGCTTGTTTGACTTCATCTATGTCATGTTTATTGGTGGACGGCCTAGGTTTCAAAAGAATTCTTGTTAATTTTCCAAAGTGATCTGGGTTGTTGTCTAGGTGAAGCGCCACTAAAAAACTAAGCTTGCCTTCTTTGATATCGCAACCCTGTTCTCCCCTTTTTTTATCCCCATAAAGATCAATAATGTCGTCCTGCATTTGGTATAAGTGACCTATTTCATAAAATATTTCTTTTAGGCCCTCTATTGAACTGCCATTCAGAAATCCAACTCCAGCAGCAAGTCCAGCAAATAGCGCCGAAGTCTTCCCAGAGATACAATCAAGGTAGCAGTCAAAGTACTTACTATTTCTTTGTTCAAACTTTCCCAGTGCCATTTCATTGGCCTGTCCATTTACTATTTCGAAAGTCATATTTGAGAATAAGGATAGCAGTTGCCTCGCGTTTGGATCTTGGTGCAAACAACTTGGAGCAAGAACCAACAGAAAATCACCAACGTTTATTGCCTGATCAGATCCATACTTTTTCCACATTGTGGCGCGTCCCCTTCTGACTTCATCTTCATCTTGAATATCGTCATGTATAAGCGTTGCATTGTGTAAAATCTCACAGGCCTGTGCCCATGAAAAGGTTTTTGAAACTGGGACACCCAAACTTTTTGCAAGTTTATATACAAATGAGGGTCTAAGCATTTTTCCTTTATTTTCAAAGTGATCAAAAGTCATTGTTCGTAGGTGACCTTTAGACAGTGAGGATATTTTCTCCAAAATTGATAGATGGACGAGTTGTAGGAACTCCTCATGAGATAGACTATCAATTTCAGGGATTAATAATGGTAAATGATTTAGCTGCTGCCCAACGGTCATAGTGCCCCTAGTATTGAAACCTTTAACTGTGGAATCGTTTCAAATAAGGAGAATCAATGCAATCAGAGCTGGTTATACACATGCCATGCAAAAGTGAACTATAAGGCCATGTAGAAGCAATTAGACGATCCTTCTTTGACATCAGCCGATTTTAAATTTGCATAGATGCGTTGGCTAGCTTTCTATGGTATTTTCGTTGATCAAGTTTGTTTTGGAAGAAGGGCATCACAAATACTTGCGATGCCCTTGTGGCTAATTATTTAATGTCGAAACGATCAAGTCTCATGACTTTAGTCCATGCTTTGACAAAGTCATTAACAAACTTTTTCTTTCCGTCGTTGGAAGCGTAAACTTCGCCAATAGCTCTTAGTTCAGCACTGGATCCAAAAGCAAGATCCACTGGAGTTGCAGTCCATTTAAGCTTTCCTGAGTCGCGGTCACGCCCTTCATAGATACCTTCTTCAGATGACTTTTCCCATTTCGTGGACATGTCATAAAGGTTCACAAAGAAGTCTGGAGTCAACACTCCTGGCCTATTAGTGAAAACACCGTGCTTTGAACCATTGGTGTTTGCGTTTAACGCTCTCATTCCACCAATAAGCACAGTCATTTCTGGTACTGTAAGAGTCAAAAGGTTTGCTCTGTCAATCATTGAAATTATTGGAGTAAAAGCCGCCTCTTTAGAATAGTAATTTCTAAATGGGTCGGCCTTAGGCTCAAGTGCCGAGAAAGACTTAACATTAGTGCTCTCTTGAGAGGCATCGTTTCTTCCAGGAATAACTTTTACAGTGGTTAAAACTCCGGCGTCTTTTGCGGCTTTTTCAACAGCTGCCGCTCCCCCTAGAACGATAACGTCTGCCAAAGAAACCTTTTTTCCACCGCTAAGGGTTTTATTAAAGTTCTTTTGCACTTTTTCAAGAGTGGAAAGCACTTTGGAAAGCTCTTCAGGGTTATTAACTTCCCAGTTATTTTGAGGAGCAAGTCTAACACGTGCGCCATTTGCGCCACCACGCATATCTGTTCCTCTATAGCTAGCTGCAGATGCCCACGCAACTCTCACAAGTTCAGGCACGCTTAGGTCAGTTTCAAGGATCTTTGCTTTAAGCCTTGAAGCGTCGCCTTTACTGATTAGCTTGTAGTCGACAGCTGGAACAGGGTCTTGCCATGAAAGAACTTCTGAAGGAACCTCTGGGCCAATATAACGAGCTCTTGGGCCCATGTCTCTGTGAGTAAGCTTAAACCAAGCTCTGGCAAAAGCGTCTTCAAATTCTTTTGGGTTTTCCAGGAATCTCTTTGTTATCTTCCCATAAGCAGGATCAAAACGAAGCGCCAAGTCTGTTGTAAACATCATAGGAGCGTGACGTTTTGTTTCGTCATGCGCGTCCGGAACAAGGGTGTCAGCAGTTTTTGCCTTTGGTTTCCACTGAATAGCTCCACCTGGACCCTCAATTTTTTCCCACTCAAAGTTGTATAGAAACTGAAGGTACTGCATACTCCATTTGGTTGGAGTTGCTGTCCAAGCTCCCTCAAGTCCACTTGTGATTGTGTCTTTTCCTTTCCCAGTGCCACACTTATTTTTCCAGCCCATTCCCTGGTCTTCAAGTTTTCCGGCCGCTGGCTCAGGTCCAACACATTCACTCGCTTTCTTAGCACCGTGGGCCTTCCCAAAGGTGTGTCCTCCTGCAATTAAGGCAACTGTCTCTTCGTCATTCATTGCCATTCTTCCAAAAGCTTCTCTAATTGCATTGGCGGCTTTGGTAAAGTCAGGCTTTCCATCAGGGCCCTCAGGGTTTACGTAAATTAGGCCCATTTGAGTGGCACCCATTGATTTATGAAGTTTTCCGTCCTTGCCTCTTCTCTTTTTGTCCATGAATTTCTTCTCAGGACCCCAATAAACTAAGTCTGGCTCCCAATCATCTGTACGGCCTCCGGCAAAACCAAATGTTTTAAATCCCATGTCTTCTAGGGCAACATTGCCTGCGAGAATCATGAGATCGGCCCAAGATATTTTTCTTCCATATTTCTTTTTAACAGGCCAAAGGAGTCTTCTGGCCTTATCTAGGCTTGCATTGTCTGGCCAGCTGTTTAGGGGTTCAAACCTTTGCTGTCCACCACCAGCTCCGCCTCTACCATCAAACACTCTGTAAGTGCCGGCACTGTGCCAGGCCATTCTAATAAAAAATGGCCCATAGTGACCAAAGTCTGCCGGCCACCAGTCTTGAGAGGTTTTCATCACTTTAGAGATATCAGCTTTAACATCTTTTAAATCTAGAGTTTTAAACTCTTCAGCGTAGTTATAATCACCAAATGGATTTGATTCTGCTGCGTGTTGTCTTAACGGACTAAGATCGATTCTGTTCGGCCACCAAAAACTGTTTGTCTTAGCCTGCCCTTCTTTAAACTGCTGCTCTTTAGGTCTTGTTTCATGACTAGTCTTTGAATCAGTTTGATTACAACTTGCCAGCATCATGGAACCCAAGAGCAGTGTTGATAACTTTCCAGTCATTAAACACTCCTTCATAGTTAAATGGTCTTGTTAATTAAGAGCTTCTCACAATGGACATATAGGCCTAAATCTATAATATTTATTAGACGATAGACGAATTCTATAGAGCGACAACTACACTCAACTATATTCTAGATTCATTTATTTTTAGGGAGTCTGCCATATTTAGCCAGTCGATTAAAACAAGGCCAAAATTAAGCCTAGACTGCTCAAGCTCTGTTCGATAGGAAGCAAAACTGCTTTTCAATTCAATTAAGGTGTCTAAGTCAATTCTACCGAATGAAAATCGACGCTCTTCTTCTTTAACTATGCTTGATGTGAGGTTTACTTTATTCTCATCGACTTTCATTTGGTTTCTGGCCTGCTCCAAACGATGAAAAACATCCATTTTTCTTTTTTCAAATGATAATGCCTCTTGTCTGGCCTGTATCTGAGACTTTATATGATTAATTCTTCCCGTGTGATAGTTTGCCGCGGCCTGTGTATTGCCAATTGGCACCTCAAGCTTAATTCCCACAACTGTCTCGCTTCTTTCAATATTTGTTGAAAATCGAAAAGAGTCATCTTTATTGTAACCGACCACAAAGCTGAGGTCGGGTGAGTCTACAGCATCCAACAACTTAGCTTCTTTCTTCAAAAATTGCTTTCTTAACTTTGCAATCTTGGATGCCCTAGTTTTCTCCCAGACAGGTTCTTCTATTTTTTTTGAAATCGACATTAGTTTCCTAACTAGAACTTTAGAGTCTTGCTGTGCAAAATTTTCAAATTCATAGGATAAGTTTTTTTGAATTTGACCTTTCAAAGAAAAATATGCCGTTTTTTTACTTAGAAGTTCTTCTTTTCGAAGAAGGACCAGGAGTTGTGCTCTTTTTAAATCCGTCGAAGATGCAACTTTGGCCCTAACCTTGGATGCCACATTCTTTTCAAGCTTCAGTCCGTCTTCATATAATGATTTGGCCAAAGCATAATCCCTAAAGGCCTTGCTTAGAGCGAGATAACTTTTCAAGGTTTCTGCAAATGCATCCTCTTTTGACTCCAAAAGCTCCAGTCTTTCTAGCGATTCTTGATTAAGCAAAGAGCTTTTTTTAAGCCTTAAGTCCGATCCAAATGCATTTTTGTACAAAGATTGCTCAAGTCTTATTTGAGTTACATTCTCTCTTCTATCGGGACGAGTGACCCTCGAATGAGATATTGAAAAGTCGGTGCCAGTTTCAATGATGCTTTTTTCCAACAATGCTGAGATCAACGTTGTGTTTTCATCTGTATCCGCGTTGTACCCATTTTCGTTAACGAAGCTGAGAGTAAACTCTCTTGAAGGCAACCCACTATCCACCAGATACTCCAGAGCTTTATTGCTAGCTTCCACGTTTGCAAACGAGGGATCGTTTTTCAACGAAAGGCTAATAAACTTGTTAAGGTCCAGACTATTGGCATAAGCTGAACTAGTCAGAATAAAGATTACATAAAAAAGCCTCATACCTCTTCTCCCCTTGTCTCTTGCTTAGATCTAAATTGGGCGTAAAAAGAAAAAACACATGGCACAAAGACTAAGGTAATAAACATCCCTAGAAGAAGTCCCCACCCCATTGCCAACATCATTTCCGCAAGCATAGAATCATACCCCCCAAGGCCGTAGGCCGTTGGAAAAAGCCCAGCTACCGTAGTGAGTGTGGTGATCACAACCGCCCTTAGACGGGTGGATGATATTTTTGCGATATCTGCTAGGATATCATTTGAGTTCAAGTTCAAACGATTCTTCAATCTATCGATTAGGACAATAGAGTCATTGATTACAACACCTATCATTCCAAGAGTTCCTATAACAGCAAAGAAGCCGTATTGTTCCATTCCATGCGCCCAAAACGATATAATTGTGCCAATAACCCCAAATGGTATTATTGCGCCCACAAGCAGTGGCGTTAAAAAGGAGTTAAATAGAAAAATAAGTAAAAGATATATAAGACCAAGTGCTAGGGATATGGACAGCAAAAAGTCTGATTGAGAATCCCTGGAGTCCTCAACCTCACCTCTGAAGGCGATATTGGCAGAGGGTCTTCCTGAAATAACCTCAGGGATAACTTTGCTCTCCACAACGTCTGCAATTTCAAGTGGAGTTTTATCTGTTTTAGGAGCAAGGTCGGCGTAGACCATAGTCGCCCTTTTATAGTTAACTCTTTGAATCGTGGATGGTTTTTTATTTTCGCTTACATTAACAATAGAACCTATAGGCACTAAGTATCCCTCAGCGTTTTGAACAGTTAACTCTAGTAAAGCTTCCACATCAATTTTAGCAAAATCACTACTAGTGAAACGGACATCAACTTCCTCGTCACCGTCATTTAAAGTGTATAAAACGTCCCCTTCAACATATGCTCTTAGTGTTTCGGCCAATTGGGAATATTTAATCCCCAAGCGGCTGGCCTTAAGTTTGTCAATATCTAGCCGATACTCAAACTTCTCTCTGGGTTTTTCTTCTTCAACATTGATAAGCGATTCAAATGAATTAAGTTTTGAAACAAGATCCCCAACAATTTGACTTCTTACCTTGTCATTATTCTCTTGGATCTCTATCGCAATTGGGCTTCCGCTATCAGAACCAAACCTGCTCTTTTGAAATTCAACTTCTTCAAAGCCTTTAAGCTTGTTTAATTCGACCCTCCACCCTTTTAAAAGCTCGGACAAGGAAATCTCTCGTTCTGATGGAGCAACAATCTCAACACGGATTGAGGCCTCATTCTCACGCACTTCCCCGCCTCTTCTATTTTGTCCAATCCTCGTCCTAACAGAGGTAACAATTCCTCTCTTATCTTCCAGGAATACCTTTTCAACTTCTCCCACTTTTTTAGCAGTTTCATATCTGGTAAATGATTTTGGTGCGACTACCTTTACGCGAAAGTTTCTTGACTCTTCTCTGGGAAACATCACATAGCTTAAGTTGTTTTTTAATAGATAGCCTGAAAATGCTGCTAGAACCAAGAAACCTACTAAGACATAAACTCTTTTACGGAGAATAACTTCAAGTGCTTTTGTATAGATAGACTCCATCTTAGAGACTAGTGCCGCTCTTTTCGCAGCAAAGCGACTTTCGCCAAAAAGTTTTTTATAGATCTTTTCTACCTTAGTCTCCTGAACCATGTGCGCCGGTAGAAAAAAGAATGATTCAATAAGACTGGCAGCAAGCATGAGAAAGATCACTGCTGGTATATATTTTACAAAAAGTCCAAACCTGCCACTAAAAAAGTATAGCGGCACAAAGGCGGCACATGTGGTAAGAATACTCGCGATTACAGGAATTCCAACCTCAACTACTGAATCTACAACTTTATTTTGGTTCCGGTCTTTTAGATTTCTAGAGATATTTTCGGCTATTATGATCGCGTCATCAACAACAATACCAAGAACAATTATGATCGCGGCAAGAGTCATATTGTTAACTGTATAACCTAACAACACCGAGCCAAGTAGTGTAAAGGCCAATGAGAACGGGATCCCCAGCCCCACCCAAACACTGGATCTAAAGTCTAAGAAAAGCACCAATATAACCACTATAAGGATAAAACCTACTAAACCATTGCTTCCAATAAGCTCAAGTCTATTTCTCACGTCGTATGATTCATCGTCGATGAGAACAAAACCAACCGAAGAGTTTATGTTGTTGGCCTCAAACGTTTTGACAAAATCTACGACTGCCTCCTGCGCGCTCAAAATGTCAGTTGACGAACTCTTTTGAATGTTAAATATGATTCCCTCTCGCCCTTGAACCTTGCTGATGCTTGTGGTTTTTTCAAATCCGCGCTCAATTGTTGCAAGTTGATCAAGAGTAAGCTTTTGACCCTGATAGCCTGAAGCGACAATGACTTTCTTTAAGCTTTGGATATTGTTCAACTCAGAAGCTATTGTGATCTCGGTTTCTCTTTTGTCGTATAGGCTGCCAATTGGTCTTCTTACATGTTGGGTGACAACTTGGTCTCTCAATTGGCTCATGGAGACTTCGTATTTATTTAGTTTCTCGGCATCCACCTTTATCTGGAGCTCAGGTCTTAAATAACCAGAAATATCAACACCGCTTATTTCGGGCAGCGATAAAAGTTTGTCCCGAAGGCCTAAAGCGTACTCCTGGAGTTTTTGTCTATCTTGCACAGTTAGTACCTCTGCATCCTTTAGATAGATCCCAATATCGATTATTGCTTTTTCAGATTTTTAAACTGTCTATAGGTTGGATCATCCACTTCCTTTGGAAGCGTCACGGAGTTAACAGAATCTTTAACTTCTTGGACCTTTTCAGCTAGATTCTTAAGCCCGGCCTCAAAGTTCACTCTGATCATGCCGGCCCCGTAAGAGGCGCTGGATTTAACTTCCTCAAGCGCGGTAATCCCTTTGAGTTTTTCTTCAACAGGTTTAAGAATGAAAGATTCAACATCTGCGGCAGAGGCACCTGGATATCTAAAGTTAATCCTAATGGATTCAAAAGCAAACTCCGGCATTTCTTCTTTGCCTATCTTTTGCCAGCCTAGGATCGAAAGCAAGAAAAGACCCAACATGAGGGCGTTTACTATTACTGGCCGCTCTATAAAATACTTAATAGATCTTCTCATGACTCCTCTCCAGTAATTTTATACAATGTGCCTTGTGCGGAATCCATGAAGTCAATTAGCGTCGAAACCTCTGCGTCACTTAACGCTTTAAATCTACCAGAAACCCTTTTGTAGGCCTGTTTCTTAATTCTTTTTAAAAGCTTTTGGCCATCACCGGTTAGTTGAAGATCTACCATTCGCCTATCGCTTACACCTGTTTTCCTTGAAACAAGACCTTTATCCACTAGGTTATTAATCAATTTAGTCATGGATGGTTGGCTAACTCCGTGATGATTTGCAATATCTACAACGTGAATCAGGCCACAATGAATATTCGCAAGCACTCTGAACTGAGGAACAGTTAAAGATGGCCTAGCACACTCCCTAATCTCAGTTCTAAGCAAATTCATGAAAGGAGGGATAACATCGAACATTTTTTTTGCTAAAGCTTCACGCGACACTTACATAACCTTGTTATTAATTAACCTAGTTATATATTTATTCCGATGCAATTTTATGTCAAACATTAATCTAACTATAAGGATTGAGATTTGAGCACTAGAGTGACCTTTCGCCATTAGAGCTATATGATTTAAGGGACTTACAACCTCTTAATAATATAATCATTACACTGTTTGATCTTTTCCACACACTTAACCTATTACTCTCGCTAAACTGATTCATCTTTAAATAAGGAGTTTAAAATGAAAAATTTGGTTTGGGTTGCTCTTATGGCCTCTTATACAACATTGGCCTCCGTTGAAGAAAATTACTACAAAGGGTTCACACCACAAGGCGAAACCTGTGATTTAAGCATCAGTCCAGCAAAAGACTCTGACTACGACAATGTGATTATGAGAGCAAAGATCGGCGGAGGCGGCATTCCAACGTTTCTTGGATTCGGCGCCACAAAGTTCACGAAATCTTTCAAGATCGTAAGATTTGAGCATGACCAAAGGCTAGTTTCAATGGGATCTGAAGGAGATCCGGAATTAGAGCTTTTTGAAAACGAGCAACAAGAATTGAGCTATACTCTTCATGTCTATCCTATGTTTGGAGGCGTGGACACTTATAACTGTGATGGTCTTAAAAAGATATATTAATTAGTTTGTTGATATAGCGGGAACAATCTCCCGCTTTCTACTCTGAGGCCATCTCTCTAAGTCCTTTTAAAGACCTTTCAAATTTATTTTTATTCATACCTGCAAATTGAATTGCCTTGTCAGCTGCTTGATGTGCCTTCTCCTTAAGTCCTAATTCCTTTAAAAGCAATGCATAATTATGCCAGGCATAGGCGAATTCAGGGTTTAACTTAAGCGCTTTTTCAAAGTTCTGTTTAGCCTTTCTCTTTTCACCCCTTTGAAATTGGTTATTGCCCAAAGCAAAGTGCGCCCAGTGTGATTGAGGCCATCTATCTAATATAGTGGTTAATGCCAAGGCAGCTGATTGGGTGTCTCCAATATTTTCCAAAGCTGCTGCAGCTCTAAGATGCTCTCTGGGACCTGAGGTACTGGAAAGGACATTTGGTGGAAGAACAACAAGTCCCCAGTAGCCTCCTCTTTTCCAGCCTCTTTCAAACTTTTTAAATTCAAGCTCTTTATTTTCTTCTTTGCCTGAATTCAAATAAACAACTCTCTTCTCTAGGTCATGGCCTGTAACAAGGGAGTAGTGCCAAAGCTCAAGCCAATCAAAACCAAGGTTTTGAAAAACAATGACAGGTGTGCCTTGAGACAATTCTCGTAGCAGGTCCTCCATTGAAGATACTTCAAGCGCCATAAGTCCATTCCTTCTAGCGGCGGAGACAATATCCATCTGATAAGTCCCACTGGCGCCAGGGGTAAAAACCTCTTTTGCGGCTTCATCTTGTGAAAGCGTCACACCTGCCCAGTTAAATGCCATACTCAATGTAGCCGGGCCGCAGTGGTCTTTTTTTTGAGAAACAAATGGAATTCCCTTAACTCTGGACTTCTGCTGAATTCCAATAACTTTTTCGGTGATATTGTTTGATTGTAGAGCGCGTCCTGCGCACCCTACAAAAACAAAACAAATGAGAAGACTTAATCTCATATTCTCTGAGCGAGATATATAATAAGAAGAATCAGAACGATTTCCACCAACAATGCGCCTGCTTGTTGTTGCTGAACACTGCTAGCAAGATGGTTTAGCTCTTTATCGCTAAGGCCTGCAATTCTTTCATTTACAGTTGCTGGGTCTAGTCCCTGCTTCTCAAGCATCTCTTTGATTTTATCCTTTGAGACAAAATCTTTCATCGCCTCTTCTTTTGAGGGCCTGTCTTCCATATTCATGGCGTCAAAAGAGCTAATCATTTGTGGCGTTTCACCTGTGGCGGCCATTCCAATCTTAGGATCTAAAAAAAAGGTAAATGCGAGAGCGCAACAAATTAAAGACTTTAACATAATAGACTCCTTTATATGTGTTATCTATTTTTAACATATTCAGGAGAAGTTCCATCAAGATTGCTTTATACAAGGCCTAGACACTTATAGAATAGTGGAAGGGCGAATAGCACCTTCCATTATTAATTATTTTTTATTGAAGAAAAACCTATGAGCACTCATGCCAACAAGCATACATACTACAAATGTAAGGAACAGTGGCTCACCAGTCACAAGGTTAACAAGACCTGGGCCAGGACAAATTCCCATTATTCCCCATCCAATACCAAACATTGCAGATCCCAAGATTAGATTTTTATCAATGTCCTTGGCAGTAGGCATGTTAAATCCTTTCTCAAAGAATGGAGTTTCCCGCTTTAAAATCAACCTGAAGAAAACCAGATTTACTCCAACAGCTCCACCCATGACAAATAATAGGCGCATATCCCAATCGCCGAAAAGATCCAGAAAGCCTATGACAATATTTGGATTCGTCATTCCCGAGATAACAAGCCCCACAGAAAATAGAATTCCAGCAAAAAAGCTTACAGCAATTTTCATAGCGCCCCCTTTACAGCAACAGTAATAACTCCAGCAGCAATAAAGGTTATTGTTGCCACAAAACTTCTCTTAGACAGTCTCGCTAATCCGCAGACGCCATGGCCAGACGTGCAACCACTTCCAAGTCTGGTGCCAAAACCAACAAGCAATCCCGCCGCGATGGCGTGGCCAAATCCAAAACTTCCTAGGTCGTAGCTTAGTGCCTCCGGTCTTGCCAATAGAAAGCCAGCACCTCCAGCAAGAAGCCCGGCCATGAAACCAAACCTCCACTTCCCCGTATTGTCGGGGTTAGTGAACATCCCCATGAAGATTCCACTGATTCCAGCTATTCTTCCAAGGCCTCCGAGCATCGTGCTTGCAGAAAGCCCAATCAAAATTCCGCCCAATAGGGCCTGCAAATATTCATGCATATCTTTTCTCCTTACTCTTCAATCTTTAAAGGTATTTTTATGTAACGTGTTCCGTTTTCTTCGGCATCTGGAAGTTTTCCACCGTCAATATTGACTTGAATGCTTGGAAGCAGAAGTCTCGGGGCATCGAGTTTAGCGTCACGTTCAGAACGAAACTTTGTGTAGTCTTCTTCAGTTGTCTCTTTGGAGATTTGAATATTTCTCGTTTTTTCCTCTCCAATAGTTGTTTCGTATTTTAATTCTCTTCCACCCGGTTGATAGTCATGGCCTACAAAGACTCTTGTTTCATCAGGCAGTTCATAGAGTTTATTTTGAATAGACTCATATAAGTCATGAGCGCTCCCTTCTGGAAAATCAACTCTTGCCGTTCCAAAGTCTGGCATAAAGATAGTGTCCCCGGTGAAAAGAGCATCACCTATTAAATATGATGAGCATGCAGGTGTGTGACCTGGAGTGTAAAACACCTTCAACGACAGTGTGCCGGCGTTAACCAATTCACCATCGTCTAACAGAAGGTCAAATTGGCTTCCATCAGTTTTTAATTTTTTCATATTAAAAACACCCGCAAAGAACTTTTGAACCTTGGTGATATTTCTTCCGATCCCAACGACTACATCTGGAAATCTCTTTTTTAAATAATAAGCTCCAGATAAATGATCAGCGTGAGCGTGGGTCTCCAAAGAGTGGCTCAGCTTAAGATTGTTGTCTTTTATGAACTTTTCCACCTCATCCAGAGACTCAAAGCTAATTTTTCCTGAGTTTGGATCGTAGTTCAACACAGGATCAATCAAGATTGCGTCTTTAGACTGAGGATCATATACTAAATATGTTAAGGTAGATGTTGATTCATCATAGAATGCTTTTACTTCGGGTTTCATATTGAACTCCAATTTCTAGATTTTATGTATGTAGTCTAAACCATCTTCCACATAAAAACTTTGATCTTCTTCAAGGTATTGGAGCTGCCAACCCCTTGATTTCTTGTAAAGGATGCGTCTCAATGCTGTTGGAACTATTAAAAAAAGAATTAAGTTACTTTACGGAGCGCCAGTATAAAAGAAATCAAATCATCTATAATGAAGGTGATGCCCCGGATGGCCTATACTTCATAGAGTCAGGCATCATAGGTCTTTTTCATGTGTCCGAGTCAGGCCACGAAACACTATTAAGGGTTTTCTCGAAAAACTATATATTTGGGCATCGCTCTTTAATTGCTCAAGAGAACTATCATGCTTCAAGCATATGTCTGACCCCCTCAAGGATCTATCATATCTCATCATCAAAGTTTAAAGAACTTTATACTCGCAACCCAGAAGTTTTATTTGAAATTTCCAAAATTCTTGCAAAAGAGCTGCGAGCTTCGGAGCTAAGGCTCTCCGGACTTCAAGACAAGTCGGCCAATAGAAGGATTGTTGAAAGCTTAGTTTATTTAAAGCTCAAGCACCCAAACTATACCTGGACGCGAAAGGAAATCGCGGAATTCGCAGGATCAACCTTTGAAAGTGTAGTTCGGGTCATGACAGGTCTTCAGGACTTAGGACTAATTGAAAAGAAAGGTCGAGACTTCCAAGTGTTTGATTTCGAAAAGATGATTGATCACTCCACCACTCTCTAGCCACATTACATGATGGCCATCAACGTTCGCTTTGGATTCTTAAATTAGAATCTTAAGAACAAAAGCGAAGGAGATAATATGCTGGGATATTTTTTGGCCACTTTAATTGGATTGAGTTTGGGATTGTTGGGTGGAGGAGGATCAATTCTCACAGTTCCTATTCTTGTTTACGCCATGAACATGGACGCCAAACTCTCAATCGCCTTAAGTTTGGCAATAGTGGCAGTGACTAGCCTCATAGGAGTATGGAGTCACTACAAAAATGGAAATGTGGATCTTAAAGTAGCTGCGGTGTTTGCTCCCGTGGCAATGATTGGCACATTCTTGGGGGCCAAGCTTTCCTCCTTTATGTCAGGTCAGGTTCAACTAATCCTCTTTGCCGCTATCATGCTTCTAGCAAGCTTTTTCATGCTTCGTCCGAAAAAGGAAAGAGCAGAAGATTCACAATCTAAAGAAATGAACATCCCTTTAATCGCTATCGAGGGGTTGATCGTAGGAGTTGTCACTGGCCTTGTTGGAGTTGGAGGAGGCTTCCTAATTGTTCCAGCACTTGCTCTTTTAGGCGGCGTTGAAATGAAAAAAGCGGTGGGCACTTCCCTATTAATAATATCATTAAAATCCTTCAGCGGTTTTGCAGGCTATGCGACAATGATTGATATACCATGGGCATTCTTAGGCAAGTTTATACTCTTCTCTGGAGTTGGAATCATCATTGGATCAGGACTCGTAAAACACATATCCCAAGATAAACTCAAGAAGGCCTTTGCGGTTTTTCTCATTGTGATGGGAATCTTTATTCTGTATAAGAATAGAGCACAGTTAATCCCTTCGGTTCAAAAAACAACACAAACAGGCCAGACCCTATGAAGTATTTAGTAATCCTCAGGCCCAGTCGGGAAGACAACAACTAAATAAATGAGGATTATATTCCCATTTCCTGCTAATATTAAAGGGCATTAAATTTAATAAGGGCAGTCTTTGAGTTCAATTTTGACCATTCAAATAGCGTCGCGTCTCAGTGGAGTGAGTATTGATCTCATCAGGGCCTGGGAAAGAAGATACAAAGCAGTCTCCCCCGCAAGGGATAAAGACGGCAGACGATTATACGAAAGGCATGAGGTTCAAAAGCTTTGGTATCTTAGAGAGCTAACACAACTTGGTGTTAGGATCTCTGACATTGCCGGACTTTCAGAAAAAGACCTTAAGAAACGATACACGGAACTGACAGGTAAAAAAGGCGTAGGACTTGGCCCTGATCAAAATCAAACGATTGCCACTTCATTAAAACAAAATATTGAGAGGGCAATTGAGGGCTATCGTCTTGACATTCTTTCACACGAGGTAAAGAAAGCTTCTATATCCTTGAATAAAAAGCAATTCGCTCTTGAAGTTATTGCGCCAGTAATGGGACTTACAGGCAAGTTAGTATCTGAGGGAAGACTCTCAATTGCACAAGAACACGCAATTAGCTCCCTAGCGAAATTTCATATTGGAGCTTTGCTTTCTCAAATGACATACAAGAATCAGGGCAGTGTGCGAAATATCATTTTTGCCACTCCAGAAAAAGACTTTCATGAATTTGGGATTCTTGTCGCAGCTTTAATATCCCTTCACTACGGACATAATGTTATATATCTAGGTCCTAACCTGCCTGTTTTCTCATTAGTTGAGGCCGTAAAGGCCCTTGAAGCTGACACAGTTGTTATAGGCCAAAGCAATCGTCGCAGACAAACAACTACCACAAACTATATAAACGAATGCTTAAACTCTCTGCCGAAAAAGGTCACTTTCTGCTACGGAGGAGTTACTCTTGAAAACTTGCCACTAAAACTATCATTAAAAAAGAATCTAAAGATCTTTGAAACCTTTAAAGACTTTGATCTCTATATTTCAAAATAGCAATCAGCAACAGTTTGTGTGATAGCTCATGAGAGTAAGAATATCTTCAGAGCTCAAATGCTCTACTATCTCAAGCTCTTTTCGATTGAAGCCTTCACCATGAATCTTTTCCCAAACCATCTTTGCAATGGTGCTGGAGTCAACATAGTAAAGATCCAAGTTCTCCTTCCTAAGCTGATCAATGATACCATCAATGATTTCTTTCTGTTGGTCTACTTTTAGCTTTTCCATACCAGGATTTTACCATAAACAATTAGCGGTGAACATTAAGATCGTTTAAAGCAAACTAAACGAACTGATATTTAGCCTTGGATATTAATACTTGATTAGACAACGCATGAACAAATAGAAATTAAAACCCCATCTCCTCTATCATGGGGTATCCTGAACCCATGAAATTACTTATTAAAATGATTATTGTTTTTAGCATGTCGTCTTGTTCTCTTTTTGGCATTCAGTCCGAAGAAGGACCAAGGTATAAGGTCCTTCATAAAAAGGGAGATTTTGAGATTAGAAGGTATGAATCCTATATTGTAGCCAAAACAACTGTCCAAGGAAACTATGATGATGCCTCAGAGGTTGCGTTTAAAAGACTTGCCGGCTACATCTTTGGAGAAAATAGAAGTGACAAAAAACTTTCTATGACCTCTCCGGTTAAAGTGGAAAAAAGCCTTAAAATTCCTATGACTTCTCCAGTGAAGCTAACTAAAGAGAGTGGCAGTTACACAATGTCATTTTTCATGCCCTCTCAGTACAAAAAGAGTGAATTGCCAACTCCTTTGAATGACAAGGTCAAACTTGAGGAGGTTGAGTCCAAGACGATAGCAAGTCATAGGTATACTTGGCTAAGTTCAAAAGAAAGAAACGATAAAAAGGCCAAAGAGCTAAGAGAGTGGCTCAAAAAGCTTAATATGTATGAAGCACAAGAAGGATATACCTATGCAGGATACAATCCACCTTGGACCATCCCCTTCCTCAGAAGAAACGAAGTGCATATTAGAGTGAAACAGCTTCGACGTTAAGCAGTTTTAAAAATACAAAGGTTCCCCTCGTCAACTAACGTTGGGTTTGGCCAGGAAAGCTCTTTCGAGATTTTGGTCAGCCAGCTTCTAGCGTTCCCTTTAGTGACAACTGTAATCTCACGCCTTTTGCTAATTTCAATAATTTGATCAAGAACGTATTTATAGGTTTCTTCGGAGAAGGGATCATATAGATAATAAACATCCGCTTCCGGAACATCAAAAGTTTTTAAGGATAGGTCTTGAGTGAAGAACTTGCATTGATTAAGCTTTAAAAAGTCACTTGCATCGTTTGACACATCAACTCTGTGGGAAACATATTCATAGCCAATAAAATCGACTTCAGGCCAAAGAAGGGAACCAACGAGACCTACACGGCCATAGCCAGAACCCAAATCCACTAAAGTCTTCCCTTTTGAGAGATTGGAATGCTGAAGCGCCAATAGGATTGTAGAGTATCCAGACTGCACCCCAACACCTGACTTTTGATATAGCCTCTCTTTAGTTAAGTGGTCCACCACCATGTCTTTATCCAACTGGTAATCAAGCTTGAATATTAAATCTAGCCCATCAAAGGTTCGATACAAGCATGGACCACTATGTCCCAAATCGATATGCCTTCCCTCTTGTGCCTTTTCTTCAAGAGTAAAGACTTCATGCATACTCTCCAACGTTCTGATTAAAAATTCTTTTTGATCTTTTGATGACCTAGAGAGGATTTCTGCAATGACCAGTTTTTCAGTTAAGTCAGTTTTTCGCGAGAGTTCTTTTAAACCAGATGAGCTGTGATCCAATAACACCGCTTTTAAATAGCTAACCTGTAAAAGCTCTTTATCTAAAGCGCCATCGAGCAGATCCTCATATGATTTATCGGGAAAGTCTCTTTTCCTTAGCCAAAATTGTTCTTTTAGATATTCGCATGTAGTGGATAAGTAGGCCGAATCAATATACACACCCGCAAGCTCCACAGGTGTGAGTATTTTAAAATGCTCATTAATTGCGCTCTCATCGAGGTGAGAATGAAGAATTTTATGAAAAACTGTTTGAGATGAGTTCATGATATTTCCATGTCCTAACATAATCATGGAAATATCATGAGTCAGTGTTTTAAGAGTTTATACCAGCTTTTTCTACTTGTTGGCCATTTTTATAACTTCTAAAGTGTCATGGTTGACGTAGACTTTTACAGGCCCTTTGGAGTCTTCAAGGGATTTCTTAATACTTTCATACTTCTTGTGCCCTTTAAAAAGCACATACCTTGCAGCATGACGGCGAAATAGAACTTCCAACGAGTCCTCAGCTTCCACTAATTTGTAGACTTCATCCTCTACCAGCCGAACCTTTTCTGCGACTTCAACCTTCTCAGCGGCTGCATGATTGTTTTTTGCGAGAACCAACGAGTTAAAAGTCAAAGTTCCAATCATTATAATTAGCTTCATGTGAATTATCCTTTCCATCATCAACTTGATTTGAAAACTCTTCCAATTTGTTCTTTATGTATTCTTCATTCGCCTTGATATAATCAGTAGGCCGTTTTTTTCTCTCATCCGGAAAAGCGTTATATTTTCGAGTGTAATATGAGCGATCGACTCTTGCACCTTCATGCTTTGTTTGAATAGCGATCCACTCGCTAAGCGGAACGGGTTTGTCAAAGATTGAGGGATCTAAGACATGGGGGATGTATTCATCTTCCATACGTGTTCTTACAATCCTACTCCCTGGTGTGCTATATTTTACTTTCTTTTTTCTACCGGTTTTAACAGCGACCACAGGGGCCACATGGTACCACCAAAACACCTTGCCATTTGGTGACTTATCAGTTTCAACTTGTAGGTTGCCTTCTAAAAATACTTTGCCAGAATTAACATTGAACTTGTCTAAAATTTTGACCATTTCATGTGCCCGGCCAAAACAACCGTCTTGAGGGTAGTCAAAGGGAATGTGGGGAGCCTTGGCTATAACTGTAAACAGGTAATCTAGGTATTCCTTGGAAACAGCGCTGATTTCAACGTCTCGACCTAAAATATCTTTTACAAAAGCGTTTGATACAGTTCTATCAACTTGGGCAATGGCCTCACTGCTATTGCAGTCCACCTTTAATGGTAGTGTTGATTCATAAACAGCACGATCAAGCTGTCTTAACTGCTCGGCAAGGTTAAAGCCCAGAAACTCTTCACACTGGCCAATCAGAGGCAGAAGTATTAAGAATGTGGCAAGAAGACGCTTCATAAGAATCTTATCGGATCAAACCACTCAACCTTAAGTCACGACCTCATAGTTCACAACAAAATCAATAGGATACATCATCCTGCAAAGTGAATTTTCTCATGCAGCCTGCTTAAACTTTCTTTTGAAAATGCCCTTAACAGTTATGTTTCCCGCCTCAATTTTTCGGAGCATGTCCTCATTTAAAAAGAAACTAGACAGCAACAATACGGCACCAAATGAGTACAATTGAGCGTGTATGGCACCTTCGATGCTATTGCGATTCATTCCGAATACATAATAAAATAGAAGAAAGACACAAGACTGAGCAACAACTTGGTATAGAGAGAATTTTGGCCTTCCAACGGAATTAAAGAGTGATGAGTTCAAGGAGAAGACACCTTTAAGTCCTATGGTTAAACTCGTAAGAGTTAGAAGCTTCAAAAATCTATCGAAATGAGCTTTATCCAGATTGAATGAATCAGCAACATTAGCTGAGAATATGTAGACTCCTAATATAGAGAAAATCATATATATACCTATAAGGACATACCCTTTTCGTTTAAGCTTTATAACGGTGGATAGATCACCCTTTCCACATTGATAGCCAAAAAGAATGGCCATAGCACCTGACAAGCTAATGGTAAATACTCCAATCATTGCCTCCACTCGGCTCGTTACCCCAAAGAGAGTAATGGAAACACTCCCCTCTTTTGCAATGGTTGATGTTATCAGTGTAACCAACGCGGGTGTTATCAGAGCGATGAGTGTGGAAGGAAAGGCCAAACCAAAAAAAGAGCTATAAAACTTTTTGTCGGACAGGTTTTTCTTCAGACCGTTCAAATCCAACTTAAAACGCCTATGGAATATAAAAAGGAGGCTTGCAGTCATAATAACCCTAGCGATAAAGGTTGCCATTGCCGCACCTTGCATAGGTGAAAGATCAGACCAAACTCTTTCCACAATAAATGCGTAATCCAAAAAGACATTTATCAAACTGGTACCTACAACCAGCACAGAAGGTGTGAGTGTGTCACCCGAGCCTTTTAAGGCACTATTCATAATTATAGGAAGTCCGATGAGAGGAACACTTAAAACCCAGATGTCCATGTATTGGGTTAGCTGAACCACAACCTCATCAGGTACATTCAATATTTTAAATAAAAGTTGGCCGCCAAATATAAGTAAAGCAATAACAATAATGGATGATAATAGGTTTATAAGCATAGCGGAGTAGCTTTGCTGTGCCATACTGAAATGATCGCCTTTGCCATTAAAGCGAGAAACAATGGAGTTTAAGGCAGAGCTCATTCCAAAATTTAAGCAACTTACAATTAAGGTCAGTGGATATACTAATGTAATAGCTGAGAGCTCCTGTTTTCCAACATTGCCTAAAAAGTAGCTATCCACAATATTAAAGCTCATAATTGCAAACAAGCTAATACTTAAAGGGAGTGCCTTCTTAATAATTCCTACATAACTATTATCCATACTTCCCCCCTCTCAATAATTGTTAATAAAACCTACAGCAAAGAACGCAATGCGTTAACACTTTTTTTACAAAAGATTTTCAACTCAGTTGAGATGGCGGATCGCTTTTAATCAATTAGTCTAAAGTTAATGATTTACATAATTACAACGCATGAAAGAACCCAGGAGTTATATTAACAAGTCTCAAGTATTAGATTGCAACCCATGAACGAAATTATTATTGTGGACAACTCTTCCAAAGAAACGGCCTTAAAGAACAAAGAGTTGTTAGCGGAATTTAAAGGTCTAGAATACATTCACAACAGTTTAAACAACCTATACCTATCTTATAATATTGGTATAGAAAGGTTAGATCATAAAACAAGCGACTGGGTAACCTTCCGTACAGATGATGATAGGTACTATGAGAAGGCCTATCTAAACCTGCTTGAACAGTACGGATCTGAATACAATGTTATCACAGGACCTTACTGGTATGAAGACGCTTTTAAGCCGTTGCCTACACCTGAAAGACCTCTATCTACATGTATCTTCAATAAAAAAGTTTTTAAGGAAATCCTCTTTAACTACCATAAAGGTGCTGACTGGGAGAAGCTTAAAGTAATCTTTAATCTCTACGAAGTGGCATTCGGAGATGAAGGCCTTATGAGAAAGCGTGAACATTCGAAAAGTGTTGATTTTCCTATCCCCAACAGACCTATTCAGACTTATGTCAATTTTTTTACATTTTAAATAGATTAAAGATACAACATTCCCGGCCCAATTTTATACCTTAATGTTTATGAAAATTGCAGTTATAGGCGTAGATCACAATCCAATCAAAAAGCCCTTTGAGGGTGGCCTAGAATGTTTTATCTACAATCTAACAAAGTCATACGAGGACATGGGGATGGATACTACTTTATATGCCCACGAAGACTCTGACACTAACCTGCCATTGAGACGACTTAGAGACTCAAGCTATGTTGACTGGATGCTGGATATCACTAAACAAAGTTTTGATATTGTTCACAACAACTCTATATCTCCCTTTCCAATACTTTGGGCCATAAAGACTGGCACAAGAATGATAACAACCTTGCACACTCCCCCTTATACACATTTAAAATGTGCCGCCATTTTTTCGAATAAGCACGACAATGTTTCCTACATTGCTCCTTCAAAATACTTGGCCAAACTTTGGGAACCGTTCACTGGTAAAAAGATTCAGGTAATACCAAACGGAATGGATACGAACTTTTGGAAAACTAAAAAGGCGAATCCCAACTGTGCACTGTGGACAGGCAGGATTCTTCCAACTAAGGGGACAGACATAGCGATTAAAGCATGCCTTAGTGCAGAGATACCTTTAAAGATAGCTGGACCGATTTCAGACATGACATATTTTAGAGAAAAGATATCACCTCACCTCGGAAGTTCAATTAGCTATTTAGGTCACCTTAATCAGACGGAAGTTAAAAGTTGTTACAAAAATTCAGCAGTGTCTATTTTTTCTCCACGTTGGGGCGAGCCTTTTGGGCTTACAACAATTGAGTCTATGGCAACAGGAACTCCCGTGGCCGGATTTGGCACAGGAGCATTTCCTGAGTTGATAAGTAAAAAGTCGGGAATAGTTTCCAAATTTAAAACAATAGATTCTCTTTCTAAAGCTATTAAATGCTCCTTGAATCTTGAGAACAATAGCGTTGTGCGTGATGCCGCCAGGTTCTGCCACACCAAAATGATACAAAGATACTTAAGACAGATGGAGTTGGTAATTTGAATGTGCTATTGGCCTGTAGTCCTCACACAAAGCTTACGGAGCCATTTAAAGGTGGAACGGAGGCCTTTTCAGCGACACTCGCGACAGAGCTGTCCAAAAGCAAAGGCTATAATGTATCCGTAATTTCGGACGAGAATGAATTTCACGAATCATTTGAACCTTTAGAACTTGATTCAACTTTCTACGATTTAAGCGATAGAGTGCGCACAAATGAACAAGCGCTATCTATTTACAAGGCACTATCTTTCGCCATGAGGCCACTAAATGATTTTGATCTCATACATTACAATTCATTTATGCCTGAGCTTTATCAGTCGGGAACTTTCCAGCAACTTCCAGTGGTGGTCACCTTGCACATTCCTCCAAACCCTACCCAGGTAAAAATTCATAAAAGTTTTTGCAAGTTAATGAAAAGGGTTCGCTATGTGGCCGTTTCAAAAAGGCTTAAGGAAGCATGGGCCAAGCATTTAACTACTTCAATTGATGTAATACCAAACGGTGTAGATGTTAATAAATGGAGCTTTAACAAAAGTTCCAATAGATCATACTATGTATGGACAGGTAGAATCTCAAAGGAAAAAAATCCCCGCAAGGCAATCGAGATTTCGCGTCAATTAGGACTAGATCTTTTACTAGCGGGACCAATTTACGATAAAGAATACTTTAATGTAAATGTGTTACCTTTTTTAAACAACAAAATTCAGTACATTGGCCATATAGATCAGAAGGCATTGAACGCACTATATGAAAAGGCGATAGCTCAATTATGCACCAGTAACTGGCAGGAGCCTTTTGGTCTTAACGTTATAGAAGCATTAATGTGTGGGGTTCCTGTAATTGGAAATATAAATTCAATTCAACCCGAATTCAGAGAACTGTATGGAATTCTACCTTGTGAATTTCAATCTGCTAAGGAGTTAGAAGACAAGCTCTCCGAGACGGCAATCATCAACAGAGCGGAGTGTAGAAAAAGTGCTAAGGCATTTGGATTAAAGAGCATGCTTGAGAGCTATGTATCCATATACGATGAGGTTCTTAGTGAGGCCTAACCTGCTCTACTACATTCACCATCATGGACATGGACACTTTTCCAGGTTTTCATTATTGGCCAAAGAACTGCAAAAATCCTTTGAGTTAACTGTAGTTTGTTGCTCCAGGACAATCGAGGAGAAACTGAATGATAGTTTCAACGTAGTGAGATTAGAGGATAAGTGGAACAGCATCTTAGGCGATCCATGCTTTTCGCCCATAGAGCGAACTCCGTATTCCTTCGGAGCTCAAGCAAGATCCGATCAGTTCACAAAGCTCATCCGAAACAAGTCAAAAATGCTGTTTCTTTCTGACTATTCTATGGAGCTATCTTTAATAGCAAGGTTGAGTGGAGTTCCCACAGTGATTTTTAAACAGCATGGACACTATCTCAACGACCCTCTATCAAAAATTACAATCGATTCTGCGGAATTGCTGATAGCTCCCTTTCCAAATCTTGAGGAATTCAATCCATGGGAAGATAAGACAATATATACTGGTTTTTTCTCGAGATATAGCCCAGAACAGAAGATGTTGGATAATTTCAAGGATGTTACAATCATACCAGGCAGCTCATCCGAATTGTCAGATTCAATAGAAACCTTGGCGATTTCGAATCCATCAAGAGTTTTCACAGTAATTGGCATTAAGGACTTTCAATCCAAAGCAAAGAATGTTGTCAGCTTAGGAAGAGTTAAGAGCATAAAGGAATACCTAAATACTAAGATAGTTATTACAGCGGCCGGCAACAACTCTATTGCAGAAATCCTTTCTCTAGGCATAAACCCTATTATCGTTCCGGAAGAGAGACCATTTAAAGAACAATTGCATAAGGCCGAACTTCTTGAAAAACAAAATTTGGCCGTAAAAACCAGTACATTGGAACTTAAAACAACTTTTGAGAAGGTTCTAGCTAAAAGTAAAAAATTAGATAGCGTAAACACCATAAAACACTGCAACAAACAAGCACCCAAACTCATCAGAGAGAGTCTTGTTGAAACCTACGAGAGAGTGTATGAGTAAAGAATTTGACGTTGTAACGATAGTAAAAGGCAGAAGAAAACAATTGTACAACCAGTTTGCATCAATTGAGCACAGCTCTATAAAACCTTCAAATCATGTGGTTGTACGGATGAATGATGATTTGCCGATCGACTTCCCCAGTGACTACAAAGGACAACTAGTTGACATTAAAACAATAGAGCCTCTTCCTTTAGCTAAGGCCAGAAATAAGGGTTTAGAATACTCCAAAAGTAAAACTGTGATTTTTTTGGATGTTGACTGCCTAGTTGAAGAAGACCTTTTCGAAAAATTGCTGGATCTTAAAGGCAGTAAGAATGTAATTACGGCCTATCCTAAATATCTAAAAGAGGTTCCCCACAAATTCGACTTGTCCTCCGTTAGAAATGCGGCCATAGAGCATCCTCGTCAAAAACGAATTCAGCATGGAGTCTCGGTTGACTGGAAAAGATTCTGGTCTCTGGTTTTTTGTGTGGAGAAAAAACAAATGAGTGATGTCGGTGGCTTTGATGAAAACTTTCAGGGCTATGGAGCGGAGGACACTGATTTGGCCGAAGCATTAGCACAGGCAGGCAACAAACTAATCTTTGCCAACTCTTGTATTTACCATCAATATCACACAAAATATGACCCTCCACTACAACACATTCATAGCATCTTAAAAAATGCGAACTACTTTAAAGAAAAGTGGAATTATTTCCCTATGACTAAATGGCTAGATGCATTTATTGAACAAGGGTTTGTGATATTTCATCAAAATGAATATGTGCTAAGGGCCTATCCATCCCAATCAGAAATAGAGGCAGTTTTAAGCGAGACCCCCTACTAATTTTTAAAACGGGGGTCAGTTAATCCAACTCTCAAAAACTCAATAAGGTCTTTTTTTTCTTGAGACGTTAGCCTAATCATTTTATTTCGCATCAAGGGATGGGCGTTTTCTTTCTTTTTAAAAAGCTTGTAAGGATTTGTTTCAACAAAGAGTCTTTGTCCGTAAACACTGTTTTCGAACTTTGAAAGCCACCTTGAATCAAATTCGTCTATAGCATCCACCCCTTTTGTGTAATGGTCTATAACTTCCTCAAGACTTTCATACACTCCAGAATGAAAATATGGTGCGGTCAGTGCCACATTTCTTAGAGGTGGTGTTCTAAACTGATATCTTGAACTGTTTCTTCTCGTAACATAAAAACGTCCCTCATCATTGTTAACGAGATCCTTCCCTGGCCCTATTTGTGGGGAGGCAATGTTTGCAAATACTCTTCCTCCAAGTAAAGCTCCATCATGACATTGAGTACATCTTCCGACGGTGCTAAAAGCAATGGCGCCTCTTTTCTCAGCGTCGCTTAAAGCATCAAGCTCACCATTTAAATAGCGATCCCAAGGTGTGTTATATGAAGCAAACTCAGTTCTTTGAAACTCCGCCAAAGCGTTTCCAAGGTGACCGATATTGAGTCTTTGATTTGGGTAGGCCTTTTCAAACAGTGTTTTAATTTCTTCGATGTTTAAAAGCCGCTCCATTAAAAGCTTCCATGCTTCTTCGTCAGTTTTGGCGTTGGCAATTGGATTGGTGCCTTTCATGCCACGCATTTCCGCGTGAGAGATGATTGGAAAAATTGCTTGGGCCGCAAGAGCGCTGCCTAGAACTTCTGTAATATCCATTCTTTTAGGATAGTACCCATTAAGCGCTCTTGAAGGAGTGTTGAATGTTTCCCCCATATCATCATATGAAACTCTTCCATCCCAAAAGAGAGATCCCATCTCGTAATGATCTAAGTTAAACAGTGGTGGGGAGTTTCTTGGTATTACGGTCTTTTTAGTGACGCCAACTGGAAGTGGTAGTCCGTCCCCTGTTCCTTTATTGGGATCATGACATGTGGCACAGCTTACATTTCTATTTCCCGATAATCTCTTATCAAAAAACAGCTTTTTTCCTAAAACGTACTTATTTTGATCTACATCTTGAGGCTTCTCAATAGCTTCATATTTAAACATCTGAACATAGCGTTGAAGCTCTCTATCCAGATCGTTTGCAATAGCTTTAGCAGGGTTTAGGCATACCATTGCCATTATCACTGTGGTGAGTTTCATATCTCTTCCTTGTAATCCAACATGTTTGAGGTATCAAACAGTTCTATCACAAGGAAAATTCAATTTGAAATGATTTTATAGATGCAGTGCCCCGTACTCGACGAGGCACAATTAAAGAATTAGAAAAGGTAATTCACAGAAAGATTAAATCCTGAAGCACTCAGGTCTTCAAACTTGGAAACATCAGAACCATTCTTAGCTTCATAATCAGCTGGTAAAGTTAGAGCGTATTGAAACTCAAAGAACAAGTTTTTCTGAGCTACAAATTTTGCTCCAGCAAATAAACTCTGAGTCGTATAGGCATCAACGGTTGTTTTAGAGTCGTCTGAGTTCTTGATTTCCATCTCTCCAATGAAACCTAACTCTACTCCACCAAAAATACTGAAATTTGTAGCTACATCTCTTTGAACTGATGCTTGGATGTAAAGGTCTTGTTTTGCATCTGTTGTGGATTCTTTTCCATTATCAAGATCTTCTTCTTTCGCTTCTCCAACAAAGTCTACCATGGCCTCAAGTGCCCACTGAAACTCAGCTTGCTTTCTTCCAAAGCTTGCAAATAAAGATAAATCAGAACTTCCAGAGGCAACAGTTCCATCTTTATCGGTGGTGCCATCTTCAGCATCAAACAAGTCAGGAGCAAAAGAAGCTCCAAGATCTAGATTGAAGCCATTGTCTTTTTCCATCCAAAATCTTTTAAGAACGCCAAACTTTGGGTTTTCAAACCCTTCAGAGTCTGTGACTCCCTTTCCAGAACTAGATTTAACAGTAAACTTTTCAGTAGATCTAGTAATTTGAGCACTAAGAATAAGGCCTTCTTGAAGCCCATACGAAACTTCTTGAGAAATGCCAAATCCTTCATCATCAATATCAACACTTCCAACTTCAGCAGTAGTAGTTGTGCTGCTAATGGAAGTTTCTCCTAGAAACACACCTTGAGATGGAATGAATTGTAGATCTGTGAATTTAGCATTGGCATAAGTCAGCGTGGAACTGGCCATCAAAAGAACAAATAGCTTCATTAGTTAACTCCTATGAAATGATTAGAAGTTAACATTCTGAGTTATTTCGAAAAGAATGAAAAGAGAAAAGCTGTAGGTAGAACCCTACAGCTCAAAAAAAACTAATCTTGTTTACACTCAACGTTTATCCACTTGTCGATGCCAAAAATAGCTTGTGCAAGAACAGACTTGCCATCTACAGGTGAACCGTAAGCACTCAAGGTAACGCCAGTTCTAATATCACTTAAACTAATAACCAAATGAGCGTTTGAAGAACTAATAAAACCAGATCCAATTGTGGATCCAGTAATGTTATCCAATGGGCCATGAGCGTTTAGATTTAAATCGTGAACGATTGTTTTTTCAAGTCCATTTCCATCTGTAACCACGCAATTTACAGGAACAGCACTTGCTACAGATGAAACCAATAAAGCAAACAACAATTTCTTCATAAAATCTCCTTTTAGACATCGTCTAAATATCTAGGGAGCTTCATTTAGTCCAATGAAATTGTAGTTAATACTTGCTTTTCATCATTTGTAAAAGGCTCGAAAACGTTTTCCATATAATCAAACATCTCCCTAGTAACTTCCATAGAATAAGTGGATCCCTTGTTTTTGTTTCTTGATTGAACCCGACTCCAACGAGTCTGGGGATCAACATCAAGAAAGTGAATCTCACCACCTTGCTCGTTGTCCCTGGCGAGGGCCAGGTATTTGGCCCTATGCTCAGCTGAAGTAAACCCAAAATCAAGAAGCACATCCACTCCCGCTTTGAATAACTCCACAACTTCCGCTTCAATTAGTTTTTCGCATCTTGCGATTCTTTCTGTGTACCATTTTTGATTTTGTACAAACCAGTTCATATCAGGGTTGGCCGGCATATCCTGCCAATAGAGAGCTTTCATCCAATTATCTATTGAGAAGAGCTTTGCTTTATTTTCTTTGCAGTATTTTTGACAATAAGTGGTTTTCCCGGCCCCTGTAAGGCCAGCTACTAATATCAACAAATGAAGCTCCTAGCTTTTTGCTTTTCTTTCACTGTATCTATTAACGAGGAATTTAGCGTGGTCTCGTGTTAGATAAGTAAAACGCATGAGTTCTTCCATAACATCAACCACCCTGTCTCTAAAGTTTGAAGCTTTCATAGATCCATCCTCTTCAAACTCTTGATAGGCCTTTGCAACAGAAGACTGATTGGGAATTGTAATCATTCTCATCCATCTTCCAAGAACTCTCATATTATTAACGGCGTTAAAGCTTTGAGAACCACCGCTTACTTGTAGAAGAGCAAGTGTTCTACCTTGAGTTGGTCTTACAGCGCCAATACTTAAAGGAATCCAATCAATTTGGGTTTTCATAAGACCTGACATATTTCCATGTAGCTCTGGCGAAGACCAGACTTGTCCCTCTGACCAAAGACTTAGTTCTCTCAATTCTTGAACTTTAGGGTGCTCTAGTGAGCGATCATAATCATAAGTTGGAAGTCCATCAGGATTGTAAAACTTAACTTCGGCTCCCATATGCTCCAAAATTCTTCCGGCCTCTTCCGCTAAAAGTCTTGAGAAGGACCTCTCCCTAAGAGATCCATAGAGAACAAGTATTCTTGGTTTGTGCTCAGAAGTTTTTAATCCCTCTGGCACTAGATTAAATTTTTCACCGTTTAAATATTCCATTAATATCTCCATTTATTAGATAATTTAACAAGACTTAACATTACTGGAACTTCAATTAAAACACCAACAACTGTGGCAAGTGCCGCCCCAGAGTTTAGTCCAAATAATGCAATTGCAACCGCCACGGCCAACTCAAAAAAGTTACTTGCTCCTATCATCGACCCAGGGCTTAAAATGCAGTGAGGCAGAGACATTTTTTTGCCGATCAGCCATGCGGCAAAAAAGATAAAATATGTCTGAATCGTAAGTGGAATTGCTATTAATACAATGTGCAGCGGGTTTGCTAGGATCTTCTCGCCCTGAAATGCAAATAACAAGATCAGTGTAGTTAATAGCGCGACAATGGAAAGAGGTTTTAGCTTGGCCATAAAGACTTCATTGAACCACTTCTCCCCATTTGTTTTGATTAACAACTTGTTCGCAATAACTCCTGCCAAGAGAGGAACTACAACAAAAATAACCACTGAGGATATTAAAGTGTCAAAAGGTATAAATACATTTGTCACTCCAAGCAAGAATTTAACAATAGGTATAAAGGCGACCAAAAGAATTAAATCATTAATAGCAACCTGAACTAGCGTGTACTCGGGGTCACCCTTTGTGAGATAAGACCACACAAAGACCATTGCCGTACAAGGCGCGGCACCTAGGATAATTGCTCCGGCCAAATACTCCTGGGCAAGTTCAGGATTGATATATGCTCCATAAAGTTTTTCAAAAAACACCCACGCAAAGAAGGCCATTGTAAATGGTTTGATAAGCCAGTTAATAACGAGTGTTAGTCCAAGCCCTTTCGGATTTTTGCCCACATCTTTAATTGAGCCAAAGTCAACTTGAACCATCATGGGAAAAATCATAAGCCACACAAGAATGGCAACAGGTATATTGACTGATGCAATATTCATATCACTCAAAACCTTAATTGAGTCTCCCAGAAGTTCACCAAGAATTATTCCACTCACAATGCATATTGCAACCCAAGCGCTTAGATACCTTTCAAAAAAACCCATTTGTTCAGACTCTTTACTCATTTTTCCCACCTAAATAACTTTCAATATTGTTTACCATTTCTTTGATTTCATCTCTGACTCTCCTGTAGACGATCATCTTCTCTTCTTCATCGTCGATATGACTTGTAAGCCTTGGAGGGTCATCAAAACCGGTGTGGATGATTTTGCCACCAGGAAAGAAAGGACAGTTTTCATGAGCATCCGAACAGACGGTAAATACGTAGTCCATTTTTACCTCTGGCAGCTCGTCAGTTGTGTTCGATTCATGCCCACTAATATCCACACCGACCTCCCCCATTGCTTTAATTGCAAATGGATTAAGGCCATGTTTTTTGGTGCCGGCAGAATAAAAGTTGAACTTGTCAGACTTGAGGTGCTTTCCCCAGCCCTCCGCCATTTGAGAGCGACATGAATTGCCTGTGCATAAAAACAAAATGTTCTGTTTCATCTAGATTCTCCTTCTATAAAACAGTCTAAAATTGGACAATCGCTGAGCGGCTGGTTTAGATCGACACAACAATTTGCAAGTCCCTCAAGGGACTTCTTCATCTTTTTTAGATCTTTTATCTTCGTATCTATTTCTTTAATTTTTTCTTCAGTCTTTGAAAGAACATCACCGCACTTGGCCTTGTTCCTAATTTTCAACTCAAGCAACTCCTTCACTTCACTAAGAGTGAAGCCAAGTTCTTGAGACCTTTTTACAAAGCGAATCCGATCAATATACTCAGCAGGATAATGCCTGAATGAACCGTTCTTTTTTGGTTGTTCCAATATTCCCTTTCTCTCATAGAAACGAATGGTTTCCACATTCACACCTGAAGACTGGGCCAGCTTTCCAATAGTTAATGATGTATTCATGAGATCAGTATACACCCCGTACCATAGTACGGAGTCAATTTTTTTGTCTACAAATCTTCACTGTATTTAAAACGGCCAAGTTCCGAAGGGATTTTAGGTGTCAGGATCTCACCAGTGTCAAATAAATTTGCAAATGTAGGTCTCCATGTACCTGAATTTACAAATGTATTAATGGTATCTTAATTGCAAAAACCTTTGATAGAGATTGTACAAGGAGTCACAATGAAACCGAACAAAAGCCTCTTATTCTTAATTCCTTTAGTTACATTTGCCATAGGCTGTGGAAAGAAAAATGGTGGTGGAAAAGGGGCAACTTCCCTAGATGATATAGATACTGCTTTAAACACTCCAGCAGTGGTTGCAGAGGAGCCCGACTTTAGCCAAGGTTTCGATAGCTTTGATTTTGATGGAAAGTCCACATTGGCAAGCTTTGGTCTCTTTGGTCGTTCAGACAAACAAGAATACATCAATGATGGAAAAATAAAGTTCGATCTGCTTTGGTCTAAAAGAACAAGAAACTTTATAGCTGACCAACTTGGAAGAGATAGATCAGAAATGAATCACAACCTAACAAATCAGCTCTGTGAACCTAGGTTGGAAATCCATAAAGACAATGAAAGTAAAGTTGCAGAGCTGGACTCTGCTCTCTCGCACTGCGGAATTGATGGCGATGTGCCTGCGCAAGTCCAAATGAGAAGTTTCATTCCAACTACAATCGGACATAAATACACTCTAAGCTTTAAGTATAAAATGAAGAGCTTTGAAGATATGGACAACAAGTCCTACAGACATCTACTAGTTCGCTTTGGCAAATTCAAACAAAAATATGATCCGGCCTTTGACGAATACATCAAGGTGGATGTTGAGATTGTGGCAACCAGCAAACACACCAAACTTGCATTTGCTGACAACGGAAAAGCAGATGGGCATGGAGTTTTTTTAGACGACATACAAGTTAAGGACCTTGGCGAGGTTGAGCACTATGGTGCGTGTTTAAACAACTTCAAACTTAACTCAAAAGGCTTTAAAAAGTGTGTAAATGGAGAGATCGCTTCAGATGTCGCATGTTCATTCGATAATCCTGCAGATGCGGTTGTTCGTTACAAAGAGGGCAAAAATGTTAGCTCAAGGAGAGCGAATGTGGACAACATGTTCACGGTTGAAGACCCTAAGAGAGGTAAAATAAACTTCTTATCCCTAGGTCTTGGCGGGCACGTGAGAGTAAAATGTGGAATAGAAAAGACACCTGCTCTATTTGATGTCTATGAAAAGACATTGAGCTTTGGCGAAGTGTCCTGGGGCAACGTAAGCATGAGTAACTACCCTGAAGTTGCCGTTGTTAAGATTAAACTGCAAAACTGTGTGGATGAATCTTTAAATAGAACTATAAAACTTGCAAACGTTGGCACCGCCGAGTTTTTTGAATATAGCTTTACTCAAGACGAGGAAGGACGCTCCTTTGAGGGTTGTAAAATGAGCAACCTCACAATAAAGGACATTACTCCAAGCGGTCCAAGCTATGACGGCTTTGATGTGAATTCATTTGAGTTTTATTAAATTTTGAATAGATAGTTATCCTTGAGTCAGGTCTTAATCCTATTGAGATTAAGGCCTGTAAACACACCTAAACCCAACCTCAGAGTTACTCCAACTAGTCGTTTGGTTTATCTGTATGCTAAAGGCGCCAGAATTTACTGTACCTGTATAAGAGCCGCCTCTTCTAATTACGCCTCCTGTTGAATAAGTATTTACCGCCATTCTCCCTAGACCCTTATCTGAATTATAACCACTAACTCCAGCGGGGTTTTCAGGGCGAAATGTGTCATTGCTAATACCACTACAGGTCTTCCAATACACCTCAGTCCAAGCACCATCACAATTAGCAGGAGCCTCATCGTAGCTGCCCCCGGCAGTCCAATCCGTTAATTCAGCCACATTTCCGGCAAAGTCCCAGATTACACTTCCATTCAAAAGCCTTGACCTTGCTTTCAAGTTTCTACTTGTGCCGTATTCAGGATTGGCACCATCATATCCACAGGCGTCATTGAGACCGTTGTTTCCTCTTCTAAGGCAGCCATTTCCAACAACACCACTTGTCCAGTTCTGAGGATTTGATTCAATATTTAAAGCGATGGTCATCCATTCATAATTTGAAATTAGATCATAACCAGTTCCAAGAGAGGTGCACTCACTTTTTGCATTGTTGGCGCTAATAGACCTCCATGGTGACGTTTCTGGTTGAGAAGTTGGGACTCCACCAACATTTTTGGCCTCGTATTGCATCACGCAGAAACTATCCACTCCCAAGGATGAATTTGATGTCACTGGAACAAATCCAGAAGGGCACGTGACAGCACTTAAATTTATCTCTGTATTCCCAGAACTATGGGAGCCATCGCTTACACTCACAGTTGCGGTGCAGCTTGAGTTTGCCGATGTGGGAATTGTTCCAGTCAACTCTCCAGTTGATGAATTGATTGAGAAATATCCACACGGATCATTTGTCAGGCTCCATGTGAATGAGCCTGAGTCTGGATCATTTGCCGTTAGAGAACAACTATAGCTATCCCCCATAAAGTATTCTTTACAGCTTTGAGATATTGAAGGAGCGTCGTTTACAGCTGCAATGTTTAAAGTGGCAGTTGAAGTGTTGGATGACTGGCCATTTGTTTTAACAAGGTAGTCAAAGCTTGCGCTGCCGTTGTAGTTGGCATCTCCTGTAACCCCCACAGAACATTCTCCACCAGAGCATGAACAGGGAGTGGTAACTGAAACATTTGAAAGAGTGCTTACCTCGCATGCGGTGGCGTCCTTATCATCGGTATAGCCAAGTTCAATAATGGACTCAACGTCTTCATTAAAAGTTGACGCAGTAAAGCCAGCAGTTACAGGTGGACTCGAGCTCGCGACACTGACGTTTACAACTTTTTCAAGAGTTGAAGTTTTAATTGTAATAGTTGCTGTGCCAAGATTTTGCAGATCCAACACACCTTTTTTGCCTCCAGACTCAATGGTTAAGTCTCCTACAGAGCCATCTAAATTCCACGTTACGGCCACATTGCTGGGAGCCCCTCCATTTATTGTTATAAGAGGAAGAAGCTCTATTTCTTGTCCTATCTCACCATCTATATTTTCCACAATCGCAGTTTGACTTACCTCACCTTGAGCAAGATAGAGTTTTTTAAAGAGAGCGCCTTCTCCAGAAACGCTACCTCCTCCACCGCTGCAGCTTGCAAAAAATATTAAAACAACAAAAAATTTGAGGGACCTAATCATAATAAAATCTTAACACAATATCTAAAATTAGAGCTTTAAGAGGAAAAATCATTCAATTTCAATTAAGAAAACTTTGAAGAGACGGAAACTTGCAAAGAAAATTTGGCAGATTTGTTCGACCTCCAAAAAAGGAGGTCGAAACAAGGTTTTAGGATTTAACTAGCTCTTGGACTTTGCCAACTATTTTATCGTCCTGGGGAGAAACATCTGGGAAGAATCGTTCAACAATGTTGCCATTTTCATCTAGGAGAAACTTCTCGAAGTTCCAGTGAATATCTTTCTTGTCACCGGTGATTAGGCCTTTATCAGTAAGAAGCTTTTCAAAGTCTCCGCTTTCATTTCTCACGGCCTCTTCCCTTCCTTCGGTTAATGCTTGATAAAGAGGGTGTTGATTCTCGCCTTTAACAACAATCTTCTGAAGGATAGGAAACTCAACCCCAAAGTTTAATTTGCAAAAGCTTTGAATTTCATCGGTGGATCCTGGTTCTTGTTCGAGAAACTCATTTGCGGGAAAGCCTAGAATCTCAAGTCCTTGCTCTTTGTACTCTTTGTAAAGAGCTTGAAGGGCCTCATATTGAGGTGTAAGGCCACACTTAGAGGCGGTGTTTACAATTAGATATGCCTTTGCAGGGAAGTCCTTCAAGGTTTTGCTCTCTCCTTGGGCATTCTTAAATGGTATTTCTTTAATAGTGCTCATTTTTTCTACTCCTTGTCTTTGTCTATAGATTCCATATTTATAACAAAGCGATACTTAACATCGCCTTTTTTCATTCTTTCAAATGCTGTATTGATCTCTTGCATGTCAATCATTTCGCAGTCTGGATAGATATCGTGTTTAGCACAGAAGTCGAGAACCTCTTGAGTTGCTTCAATTCCACCAATCACGCTTGCAGCGACCCTTTTTCTTCCCCCAAGAAGAAGCCCTGAGTGAAAGCTTGGGATATTGTCGATTGCTCCAACAATGATTAGCGTTCCATCAATGTCCAATGTTTGAATATATGGACTAAGATCATGAGCAACTGGTACTGTGTCGATTATAACGTCTAATGAATTTGCGGCCTTCTGCATTTGCTGTTCATCTTTGGAAATAACCACATGATTTGCTCCTAGTTTTTTTGCCTCCAAGGCCTTGTCTTTACTCGTTGTGAAAAGCGTGACTTCAGCACCCATAGCGGCCGCTAGTTTTACGGCCATATGTCCTAAGCCTCCAAGGCCAACAACTCCAACTCGATCTCCTTTCTCAACCCCCCATTCTTTCAGTGGTGAATAAGTCGTTACACCTGCGCATAGAATAGGAGCAACTTTTGAAAGTTCCATTTTTTCAGGGACTCTTAAAACAAATTCTTCCCTTACAACTATATTGTCAGAGTATCCGCCATAGGTTATCTCACCATCCACTCTATCTTTACTGTTATAGGTTTGGGTGGATCCCTCTTCACAGAATTGCTCTTCGTTGGACTTACAAGGAGAACAGTTCTGACAGCTATCAACCATGCAGCCCACGGCCACGAGATCTCCTTCCTTGTACTTATTAACTTTAGGGCCTACATTGGTGACCACCCCTACGATTTCGTGTCCTGGGACTAAAGGATAATTAGATCCATGCCAGTCGTTCTTGGCCTGATGCAGATCCGAGTGGCAAACTCCGCAGTATTTGATGTCTATGGCGACATCATTGGCCCGAAGCTCTCTCCTGTTAAAGCTAAATGGTTTTAGCGGTGACTCCTTGTCAAAGGCTGCGTATCCAATTGTATTCATTAATCCTCCATTTTACCTTGTACACAAACTAATCTAACAAAACAAAGTCACAGCATCAATAGTTTGCACGCAAATTAAACTGAAATCTTATGAATATTAAATACTTGAAGCCATTCTATGGTTGTGAAAAAGGATATTTTTCACCTCCGGGAGCCGGAGGTGTTAATTGACTTTTGAGATAGAAAAAGAATGGGCCTTTAAGCTTTTTCAGGGCCTGCAAGCTCAATGCTATCCTTGTTGATAACGATCTTTCTATCTTTATAGAGCATTCCGACCGCGGCCTTGAACGTCTTTTTACTCATGGCGAACATCTCATAGATATCTTCAGGAGAGCTTTTATCAGTAAGTGGAATCTTGCCACCGTGTTTTTTAATCTCAAGCAGAACCTTGTCTTTTGATTCAAAAAGGTTTCTGGCACCTTGAGGCTGAAGCGCCACATCCACCAACCCATCTTGGCGAATCTTTTTCACATAGCCGCGATAGCGTTTATCCAGCTCAATCTGTTGGAACACTTCACTCTTGTAAAGCATTCCAAGATACTTTTTATTGATAATTGTTCTGTATCCTAAATCGCTATGTTGAACTGGAACAATGTCCACTTTTGAATTCTCTTCAATATCAAAATCGGTAGCTTCAAGGTGTTTACCTAGTTTAGTCGTTCCATAAATTCGATTCGTGCCTTCTTCAAGGCATATTTTTACAAGCGCCCAGTCATCGACTCTAAGTTTTACTTTTTGTTCATTTCCAGGAACTAGAAGATCTTTCTCCATTCCCCAGTCTAGGAAAGCTCCAAACTCAGGTGCTTCCACAACCTGAAGACACGCATACTCCCCTACCTGGGCCTTGGGAATAGCTCCACTTGCAAGAAGTCTTTCAGTGTTAGTGTCTAGGTATACGAACACTTCAAGCTTTTCTCCAATCTTGAGCTCTTTTGGAGCGTGTCGTAGCGGAAGAAAGACTTGCTCTTCCGATGCCTCTGGCCTTAGCGAGTAGCCGTCGGTTCCTTTGGAGTTAACTATTAATTTATTTACTTTGCCTATTTGAAGCATGCATATCCTTGAAAGTTGTAATTATAAAGTGGTTGTAACCTCTAGAGTCCGTTGTGCCCATTGATATCTGTAAGGATTACTCATTATTTGGTTACATTGCGATTTTAAAGCTAACCAAGGCCCCTGGGACAAAGGTGTAGATAGCATCTTTTGCGTCAACTGTCCCATGCCCTTTGGAGTCGTAAACCTCTTTAGCTATGCCGGCCAAAAGAGCGGCCCCAGATCCAGTTAGAGCGCAGATCAACCTGTTATCTTTGCCTCCAAGAACTTTCTCGCATATCTTCACGGCACCAGCAGATATTAAAGCGCCAATAATAGCATGCTTTTGCTTGTCTTTATCCGCTTGAAGCAATGTGTGCGCGATAGTGGTGGCGAGAGATATATCCACGGCCCTTTGAAATAACGAGTTATCCAATATGGATTTCTTTGGCGTGCCACAAGAGTACTGGTGAGCGTCCATCCCTGCATACTCTGAAAGCTCGCCTCGGGTGACTTTAATGGACCCAATCTCAACTATTTCTTCTTCGAAGCTTTTTGTGTCTTCATAAGATACTTTTTTGGCCTTAAACCGGAACTCATCTCCAAAGGCGTTTAAAGATAAGAGGAGTGCAATCAAATTTATAAAGGTTTTCATACACTTAAAAGAGCACAAAAGGTGCCATTAATTGATTAGAAAATCGGCTATTTAAGGAACTAAAAGTGTCGATAGTTTAATCAGGTGTATTCGTGATGAACGGGAAGCAGAACCTCAAACTCACTTCCTTGCCCAGGCCCGGGACTTCTAGCTAGAACTTTGCCACCATACATCTCAACAATTCCTCTAACTAGGGAAAGTCCTATTCCAAGACCCCCTCTCACATGGTCACCGGCTGGATCCACCTGGGTAAAAACGGTGAATATGCTATCGAGTTTATCTTTAGGAATTCCGATGCCATTATCTTTAATTTTAATTGAGACATGATCATTCACTTCCTCAGCGCTTAATAGAATCTCTCCTCCGGGATTAGTATACTTTGCCGCATTATGAAGCAGGTTTGAAAAAACTTGCGTAAGGCGAACTTTGTCTCCACGGAAAGTCAGTTCCTGTTCCGGCAGTTTTATGGTTAGCTTATGGTTTTTTTCAAGAACAAGCTCTCTCACAGTCTCCTCAGAAAAGTGAACAATATCATTAAGAGAAACAATTTCATTTCTTAGAGATATCTGACCTCTCGCAACCCTTGCAATATCTAAAAGATCTTCAACCATTCTTTTCAACTGGCCTAATTGCCTATGAATGGACTGGTGGATTTTTTCTCTTTTGTGTTTGTCTTTTTCAATTTGAAGCAGCTCAACCCCAGAGGCAATCGGTGAGAGGGGGTTCTTTAATTCATGCGCTACTTGGGCAAGGAATTGATTTTTTGACTGATCAAGCTTTATAAGTCCATCAAGCTCTTCACGCATTTTTCGTTGAACCTCAACAGAGTATGCTAGGAAGACAGTTTGGAAGTGCTCCGCCATCTCTAGATCCAACCGACTCCACTTTTTACACTTCCCTCTGTTTATTTTCTTTTGCACGGTAAAGTGCTTCCTTGGCTGCAGCCTCTCTTTCTTCGAAGCATCAGGGTCTGTCTCCGAATCAAGACAAACCCACTTCTCAAGAACATCTCTCTCCTTTCTAAACCACGCAATAAAGTCACTTCTGCCTTTGGCCAAGGGAATGTGCAGAATTCCAGAAATAATCTCACCATTCTCATTGCAAATTTGCATTTCAGAAGCATCATTTTTAACAAGGGGATCACCGCTGCTAAATTCATTCAGGATATTTTCAGGCCTAGGGCAGGTACCTAAGGAGACGGTCTCAGAGGTTGAGTAGTACATAAATCCATCAGCGTCCATAATTTCCAGAACTTCTTTCTCCCGATGTCTAAACACTTCTCCCAAGCTCTTATTATTTAAAATCTGTTCTAGTACATAATGGATTGCGTTGTCAGCCTTTACTCGTTTTTCCCGTCTAATCACTTCCTGATTGGCATAAAGATGCCAACTGAAAAGCTGGGAGAGGTTCTCACACTCCACCCTTAATCGTTGGCAAAGATATAGGGGTTCTCTGTTGTGGCAAGTGATCATTCCCCACAACCTGCCTTTGGCAATCAGAGAAATTGAGAAGGTGGCCTTGACTCCAAGATTTTTAATATACTGTCTATGAATTGGAGACATGCTCCTAATGGAAGAGTGTGTTAAATCTAATGGCCCTCTTCCACTTTCATCTATAGCGGGCAGAAGCTTTGAGCCTTTAGCGTCAATATTTGGGTCCATTCTAACCCAGTTCTTTCTATAGAGCTCTCTTGCTTGTTCAGGAATGTCCCCGGCCGGATAATGGATGTTCAGAAACGATTCCATCCCTTCGACCTTGGACTCAGAAATGACTTTCCCACACCCATCCATCGTAAACTTATAGACAAATACACGGTCGTAGTGAGTGATTTGCCTAACGGTCTCTGCTACTTCTTGGGTAAGCTCTTTCATCGATTTCGAGCCACTCCATACATCTAACACTCGATGTTCATAGTCCTTAATGTAATGCTTGGCCCTATAATTGGGTTCACTGTTAAATCCTGGCTCAAGTTCGAGCACAAAATATTCATTGCTTCGATACACCACCACGTCATAGTCGCAGGATCCACTCGCATGCACTTCTTCTTTAAACCTCAATTCTACAGGCAAACGTTTGCTTGCACTTTCCACTCTTTCAAAGGAGCATTTGAGCAAGGCTTCACTTTGACTGTCTAAAAGATTAAAAAGATCCAATTCCAAAGGGTTTTTATCTTTTAAAATCTCCAGAAAGTTCTCGCTGTAGATTTTTATACGAAAATCTTCAGTTCCAATCGCAACTAAATAACCAAAACTTTGTACTTGCTCTGGGATGTGAATAGGCTCATCTTCACAGTTTTCAAAGTTTAGTTTTTCAAAGTCCAAACTCATGTTGAGTTCTCCAGCGTTCCATAGAGGTCTTTAAAAACTTTAAGTCCTGAATTCAATATCTCGCTCTCGCGAAAAGGGTCAACGTTATTTAATGTTGAAATCATTTGCGGCCATAATAAGGCGCCATCTTCGGAGAGGATATTTAAATGCTCTTTTGGAAGCTCTTTATTTTTAAGCCTGGACCTTATAACTCTAGCTCCATGGGAGGAGCCTATGAGAGTGTAGAAAAGCGCCTCCTCCTCATAAATGTTTTGCTTACTGGTTGGTGGTAGGTTTAAGTTTAGCTTTCTACAATCCGTCAAAAGAGCGAAACGGTAATCCGTCAAGAATGAGTGAAACTTTGAGGGCAGTTTTTGTGTCTTGGGAGTCGCCGCACTCCAGAACGAGTACATTAAGTTGAGGGCGATTTCATACTCGAGACCATTTGAATATGATCGCATCAAGTGGTGCCCTTCAAGTTGAAGGTGAGCATCTTTTGTAACTTCCCTAATTCTAAACCTAAAATTCATTCATAAAGGTTAAATTGGGGGCATTAAATCCTCAATTGGATAGATGCGAGACAATTGTTAAACGTTTTATTTCAAGCAATATATAGGTTAATTTTGAGTTTCACCCAACATCTCATCAACGGAAACTTTATTAAGATTTATGAAGTTCCCTAGAAAGAAAAGGTAAAGGACATAGGCCATTTGAAGGCCTGCTAGCTCCCACTTCTGCAGGATACACACACCGCTAATGAGCATCAACATATTAAAGTTAAGAATAAGTATGGAAAGTCGCGTTTTGAATCCAACTAACAACATGATTCCAAAAATAAGCTCTATCGGAGAAATTAGATGGGCACCGGCCTTTACAAACAGCTCAGGGATAAAAGTATTGTCGAACATGCCACTCATCTTGGAGATGAACCCAGAATAGTCTCCAAAGAGTCTTCCTGCTCCATGTATCAACATGTTCACACCCATAACGGCCCTAAAAAGTGCATAATTTTTTTGTTCAAAAGTGATCGATTTCATCATTCTCCCAATAGATTCATTATCAAATTTCTATCCATCCTATCTGGCAAAGTGAAGTGAGTAAGACCTTTACCTTGAAGGTCGTAGTTTTTAACATTTACAAATTCATTGAACATGCCAGACTTGACACAAATAGGATCAGAGTAATAAGTCCTGCAAACAATTGAGTCGTCCTTTCCAATTGTGAAGGTTACAAAGTCAACATCTCTGTGAAGGCCAGGCATGTTTCTCATGGAATAGTAGTAATTGGCAGTCCAATCATTGATTTTTAAATAGCCCGGGTAAAACCCGAAGACAAAAGGATCCCTTTTGGATTGGCCGTAGCACGTTGGAGAAAACTTATTATATGGGCCAAACGCCTTGCATGACTGGAGCCCTCTAACTGCGCCGGCAAGCGCAATAAACTTATCGACCCTGTTCCATAGCTTGTAATATTCAAAAGTGGCCAGAGTAAGACTGACCCCAAATGAGTGGGCCACAATGATTAGTTTTTCAGGGCGTGCCTCATCAAACGCTTTTTTTATTTTCTTATACAGCCTTGGTGAGTGATAGTTCTTGTAAGGCTCTTCCACTTCAGCCTCAGTCAGGTAGTTGGCATAGTGCACATTATCTTTGCCAAACCTTTTCTCCACGTCAGCTGCAAGAGAATCTTGCGCCTCATGCCAAAAACTTGCGTCAACTCCATTGCCATGAACAAAGACAACTTCTTTGGAAAAAGAACTAAGTGAAAAAACGCAGATAAGAGCAATGTGTAAAGCATTCATTGGCAATTCCTTTTTATAAAATTAAACCAATGAATAAATTGTAAGTCAAAAACCCTAAAGCTTTGCTCGAAGAGACCTAGACGCAGTGGATTCAACTGTAGATTCTAGGCCTGATCTTGGAATATATCGACCACATGCAAAAAGGTTGTCTTGATCAAATGCGTCTTTAAGAGTTCTCATAATGGAAACATAGTCATCGTCTAACGCTGACAAATAACTCTCCATAGAGTTAGTTCCCAGCCTATAAGGATAAAAACCTTTTCTCTTTCCTGTTTCTAGTAGCGCGTTGAAATACTCGTGCGCCTTCTTTTGGTCAATAACGTCATCGCGGTTAAAAAGAATAGGCACAGTGCTGTCAAAACAAAGATCATCAATCGTAGTGAGCGTAATCAATGGAGTGATTTTAAATTTATTGGAAACCTCTTTAACCATGTCCACATATTCACGAACATTTTGGGCATTCATCTCAACTAGCGGAGCATACCAGATTAGGCCACAGTTATCCTTATTTGGATCCAAAGTGGGAGCATCTGAATTGGCCGAAAGATTCTTCCAATAAGCAAGCTTCAAAGCGGTGTTTTGAGGCACGCCATTTAGGATATTGAAAAGACCCTCTAAGCTTTTTGCTGTCTTTTGCAAGTCTTGCCCAAAAGTTCCAGGGAGGATGTTTGCCACTTTTTTGATTAGGCCGATCTTTTTCTGTCCAAGGAAAACCTTCTTTCCTTTTATTGGTTTGAGCTCTTTCTTAATAATCTTTTTGGCCGCCTTAACTACACTCTTTTCCCCGTATAGCGCGCCTACCATTGTCCACGGGGCTATGAGATGCTTCTTGGCCTTAAGCCTGATAAACTCTTCAGATAGAGGATTTCTGTTTTTAACGTCTTCCTCTGGGTAATCCGCAAGCATGCTAATTACCCTTTCAGTATTCATTAGATTTACACCGCCAACAGTGGACTTTAGTTTTCTTTTAAATGTTTTAACAAGCTCGACTGCTGCTTCGAGCTCTTGCTCCTTTACATCTATAAAGAACAATTCAAGATGCTCGCTCTTAGGCGCTAGCCTTATGGTCATCTCAGTAACAACGCCTAGATTCGACTGAGTGAAAACACCATCCATATAAGGACCAATTCCATTTCTAAAAAGCTTTCCAAGCCTTCTAAGTCCTATTGAGTAAAGTGGAGATTGATACAGTTTTCCATCAGGAAGAATCGCCCTAAGAGATTGAACCGCTTGAAAGTGGTCAGTGATTGGAGTAATCCCATACCCTCTCTCAATAGCATTGCCTATCACTGAACAGTTAGGGCCACCTCCGTGAACAGGTGTAATCCAATCGGCGCCTTCATTTTCAAGATACCTATGGAGTTGTCCATAAGTAACACCAGGCTCAATAGTAATAAGCCCATCTTTTTTATCAAAATGAATGATCCTATTCATTTGGGACAAATTAACATGGTGCTCCACTTCTCCATGGGAGTGGTCACAACCGTATCCCCAGTTGTTGCCGGTACTGACAACCGAGTAAGGCTGCTTCGCATCTTGAAAGGCGCTGAGAAGAGCTTTGACCTCCTCATAAGTTCTAGGGTGGTGGATGTTTGAGAATGTTTGTCTTTGTCCGAGGGTGTTTTGTTTTATTTCCATAATTATAATTTTACGAGTCTCCCGGGTTGGTGTATACAGGTGGCATTCGGTTTGGTTCGCTAAGCTATTTTTGATAGAGGTAAGATAAATGAAGCTATGTTTAATATTTCTTTTAATCACCTTAACGCTGCCGGCCATGGCCAGAGAATCAGCAGGCGTTGGAAATGGTGGCGGAACTGTGATCTGCCCAAAAAGCACCACTCTTTTGGATTACTACGAAGGTCAATTCAATCACGGCTACACTTATAAAAAAATATCGAAACTAACTAGAAGGCAGAGGCATGACTTATTCTTTGATAGAGTTGCGCTCTACGATAGCTATTTTTCAAAATTTTTAAAAAGACTTAAGGTCTTTTTCGACAAAAAGCATGTGGAGCTTGAGGGTGTAAGCTTTGTAATTCCGGATGACTTTAAAAATATCTTTTATCAAAAAGATTGCAAGCTCTCAGTGTCTGTTGTTCAGAGAAGGCCTAACCTAAGTTTTGAGAAGGTCTTTTTTATTAATAAGCGACTTTGGAATCAAATAGATGATGTTACCAAAGATGGACTCATTTTTCATGAGATTCTCTATATGGTTGCGATTAATTTAGAGGCGGAAAATTCAAGAGAAGTTCGCCAAGGTCTTGCCTATTTAATGTCTGATCAATTTGATGAAAGTGATAGAAGTGCGATCCGCGAAAAGTTTTATTCAAAAGTAACCGCTGGTGGCTTTTTTTCACGTTTTCAAGCTTTCCTTCCAATAATTTGTCCAAGGGTAATGAAGTATGGTTTTAATTGCAGCGATATTTAGTCTATTCACCACAACGCTTGCTTTGGCCCAGACTGAAGAAGTCTTTTCGGTGCATGTTTACGAGTGCGAAGATAAGATTGAGCTTTTAGACTATAAAGAGAACTACGACATTAATCCCGAATTCAACTACAACCTCGGTGGCGGCAGTGTTGACGAAAAGATTGAGCTCTTAATCAAAAGGATGCAAAGCTTTGAGCCACTAAGAGCAAAAATGTACAAAAGCTGGCATCAGGAGCTTAAGTCTAAGACCAGACGTTTAAGCGGGATGGATCTTGGCAGGCCGGATGACAACTTCTCCTTTGTAAACTGGGATGGTTGCAAAATAAGAGTGCTGGCAAAAGGAACAGATCCAAGCAATGAAGGCAAAACCCTTTTTATCGATCAAAATCTTTGGTCAAAGTTGGACAATAAAACAAAAGCGGGCGCGTACTTCAATATCTTTTTAAATATTGAGCATATAGTGTTTAACCTTCAAGAGACAACAATGAACTCTAGATACTTAAATGCTCTTATGGCGTCCAATCAACACAGCAGCCTTTCTCCCCTGGAGAAGCTACAACTTTACGACTTGCTGGAATACACAACCGTAGCTTCTTATGGTCTGGGCTTTAAGCTTGAAACGTTTTTCAACGGAAGAGACTTCAATATGCACTATGATGAGCATGGTGCCTTGAGGGCCGGAATCTACCAAACTCCAAAAACTTTTTTAAATTGGACCAACGTGGATCTAATGCCTAAATTTATCAATGCTAAGAATTTTAAACTGGGCCACTACTATGGAACCTTTGAGCTAGGAGAAGATAATACTTTTGAAATCGAGGCCACTCTGCCTCAACAGAAAAACTGTCTAGGTAAATTCGATCTTTCAAATGTCAATTATGTTAAGTTAGAAGTGGAGCTTTCTGAGTTAGGCAAACTCATATCTAAAGTCCATGGCCGATTTAAGATTGGAAATAAGGTTTTTGGAACGATTGAGGCCAGTGACAACAGCTTTATTGCCACAACTCAACTCCGCCACAAGAATGATATTGATAGGGCCGAAGAAGTGAGGGTATGCCATGAATGACAATGTAAGCGTATTCTCCTACAAGGATTATGTAACTTTTTTGGATGATCTTCTTTCAAGTAAAAGAAAGTCTGACCTCACCTACTCTCAAATTACTTTTGCAAATGAACTGGGCATAAGTCCTCCTAGGCTCTCTCAAATTCTTAAAGGAAAAGAAGGAATCTCTGTCAAAAGGGCAAAGGAGATAACCCCTTCACTGGATCTTTCTGAAAAAGAAAGTGAGTACTTCTACCACTTGGTCACCTCAAGAACTTCCCGATCGCCAAAACAAAGAGAGGAATCTCTTAGATACATCGAGGAAAATCAAAGACAATACGTTCCAGCATACCTGCCTATGAGTAAAATTGGACTGATCGACTTGGAGGGTTGGGACGTCATATGGAACCTTTTTGAAATCAACGCTGACTTTAGCGACCTTAAAAAGATCTCATTCATAACTAAGCTTTCAGTCTCAGAGATTGAAGCGGTCCTCACAAAGATGGAAGAGATAGGCCTTATTGAAATTAATGACGGAACCGTGAAAAGACTGAGCACAAGAATAAAATTTGGAAACTCACTGCCAAGTGAAAGCATTAGAAATTACCACCAAAGAAAACTTCAAGATGCGATAAAGGCCTTGGACACTCAAGACAAGTCAACTAGAAAGAATGAAACTCTTACCTTCACAATGAAGAAATCAGACTTTGAAAAACTAAGCCTTAAAATCGAAAACTTCATCGACAACTTTTTAAATGACACAGAAGAAACTGATCACGATGAAATATCAACAATCACAATTGCGATGCATTCCAGATTGGAGGAAGCGAAGAAGCTCCACTGATCAACCATTGCAAGGCCCTTTTCTAAGCACCTAAGTTGTTCATTCCACATAATTAATCCAAACTTCCCTAAACTGGGAGGCAGTTTGAGCTATTTTTTAATTTTCCTGGGAATTTTTCTTCTCTTCATAGTTGTAATGGATTCCTTTACAACTATCTTTAGTCCTAGAGGAGCTGGAAAGGTAACAAGTTTTTGGGGGCACTTTTATTGGTCTCTTCTTTTGAAGATTCATTACAAAAGACCCATTCATAGAGTCTTAGAAGTGTTTGGACCACTATTTACAATACTTACTGTGATCTGCTGGTACTCTTTGATTTACCTAGGGTGGTTTTTAGTATTTGCATCTAATGAAGATTCAGTAATTATTAATACCACCAAGGCCAATACTACACTATCAGAAAAATTTTATTTTCTAGGTGCAACAATGGCGACCACAGGTTACGGGGATACTGTCCCTTCCGCCCTGCCTTGGACAGCTCTGGGAAACTTTTCAGCTACAGGAACCACGCTTCTATTAACCATTTCATTATCCTATGTTTTACCCGTACTACAGGCGGCGCAAAAACGTAGAGTGCTTGGGCAAACAGTGTTCGCTCAAGGAAGCAATGTTTTAGAGTTTTACGATTCAGCAACAAGGTCCGATGGAGACTTCGACCAAATAATCTTGAATATTGCAAAACTGTTGCAAGTCCACTCCGACAATCACAAAATTTATCCGGTCCTACATTTCTTCCACAATTCAAACAAAGACAATTCAAGTTCAATAGCTGTCTTAATGGTCACTGACGCTCTATTTATTTCTCAATTCAGAAAGGAAGGTCTTTCTCTATCAAAAACAACGATCAATTCTCTCAACAATGCGGTAAAAACCTATATTCAGCACAAGTTCAACACAGAGGATCATAAGACTGACTTTGAAGAGGATTTAATTAAATTCAAGTGCATCTTAGATAAATTGAAATATCAAGCTTCTCCACAAGAACTCAAAGCGAGATTAAGGAAATATAGAGAAGTTAGAGTGCCCCTACTTTCTATTTGCTATAATGATGGCTGGGGCCAGGAAGATCAGTGAGACAAATCAAAAGAGTTTAAGAAATGATTCCAAACGTCTTTTAAGTATAGTTGATGATACCGTGTAAAGCACGTCGTTTTTATGTTTGGTTGAACTAAGAATATTTGCGTCTTTTAAGGCCTTAAGATGTCTGCTCACCACAGAGAAGTCCACCTCGCAGAGTTTAGCAAGTTCACTGATGTTGTGTTTATGGCAACTGTTTTCACACGTTGCAATATGTTCAAGCATGGTAAGTCGAATTGGATTTGAAAGAGTCTTAAAAATTAAGGCCAATTCTTCTTTTTCATTTTTCTTCATAAAAACTCTTTACATAATAGAACACCATAAGGCAATCTACTTGCAAAATTATGCAAATAGATTGAGGTGTATGTGAAGTCTGTATCTGTAATTCTACTTTTAGCTTTCGCCATTGGAAATGCCAATGCGCAAAACAACCGACAACTAATTAACTGGTTTGCCGGAGCTGACATCGTTGGCACCGCAAATTCTGAGAGTGAGCTGCCATCCGATGCGATGGTTAGAGAGTTTGAACTCTCCGCAAACGCTCATATTGACCATATTTGGGAAGGCACTCTTACCCTATCCAAGCATAGAGAGCCAGGCCAAGAGGATGATCCACCTGCCGAAGTGCATGAGGCGTTTGTATTCTCAAACAGCATCGTTGAACAGGGACATCTTAAGCTTGGAAAGTTCTTTCTTGGAGTTGGAAGACTTAATCGTTTTCACAGACATGACTGGGCATTTACAAACGCTCCCTACTACCATGAACAATTCTTTGGCACCGAGGGTGTAAAAGACACAGGTGTTGAGTATAGTAAATTGCTTTCAACTGAAAGGTATATAAACCTAACACTTGGATTAACAAACGGTAGAGAATTTGTTCACTCTCATGACCACGAGCACGAAGAGGAAACCAGTGAACACGGTGCGGCCCATGTTCCAACCCACTACGCCAGACTTTCTTCTTTTAAAGAGTTTAGCACGACCGAAGGTCTTGAGTACGGGCTTAACTATATAGGCAGAACAGACTCTGAAGGAATCAAGTACAGCTATGCCGGCGTGGATTTTGTTTATAAAAACAGGGTGAGACGATTTGTGGACACCCTGGCCCAATTTGAATTATGGCAAAGAAGCACTACCCACGACAGCGAGAATCATAAGGATCTTGGAGCATACCTTTACCTTGAGAAGGGCATGAACCAGAATCACTCCTTTGGTTTTAGACTGGACTATTTCAAACCAGACTCCGAGGAACATGATGAGGAAGAGTCTCATGATCACGAGCACGGCCTTGAAGTTGAAAACGAGCTGTATACTGCCGGTTTTAGCTACATTTACACAAACAGCGAGTTTTTAAAAACACGATTTACAGTTTCAAGATCTGAGGGTTTTGTTGTAGAAGAAGAGGAAGTGGGCAATACCAAGGCCAGTCTGCAGTTGGTATTTAGCATTGGAGCGCACCCTGCTCACTTGTACTAGATTATGAATAAACTTTTTTTACTTTTTATTTCTTTTAACGCATTTGCCGCAATAGAGGTTGTCACCACCCTTCCGGAGTTTAAATGGGTGGTTGATCAAATTGGAAAGGAACACGTAAGTGTCAAAAGCTTACTAAGTGGGAACGAAGACCCTCACTATATTGACGCAGTTCCTTCATTCATTGTGAAGTCTAGCAAAGCGGACCTACTAGTAAAAAATGGTATGCAATTAGAGACTGGCTGGGTTCCCAAAGTCATCCAAATGGCGGGGAACTCTAAAATAAAAGAAGGAAATGCGGGGCACTGCGACGCTTCCGCCGATGTGGATAAGGCAAACCCAATCAAGAACTTTAATCGTTCCATGGGTGATGTCCATCCTGCGGGCAATCCTCACTACTCCCTATCCGTTGTCCAAATGAAAAATGTGGCCAACACAATTTTCAAGTGTCTTTCTAAGGTCAGTCCTAAAAAGAAGAGTGAGTTCAAGGCCAACTTGAATAAAACCATTTCCAAACTAAACAAACTGCACAAAGAACTTAAAGAGAAAGCGAAGGGCCTTAAAGGTAAGACTTTCATGACTTATCACCTGGAGTTTGTTTATTTCTTTAAGGATTTTGGCCTGAATGGCGTTGGAACTTTGGAAAAGGTGCCAGGGGTCCTTCCCTCTGCTGCCCAGCTTTTAGAGAAATCAAAATTGGCAAAGAAAGAAAACGTGGATCTAATTCTTGCGAGCACCACCAATCCAAGAAAGTATCTTGAAAAGTTTAAGGAGATCACTGGCGTTCCTTACACTCAGCTTAATTTACATATGAGTGACAAGTACGACGACTATATAGACTACCAAAAGTCCCTACTCGAAGAGATTGTAAATAGTGTTAATCAAAGCAAGTAACTCCGAACTTAGCACTTCCACCGGAAAAATCCTTCTTAAGGACATTTCTTTTGAAATATCCCACGGTGAGCTTATTCACGTCGTAGGGCCTAATGGGATTGGCAAATCCAGTTTATTCAAAGCGATCTTTAACCTTGATGGCCTAAAAATCTCCAATCTAGAAAGAGCAAAGTTTGAACACTTCTTTCTTCCACAAATGGAGAATAAGGAATTTTTACTGCCTCTTAGACTTGGTGAGCTCTCCACTGGAGTTGGCCTTGTACCGACTAAAAAGAAGCAGCTGGAGTGGAATAAGGCCAGTGGAGGTGAGCGCAAAAAAGCGCTAATCGATAGAGCGCTCTCTCACGACTGTGACCTTTACGTTTTGGATGAGCCGTTTAATCACTTGGACAAGAACTCTATAGAGAAAGTAAATTTAAAGATCGAAGAGTTAATTCAGGCCAATAAAACTGTAATTTTAATTAGCCACAATCCACCAGAAATAGAGCACAGAATAATGGATGTAGCAAAATGGAGTTAATTGGATTTTACCTTCTAAACATTGTTGTAGGGGCCATACTATCGGTGATTCTCGGCCTTTATGGGGCACATGTCGTTGCAAGAAATAAAACAATAGAAACAATTCTTCTGGGGCAGTCCATTCAGGTGGGAATCTTACTTGGGGTTATACTAGGAAAGTTGTTGCACATTGGTCACAATGACCACGGATTACATTTAGAGATCATAGTCAGCATTCTATTTACGTGTTTGCTGTACGGAGGATATGAGTGGGTCACAAAATCTAAAAAGCACGCAAAGACACCAATCCTAGTTTCCTTTTACACCTTTCTTGTGTCTTTAAGCTACCTGATTGTTGCCATTAGTCCACAAATTGAGTCCCACATGGTTAAGGCCTTCTTAGGTGATATTGTCACGGCCTCCAGGTTGGAGCTTTATGTAATTATGGCCTTGTCTCTAATTTTTGCTGTTTACTTTATTGTGAAGCAAGATAGGATAAAGCTTCAAAGTTTTGACCTCTCCTCTTTTGGACATTTGGTTAGCTCCACAGGCAGAGCGGACTATGTCTTTTTTAACCTCATAGTTCTTTCCCTTATGATTTACAGCATTCACGTTCTAGGGATAGTGTTCACACTTTCTATGATGATCTTTCCAATAACCATTTCACAATTTACAAAGCTCACTTTAAATAAGCTGTATTTGTTCATAGCTTTATTTGCACCTAGCTCAGTTGTTTTGGGGTTTGTTATGAACATCCAGTTCGAAGGACTTCCCACATCTTCACTCATGGTAATGAGCTATCTTGGTTTTGGGATTGTTTTAATTTTAATTCAAAAAATGATAGCTAAAGCTTAGTTCCCTAAAAGCTCTTTTGATGAGGCGGAAACTATATCTGTAAGGCTTATGCCAAAACCAATTCTTTCTGTCTTGTGATTATAATCTATAAGGTTTAGCCCGTAGCCATATCCAAGCTTGATATAGTATCTAAGTCCTTCCTGCCAAGGATAGCTATAGGAAAGCTCAATTCCTTGTTTTTCAGTGCCTGGCACGATTCGAGTTCCAAATCTCGCTTTAGAAAAAAGTCGATCAAACTTAAGCTCCCCATATCCCATGTATTTTGTAATATCTGGGTTGTCATCTCGATCTGACTCTTCAGGAACTCTACTCCAAACAGTGGCCCTCATAAAGATTTCCCCATAAAGGGCGGCAAAGCGAAAAAACCATCGGTTCCAGCTTCGAGAAAGCTCTTGAGTCTGCCCATTCGATTGATGAACAAACCCAACATCGTAGGCCACCACTTTGCCACCAAGGACTTCCCATGTATTTTCAAGCATTCTTCTAGCGAAAATCTCAGGTGAGTAGTTGCTCTCTCTAAATGGCCTTGACCACTCTTCATTATAGAGCTGCCACCAAGCTTCATGAGTGTATCCCAGGAAGAGGTTAAACTCGGTTCCAAATAGCCGTCTCCCGGTAAGAGTCATAAAGCTTATCTGAAACTCTGCTTCGCTATGAAGGTAGTAGTCTCCCCTACCTCTAGTATTTTCGTTGTACAATACGTTGTAGACGTCTTCATTAGGGTTTGAATTATAGCTAATTGGCAAAAGGTATGAGCCTTTGTGAGGCAGTAAAACGTAGGGTTTGTTGAGAATGGAATTATACTCTTTTCTCACAAGATCAAAATTTGTGTCTGGAAACGCCTTAAGAACTACAACTAAATGAAAAAGCAAACAAATTTTTAGCACGCCATACCTTTGATTTTTTTAAAAGCTTATGACAATGAAGGTTGATTGTCAGCTTCTACCTTTTAATCATTTTCGTGGTAATCTTATCAAAGGCGTTTGTGAACTTGGCCTTGTCCTTTGGGCCTAGTGGTGGAGGTCCTCCCACCATCTCTCCGCCATCCATTAATTCTTGCTTGAAATCACGCATGGAAAGTCTTTCACCGATATTTTCTTCAGTGTAAAGCTCCCCTCTCGGATTTATAGCAACTGCGCCCTTCTCTAGGACTAAAGCGGCAAGAGGGACATCCGCAGTTACAACAAGATCTTCTTTCTGGACGTTTTCCACAATATAGAAGTCGGCCACATCAGCTCCCTTCTCAACTTGTACAAGATTTATGTTAGGAGCTTGAGGAATGTTCATGTAACTGTTTGCGACGAGTGTGACCGATGCTTTCAAACGAAAAGAGGCCTTAAAAATAACTTCTTTGACCATTTTAGGACAGGCATCAGCGTCGATCCATATTCTAAGTTTTAGCTCTTCCATTTTTCACCTGTTTAAAAACCAAAGGGGCCGGGCCCCTTTGGTGTTTAAGTTACAATATTTTCATAATATGAGTGTGGATAAAATATCCAACACCCAATAAAGCAATTCCTACCGTGTAGCAAGTCCAAAAGCCAAAATTTAGTTTCTCCGCCAATAGAAATGGAACAAAAAACAACAATGACACTGGGATTGCAACAAAAACGCTTTTTGCGTAATCAACAGATTGTTTAGCGTCCCCCCACTCCATGTGAGAGAATGCCAGAGCTAAAAGAGTTGTAATAGGCAGTGCTGTGATGAACCCAGCGAGTCCAGTTTTCTTGCCTGACAGCCATGAAACAAAGCTAATCAGAACTGCGGCAACAATAGTTTTTCCGATGGCCAAATACATTACTACTTCCCTGTAAAGTTAGCAGCAATAAACTCACCAGAAGGTGTTAGGAAGATAAAAAGCTTTTTGCCTTTAACTCCTTTTTCATTGATGAAAGTCACTAACCACTCTTTCTTCTTTCCAAAGGTTTTCTTTTCAGAAGCATCATGTTTCGCGTTTTTCCATGAAGTGTCTATCTTTTTGGACTCTATAAGTCGCTCAATCTGCTTCTTTCCTATTTCTACAGTCCTTTGTTTTGAAACGGCCACTATGGAGTGAGAGTGCCCATGTCCATGGGAGTGTCCATGTCCCGGGCCTGCAAAAGTTGCAAAGGAAATCAAAGCAGTGACGATTACTAATATTTTTTTCATTTTAAATTCTCCTTATAAATTATCATGCTGGTACTGTTCAGTTTTTTTGTTTTCCATGTCTAAATGGTGATGAATATGGTTGTCTTCGCCAAAGCCAAACTCATCAGGGTTTGATGTGTGAAGATACCCATGAAGCTGCATTAACAGCAACATAAATCCTGCAACCATTATGGCCCCGTTAAACACTCTGGATAACCGCTGAAACATATGATGTTTTCTTAGCTGGGTAATGATCAACAGCATAATTGCCAAAGCAAATATTTGACCAAACTCCACCCCAACGTTAAAGGATATAATCCTCACCAACATCTCTGAGCCTTTTTCTCCCAACGGCAACTGCTGGAGTCTTGTTGAGAGGCCAAAGCCATGAATAAGACCAAAAATAAAGACCATCCACAAGAGGTTTGGAGACCTTTTCAGTCCAAAGTATTCTTGAAAACCTTCGTTGTTGTCAAAACCTTTATAGATAACAGATACGGCAATCACAGCGTCAACCAACCAATAGTTAGCGCTAATCCCAATAAATGTGGCAAGGATCAAGGTGATACTATGTCCAAGTGTAAATACACTAATAAACTTAACAATATCCTTGAATCCTCTCAAAAAGAATATGACCCCAAACAAGAATAATAAATGGTCGTAGCCGGTAACCATGTGTTCAGCTCCAAGCCAAACATAATTTAAATAACCACCGCTTATCATTGCGTTCTTTGCTTCTTCACTAATACCGTGTGCGAATAAATTTAACGACATGAAAAATGCGGTCAGCCCTAACTGGACTTTAAACATAATCCCTCCAATATTTTAAATTTGATTTTTTTTGAGAAGAAACTTTAAGATATGGGAGGCCTGAAAGGTTTGTCTGGAGATGGTTTTGAAAAAAAGCTCTTTTCTCCAAAGCAGGTCTTAGTCGTAAGGAATCCGAGATTGGGCTCATTAAAGCTTGTGAAGCTTAAATGAATCTCATATTTTGGAGTTTTATTATGTTCATGATGATGTTCATGCTCTTCACCATCATCACTGTGTTTGTGAGAGTGAGTGTGAAAAACAATGTCAATGTTGTCATGGTGGGGTTGATTTACTTGAGCGAATTTATCTAAATGTTCTTGCAGCTCCTTCCAACTATCGCTTACTGGCCAAACGGCACTGCTCTGCAGGCAAACACATAGAAAAATGGAGAAAAGAATTGGCAAACATTTTCGCATAGATAGATGTTACTGTGCCCAAAAATAAAACGCAAATCAAATACAAACTTCTGTTTTCTATTGAAAATCTTTAAGCTTTTTAATGACTTCTTTGCCAGGCATCCCAAAAGTGCAACCTCTGTTAAAAGCTCTTCCTCCGTAGACAAGTTTTTCATTAGCAAAAATGGATGGAGAAGAATAGTTGTTCCAATCGTGTCCTTTTGGCAAGTTGTCTTGATCTACAATCTCAAAAGGGATGTCCTCTTTCTGCAGCAGCTTAAAGACTTGTTCCGCGTTCGGGCATCCATTGAAATATAGGACCTTTATAGTTGGCATACGACCTCCTAGATAAGTTTAAAACCCAAAAAGTGCTTAGGCCAATTAAAACAGGCTCGGCTCCAACTTGCCACTTTTTGTGGCTCTTTAAACTATGGCCTATGGACCTAACCCCCTATAATGACATCTACTTTGGTTTTCACCCTTCTTTGCCACAAACTAAACATCAGTTCACTTCCAAGGAGGAAGACATGAAGAAGCTAACACTAACTTTAATGACAACTATTACTTTTATCTCTCAAGCATGGGCGCAACCAAGTTTTGACAACCTAACCAAAGAAGACTTGGACAATATATCTAAAGAGTTTTCGGCCAACTTTGTGCATAAAAGCGGCTCAGGAGCAGCTCCACTTGGAGACATTTTTGGCTTTGAGGTGGGGATCTTAGTGGCGGCCACTCAGACACCTGAGATTTCAAAGATATCAGAAAGAGAGGGCGGCGACGCTATAGACAGCCTTTATAATGCAGGTATTGCGGGTGCTATATCCATACCTTTTGGGCTAACCGCCGAAGCATTAATTCTTCCAGAGCAAACAATTAGTGGAATGAGTATAAGCAATCAGTCCTTGGCCTTGAAATGGACATTTTCGAAAACATTTGGCATTCCAATTGTAGACCTGGCCGCAAAGGCACACATGTCCAGCACAAAGATTGATTACTCAGACACAGTTGATGGTGTTGATACTAATGTTGAGCTAGAAAACTCAACAAGTGGATTTACAATACTCGCAAGCAAAAACTTCTTTCTTATTGAACCATTCATTGGCCTTGGCCAGGTGACTAGAGATACATCCCTATCAGCGACAGGAAGTGCCGTTCTTTTTAATGCGGACTACTCATCAAGCTCCAAAGAAAGTGTGTCTGGCAGCAGTGGCCAATTCATTGCTGGGGCACAATTAAACTTAGGCCTGATTGGCATTGCAGGCCAATACGAGAATGTATTTGATACAAGTGTGATCAGTGTGAGGTTAACTTTTGGATTCTAGCACCTAAACTGTGGGCCAGGACTAGACCCTCACCAATAATTCCCAACTTTAGTGCTATTAACCTCTTAATATGTTGGATAGTTATCCAAATTAACCTATGATTGTTCGATGCATATTTCATCAACGACAACAAAGCGCAGCACGTTCATGGGCAACTAGGGAATAAAAACAATGAAGTTAAAAAAAAAATTCTCGCCAAGCAATATCCTGTTTTTGATTATATTGTCCATTGCGATCTACACTCAAATCCCAGCAATAACCAACAACATAAACCAAGAAGGTATTGAATTGCCAGGCCTAAGCTTGGAGTTGGCAGTTGAAGAAGGCAGTGTTCAGTTTCCGCCAAAGTCTAAGGCCATAGCATTCTTCTGGTCTACAAGTTGTCCACCTTGCAAGCTTGAAATGGCGAGATATAAAGAGTCTATAAATAACGGAAAGATTCCTGAGGAGAGCTTCTTCGCCATAAATCCTTATGAGTCAAAAGAAACAATAGAAAAGTTTCTAAAAAAGAACCCTCACCCATTTGTATTTATAAAAGATAAAAAGCTCGCAAACTTCTTAAACGTTCAAGCAACACCCACGACAGTCTTAATAGAAAATAGGAAAGTCCACACTATGAAGACAGGGCTTAGTGTTATAGGTATATGGAGTGCGGAATCTTTTTTTAAAGATTAATCAATACGATATCTAATTATGAAAGATGTATTAATCTGTATATTACCCTTTCTATAAAGGATCAGCTTCTCACGCATAAGAGACTTTAAAGTGCGAGAAAATTCCCCATCAGAGAGTTCATACTGAGGGTATTCTTTCCAAAGCCTTTTTAGTTCTTCAAGAAACTCTTTTTCTCTTTTTCTGAAACGACCAAGTTTTCTTAGTTGAAACAAAAGAAAGCATTCGCTTTCATCAACTTCAAATTGCAACCCTTCCAATATGGTTAAGAGCAGGTCAGTCCCCAATACTTGGGCCTTATCTTTGCCTTTGTTCTTGGAAAAAGTATCCAGTCCTTCAAGCAGAGGTCCAAACTTAAATGATATTGTTTCAATAAATGGCTTGGGGTCGCTTGAGGGGATAACTGCTGTAGTTATACTCTTTTTTAATAGGGTTTCAAATTTATCAATTGCTGTGAGGTCAACTTTCTCAATTATCGAACTAAAAACTTCTTCTAACATTTGTTTCCTTTAAGTGATTGCACACCAAGAAATAGCATAATCAGGCCGCTTTGTATCGTCTTTAATCTTCTTTCGCTACTCTAGGACAGAGTCAATTTATTTAAAAACACGACATAATGACGCCACGCAAGTGCAGTGCTAGTCGATTTTAGAATCAGTAGTTCTCGCAAATGCCTAACTGACATTCATTTTGCTTTAAAACACCAGACTTTATTTCAATCTCTTCCTTAAGAAGCTCTAGGGAAAACTCAAATGCTTCTCTTTCATCAGACTCCAAGTCATTTAGCAATTGTTGCTCCAAATTTTCTAGGTCTTGATTCAACTCGGTTAATTCGTCCCTTCTGCTTTCAAATTCTTTGTGGGCATTATCATTGTTTATATCAAAAAATCTTGAGATTGATTGCCCAACACTTGCCAAAATTATTCCCCCAAAGTGGAACTGATTAGCAAAGGCAAATTCGCTGATTCGCAAACCTAAGGTTTTGGTCTTTTGATTCCTTGATTTTTGCCACCCTTTCTTTAAATTTTTAAAGAAGCTTCCTTTTAGGGTCCCGGCCCTTGAAGCGGCACGCTTCACAGCACCGTAAACCAATTTAACTAAACTAAGCTCGGCAGCGTAGGAAGAGAACTTTCCTGATATGTCCAGGGAGAGCAAAGTAAAAAAGAATAGGTCCTTATCGAACTTGCTATCTCCGTAACATTTATCCAATGCCAGATAGTATCCTTGAGAATCAATCATTGCCTGAAAAGATGAGCTAACCTTAAACTCTGGGAGCTCTCCCTCTATTAGATTAACAAAGATTGATGCCTCATATGCGGAGTCAAGCCACACAGTAGACTTTTTGGAGGAGGACTCAGCTAGATCCCCTTCGCACATTTTAAGCGTTTTAACGAAGATTTCTTGATCGAACTTTACCAGTAAGTCATACCTATCCTGAATATTGGCCATAAGACCTCCAGAAAAGACTAGAATGAAAATAGCAAAGTATGCCTTCATAGTATGATGTTCCCCATCGGGCATGACTGCGTACAACACGCAGTCATGCTAGTGTTTTAAGATTTTAGTTCTGGTCTAAGATTATATAGCTCAACTGCTTCTTTAAGCTTTTCCGCGTACTGAATTCCAGACGGACCGGCAGAGTCAAGCACACCCTCAGTATTGTCGATTATATAGCTCTTAAGAAGGTACTCCTCCATTAATTGAACATCTTCTCCTGAAAGTTTATCATTATCTATAAGGAAGTCTAAGATTGCACCAGAGCTACCTCCGAGAACTAGTCCTAAAATCAGGCCTGAGCCAGCACCGCTTGTCGCGGCGGTAACCATTTTGGTTGACCCAACTCCTGCTCCGACAAGTCCCCCAAAGCCTCCTAAGAAATACTTAAAATTGCCCTCGTTCTCTTTCTCATCCTCAACAACTTTATCAATAACTTCTTGTTCCATTTTAAGGCCGGCAATATAGTCGCATTCATTTGAATTTGGATTTTCACATAGTTTTATATGTCTTTTGTTTCCTACCTTAATAATCTTAATTGAGCTTTGGTCATCAAATTTTAGAGTAAAAAGTTTCGGTGCACCCGCAAATGCAGAACCGATAGTTGCTGATGCTGTTAAAAGAATTGCCATGCTCTTTCTCAGACATAAAAGATTTTTCATTATTTCTCCTTTTTCTTTTTAGTCTAATAGGTATGGAGAATGAAGTGTTCATGCTGAAAAAGTTTATATACCCTGTCACATTTTTTGACACTAAAGGAACTAATTAATTTCGGTAACTTAAGGCCGCTAGTGGTATCCTAGCGGCAGATTTTTATTCTAGATGTGATAAATGAAACTCGATGTGACCTTTTAAAAAGGTTGAGATGAAATAATAGCTATGATCGTAACCTTCTCTATAATTTATATCCGCTACGCCCTCACCACAGACCTCCTCAAATTTTTGAGTTAGCAATTCCTTTTCCAAGAATTCGTCGGCCGTTCCTTGATCAATCAGAATCTTGCTCTTTGCCTTTTTGCCAGATTTGGTTAATTCTATTGCGTCATACTCTTTCCATTTGGTTTCATCATCACCAAGGTAGCCCTTAAAGGCCTTTTGCCCCCATGGGCAATTTACGGGGTTTACTATAGGTGAGAATGCCGAAACTGACTCAAACTTATCACTATCCCTTATTCCACAGACAAGCGCCCCATGCCCTCCCATGGAATGTCCAAAGATTGATATTTTTTTAATGCCAAAGTCCTCTCTCAAGAGTTTTACAATATCTTTCACTACATAGTCATACATCTGGTAGCTACTTTCATAATTCTCGGTTCTAGCATTAAGGTAAAAACTAGCACCGCTGCCAAAATCGTAACTGTCATCCTCTCCAGGAATGTTTTGTCCTCGGGGAGATGTATCTGGGCAAATGACCATAGTGTTTGTTCCGGCCAGGTGCGCTTGCACCCCGGCCTTGGTAATAAAGTTTTCTTCGTTGCAAGTAAGTCCTGACAGCCAGATAACAGCACTTTCAACTTCCTCGATGTTTTTTGGAAGAAAGGCGGAAAAATTCATTTTCGTTTTTGTGGACTCTGAATGATGCTCACAAAAAATAGTCTCTCCACCAAAGCTTTTATGTTTTTTCAATACTGTGTAAGACATATTTACTCCGCAGTGTAATCGATTACTGTTCGTATACTTTTTCCTTCGCGCATAAGATTAAAGGCTTCATTGATCTTATTCAAAGGAAGTTTGAAAGTAACCAGATCATCGAGATTAATCTCGCCACTCATATAGCGATCTACATATCCCGGAAGCTCTGTTCGCCCCTTCACTCCGCCAAAGGCACTACCTTTCCAAACTCTTCCTGTTACCAATTGAAACGGACGGGTGCTAATTTCTTGACCCGCTCCAGCGACACCGATAATGATCGACTCGCCCCAGCCCTTATGACAACACTCAAGGGCCGACCTCATAAGTTCCACATTTCCCACACACTCAAATGAATAGTCGACTCCGCCATCAGTCAATTCAACAATAACTTCTTGTATAGGCCTGTCATACTCTTTAGGGTTTACACAATCTGTTGCTCCAAACTTCTTGGCCATCTCGAATTTGTCATTATTAATATCAATGGCAATAATTCTTTTTGCCTTGGCCATCTTGGCACCTTGAATTACTGAAAGACCAATGCCACCAAGACCAAACACTGCGATGGTAGAACCTTCCTCAACTTTAGCAGTGTTAAAAACAGCACCTATTCCTGTAGTGACTCCACAACCGAGAAGACAAATTTTGTCCAATGGAGCATCCTTGCTTACTTTGGCCAGGGACACTTCTGGGAGGACAGTGTACTCGGCAAAGGTGGACGTTCCCATATAGTGATGAATCATTTTTCCATCTTTTGAAAATCTTGAAGTTCCATCTGGCATTAGACCCCTTCCCTGAGTTTCTCTTACAGAAGAGCAAAGATTTGTTTTGCCAGACTTGCACATTTTGCACTCGCCGCACTCTGCAGTGTATAAAGGAATGACATGGTCTCCTTTCTCAAGGGTAGTCACCCCCTCACCTACGGCCTCTACAATTCCACCACCCTCATGACCTAGAATTACAGGGAATAGCCCCTCAGGATCCTGGCCTGAAAGAGTGTACGCATCAGTATGACAAACACCAGTTGCCACGATTTTTACGAGCACTTCACCCTTTTTAGGCATCTCGAGATCAACTTCTTCAATACTTAGAGGTTCATTTGGTGCCCAAGCAACCGCCGCTTTAACTTTCATCGTTTTCTTTTCCATATAATTTCCTTTAGTTAGACTGTTTTACCTATCATAGTTCATTGACAATCCTCACTCAAGTTGACAGATTGTTTACACATGGAAACAGTTAAAAACTTACAAACAATACTGGCGTTTGTGCAAGTGGCAGGCCTAAAGAGTTTCTCGGCAGCGGCAAAAGAGCTCGGTGTGTCTAAAGCATATGTAAGCAAACAGGTTCAAAAGTTGGAGGATGAGCTTGGACAGCGCTTGCTTAATCGCTCAACAAGAATGGTTGAGCTAACCCATGCTGGTGGAAAATTTTACGAGGCATGCTCTGCAAGTTTATACAACATTTCAAAGGCACAGGAGGAGATTCTTCAAAATGCAGACTCTCCTCACGGCAAGCTTAAAATTAGTTTGGCCGGAGCTTTTGGAGAGGACTACATTTCCCCATTCTTAGGATCGTTTATTAAAAAGTATCCACGAATCCAAGTAGAGCTACATTTTGAAGAAAAACTTGTAGACTTGGTAAAAGAGTCTTACGACATTGCTATCAGGGTAGGCCCTCTTAAAGACTCTTCGCTGATTGCTAAAAAGATAGCCATTAGAAAAGAGTATATTTGTGCAACACCTTCTTATCTCAACCTTCATGGCATACCAAAGATCCCAGAAGACTTAAAAGCGCACAATTGCATAACTCCAAAGGACAATTGGAATTTATTCTTAAATGAGAAGCTTGCGCCCTTTAGAGTGAATTCAAATTTTAAAAGCAACAACGGTCGTTCAATGATGAAGGCAACATTAGCTGATTTAGGTATTTGCATGCTGCCGGGAGTTTACGTTAGACCTTATATAGAAAGTGGGCAACTTGTCTCTCTTCTTGAATCGTTCACTCCAAAAGAAGTGCCCATTTGGGCACTTACACCTAGTAGAAAGAATATGCCCTTAAGTGTTAAAGCATTCTTGGAGGAAGTGGCGTCTCAGTTTGATGCCAAAACCTTCTAATTAAGCGGCCCAATCTTCAAAGCGGTCTTCTTCTTCGTCAATTTGGGCATTGGTTGTGGACTGTTTTTGCTCTGGAGTTTTTTCAACAACTCTTTGAGGCTTTAGACCAACAATGGCCTCGAGAGCTTTAATATTTTCAGCAATCATATCGACCATACTTTTTAGTTTAACAGACGATACTTCAACCTCTTTTGAGCTTTGATTAGCGACTGAGATAGTTGAGCTAATTTCTTGCATTGCTAAGTTGATTTCATTAACACCCGATTGCTGCTCCCTTGAGGCCTCTGCAACTTCTTGAGAGGAGGACTGCACGATTCTAAATTTTTCAGAAATTTCTTCGAATGCTTCCTGAGCTTTTTCAGATATTTGAACACTTTGATTGATTTGATTCTTATTCTCACCAAGAGATTTTTGCAGGCCTTCTTGTGAGCTTTCCACCAATTTATTAACCTGTGTCAGAGAGTCTTCAAGCAGGTCTGTGATTTCTTTGGCCGATCTGCCGCTAACTTTTGCCAAGTTTCCAATTTCTTCAGCAACAACAGAAAATCCTTTTCCATGAGCACCCGCTCTTGCGGCTTCAACAGATGCGTTAAAGGAAAGAAGCTTTGTTTGAAAAACGATATCATTGATGACATTGGTTTTATTTTTGATTTCAACAAAAACAGCGATTATCTTTTCAAGATCTTTATTGTTTTTTTCAACACTACCGGCCAGTTTGTCCGAAGCCTGATCAACCCTTTGTATCATGTCTCGCAACTCCTCGACAGTACGAATCCCCTTTTGGATAACTTGGTTGCTCTCATTCACAAGCACTGTTGAATTTTCAGCGTGTTTTGCGTTGCCTTCAACCATTTTGCTAATTTCATGCAACGAAGAAGACGTTTCTGTCACACTGGATGCCTGCTCTCTTGAAGCACTTGCTAAAGAAGTTGCTCTCTCTCTAAGATCCCCTGACATCTTCGTAAGATCAAGGTTTCCATTGCCAAGGGCCTTAGCTATAGTTGTAAGTTTATTAGAAACACTCCTAGTTAATAGAAAGGCGGCAAACAATGCGACAAGAACGCCAATTAATAAAAATGACACCATGAAAGTTTCTGCATTTTTAAAACTTGATTTACCAGATAAGAACTCGCGTTCACCCAACTCTCCAACTGTGTCTTGAAGCTTATCTAGCTTATCTCTTGCAGCTTCAAAGGCTGCTGACAGGTTAAAGCTTTCAAGTGCGGCTTCCTCAAGGTTGTTAGTAGCCGCGAACTTGCCCTGCTCATTAAGACCTAATTTGCTATTGGAAAGTGTTTTCCAAATTTCAAATTTTTCAACGAACTCTGCGCTTAGTTTTTTCTCGCCTTCAGAGCTACCCAATTTCTGATATGCATTAAAGCGGTCAATCACCTGTTGGCGGTTTTCAAAATATTCCGCGGCCAATTCTTTTCGTTTATCACTTGAGAGCCCAGATAATAAGAGTGACCTTTCAGCGACCAAGGCCTGCTGAAAATCTCTATCTGCTTGAGAAAGCAGTTCCACAGTAGGCAAGCGAGTTTTAAAGACTGATCGCAGGTTTTCTTGGACATTAACAAGTGAGCTGTGCCCTATAAGACCAATAGAAACTTTTATGCTTAACAAAAAGAAGGCAAATAAAAGTACTTGCGTTTTAATGGTCATTTTTTTCACGGTTTTCTCCTAAAATTAAATAAAACTAATGGTAGCTAATATTCCGATTCGGCAATTTATTTTTAAAAATTAAAGGAAAATTAACACGGACCCTAATCTAAATGAATGGCAACATTTTCCACGCATTAAAATATCCTAACAATACTTCAAGTTTCTATTTTAATTGACGTAACAAGCTACCTAAGAATACGTACTAAAAGGGAGCTTTTATGAAAAAAATAAGCATATGCTTGGCACTGATCACTGCTACAGGAGCACAGGCACAGATGAAACTTGACTATTCCGGGCAGTTTAGAGTTCGTCATGAAAACTATGACATCTACCAAGGTAGATCCAACAAGAAAGACTTCACTACAATGAGGGCGAGACTTGACTTGGATATAAAACTCCCAGAGGGACGAAGATTTCATATCTCACCTCAGGCCGTAAAAAGTTTTGGTGAATATGTTGCTGAAATTGAAGACGATGGTAGCCCAGACTTCAATAGAACAAGTGGTGACAAATACGACGGGCCCCTTGAGTTCTATGAAGCTTATGCCTACATTCCTTTAGGAGAAAATAGCTTGAAAATTGGGCGCCAGGCACTTAGCTACGGTGGCAAGATCATTTTGGGAAATAGAAATTGGACTCCATCCGGCCAGGCATTTGACGCTGCCAAGTTCTCGACAAAAATTGGAGCGGGAGAACTAGACCTCGTATATTCAAAAGTAGCAAATGACGACAATAAAATTGTCAATGACGACGCAACCCTTTCCTTTTTATATTACAAACTAAAAATGGGAGAATCCCAAAAGCTGGATACTTATATTATTTCAAATAACGTTTCCAACGACAATGTTAACGGAGCTGGTGAGGAGAATGCGGACTCAACCTCATATGGTTTTCGTTATCAATTTAAAGGAGATGTTGGGAAGTTCACAACTGAAAATATTTACCAAGACTTTAGCAACTCTGAAAACAGCGCTTATAATTTAAACTTTGAATACTCCCACAACCTTGGAAACTTTACTCCTTTTGCTAGCTATGCAGTGGCCACTGAAGACTATGATCAGCTTTATGCCAATAGACACAAATACAATGGCTATATTGATATTGTAGGCAGAAAAAATTTGGAAACAATTTCAGCGGGCCTCAAGTACAAGTTCAATGACAAAACGGCCCTAAAAGCCGAATATTTTGATTTCAAAAGAGTCGATAAAGACACCGCCGCCTTTAACCAAGCAACAAGCAAAACACTAACCGGTGATTTGGGTGAGCTGAACTTAGGACAAGAATTAGATATTGTTTTGGCCTACAAACCGACTTCCATGGAGCGAGTCCAATTGGCCTACACAATGTTCAAACATGGAGATTACTTTGAGGAAAGCGAAACTAGCAAGTTTGCTTACCTAGAATACCTTCTAAAATTCTAAACAACCTTTAGGGCGCGCAAAATAAAATTGCGTGCCCTCTCTATACAAACGCAATACACTAAATTAATGGTCTTCGTCTTGCATCAAATTAGTAAGTTTATTAACTAACATTGTGATTCAAGGAGGATGACATGATTGAACGAGAACAATTCTCACTTGCCCGAGTTTCTTGGGGCGCCATTATAGCAGGAGCGATCCTCGCCCTGGCAATACAGTTTATGCTTGGACTTTTGGGTGCCGGCATTGGACTTGTTAGCGCTAATCCAGAAGAAGGAATGAACTTTAATGCTCTTGGCTGGGGTACTATAATATGGATGGCCTTAACCTTTTTTGCAGCTTTGTTTATTGGAGGTTTTGTAGCATCAAGGCTTTCATCAAATATCCAAAACTTCGCAGGCACACTCAACTCACTGGTGGTTTGGGCATTGGTGGTAGGACTTAACTTTGCGATTGCAGGGAGCGGGTTTTCTAAAGTGGCCACTTCGCTAAACAACACAGTCGGTCTTATTACAAGCAAGGTAAACGTTAACGCTCCTATTCAAGAGATAACGAATATTGACTTCCAAAGAATGGAGCAAGAAATCACCCAACTTTTAGAAGAAACTGACAATGAAGAGCTAAAGTCGCTAGTTAAACAAGAATATCAAGATATCAAAAACGCTGCTCAAAGCGCTGCTACGGACATTCTCTCACGACCAGGAAACTTTCAACAGATTGTGGATCAATTCATCAGTAAAGCGGAGCAAAGTCTTCAGCAGATAAATCAAGAGGTTGATAGAGAGGATATCGCACAGGCCTTGTCTGAAAAAACAGATATGTCCCAACAAGAGGCAATGGCCGCGACTGACCGTTGGAAAAATAGAATTGAGACATGGAGCCAAAACTTTCAAACACAGCTACAGGAAGCTAAACAAGGAGCATTAAAGCAAGCACAACAAGCAACTGACACTGCGGGTAGCGTAGCGCTTTACGCATTCTTCACACTGCTTCTTGGACTAATTGCCACAGCCTTTGGCGGAAGGCTTGGAACAGTCAGAGCAAAACGAGAATATAGAAAGTAATAATTAAGAGGGTCTGATATGGCCCTCTATCTTAAAAGGGTGAACAATCCATGAGAGTCATCCTCCCAGTCGATAAAAACTTTTCCATTTTGTAGGATCGTCAAGATGTGCCTATCATTGGAGTAGCATACAGAATCTTCCCATCCACACTTAAATTTTGTGTACAAGGTGCCATCAGCGCCATAGTACTCAATCAATCTTTGGCCTTGGTCTCTTCCAACTATGATTTTTCTTGTGCCCTCATCTACCTTGTTAAATCCCTTCGAGTATTGGTATACACCAGTTGAGAAGTGGTCATACCTTGGCAGTTTTCTCATCTGACGAGAAAGTTCTTCCCCCACACAAATTGAAGGAAAGCTTGCACTCTTGCACCATGAGAAGTCCTGGGCAGAAGCGGTGAATCCAAAGAATAAAAAAGAAAGCAATAAAGACTTCATAGAACCTACCTTTGTCATAATAATCTTTTTCTTTTTATGATGATTTTTTAGGTTTGGTAAGAAGTGCGTTTTGCTACCGGGATGTAAGGAAAAAGTCCAACTCCCCCCTAATACAAGTATTTAAGAAAGTAAGTGGATTAATTGTAAGATTTGTTTAGGATTTTATATAGTAAGGAGGCCAATAATTCCTGGCCTCCAAACCAATATTACATAAGATTTAAATCAATCGGCTGAGGGCCTGCGACTATGCCGGCCAGATCAGGGTCTTCACCCGCCTCGCCTTTCTCTAATTTAGCCTCGGCCTTTTCCGTTTTCTTTATTTCCTTGAGGGCGAGTTTATCGCGTTTTTTTTCGCGCTTAGCTTTTTCCCTCTGCATTTTTTCGAAAGTTGACTTAGGTCTTCCCATAAGCGAGCTCCGTATTAGTAACGGAAGTTTCCTCTATCGCTTCTAGGAGCTTGAGGTTTTGCCAAGTTAACTTTCATAGCTCTTCCTTCAAGTTCAGTACCGTCAAGAGAAGAGATTGCGTCTTGAGCTTCGCCCTCTGTGGACATTTCAACAAAACCAAAGCCTTTGCTTCTATTTGTGTCTCTATCAATGATTACTTTTGCTGATGAAACAGTTCCGTATTGAGAGAATTGAATGTTTAGACTTTCTTCAGTGATTGAAAATGGCAAGTTGCCGACATAAAGTTTGTTTTCCATAGTGACCTCCAAGGTGCATGGATACAACGTAACGTCTCATGACGTTTCGTCTGTGTTAAATACATGAAATTTATTGGAAGTGTATGGACCAAAAAAAGACAAGTGCAGACCCCTTGTGGGTCTTAGTTGTTACCACTCTAACCTGTAAGCGAGTTAATAACAACTAGTATTTTGTTCGACAGCAATTAAAATGCTTAATCTCAATTAAAACATAACCATATGGATCAAAGTTCTTACCTTATCCTCAAACAATACTTCCACTTTATTGCCAAAGCTGTCTTGGATGTAGCCTACGCCAAACTTCTTGTGATCGATGTACTCGCCAACATAAAAGCTATTAGAAGTCTTATAGGTTTTAGCTTCGTCTTTCTGGGCCGCAACGATTTCTGTCCATGATTTTTTCTTAATTCTTTTCATGAAAAATTCCTTTGTAAGAGTGAATGTCGGATTTATTCGTTATAGAGATGGGATGGCCTTGATAAGCCTCTAAAAACAAATCTAATTTAATTGTACACTACTTGAAGCTCTTACACAAATAGTTCACTTTCCCCACGGATAAACACCAATACCGTTGTCATCGTCATTAATCTGAACGCTAGCGCTATTGTCTATCAAAACACCCCTAACTTGAGTTGATAGATCCACAGTAAAAGCTTTTGTCCCAGATGCAACAGCATCGTCTACAATTGGGATGGTAATTGTCTTTGTGGTCTCTCCAGGTGCAAAGGTTAAGGTGCCAGAGCTTGTGGTGTAATGGCCAGGTGCTGTTGCCGTTCCATCTGAAGTGGCATAATCAACCGTAACTTCCAAAGTGCTGCTTTGATCTAGAGATACCGAAACATCCACTGACCATCAGGCTCATTGACTGTGGCATCAGCAATACTTATTTCAGGGATGTATGAATTGACCTTAGGGTTGTTATTCAAATTGTTTATTTTATAAATATTTATGACACCTTTATAGGTTCCAACAATTACCAATTCACCCTCTAGGCTTGCCTGAATGCCATAACTTTCAACGTCTCCCATTTCCACAAGTTCTTGTTTGTAAACCATTTCAGGGTTTGAGATATCGGTCACATCGTATACTTCTAAGCGGTGCCCACCGGTTACTGCAAAAAAGTAATCTTTTCCATAATGAGTCACACTTGTGGCGGCTCTAAAAACTTCCCCATCAGTTAGCTCTCTTTTACTCACGACAGGAGTTGGTGAGGATGAGTCGACAAAGGTGACACTATGACCTAAGAAGGCGTGTTTAAGTCCATCACTCGAACTTACAGAAGACCAAACATTATTGTTAACTCCTGTTGCGTTAGGAATAGCTCCACCGGCAACAGTTGAAGTAGACCCATCAGCTAGTTCGGTAATATTGATGTCTTCGTCGGAAGAGCTAGTTCTTTGAGTGAGCACCAATCCCTCATCTGGTATAAAAATACTAGAGTTGTTGCCGAGCATGGATGTATACTTTGCTTGTTGTGCAAAGTTATTGGTGGCCTCCGTCAAAGTAAGGTGCATCCACCCCTTGGTCACACTGAAATAAACCTCAGTTGTGGTACCATTTGTAACCGCATTTTGAATTCTTGCATAAAGTCCATCTGCACTAGAGCTGTAGCTTGCCACAATTCCATCCCAGCTGGTAGGATCCTCCGGCGTTGCTCCTAAGTTGTACCGAACAATCTCCATTGCAGATCTACCTGTCACTAGAAGTTTTGAGTTATTGTCATAAAGTTTTATACTGCGGCAGTTACCAAACTCTTGGGTTCTTGAAGAAGTGCTTGTAACTTCACCCACAACCTTAACATTATCTAAATCATCAAAAGATAGAATATGGAGACATTGATTGTTGTCGTCTGTCGAACCTGTGTAAATTAACTTTCTTCCCCAATCAACCTGAAGGCTAACAAAAAGCCTAGTGGAGTCTTCAAAACTCCCAACAAGCTCTAAGTCCTCTTTCTCACTGTTAGCGTTTGTGAGGGACTCCAGCTCGCCTTTGAGCCCGCATGATGAAAGAATAAATAAAAGAATTAGTGTTGTTGCTTTCCTCATATGGAAATCATAACGGCATAATGACGCCAAAATATTAACCATCCAATTTCTCTGTAATTTAAGAGCCTTAGCCTATCCGACAAGAAACATCCTTTCTGTAAAAGTTAGGCATAGTGCCCATATAGGTGGGCAAAACAAAGAATTGATTAACTTTTAGCAGTGCTTTTAAAACACGAACTAAAGTTTTATAAATTTTTCAGAAATGACCACTGGCCCTATTCGTCAGAAGCTACGGACCTAAGTGGTTTGCACCAGTCGACTTTCTTTTTTGTGCCGCCATCGTAAGCGTAGGCAAATCCGCTCTTTAAAAGGAGCTCGCTAAGAGAGGTGCCATCAACCACTACATCCGCTACTATTCGAAAATATTTTCCTCTACGGACTTTTGAGAGATCAATTCTTTTAGCGTTTTTGAGAAGTTTGGATACGATATCCTTTGCCCGCTTACCTTTAGATTTTTCGCATTTATTTTTGGTTCGAATCTCAGGAGTATCCACTCCTGCTACCCTGACATTAACTTTTTTTCCAATAAGAGGATGAAGGTTTGGAATATTAAAAGTTACGGTGTCTGCGTCATAGTTGCGTAAATATTTAACACATCTGAAGTTTTCAGCGTCATGTGCGCACTCTTTCGCATACAGAGAAGAACTAAGAAAACTAAATAGCACAAGAATCAACATGGATTCTTTTCGGCATAGAAAAACTACCTCTTTAGTTTTCAATTCCTTTAACAAGAGAGGAAAGGGTCATGCCTAGATTATTAGCAAGCTTTTTCAGCGTGGACACCCTAGGATCAACTTTACCATTAAGAATGTTATTTAAATTGGCCCTAGAAATATCATCGCCACATTCCTGAATCCAAAAATCGTACTCGGAGCAGTAGCCTTTATCATAGATATGAGATTTAAGATGAGATGCCAGTTTTTTTTGCCAATGATGGTCGTGTTTTTTTTGTTTGTTTCCCAAAATATCCATCCTTGTTTCTCAAGTTGTCTATTAAAGTGTACGAATATGTAAGCAAGGATGCGTCCAATTTATTAGACATAGGCTGAAGCGATGAAAATATTGTTAGTTGATGATGACCCGTCAGTCACCGTGCTGCTTAAAGAGTTTTTAAGACTTAAACATCAAGTTCATGAGTGCAAATCAGGTGATGAGGCAATTGCGCTAATAGGCCGTTCAAATATTAAGTTTGATTTAATAATTTGCGATTACAAAATGCCTAACGGTAATGGAATTGATGTATTAGAATTTATAAATGCGCATTCCTTTGATACACGCTTTATCTTATTCACCTCAAATACCGACCTTGAAGTCCCCGTAACCTATGACCGTTTTTTGGGTCTCTACCCCAAGGATGACTTAGACAAACTTTTGAAAGACATCCCCTCTGATTTCTATTAATTTTTTAGTAAAGATAGGTACGAGAAGATTCAAACCTAGAAGTATTCCTAATTATAATTTTTGGGTGGTATAATAACCCAAAAGGATTGCTATTGAATTTAACCGCTTATGAATTGACCCGAATTTTAAACAAGCTACCTGGGTTGTATCTAATTTTACGTCCAGACCATCCGAAGTTCACTATAGTTGAAGTGACAGATGCTTATGCCAAGCAAACAATGACAAATAGAAATGAAATAATAGGAAAAGGCCTGTTTGAGGTGTTTCCTGACAACCCAAATGACTTGGAAGCATCTGGGGAGTCCAACCTCTTCGCATCCCTTATGAGGGCCATAGAGCACAAGATTCCAGACGTTATGGCAATTCAAAAATATGATATTCAAAAGCCCAATGGAGGTGAATTTGAGGATCGATACTGGACGCCAAAAAACACACCTGTTCTAGATGAAACTGGTAACGTTTTATTTTTAATACACCAAGTGGAGGATGTAACAGACTGGATTAAGCTTCGAAAAAGCGGAGAAGAAATGGATGCAAAACTTATTGAGCACAGCAAGGAGCTCGGGAAAGCACATGCAGAGCTTAAAGAAGCTAACCGCAGAAAGGACATATTTTTGGCTACACTTGCTCACGAGCTTAGAAACCCACTAGCCCCTATCAGATCAGGCGTTGAGCTTTTAAAGATGGACATTGATCAAGAAGAGGTCATTCCAACGATGGAGCGCCAGATTAACCATCTCACTCACCTCATAGATGATCTAACTGACTCATCCCGAATCAGCAGAGGAAAGTTAAAGCTAAGGCCAGAAGAAGTTGAGCTGTCTTCCAACCTTAAAAAAATTTTCCAAGCCATAAAACAAACGCCTTCAGTTGAACATAATCTAGCTTTGGAGTTGCCCTCTTCACCTATTTATTTAAAAGTAGATCCCACTCGGTTTTCTCAAGTTGTCACAAATTTGATCAATAACTCAATGAAATTCACGCCCAAAGGTGGAAAGATAAAGGTAATCGCCCATGTTAAAGATGAGAAGGCTGTGGTCACTGTAAAGGACGAGGGCATTGGAGTTGAAAAAGACCATCTTGCATCCATATTTGAAATGTTTGTACAAGCTGACCGTCCAGGACAACAACAAGGCCTGGGTTTAGGCCTTGCCATCGCAAGGATGCTAATTGAAATGCATGGCGGAAAGATTTTTGCAAAAAGCGAAGGCAAGGGAAAAGGACTTGAAGTTATAATTGAGTTGCCCACCATTCAGCCAAGCGCCAGGCCTGCCGAAGATAAAACACTAACTGAAAGCATCGATCATTCAGGTATCAAAATCTTAGTTGTGGATGACAATAAAGATGCTGCCATAATGTTATCAAAAAAGCTCCAGGCAAAAGGCTACAAGGTTGAAGTTGCAAATGATGGTGAGCAAGGGGTAAAAACAGCAAAAGAAGTTAGCCCAGATATAATCCTCATGGATTTGGGAATGCCAAAAATGGATGGGCATGAAGCTGCTAAACAAATTCTTTCAACTTCATGGGGCAGAGACATTCCAATTATTGCCCTGTCTGGATGGGGTCAGGAAACAGACAGGGATCAAACTGCGCAGATAGGTTTTAAGGCACACTTAGTGAAGCCTGTAGCAATTGAAAAACTTCAAAACCAAATCAACAGGGAGCTTCGCGATGAGGGTGGCCTATAATCTAATCCCCTCAATCAAAAGGTCTCCAACCCCTTCCAAGTCCGCACTGTTCAAGCCTTCTTTAAACGTTGCTCTAACCTGACGGCCAATGACGTTTAGGCCAATATATGAAAGCTGAGTTCTAAGAGATACTAGTGCTTGAACACCTCCACTTCCACTAAAGCTTGCAATACCTGCTGGCTTTGCGTTAAATGTGCTTCTCCAATCTTGATCACCGCTTCTACTAATCCATGCGATAAAATTAGTGACTACTGGCGGAACTCCTCCATTGTATTCAGGAACGACAAAAACAAAGCCCTTTGCGTTGTCCATGAGTTCTTTATATTGAAGTACTGCTTTAGGAATCCCTCTTACCTCTTCTGTGGGTGTATATAACGGCAAGTTTAAAGAAACCAAGTCTAAGACAGTACTCTTAACCGACTTGGCCGTGAAATGCTTTTCAAACTCATTAGCTAGCTCGAGGTTTTTATTATTGCTTCCAGCAAGTATTACTACGTCAGACATTGTTTTCCTCCAAATCTATCTTTACATCAACTATAAGGCACTTCTTTATAAATTAATATTTCATTGTTCTTATAGCAACTATAATTTAATTTTATAATTCACCAAATTCTATAAATTGCCACAGATCTGAAGTGTGTCCAACAGGCCTTAAGGGCAAAACCTACGTCATTGCCTATACTTGGTCCCCATCTAGCAAAAAGGACATGATGATTAAGCTCAAAGACTTAAGTGACATTTCCTGGCATACAATTAGCCCAACTGAGGCCTGTGGCAAGCTCGACTGCGAGATTGAAAAAGGACTATCTGAAGAGGAAGTAAATCGCCGCCTAGATGAGTTTGGAAGAAATGAGCTCAAAGAAAAACCACCGAGACCAGCTTGGAAAAAGTTTTTGGATCAGTTTAAAAGCTTATTGGTTGGAGTACTCCTTGGAGCCGCAGTGCTTGCAAACGCAATAGGCGACATCAAAGATGCCATCGTCATACTCGTGGTCACGATCTTTAACGCCACCCTAGGATTTTACCAAGAGCATAGAGCGGAGCAAACCCTTGCAGCTTTAAAAAATATGCTCGCCAACGAAGCAAGTGTTAAAAGACATGGCAATGTCCAAAATATTGAGGCTCCATTATTAGTCCCAGGTGATATTGTCCTGCTGGAAGCGGGAGATAAGATTCCTGCGGATGGGCGTTTGTTTGAAGCGCATAACCTTGAAATCGCTGAGGCGGCCCTCACGGGTGAATCCCTGCCAGTTGGAAAGAAAATCTCACGATTGGAAGAAGATAGTTTGCCCCTTGGAGATAGGTCAAATATGGCCTTCATGAACACCGTAGTCACCAAGGGACGAGCCGAGATGATTGTCACCAACACAGGACAAAGAACAGAGATGGGCAAAATAGCGGGAATGATCTCAGAAGCTCCAGAGAGTTCCACTCCTCTACAAAAACAGTTGGATACATTAGGAAAAAAGCTTGCCGCGCTAGCAGGATTTGTGGTCTTAGTTATTTTCGCTATCGATTTCTTTAGAGGTGAGCCATTGGCGCAAGCAGCAATGAAAGCGGTGGCACTTGCCGTTGCGGCCGTTCCTGAAGGCCTTCCCGCAGTGGTGACTGTCACCCTTGCCTTGGGCATGTGGAGAATGGCAAAAAACAAGGCAATTGTGAAAAAGCTCTCTTCCGTTGAAACACTGGGCTCTACTACAGTGATCTGCTCCGACAAAACAGGGACACTCACAATGAATAAAATGAGTGTACAAGAGGCCTACTTTAATGGGGAAGTAGTTTCTTTTGAAGCAATAAAAAATAAAGACTACACCGAACATCTTCGTCCCATGGTGCTCTCAAGTGAGGCTTCTCTACGCCACGGAAGTGTAGTTGGAGATCCAACAGAGGCCGCCCTCTTAGGACTTGCATTGGAAGGAGGTCTAGACCCAGAGACAGAAAGAGAGAGATACCCTCGCCTAGCAGAAATCCCATTTGACTCTGAACATAAATTTATGGCGACGTTTCATCACCACAAAGACTCAGTTCTCATGTTCATAAAAGGGGCCCCTGATGTTCTCTTAGACCACTCAAAGGACCACAAGCACAAAGAAATTGAAAATAAAAATATTGAGTTTGCAAAGAAAGGTCTCAGAGTTTTGGCGGTTGCAAAGAGAGTTATACCTTCCAGCGAGTTTGAACCCCATGGCGATCTATGGAGATGGGTTGGAGACTGGGAATTTTTAGGCATGGCAGGAATTATAGACCCTCCAAGACCAGAAGCTCTTGAGGCCATCACAGACTGCAAGATGGCAGGGATTCAAGTCAAGATGATCACAGGTGATCACAAAATCACGGCCTCCACAATTGCAAAAAAACTAGGTCTTGAGGGCGATGTTGTTCTTGGGAAAGAAATTGATCACATGAACGAGGAAGAGCTGGGCAAGAGTGCAAAGCATATCGCAGTGTTTGCCAGAGTCAGTCCCGAGCATAAAGTAAAAATAGTGAAAGCTCTTAAGTCGCAGGGCAATGTTACGGCCATGACCGGAGATGGAGTGAATGATGCTCCTGCCTTAAAAAGCGCAGACATTGGTGTTGCTATGGGAATCACAGGCACAGCGGTAACCAAAGAGGCGGCAAAGCTAATACTAACCGATGACAACTTTGCCACAATCGTAATAGCGGTAAAAGAAGGAAGGGTCATCTATGACAATATTGTAAAGTTTGTGCGCTTTCAGCTCTCAACAAATATTGGAGCAATACTTACTGTGCTTGGAGCGACACTGGCAGGTATTCCAGCTCCCTTTACCGCCATACAACTTCTATGGATAAATATAATAATGGATGGACCGCCAGCGATGAGTTTAGGAGTGGAAAAAGCAAGAGATGGCCTTATGAGTGATCCTCCTCGCTCTGAAGGAGCGCAGATTCTATCCCTTGAAAGAATCACAGTCTTAATCTTCTATGGAGTGGTTATGATGGTTGGCACCCTTTATGTGTTTAATCACGGCCTGAAAAATCACAATGAAAAATACGCCGTAACGATGGCATTCTCAACCTTTGTCTTCTTTCAGTTTTTTAATGTCTTTAACGCCAGAGTTGAAAGGACAACGGCATTTAACCATCAGTTTTTTCACAACTTAAAACTTTGGGCCTCCCTACTCCTGGTGATTGCATTGCAGTTTCTAACAGTGTACTGGACGCCGGCTCAAGAGCTTTTTAATACTACTGAGATAGATTTTTATGATTGGCCTTTAATAATCGGCATAGCTTCCAGTGTTTTACTACTGGAGGAGATTAGAAAGTTAGTTAGATCTTAAGGATTGGCAGAGAAGGCAAGGCATCCATCATCCATCAGTATCGACATTTCACATTTCATCCTCACCCTATGCTTCGAATCGCTTATATCTCTCTAGGGAATCTATTAAGTGTTCAGGGTAATAAAAAAATAGTTTGCACACAAATATTCATATAGATATCATAGAGTTTCAGGAGGTATTATGAACAGGTCCATTAAATTCTTACTCTTAACTTTAATTGCTCCTTTAACATTGAGCGCTCAAGATAAATTCCAAATTAGTGTTGAAGCAGGACAGGTATGGCAGCTGCGCAATGATCTTCAAATTCCTAATGATGATGCTGGCACAAGGATTGAACTGGACGAGATCGACCAAGGCCCTGAAGGTTTTTATAGGTTAGAAGGATACTACCGCCCTGCTAAGAATTATGGATTTCGAGTTTTATACGCTCCCCTAACCCTTAAACTTTCAAACACACCAGACTCCTCAGTAAACTTTAATGATCGAACCTTCTCAGCGGGAAGCGAGATTGATTATGAGTTTAAATTTAACTCCTACAGACTGACATGGTTTTACGCATTTTGGGGTCATGGTGATGAGCAATTTAATCTAGGATTCACTGGTAAAATCAGGGATGCTGACACGAAACTTTCTCAAGGAAGCACATCGACAAATTATGACAATGTTGGATTTGTTCCGCTCCTGTACTTGGAGTACTTAAAACCTTTATCAGACAAATGGTCTTTCCACTTTAGCTTTGATGGACTCGCCGGAGGGCCAGGCAGGGCATTTGATTTTGCTTTCAAACTGAGAAGAGACTTTGACAAATACGGAGCACTTGGCGCAGGACTTAGAACTTTGGAAGGCGGAGCTGACAATGATAAAGTTTACAGTTTTGCATTTTTTCAGTACGCCTTATTAGAGTGGAGCATAGGTTTTGGTGGTTAAAGATCGAGCATAATTTTAGGGTACATGAAAACATTTCGGAGACCCACAAGAACAAAGGATCTCCGAGATTAAAGGGATTATTTTAAGCTGTTTAAAGCTTCTACAATATCTTTGGGTTCCGCTCTTTGAACGTAGTCGACATTTAAGAAGGAGTATACGATTTCTCCGTTCTTATCTATTACATAGGTTGCAGGAACAGGCAGTTCCCACGAGTCGTTGCCTTGATTCTTTTCAAGATCTAGACCAAACTTTAAGTAAACATTTTTAAGTTCTTCGCTAAGTTTAAATACAAGCCCGTACTTTCTTGCAACTTTATTAAGGTTATCGCTTAAAATTTCGTACTCGATTTTATTTTTATCGACTGTGGTGCTTCCTGAGTCAGATGATTCAGGTGAAACGGCAATAAGTTGCCCACCGGCGGCCTTAAATTCTCCAAGGTGGTCTTGATACGCTTTAAGTTGAATATTGCAGTATGGACACCAACCGCCTCTATAGAAAGTTAAGATCACAGGGCCATCTTTAAGTTTTTCAGACAACTTAACGTTTTCACCATTAATATTTGGCAGCGTAAAGTCTACGAACTTGTCCCCTTTGGATTTTGCCTTTGCTATCATTCCAGACTTTTCAAGTTCTTCCGTTGCCTGTTCCATTGTCATTCTTGCGCTGTCTGGAATATTTGAGCCAGCTCTTCTACCGTCAAGTTCGGCCTGTAATGAATTTCCTAGTTTTTTTTCGATAAAGCCCACTATTTTCTCCTTTTTTGTGATTCCGAAAACTCTGCCCGTCTCTTTTTCATTTATAAATGATAAGAGCATGGACTGTTGAAAAATTTTGTTTTTCTTTAAAAATTCTTTGTCGTTGTCGAAGTCCACTTCCAGCAACTTGTAAGATTTCTTATCAAGCGAGGAAATAATCTTCTTTTGAGTTTTACAGGATGGACACCAATCAGCGTGAACATGAACTAAAACTCGCTCATTTTTTTGTAAAAACTTTTCGATTTTTTTAGTTGAGTCCTCTTTTGCGTAAAGAATGCAACTAAACAAGAAGGTGGTGATAAAAAGATGCAACTTCATTAATAACTCCTTAGGTTAAATTGAAAGGGATAAATTGGTTATAAACTCAGGCAAAATGCTTAATATAAATGCCTCTAGGTCTTTATCTAGTCCAGTTAGGATCAGTACAGACATGATTGCGCAAAACAGCCCCATGCTTATCTTGATGCCTTTGGAGTTTTCCAAACTCTTTCTTTGAACTTTGGCCACGAACTTTTGGGCACCATATGAAAAAAGAAGTATTGGAAGAATGGATCCAATTGAAAAGACGGCGAGAAGAACCATAGAAGACTTTACTTCTGGCGTGTTTATAATAATTCCTATTATTATCGCCAGTGTAGGGCCACTGCATGGCGCCCAGACAGGTCCAAGGAAAAGACCATTTACGAACTCCATATATAAAGACCCATCCTTCCCACTGCTTTTATTCAAACCTTGTATTTTATTGTTGATTGGAGACAGCGCCAGCGAAAGCTTGTCGATCAGCTTTGGAAATAAAAAAAACATCGAGGCAATTAGAAGAAATACTCCAGAAAGGATTTTTAACTTGTCTGGTGTGAGTCCTATAAGTTGACCAGAAGTTGCCACCACGTAGGTTGTAATGGAAAAGCTTAGAGAAACTCCTATGGCCAACAACACTGGTCCCCATTTTGATCTTTGCAGGGAAGAGCGCACAACAAAAGGCACCATTGGCAGTATGCACGGGGAAAATATGGTTAAAATCCCGGCCGCAAATGAACTAAATATTAAACTAATTGACACCTTCCCTCCCCTTTCTTGACCTATCGGTCAAATAGCACGCAAAAAAAATTTAAATCATTAAATCAAAATCTCTCAATGCGTTATTCGCAATTTGTTTTAAGAACTTTCGATCTTTTCTGAACTTTGAAATCTCCCTGATGGAAAAAGCTGCTGAAATTAAGTTTGTTTTAACTTTATCAACTTCAAGAGAAGAATTCTCTTCAGCAATGGCCTTTGCCACATTGGCCAAGTTTAACTCGGTCGCTGCGAACATATCGCTGGCCTTTTCTCCGAGTGCGTTTTTACCCATAAACTCAAGACATGAATTCATGATAAGACAACCTTTAGTAAAATCCTTTTTTACGCCTTCATCAACCAAGCGCTTGAAGAACTTAACAAGATATTCTTTGGGATCCCCTTTTTTATAAAAAAGACCTCTGGAGTATACGCTATACTTTTCCAAACAGAGCATGAACAACTTTTCTTTGGATCCGAAAGTGTTATATAGGCTTCCTTTAAGAAGACCGGTGGCATCCATAAGATCACGCATGCTCGTGTTCTCATAGCCTTTGTTCCAAAAGACCTCCATGGCCTTGCCTATAATTTCATCTCTATCAAAGTCGGGGGTTCTGCTCATGGTATTATTCTAAGCTTACTTGACCGATTGGTCAACGGCTATAATTCAACATAGACGTCTATTCCATAGATTTTGACCACTTACATTTCTCACTGCCCTAATAACATAGGGCATATATTGTCAATCACAGGATAAGAAGTCTTTACTTAGAATTTCTAAGAAAATAAACTCTCTACATGAACAAGAAAAAGACAATTTCATTAGTTGCTCATGACAATAGAAAAAAAGATTTAATAGATTGGTGCTTAACACACAAAAAGATTCTTTCGAAGCACCAATTATGTGCAACAGGTACAACAGGGCGACTCTTAGAGGAAAAGCTTGGTGTAAAAATAAAAAGGTATCTGAGCGGACCAATTGGCGGTGACTTTCAACTCGGAAGTTCAATTGTTGAGGGCGATATTGATATGCTTATTTTCTTTTGGGATCCCTTAGAGTCTATGGCACACGATCCAGATATAAAGGCACTTTTAAGAATCGCGACTCTCTATAATGTGCCAATGGCCTGTAACCAAAGCAGTGCTGACTATTTTATAAACTCATCTCTAATGAATGGTAACTACCAAAGAAAGTTGTCCGTCTTAAAGAGTTACAAACAAAACAGATCAACGTTTAATCCTTAAAAGCAAACACTGGAAATATAAATCAGAGTATAACAAGTACGCCCGCCAATAAAGACTACAGGCGTACAAGTGATAGTTTAAAGCGTCGTTTGAACCTCTTTAACATTAGAAATTTCCTCATTATACTCGTTCTCTTGAGGACTTCTTCTCTTAAAAAGACCAATCGCTTTTTCAAGATAATTATAAACAAGTGGAATAAGTACAAATGTGAAGAACATCGAGGCCACCATTCCGCCAACGACAACCGCACCCATTGACGCCTTCACCCCATCATTATCAAAAAGTTGAGGCAGTGTACCGGCGATAACGGCAAGGGAGGTCATGGCGATAGGCCTAAACTTCTCTTCCACGGCCGCCCACAGTGAGTCCTGTATACCCTTTCCGTTCTGCTTATGCACCATAGTCTGATCCAACAATAGAATTGCGTTGTTAACGGCCAACCCAACCAACATTACAAATGCCATCATCGATCCAATATTAATAGTGAACTCCATAAAGAATAGAAAATAGAACACACCAACAAAAGAGGTGAATACAGCACTTACAATCGTAAATGGGTGAATAAAAGAGTTTAGGATTGCCACCAATAACATGTAAGTTAAGATAACCGCCATTAAAAACGCTGTGGCAATTTCTTGGCCAGTTTCCTCCATGCTCTCCGCTCTACCAGTAAATGCAAAGTCATATCCTTGTTCAAATTCGATTTCTTCGTTGAACTTTTCTGCCAAAAAGGTTTGAACTTCGTTTGCGGAACTCTTTGATAGGTAACCTGCAAGCTGGATAATTCTTCTTTTATCTCTTCTTTTCAGTGGCGGAAGAGCTTTTTGAACCTTCAGGTCACCCAATCTAGATATTGGTAGAAGTCCACCTTTGGTGTCGATATAAAGCGAGGATATGTCATCGATATTCCTTTTAAACTCATCAGCTACGGTAACGTTAATGTCATACTCTTCACCAAGCTCTCTAAATACCGCCACGTCGTCTCCAGTGACAGCAGTTCTTATAAGAGGTCCAACCTGTGAGTTGGAGACGCCAAACATCTGAAGAGCATTTGTGTCTGGAACAAAAACAATTTCATCCTTAGGGTCTTTGTGAGTTGACGTGATTGATCTAAAAAAGCCAGAGTCCTTCATAATGGTCTCCATCTCTTTAGATAGCTCGACCATTTTATCGTATTCGATCCCTCGCACATCAATTGTGATATCGGCTTCACCAGAAGCACCACCACCGGCCCCTCTGGCCATTGTGATTTTAGCATCGGGGATTTTTGCAAATTGTGGAGTCAATAGGTTAATAATGTCGACATCACTTCTATTTCTTTTTTCCAAGTCTTCAAGGTTTACAATAACCCTTGCGTTCTCATAGCCATCTTCACCAACAATGGACAAGAAGCTTGAAACCTCAGGCACCTTATCAACATAATTTTCAATCTGTTCAACGGCCTTGGATGTTTCACTCAGGGCGGAACCTTGTGGCATTTCAACCGTCACTCGTATGATATCTTCATCGGATGCAGAAAAGAACTCTCCACCTATATAAGGCATAATTAAGGCAGGAGACGCAACAATCAAAAAGATTACAATCAAGCTAGTCTTTGGGATTTTAAATAGAAGTTTGAAGATTTTTTGATACTCCTTTAATAGAAAGTTTAGTGATGCATCAACTGGGCCTACAATAAGCCTTTGTAAAAGTTTTCTAACAGGACCATCATTTTTATGTTCTTTATGCTCCACCATTTTACGACTAAGAAGTGCTCCACACATCATTGGAGTTAAAGTGAAAGACCCAATAACCGAAAAGATAGTGGCAAACACAACCGTTAGGCCGAATTGATTCATAAACTGGCCAACCATTCCTCCCATAAATGCAATTGGAGTAAACACAACAAGGTTTGTGCCAGCTGATGCCAGTACGGCCAATGCTACATCTTTTGTTCCTTGAATTGCGGCTTCCTGGGACTCAAGACCCTGTTCCAGCTTGCTCACTACAGACTCAATAATAACAATTGCGTTTGCGATTAAAGTACCTAAAGCAGTACCCACGGCTAAAAGAGTCATCATATTGATACTAAACTTGGCGAAGTCCATGAGAAGGAAACTAGATATAATTGAAGTTGGGATAACAACCGCGGCAATGAATGTTACTCTAAAGTTTCCAAGAAACATGAATAGAATCACGACCGTTAATACAACCCCTATGGCAATATTATTTAAGGTGTTATTGGTATTTGCGATGATTCTTTCAGTGGAATCAGATGCCACTTCTAGTTTTGTACCTTCAGGCAAAGTGTTTGCTATTTCTTTGATTTCATTACGCGCTCTTGCAGCGATTGAAATGGCATCCCCATCCGAAAGCTTATTAATGGCAAGTGTGACAGCTTTTGTACCATTCCACCTTGACTCAGTCTCAACATCTTCAGCGCCATCAACGACTGTTGCCACATCGCTAAGTTTAATGCGAATCCCCTCTTGAGTAACAATAGGCATGTCTCTAATATCTTTAACAGTTTGAAACTCACCTTGGAACCTAACTGTGACTTCATTTTTACCTTGAGTGATGGAACCACCAGGTACATTTAGGTTTCGTTTTTTAATAGCACTGGAGATATCTGTTAAAGTGACAAAGTATCTCTGCATAAGGTTTCTATTTAGATTGATGTTGATTTGACGCTCAAGTCCACCTGAGATCTCTACAGACGCAACACCTGGCACAGTGGACAATAGAGGTTTAACATCTTTGTCTGCCATCTGATATAGCTCTCTTGCATCCAGCTTATCTGAAGAAAGAGTTAGGTAAAATATTGGTGTTACAAGCGGATCAAATTTGGAAATAATAGGTCTTTCGGCAGCATCAGGCAGCTCATTCAAGATGGCCTCCACCTTATCCTTTACCTCGATCGCTTTATTATTAACGTCTGCTTTAATCTCGAATTCAATCATTAGAAGACCAAAGCTCTCATAAGCATTTCCATTGATCTTTTTTATGTCAGAAATCTCTGCTACCGCATCTTCCACTTTTTTCAAAAGCTGAGTTTCAACTTCGATTGGAGTCGCTCCAGGATAAGGCATGTTAATACTAACGATTGGGTACTCAATACGTGGAGTCGCTTCAATAATTAGGTTTTTGTATGAAAATAATCCTAAGACGACAAATATCAGAATAAATACGATAGTCATCGCCGGACGTTTTACGAATGTTTCAATCATTTCTGCTCTCCTGTTACAATTCTTGCCACGTCACCTTTATTTAGGGAGCTAGCACCCCTTACTATTAACTTCTCACCAATTGAAAGACCTTCCACAATCTCAACATACAATTGTGACTCCTCACCTTTTTTTATAAAGCGTTTAACTGCTTTGCCATCATCGGTAAGAACCCATACAAAACTCTTTTTATCTATTTGCTTGATGGATGTTGAAGGAATCATAACAATATTCTTTAAGGTCTTAGTGTTGATATCAACAACAACGTTTTTGGCCATTTCAGCCTTGGATGCTGAGCTGCGCTTGACTAAAACCTTGTAGAGACCAGTGTTGGTGTCTGGGCGACTGCTTTTATACACGACCTTCCCTTCTTCAACTCCACGATCAGTGAATACTCTTGCCTCTTGAAAGGCAATAATCTTTTGCCACTGAATCTTGGAGACCATCAGTTCAACCTCTTCTTGATTGCCTTGACCAGTCACTCTTTCAAAAAATTTAAGATCATCGGTTTTAACTTGAAACGTCTCCACAGGTTTTCCAAATTTTTTGTGTTCATTGGCTATAGAAATAGTGGGAGCGTTTCTTTTTTCCTTAATCACTCCAATTTTCCAATTCACCGATGCCGCGATTAACACGACAAGCCCTATATAAAAGATAGCTCTAATCATTTTGCCACCACTCCTTTAGTAAATCTCTTTATGGATGCTCTGTTTTGATAAATTTGAAACAAAGCGGTTTGTTGTTGAATTCGCGCATTGGTTAGTGAGCTTTCTGCGGTGTTAAGATCATTTCTAGTTGCCCCACCTGTTTCAAAGCGAGTCCTAGTTAGTTCATAACCTCTTTTTGCGAGACCAACAGCTTTTTTGGCGGCCGCAAATTTTTGGATGTTCGCCTTATATTCTTCGATAGCTGATGCCAACTCAACCTCAAGAATTTCTTTCTGCTTCTTTAGTTCTATTTTTGCCTTCACTGCGTCTAGTGCCGCTTGTTGATGACGCGCTTTAACTGCGCCCCCCTCAAAAATAGGAATATTCAAGCTCAAACCAATCGCTGAAGATGTAAACATTCGCTCATCCTCTGGTTGGAAAGTATCTCCAGTTCCTCCGTGGTTTAACTGCCCAAAGGCCGAGATCGTCGGATAGTGTTCGGCCTTGGCAAGCATGGTCTGCTTTTGAGCTATTTGCGCCGCCAACTCAATAGATTTTAAAGAAGGGTTCTCATATGCCTCATCTAAAAGTTTGCTCTTATCTAGAACCGGAAAGAGTGTGGACATGCTTGTGGTCAATCGAGGTTGTGATTCTATTGGCATTTCGGTAAGTAGGTTTAGCTGAAGAAATGCAAGCCTTAGGTTTTTTTGCGCATCTGAAACGATTGGGGCCCTACTTGCAATATCGGCCGCCATTCTTATGTTGTCGAAACGGGGCACACGTCCACCTTGAAATCTTTTCTGAAGGGCCTCAAGATTTTTCTTAGCATTTCCGTGGGAGTCTTTTGCAATCTGAAGAACTTCCTGCGCAGACAATGCGTTAAAGTAAGCAACTTCAACAGCGAACCTTATTTCTCTCTCCACCGCTTCCTTAGCAGACTGCCTTGCATCTTGTGAGATTTTGGCCAGGTCAAGAGCGTGACTTACTCTGCCAAAGCTATAGATAACTTGATTTAGTTGAAGACTGGACAGCATTTCCCAGTCTTCCTTAATGCGAGCACTTGTATCGCCAATTTGTATTACAGGGGATTTTGTGTGCCTTATAGATTGGAAGTTAGCAGAGATCTGCGGCAACACACTCGCCCATGCTTCCTTGATTTGTGCCTGTGCTCTTTGTACCTCGATGGCAGCCTGCTGCACATTTTCACTTCGCTTTAAGGCTAATTTTGTTGCCTCCTCCAAGCTTAGCCTTTCCTGCCCGTACGCACCGGGGCCAGCGACCCAAGCGCAGATGAGCGCCATCATTAGCCAGATATTTCTCATTCTTATACTCCTCATTTGACACTTATTCCGTTTATAAAAGTTTCCGTTATGTGTTTTAAATATTCTTCTCTAAAGTTCTCATTGTCTTTGATTGAACACCCAAACAGTGTTTCTCGATTTGAATCATGGCAGACGGCCTGAAAAAAACTCGACATAAATAATGAAGCGGTAATGAATGGGTTAAGATCTTCCCTTACGATTCCTTGTTCTTTTGCTGAATTAAAAAATGCAACAAGCTTCTTAAATAGTTGCACGAAAGATTTACCTATAATTGAAGGTTCTTTTTTGTCATCTCTTTGAAGCTCCTTAAAAACCAACCTTACAAGCTCTGGTCTTTCCGTATAAATTCCAAAGATATGTTCTGTGAATTTGGATAGCTTTTTTTCAAAGTCGATTAAGTCTGAAGAAGGGGCAAGAATCTTCTCAACCAAGGAGAGAGTCTCTAGCCCAAAGTCCTCTATGCAGGCCTGGTAAAGCCCTTCTTTGCCGGAGAAATAGTAGCTAATGGCTGAAATGTTTACTCCAGCACTGTTTGCAATCTCTCTAATCGATGCGCCATCAAGCCCTTTTTCTAAAAATAGCTTCTGAGCGTGTTTAATCAGCTTATGCTTTGGTGTGCTATCCATAGTAATCAAACGTCCGATTCAAGTAAACGACATCGTTTACATCACACACAAAGTAAACCATATCGTTTACCACTTCAAGAAAATAATGCTATAATTAGTTAAGTTAAAAGATTACAAGAGGTTAGAGATGTCTTCAGAGATAAAACAATTAAGTAAGAAAGAGGAAATTATCTCTGCAAGTATTGAAATCTTCGTGAATGAAGGTTTTGACCGCCCAACAATGGACTCTATAGCATCCCGGGCCAAAGTTTCTAAACGGACCCTTTATAAGTATTTTTCCAACAAGCATGCCCTACTGGACGAGATTATCTTCCGGCTTGTCGATGAAAAGCATAGTAGCTTAAACTTCAAGTACAGTAAGGATGAAGATATTCTTCTTCAAATCCAAAACATTATCAAGCATAAGACTGATCACCTGCTTTGTCCCAGCAACTTAAAGCTTGCTAAGATCATTCTATCCGAGGCCCTAAAGGGTGAAGGGTTTTTAAAGGATATGTTAGAAGAAGTGCTAAGGACCGAAAGGGTAACCTTGGAATGGATTAAACAGGCCCAAGAGGATCAAAAGCTGTTAAAAGAAGAGCCACTAGTGATACTGGACTTTCTCAACGAACTAGTAAACGGAATTATATTTTTCCCAATTCTTTTCGGTAAAAAAGACCAAGTAACTAAAAAAGAAATTGAAGATGTATCTCGAATGTTTCTGTTCCTCAAGGGTGTTAATTAAACCATGCTCATATAAACGAGCTCGCTAGAGCCCAAGCTTTTCAAACGATACTAAGATTTCTTTCGTTGAGTTTTGCCACCTTTTTTAAAAGTGCCTCTAGATTTATTGGCCCTACCCTTTGCGGCCCGACGATTCCTTCCCGCTCGCTCCCTTTGCTTGGCCTTGGGCTTTCCACAATCGTCCATAACTGACTCGATATCAGCAAGGTTGTTGTATCTACGTATTTCCTTGTTAAACTTCCATACGAACATGAGCTTTAATAGTTCTTCTTTGGAAAGATCATCAAAGTGGCCTTGCATAAGTTCAAAAGATTCATCAAGCTTAAACTCATCACCTTTTGCCTTTATGGCGTCAACAATAAACGCTGCCCCATCCAACTCTTTGGCCACAAGATTCTTTTTAAGTTTGGATACACTTGGAAGTTGTTCTTTAACGATCCTTTTATTTATATGCTTCTCAATTCCTCTTATAAGGTAAGCAGACTTAGGACTAGTAATGGTATAGGCCTTGCCCTTTGTTCCTGCTCTTCCGGTTCGTCCAATCCGATGAACATAGGACTCATTATCCCTAGGGATTCCATAATTAAAAACATGTGTCAGGTTATCAACGTCAATTCCTCTGGCGGCAACATCTGTGCAAACAAGAAGATTGACCTTTCTCTTTTTGAAGTTGTTCATGGCATGGTCTCTTTCCACCTGCCCCATATCGCCATTTAACACTTCCGCTTCATGTCCCCTGTTTTTTAGATCATCGGCCACCATCTTCGTCTCAAGTTTTGTTTTACAGAAGACAATACCGTACATGTCATCCGCATCATCTATTAGACGAGCGATCGCTTCCTTAAAGTGCTTTTCACGCACAACAAAGTACTTTTGCTCAATGTCGTCATTGCTCAAAGACTTCTTTTCAATCTTGACCATCTCAGGCCTGTTGAACGAATCTTTAATAAGTTTCACAATTTGTTTAGGCATAGTGGCCGAAAACATCATCAGCTGACGTTGTGGTCTAAAGCTCGACAGAATAACTTGCACATCTTCAAAAAAGCCCATGTTTAACATTTCATCGGCTTCATCCAGTATGCAATACTTGGCCTGATCAAGCTTTAGAATGCCTTTTTCAATCATATCTATCACTCGCCCCGGCGTTCCTACTACAATTTGAGGCCTGTCGCTTTTTAGAGCTCTTATTTGAGACTCGTACCCTGTCCCGCCATAGATACAAGTGCTTTTAACAGAGGTATACTTCCCAAACTTTTCGATCTCTTTTTCAATTTGATTGGCGAGCTCTCTCGTTGGCGCCAAGATTAGCGCCTGAACAGAATTGTTTTTAAAATCCATCCTTGAAAGAAGAGGAATGGCAAATGCCCCAGTCTTTCCTGTTCCAGTTTGAGCTTGACCCACAAAGTCTTTTTTAGAGTCTAAAAGTACAGGTATGGCCCTGGCCTGGATTTCAGTTGGTTTTTCGAATCCCATCTCGCCTAGAGATTTAAGAATATTTTTGTCTAAACTTAGTTCTTTAAATGTTTTCATCTTATCCGTTTGTTAAATTTTTTAACTACTTATCACACATTCATCAAATTAAAATAAAGATTAGCTCCGTCAATTACGGATTATGTGAATCCACAGGTGCAGGAACATAGTAAAAACAGACCTTTGTACCGTAAATTGATTTTTTAAAGTTAGCTTTCTTTATTGAGCGCAGGCAGCTTTATACCGTACTTAATGGCGCTGTACCTGGTTATGAAGGCCACAATAATGGATGCGGCGGCACTATAGATCCACTCTAGTCCCATGCTTGTCAGAAGAATAAACAACAATGAAGAGAGTGCTGCAACTGTGGCATATAGCTCTTTCTGATAAAGAATGGACTCCTCACCACTGAAGGCAGATCTTAAAATACCTCCCAATACAGCGCTTATAGTCCCCATAATCAGAGATGTCTCATTATTAAATCCCAAAAGAAGTGTTTTCTGGGTTCCCACAACAACAAAGAAGCCAAGTCCCAAAGTATCTAAAAACAACAAAACTGATTTTTGCTTTTCATAAAAATTAAGCATGAAGAATGTCGAAATTGTCCCCAAAAGAATGATGTATATGTAAATTGGATTTAATGTCCAGAAAACAGACTCCGAAATGATAAGGTCCCTAACGGTTCCCCCGCCAACGGCCGTTAAAAAGGCCAAAAACAACATCCCAAAAAAGTCGAATTTTGAATTGCCTGCTATGGAAGCGCCGGTAACAGCAAAGACAAAAGTTCCCAAGTAATCTATAAATTCGAAAAGGCCCATATGCCCCCCTGGATGGATCTCAGTTTACATCAATAATTTAACACCTCATGAACGGTTGTAAACAAAAAGCGACTTTATAACGAGAATTTTATGCTGCGCTTTTAGTGAAAGTTGTATGAATCTGGTCTATATATTTAGGTTTTTCAATATAAGGCCTTTAAGCATCTCTGGATCACTCCCAGGACCAATAGTTAAAAGCTTTGGTCCTGTGATTGGAGTTCCATTGAAGCTTCTGATGAACACTTCTCAACTGGGTGTTCTTTCAAAGTGTGAATAATGCTCAAAGATGTCTGCATTATGATGAAAAAAATTTAGCATTGGATGATTGTTTACTGCAGTAAGCAAGGCCAATTCATCAAAGCGAATTCGAACTAAAGGTTCTCCAGTATTTCTGTGTTTTTAGTTCTTTCTTTATAATTTAAATGAACATCAGCGTATTTGATCTTGCCTGATTTAACGATGAATACAGCTGGGTGGGCCACAATATGATGCTTTTCTCCAGAGTCGCCTTCCACATCGATTGAGTAAGAGTTCTTATATTTTTTAACGAGCTTCTCATCAAGCTTGTTGGCAATTTCAAACTTCTTTAACAACTCCGCTTTAGGATCGCTAACAATATGAAAGCCTAAATCAAATTTTCTTTTCATTTTCTTTGCGACTGCAGACCTATCCACACTTATACCTATGACTGCTTGTTTGGTCTTAAGCTTTGGAACAACTTCACTTTGAATGGATTTTAACTGGGTCATGCAGTAAGGACACCAGGAGCCTCTGTAAAATACAAGCACATACTCTTTATTGCTTAAGGTAAGGTCAATCTCCTTCCCCTCTGTAGTAACTATTTTTTCAACAGGAACCTTTTCACCAACTTTAACGCCTTCAGCAGCAAAGACCGTACTTAGAAACAGAGCTAAGACTATTGCGAGTTTCATTTCTTCTCCTAATTACGCTTTTTTAACAACAGAACACTTAAGATACATTGACCCATGCCCGTCGACCTTGCAAGAGATGTCATGCCCGTTAACAGGGCTGTCCAGAAGTTTAATATTTTTTACTTTGGTTCCTGCCTTGATGGTGCTTTTTCCGGCCTTAAGATCTTTGACGGTGGTGACCGCATCTCCGTCTTGAAGAGTGTTACCATTTACATCTTTAAAGGTGGGCTCCATCTCCTCTTCTGAGTTTGCCTCAAGCGACCACTCGTGAAAGCATTCTGGGCACACCCATAGAGCTCCATCAGGATAACCATAAGGTGAATTACATTTTGGGCATTGTTGTGTTTCATCTGTCATGTACTTGATAGTAACTATAGGGTGAGTCATTGTCATCAAATACAACGATTGAAAGTTAAGAAAGTCCTAATAACTCATGATCCAGATCAACCTTGTAACTATTCAAAATTACTCAAAATCCCCTAAAACCACCAACAATCTAAGGCATTAAGAGAAATTAAGTTTTTGATCCCTAAATCCTTTTCCGCCCCTAACTAGTTTAAATTATAAGCTAAATATATAAACAAATAAGCCGATGCATTAAGAGAATATAATAAGAAAATGTTAATATATGAAAAAGAAAGTAATAAGCATTTCAACATTTTTGGCCTGTTCACTAACCTTCGCGGATGTTTACGTGGTTAGGCCAGGCGACACGGCGAGCGATATTCTCTTTAGAAATGTCGAGGGCCGAATTTATGGCAGAGACGGCAATCTATCAAAGCTTCTGAAGCATAACCCCAATATTGTGGATCCCGACAATATAGTTGTTGGTGAAACTCTTAGGTTCCCTAAAGAGTTCACTCTTCTATCAGAAAAAGTGAAGCCTGAACAACAATCACCCTTAAAAGTGAAAGAGAAAACGAATAAAAAGGCGCAACCCCAATCCGCCCCCCAATCTCTATTCTTTGGTCTTGAACTTGGCTCAATGAGTTTGAGCGCAACAGAGTCAGCCACAGGAGAAAATGAGGTTGCCACATCAGACTTGGCCTATGGCGCCACTTTTAAATGGGTTCATAATTGGAGTGAAAAATACAACTTCTTCCTAAACGGGTCTATTTCAAAATACAAGTTTCAAGTATCAGAGGGTAAAAGCCTTGAAGAAGAAAACCTAACCAAGGCCTATGCAGGCGTAGGTCTTAACCATAAGTACAGCAATAAGAGCAAATTTGAAGTAGAAGCGGGACTCAGTGAGGCCCTACTCCTTACTTCCAATAGTACTACGGAAATTGAAGTTGAAAAATTTGTAGTACCTAAACTTACAGTTTCCGGAACACATACTATCGCTAGATTCACCAGTGGCTATGGACTTAATGCCTCTTGGGGAGCTGGGGCGTTTTTACCATCGTCTCAACCTAGCTATGATACTGAGCTTACTTCATTCTGGAAGTTTGGAGCGAGTTCATTTTATGAACAAAATGGGAAACGATTCAGCGTTTCATTATCTTATGGACAAGAATCTATTGAGACAGACAACATTGAACAGACGAATAAAGAAATCGCGATCAGTGCAAGAACGGGAGTTGAGTTTTGAAAACGAGCCTTAAACTACTCACATTCTCTTTGATGTTACTAAGTGTCACAAGTTGTTTGGATGAACTTCCAGAGCTTGCAAATCTTGACTACTGTCCAGGACAGAGACAGGAAGATGGCTCTTGTCCAGAGGCGGATACAGACGAAAGCAACCTTTCAAGTTCTGTAAGTTGGGACTTTTCAAACTCATCTGACTACACATTCGATTCAGACTTCATTGAAATAAGCGGCAACAAGGCACAAATTAAGAGTGTCGACACTCAGTTCTCTGGCACTGATTTTAACAACGGCACCCACCTAGGAAGCGATGTTTTAAACAATAAACTAACCCTTTTGACCTCTCCTAGTTTGGATCAAACTCACATAAATAATATTCTTCCGTCTAAAACTTCTTCCCTCATTGGCTATTGGAGATTTGATGGAAACTTAAACGACACATCCTCGCTGGGCAACAACGGAACACTAAACGGCAACACTGCCCTTGACACTTCTCAAACAAAAATTGGATCAGGCTCCGTTCTTATAAATGGCGCTGCAGGCGACTCAGTCTCATTTGGCGACATTCAAGAAATTGACAATGCCACGGCCTTCACTGGTTGCGTCTGGGTTTATCATAAAAGCATTTCAAACGATGATTACATCTTTTCAAAAAGCCAAAGCTCTGGAGCTGGGAACCAAAGGTTTCTATTCTTGAGAGACGACGTTGGTGGACATACAGGAAGAACCGACACTTACACAATTTATTTGAGAGATGATAGTTCAGAGGCAAGAATAGAGGGTGCTTCCAATATTGCGGTACAAAACCAATGGACACATGTTTGCATCTCATTTCGGGCCAACAGCTCCACAGGTTTGCGGCTTTATGTAAATGGAGTTGAAGACGCCAATAGTCCGGACTCAACTTTTGGGATTAACAATCTTGATGCCGGAACAAGACCATTTCTTATTGGTGACACCTATACTCAGGGCTCTGCACTCAATGGATATTATGATGAGTTGGCCATTTTCAATGCGCAGCTAAGTTCAGATGAAATAAGAAGCATTTACGAGGCCCAGCATGGAAACTTTTCAGAACTTGCCTCCTCATGGACACCTAAGTATGACAGTATCGTAGGATATTGGAAAATGAATGGCTCATGGGCCGACTCTTCACCTTCCGCCTCACATGGATCACCAAATGGAGCAGTGTCCTTTAGCTCAACCAATATGGTTGGCACAGGATCTGGCCAGTTTAATGGTTCCTCGGGATTTTTATCTACTGGAGTCTACCCTGTGGTTGGTTCAACCCCTAGAACTGTTACTGCTTGGATCAAAACTTCGGATGATGGGCTTAAAAAGACAATTGTGGACTGGGGCCCATCCAATGTTGGCGAGAGGTTCAATTTTCAAGTTAGAGGTAATGTCATAAGAGTTGAATCGCAAGGAAACGGCGAAAATGGAACGATGCTTATTGCGGATCAAGCTTGGCACTTTGTGGCCGTAAGCTGCACTGGCGCAAACATTAATACTTGCAAACTATATGTCGACGGAAAACTTGATAAAGAAGTCTCCACGTCAAATCCTATAAATACAGGAAACACTGCGGATCCATTAAGAATTGGAGCGGCCACTTCCTACTCTGCTTATTTTGTAGGCAAGCTAGATGAGGTCGCTATTTGGCAGACGGCGCTGACGGAGTCAGAAATCAAGGCCATATATGAAAAACAGAAACAAAAGCAAGTCTCATCTTACGACTCCCCTGTTATAGACTTGGGAAGTAGTCAAAGCATTACAAATCTAACACCGACAACTGATCTTCCATTCTTAAAAGAGATTGGACTCACAAGCGAGAGCTCTTCTGACTACTCTTCACTAACCGCAGACCTTTCTACCAATTTATTTGCCGCGTGGGAGTTAAACGAATCCACAGGCAATCCAGTAGAGTCCGTCTCGTCTAGTGCCTCTGCGATAGTTGGAGGAGTTGCTCAAGGCAATTCAGGTATTCTTGCAGGCTCATATTCTTTTGATGGCACAACTGGATACATCAATGCTGGCACTCTTGGAAATCTTGGAAATGACATTATTAATGGTTTTACCACATGTGCTTGGGTTAGAACCGGAAGTTCAGTTAAACAAAGTGTAATTGGCAACTATGATGGCACAACACCAGATTCATCCACTTTTCAACTTCAGATAAACAGAGGTCTATCGAATGCAAATTTAAAAGGTGCGGTTTTTGCCTATGTACGTGATGCTGGTGGTGGATCTTACCAAACTCTTACAGGAGTGGTAAACGCTGACACAGGAATCAGTGACGGTAAGTGGCATCACCTATGTGCCAACTATAATGTTCCCGCTCAGCAGATCAATATATATATCGACGCTGTACCTCAATCCGTGACTTATGAAAATCAAGGAAGCCTTGGTGCCACAGCGCCGTTTGACAGAGATATCTTCATTGGAGCAAATAACGCTCAGGGTTCTCCAAACAACTTCTTTAGAGGTAGTTTGGACTCTGTAAATATTTGGACCACCAACCTCAGTGCGAGTGAAGTCCTAGAGCACTATCGTCGAGGAGCAAACAGAGTAAAGTATCAAATAAGAACTTGCTCAGACTCAAGCTGTTCAGGAAGTCCAGAGTGGAAAGGCCCAGGTGGTGATTCATCGACTTTCTTTTCTGAGCTCTATAACAGAAGCAGTGCTTCGCTAGATTCTATTTTCTCGACTTGTTATGTTTCTTCTCAGGATGTTTGTGACCATTCAGAGTTCTCCATTTTTGGATCCAAAGAGACAGGTCCGCTGGACCTCCTTCTCTCAGACTTTCCAGTCTTTGATGAGTCGCCTCTTCAATCCAGATATTTTCAGTACCGTGTGATTATGGAGGCACAGAAGAACCAATCATGTTCAGGTGAAGCGTGTGTACCTAGCTTGAATTCATTGAACTTCTCACCCAGTGTTTACCATACCGGCGGCCATAGTATAACAGGCACAACAGCAGTTACCATTGATGGCGAGATAGAAAGCTTCAGCGAAACTGTTAGCTCGGGCTGTACTGTGAAATACCAATTTTCAAAAGATGGCACTAATTTCTCTTATTACAATTCTGGTTGGACGGCCGCCACCGACAGCTCTTCAGAAGCAAACACCGCATCAGAAATAAGCTCAGTGTTAAAAGATTTTATCTCCACAGGTTCTTTGTACTTTAGGGCCTATCTTGTATCTGATGGTTCCCAGGCATGTGAGCTTGAAGAGATAAATATAAATTAAAAATATTCAGGGGGTGCTGTTCATCGCGCCCCCCACTGCCCTGTATAAGAATTTTCTAAGTTCAAAACACATGTAGAAGACATGAAACCAATACCAACAGAGAATTTTTGGTGCTATCCTTAAGAGACTTAAGTTCTAACAGTTGGATAAAAATGGATAAAGCATCTCCCGATTTCAAAAACATTATAAAGTCACTACCTGGTCTATATCTCATCATTGAACCTAACGCGCCAAAGTATACTATTGTATGCGCTAGCGATGCCTACACTAGACAGACATTGACTAAACAAGATGAAATAAAAGGGAAAGGTCTTTTTGAGGTGTTTCCAGACAATCCGGAAGATAAGAATGCTAACGGCGAATCAAACCTTTCAGCTTCACTCCTGAGAGTTCTTGAGACAAGAAGCCAAGATGTTTTACCAGTTCAAAGATACGATATCAGAAGACCTCAAAACATGGGCGGGGGATTTGAAGAAAGGTACTGGACCCCCACCAATACCCCTGTTCTAGATGAAGAAGGAAAGGTTTCTTACATCATCCACCAAGTAGAAGATGTTACAGAGAGAGTAAAGCTTAAACAAACCGGGGAAGAACTTGATGCGAAACTAGTTACTTACAACCATAAATTAAGCGAGGCGCACGCCCAGCTAAAAGAGTCCAATCGAAGAAAAGACATCTTTTTGGCGACCCTGGCACATGAGCTAAGAAACCCTCTGGCCCCTATTCGTTCGGGTGTTGAGCTTTTAAAAATGGATGTGAATATAATGGAATTGCTTCCAACTATGGAGCGTCAAATTTCACACTTGGAAAAGCTCATTGACGACCTGACCGAAAGCTCCAGAATAAGCAGGGGCAAACTAAACCTCAACCTGCAGGAGTTGGAAGTATCAAAGCTAATTGAAGAATTGGTTGATTCTTTAAAAAAGACTTCGCCAGGAGAGCTGGACAACTTAGAGCTCGTTCTACCTGAAGAAGAGTTATGGATAAAGGCCGACCCAGTTCGTATAAGCCAGGTTATAAACAATTTAATAAACAACTCTCAAAAGTTCACTCCCAATGACAAAACAATAAGGCTTACCATCTCGCAAGACAATGGCAATGTCCTACTCTGCATCAAAGATGAGGGTGTGGGGGTTGAGAAAGAAAATTTATCGCAAATTTTTGAAATGTTTGTACAAGTTGACAAGCCTGGCATGCATCAAGGACTAGGGCTTGGACTTTCAATTTCAAAAATGCTTATAGAGATGCATAAAGGCACAATCAAAGGTGAAAGTGAAGGGCTGGATAAAGGCCTGGAGGTATCGATTGAGCTTCCATTGATTGAAGCTCCCAAGGAAATAGACAAAAATGACCAAGATGCAAAAGGTTCGAACAATTTAAAAATACTAATCGCCGATGACAATGTTGACGCCGCATATATCCTAAAATTGGCCTTAGAGAAATTTAACAACTGCGTTGAGCTTGCAAAAAATGGCGAAGAGGCATTGATCCGAGCTAAAGAATTCCGCCCCAACCTAATACTTATGGACCTTGGTATGCCAGTAAAAGACGGACATCAAGCGGCAACAGAGATTCTAGAAAAACCTTGGGGCAAGGACATATCGATCGTGGCGCTATCAGGTTGGGGCCAAGAAGAAGATAAAGAACGCACAAAAAAACTTGGTTTTAAAGGTCACTTGGTAAAACCTGTTAGTTTGAAACAAATTCAAGAACAAATTAGCAATTTATTTGAGGTCTAAGCAGTCTTCTCAAGGTCCGAGTTATAAGTAAGTCTTTTGACTCTTCTGTAAACATCATACGGGTTGAGGACTGAGCGAAAAATGTTTTTGTTAAATTTAGACTGCACTCCCATGGACGATGCAGTTGCAAAAACAATATTGCCAGAGCCCCATATCCTTTGAAGAACACTTACACTCACAGTAAGGTCTGTGACCTTGTCATAGTCTATAGAATGAAAATCAATTCCAAAAAACCCTGTTGAGATGATTAATCTTTTGGAGGTTAAAACGTACAAGACATTCTTGTAGTTGATATAAATAAACACGCCAATCACTAGGGCCAATAGTAAACTTGTTAGGAAGGCCCCACCAGGGATATTTGCGCCACGAACCGAGAGCAAACCAATGACAACTCCAGGAATAATGGAGATTGGAGCAAGCCCGAGAATATAAGTAATTAGATGAGGTTTCTCGGCCCAAATAACACTTTCATCACTCTCCAGGACGTTTGTAAAAAACTTGGGTAATTTCCTTTTTAGACTCCTGCGATTACTTCTAAGTAACTTTGCGTAATTTGAATTAGGCCTGTTCAGATTTAACTTTTTCAACTCCCCTTCATCCAAAAAATAGCCATTGCACTTTGAACAATTTTCTACAAGAATCCCAGTCTTACCTACAAGTCCAGAAGAGAGATGAATAGCGCAGTGAGGACATGTTCTTTTGGACTTATGAAGGTTTTTCAATCCATTGGTATTCAACTCTTTAAGAACATTGTCATTTCTTAGAACAAGGTTCAATTCATTATCATCAAACCAAAGACCTTCACAACCAGAACATTTCTCCACTAAAAGACCATCAAAGTCCTTAACCTTGTAAGTTTTTAGTGATTCTTCACACGCAGGGCACTTCATAACTCTCCTTCAATAATTCCATTATACACACAAGCATATTTTGAAGAAGAGTTTATTGAAAACCTTAATGAAATTTAATAATTCATTGAGCAAAACTTTTGAAAAACCTCTTTATGTTTGGCCAGGTCCACTTCGGGAGACATTGACACTCTAACAATATAGTCTTTATCCCCCTCTTTCGTTGTTCCCTGAGTAGAGGTCGCTGGTATTGTCCAATAAGAGCCTTTCAGTTGCCCATAACTCACACAGTGTTTACTGCCGCCTGGGATCTCATTGATCATTAGTGTAATTAGCTTTTGATTTAACTCTCTCTTATAGGACTCTTTCTCTTCTGGTGTTGATCCTTTTGTTGGAAGGTCGAGGGAAAATACAGATGGTGTAAATCCAGCTTCTACGATCTCTTTAGGCACAAAGTTGATTTTTGCTTCCGGAAGAGTTTCCTCGATATAGTCCACAAATTCGCGGGTGTTTTTATACGCCGCCTTTATTCTCTCAACCATAGAAGGCATTTGTTGAGTGAGAGTTTCAATTTGAAACGGAGTTGCTCCGTTGTCACAAAGCTCGAGGTGCTTTTCAACGTATGGCATGTAGTCTTGTGCTAGATTATTTGCCACAACATAGCCTGCAGTACACAAACCTCCACTTGGGAACTTCGAGCCGCTTACATAAGAAAGCGCTTTTGAGCTTCCAAGGTAGTCTTCTTCTCCCAGAAACTGAGTGTCCGGACAAAAGGTCTGATCTAAAATGAAAACAGCCTCAATAGCGTCCTCGCCAGAAGGGGTCTTTCTCTTTTTTGAAAGAGTCGCCTTAAGTCTTCCAAGGTCTGGGACTTCAACTCTTGGGTTGGTCGGGATCTCAGCGATGATATATGGAACAGCATTTGTTCTAGCAAGATCTTCTAAGATGGTGTCTATGCCCACCACCATATCATTGCCGCTATCAACTTTTAGATCAATTATCTCAACATGCTCTATACACGCGGCCACTCTTCTTGCTTGGTCATTGGTTCCGCCATAGCAGTTTGGAGGAACGATAAATTTAATCTCTTTTCCAGGGTGGAGTTGTTGTGCGTGATCAACTAGTCCCATCATAATTGCGTATTGAGCGGAAAGACCACAAGAGCTAATACTCACCTGGCCTGTGGTGTTTGTTATCTTTTGAATAGTGCTTTCCAGCTCTGAGCGATCAGCTTTGAATGGTTTAGTTGTCGTGCCGTCCACAAACTCTGTAAGGACTTTAAAGCAGTCATGTGGAGTCATGGCAATGGATTCTCTTCTTCTCACATGCTGAATCTCAGAAACATAAGAATCAAGGTTTGCGATAACAACGCTTCCAAGTTCTTTGTGCATGCAAATTGTGAAGTCAGAGTCCATCTTATCTTCAGCCCATGCATTTTCAAAATTTGTCAGAATAACCGTCAGGCCTTTAAAGCTAGGATCAAGCTCGTTAACAAACTCAAACTTGTAGCCATATACAGACTTTAAAAGCTCAGGATTAAAACTTTCAGGAAGCTCAGTTTTATTTAGGATTTGAATATTTGTCCCCTCAAAGTGGGCCTTTCTTAATATCGCAAGAAGTGGCATAGTCTGCGAGGAAAATGAAACGACATTGTTTACGTTGATATTTTTGATATTTCCTATAGTCCACTCGAGAATACTAGAGAGCGGATGCCCAAGACGAATATAGTCATAGGCAGTAGGCAGATCTTCAAGGCGCTCACCTTTTTCAAAGTGGTTTAAAAAATCAACCTTTGCCATCTCTTCGTTGTAAATATCAAGTCTGTGAGTAGTCAGTCTTAGCCAATCACTTGGCATATTTTGTATTACATTTTCAATTCGATTTTTGATTTCAGTCTGCGTCATAATTTATCCTTATTCAGATTAAATATAACGCATATGTCACGTCCTTTAAACTCATTATTTATAGTACTGGCCCATAGGGTCAAGTAACAAAAACTATTTGGTCTATAGCTTTTATTTTTGGCTACTAAGAGGAGTACATTTCCCTAGTTGGTAGGCATTACTTCTATTTCTCTAACGGTACTTCTTTGGGGGGCACTTAAGGCAAAAACCACAGCATCAGCAATATCTTCAGGTTTAAGTTTATCAGGCTTAGGTTCATCAAAAAAATCAGTGTCTACCATGCCAGGACAAATGACCGCACACCTTCCACCCCACTCCTTCACCCACTTCTTGAACGATCTCATTTAGTTTATTTTCCCTTCTGGCCAAAAGTGCCAGTTTGTAACCCTCTTTCGCAGCTTTTAGTGCCGTTGCACGTCCAATACCACTAGATGCACCAGTAATTAGCAAAACTTTTTCATTCATAAAATACTCCTAAGATGAGCTTATTAAACATAGGTCAAATTCAAAAATCGGTATAAGAATAATCAAATGGGATTTTAAAATGTGGGTTTATATAAAAAAGAACTGTTTAACTTTTGTGAGCCGATAGTCCACTCAAATATGAGCTATATTTTCTTCATAGCACGCTCTAGGCTTTCGTGAGAATATAGATTCATGCAAACTATAGTAACAAATAGAAAAAACCAAATAATTCTACAGTCCATCAAAGATAATTTTGCTTTGGCCTTAAGTTCATTTCCTTTTGGAATTGTGATGGGAGCAACAGCCTATAAGTTCACTTTAAATACTCAAGAATTTCTATATATGAATTTGTCGCTAAACGCTGGTGCATCTCAACTGGCCTTCGTAGATCAATACAAGAACAACATCAATTTTCTGGTAATATTAGTTTCCTGCACTTTAATAAATTGCAGAATGTTTTTATATAGTCTTTCGCTCCATAGTGATTTTAAAGAGCTTGGAACTTTTAAAAAGATGCTGTTGTCTTTTTTTGTCATCGATCAAACTTACGCAACCTTTGAAACCAATAAAGATACACTCATCACAGAAGAAGAAAAGTTCTGGTATTTTTTGTCATCAGGAATTCTTCTTTTATCCTTCTGGCAGTTGGGCTCAATAATGGGCTTTTTTGCAGGAGATAACTTGCCCTACGGCGAACACTTGGATTTCTTGGTTCCATTGGCCTTCATAGGAATCTTTGGACCAAAGCTTAAGGACAGGATAAATATTAGTGTCTTTTTAGTTGCTGTGAGCCTTTCGGTTATCCTCTACAAGGTGCCTTTTAACTTGGGACTTCTTCTCTCCACAATTGGGGCCATGGCCACTGGTGTATTTTTAGAAAAGAGAAAAGGTTCAAAATGAAATACTACATACTAATTACCATCTTGATTTTGGTGACTTATTTTATTCGCTCTTCCTTTATCTTATTTGGCCATAGGCTTACATTTTCTAAAGATGCCAAATTGGCATTGAGTTTTTTAGTGATTTCAATTCTTCCAGCGATGATTTTTCCTGGAATATTAGTTAAGTACGAACCTGTTCATATTTTTAACGAGCGCCTTGTGGCCAGTATATTTGCAATAGGAATCTCTCTAAAATCCAAAAATATCATGACCACAATGATAGGAGGATTCTCCATGCTTTTATTTCTGCACCAGTTCTAAACAAAAAAGGGTGATTAGATCTCACCCTATAATTTTAAGCAAATTCTGGATAATCGGTATAACCCTCTTCTGCCCCGCCAAAGAAAAATTCAGGTCTAGGTTGGTTTAGCTTCGTTCCTCTTTCAAAGCGAAACGGTAGATCAGGATTTGCTATGAAAGGCCTGCCCCAACAAAAATAGATTTTGCAATAGACTTATTAAATCCAACATTGGATTTATTTATATAGTAAAGAATGCCAAGGGTGAGCCTCGTTAGAAAATATAGAAAGGCAAAATACTTAAAACCAACTCCCTCTATAGTCTTAATTGTTGCAGACATGGAGATTATCAAGGCCATTACCATCAAGTGGACTATCCTATGCACTCGATCGTCTCTTTCATATTTATTAGCGTAGATTGTGAAAGAGGACCAAACCCACCATATTGGTGCGAACAGAAGAACGACCTGCACTAGGGATTTATAATCAAGATGCCCACTGTGTAAATGTCCCAGTTTGTGCGTCAAGATACCTATCAGTGCAACAAATACTAAATCAAAAAATAGCTCCAACCATGTGGCCTGTCTCATCTCCACATCTAACTCCTAGCGATAGGTTCCCCTTATGGGGTAATTATTTTGAGGGTCTCTAATCCAGTTTAGCCCTGACAATAAAGCGTTTAATTCTGGCCTTACAAAAGGGTTATTGGAAATATCAACAACATGAAGGTTAAAATCTTCATTTACAACAAATAGACCTGGTTCAGCGAAAGGACGATCTGTCTATTGTGGGGACCTTGGGTTGGAGATATAAACACCCAGTTGCTGCATTTGCTCTATGGAGAGGTCATAGCCAACTTCAAATGTTAGTCCTAGTTTGTCCTGAGCTTGAACTTTTGCCTTTTCTTCTGTGTCTGCTGAAACTGCCACAATATCGACACCTGCTTGCAAGAAGGCATCTTTCATTTCTGCTATCTGCGCCAAATACTTTGTGCATAGTGGACAGTGCTTTCCTCTATAAACAACAACCATTTGCCAGGTTGCCCCATTTTTAGGAACTCCTAAAGTTATCTCTTCACCATTAAGTGTTTTAACATTTATCTTGGGAAATTTATCGCCTGCTGCAAGTTTAGTTACGCTCATTTAAATACCTCCATAAGATGCTGATCCAATCTTTTAAAATCATTTTCAATATCCGCGTTTTTCATAACGTCATAGCAAGCAAAGGTAGGTAGTGGTTTCATTCCAAAAAATCTAAAGTTCATGTGTTGAGGAAAAAACAGATCATCTACACTCTTACCTTGGAATAAATACTCATCTTTTTTGTTGAATGCCTGTTCAGGGGCATTAAAAGTTAAAGACATCATATATTTGGTGTTGGTTAGCAGTCCACCTGCTCCGTAATTCTCCTTTGGAGCATCTTCACTTCTTCCATCCCCTGCACAAAGTTGGCCAAACATACCTGCAGTATAAACTTCATCCATGTATTTTTTAAAACTCCACGGCACACCCATCCAGTTTACGGGTGATTGTAAAACAACTAGATCGGCCCATAGATGTTTTTCAATTTCATCCTCGGTGTTCCACTCATCTTTCATAGTTGTCGTCTTAGTCTCAAAACCTTTCTCCTTAAGAAAGGTCTCTATTTTCTCAGCAATAGTCTTGTTAAGTTCACCTTTTGCAAAGGGGTACTCTTGATGTGCATTGATAATCAAAGCTTTTTTCATTTCTATCTCCCTAATTGATTGTGGTTATCCATTGTGTTAATATAAATCACTGGTAAAAAAAGACGACCAGTATACTTTTAGTAACCACAAAGGTTTTTATGCAGAAAATAGATAAGAGAGCGGAAACAAACAGAAAAAGAAAAAAAACGGTGCAAAAATCTTGTGCTGAACCATGCCCAATTGAGCGAGGAATGCGCTTAATTGGTGGTAAATGGAAGGGCTCCATACTTTGGCATTTAAAAGACAAACCAATACGCTTTAATGAGCTTTCAAGGTTATTGGGTGGGGCCAGTAAAAAGATATTAAACGAAAGACTTAAAGAGATGGAAGAAAATGGTTTGCTTAAAAGAGTGGTAATAAGTGATAGGCCAATTGCCGTATCATATGAGCTGACAAACTTCGGTAAAACTGCTCTCAACATTTTGGAACAATTAAAGGACTGGTGCGAGGAGCATGAGCTCTAATTACATGATCAAGCTGATTTCTCTACAATAAAGGTTTTTTACAAATATCCGATCAGTAAGCATGCGTATTGCCCTCATTCTTTCTTTAGCAATTATTTTAAGCACTTATGCTCAAAGCCCATGTAGTGTGTGGTTTTTAAATTCGCCTACCCAGATTGGGTTGTTTCTTGAAAAGAATGTCTCTTGGTTCTCAAGGATCCAAGAACTGCAGTTAAGTGATGACTTTGTTAAGTCTTTGGCAGACCTTCCACAAGAAGTGCAAGGAAGGGTGTCCGCAGGAATCTTTAGGGCCACAACGGACGAAGGGGACTTTGTTTTAAAGTTCCTCCCTGGCCACATTCAGATTGACCAATACGCCCATAAAATACTCATGCAAAAGCACCTAAGCGAATTCGGCCTATCGCCGAAAGTGAAAGGTGTGTTTTTTAGAAAATCCATAAAAGATTTAAAAGAAAAATTTCCTCAAATAGACCCAAAAACCAATGTGGGTATTCTCATGGAGAATGTGGACGGTGTCATGATTAAGCAGGCCTTCATAGAAGGTGGCAAACTTCCAGGCATTGGCAAACTTCCTCTATCTCCTGAATTTAATGAGAAGGTTCGAGCTAATCTGCATTCACTTGAAAAGGCGCTAAATGATCTAGAAGTCTCAATCATGGACGCCCAAATGATTATTACTAAGTCTGGTGAAGTTAAGCTTATTGACTTTGACTTCTATGAATGGTCACCCGATGAAATCATGCGTGAAAACAGAAGGGAAGCAGACTTTAGAAATATCTTAGATTTATTTCGATAAGCTTAATCAACGAAGCTCTGGCATATTCATGCCAGTTGCAATTGATTAGAATATCCTTAAAGGGAGAACGTTTTGACAATTCTACATGACCTAAACAATTCAAGATCCCAAAGAGTGGCATGGCTATTAAAAGAGCTTGGACTTGAATTTGAAACAAAAGATTATAAAAGAGACCCAAAGACTATGAGGGCGCCAGACTCGTTAAAGTCTGTTCACCCTCTAGGGCTAGCTCCCATATTGGAAGATGGACAAGTTAAGCTAGCTGAGACAGGAGCAATCTTTCAATATCTTCTAGATAAATATGATGTTGAGGGCAAGCTTCATCCCCTTCCAGGCACAGAAAAGTACTATGACTACATCTACTGGCTGCATTTTTCCGAGGGCACTCTTATGCCTCCGCTTTTAATCCGCCTACTGCTCTCAAAAGTAGTAGAGAAAGTCCCAGTATTTATAAAGCCTTTCGCCATTGCAATCTCTAAGGGAATTGAAGCTGCCTATGTGGGAGACCAGATCAAGCGACTTTTCACTTTCATGAACGAGCGCCTTGGTGAGAATCCTTACTTCTTGGGATCAGAGCTAAGTGCTGTGGATATTATGATGAGCTTCCCTTTAGAGGCCTCTCAAGAGAGAGTGAATCTTGAACTTTATCCCAATATCAAAAGCTTTCTAAAGGCCATAGAAAAAGTTAGTTCGTAGGCATAACCTCAATCTCTCTAACAGTGCTGTGGTGGGGAGCGTTTAGGGCAAAAACTACAGCGTCTGCGATATCGTCTGGTTTAAGCTTGTCTGGTTTTGGTTCGTCGAAGAAGTCTGTATCCACCATGCCTGGACAGATAACGGTGCAACGTCCACCCCACTCTTTCATCTCTCTAGCTAGATTGTGCCCAAAGCCAGAGGCAAACCATTTTGAGGCTCCGTAAACTGAGCCTGGCAAATAGATTTTCCCTGCAACCGAGCTGGTTATAAGAAAGTGCCCTTTAGTTTGTCTTAAATGCTGCATTGTCATCTTCGCTGTCCACAGGAGAGCTTTGACATTGAGATCAATGAGCTGATCCCACTCTCTTGGATCGCCGTGCTCTGTGCCCGCTTTTTCAAGCCCCTTCCCAGCATTCGCATATACAGCATCAATTTTTCCAAACTTCTCCACTGTTTTATGAATGGCCTTTCCAAGCTCTTCAAGTTTTGTCACATCAGTGGGAAGCGCTATCGCATTATCTGCACCCACCTCATTTACAACCTCTTTTAGTTTGTTTTCCCTTCTTGCAAGAAGCGCAAGTTTGTAGCCGTTCTTAGCAGCTTTTAAGGCAGTGGCCCGTCCAATTCCACTTGACGCTCCTGTAATCAACAAGACTTTATCACTCATGAGAACTCCTTCAAGCTAGCAAACTGCTTCTTTTTTAAATCATATTACCAAGTAATTTTTCATCTACTCAATCACATTGGCACAGATTGAAGGTTTGTCTAACATTTTGACTTAATAAGGAGTGTGGGACTTGTTTAAATTAACTTACTAAACGTTTTTGATTCAAGAGTTTTCAGGGTTTCGAAAGGCCTCGAAGAACAGTAATCTTTCTTTAGAGTTTCCCTTTAGATCGGGATTATGTTTCATTCCAATTTTATTTAAAACAGATATGGATTTGACGTTATCTTCAAGTGTCGTTGCTATGATTTTTTGGATTCCTTGTTTGAAAGCATATGCAATGATTGCTCTAGCGACTTCAGTTGCAAGGCCCCTTCCCCAATTTTTCTTTGGAAGCATAAATCCAAGCTCTGGTTGCTCATACCTTTGCGTTTTAAGCATGAACCACCCTATAAACTCTCCATTGCCCACGGCCTCCGCACACCACACGCTCCGGTCCTTTTTCCAGCCCTCTAGGCTTTTATGGACTTGCTCTATAGTTTGAGTCTTTTTAAATCCAGTATACTTCATGACTTCAGGCTCCGACATCATCGAGAACAGCTCCTTAAAGTCGCCATCGCGAAATGGTCTTAGGAGCACTCTTCCAGTCTTTAGAACATACTCAGAGGATTCTTCTGTTTTTTGCATGCTATAAAATCAATTCTTCAACTCTTTAACATCCATTAAAGCAGATAGATGAGATGAAAAGACTTCTTGATAGATAGGACTGCTTTTATCCGGGTCCTTTAAATCAATGGCCCCCACAATATTCTTAGGGTCAGTTTTTAAGTCCCCGCAACTCTCACCTTTAGATTTATAGAATGCGGTGGCGACACCATCTTTAACCATGAAGCAATTGGAAACTTCTTTGCCATTGAACTCCATTTTTACTTCATTTTCATAAACATCACTAAAGTGGTACTGGTTGTTTCCTCTGTTTTTAAAGTTATACAGTTCTGCATCACTGTTGCCTAAAGTGGCCTTATGATTTTTGGCCACTTGTTCGACCATCGCGGCAGAGCTGGTCATTTTACTCATAAGCTCGAACGAGTCTTCCAAGTCATCTGGAATCAGCGCCTCTTTAAGAGAGTTTACTGGACTGTGAAAGATACCCGGCTCAAGAAAGTCTTCTATTTTGTCGGCCTCATTTAAGACGTAAACCACACCATCTTTTTCATAAATAGTTGGGACTCTTTTAAATTTTGTCACGCGGTTAACATATATATTTTCAGGAATGACATCTGCAATTGTGGCCCTGTCAGCAAATACCACCTTATTGCCACCCAATTGAAAGTTATTGCTGTAAATCACGGACAAGAGAGCGTCTTGCATACACTTATCTTTGTCGGCCACTTCATCACACTCTTCTGGACGTGTGGGAGTGAAATCACTGGGAACCTTGTGACCAAAGTCGAAGTCGGTCATTTTTTCCAAAACACCCAGGCTTACTTTAAGATCAGTCCCGGAGAAATTAAAGGCCTTCTCTCCAAAGCCTAAAAATGTTGTTGGATCCTCATTTAAAATGACTCTTCTCCCCTTCAAAGTCTTAAGGCCATAGTTTGCTGTTAGGAATTTTAGATACATTTTAAGACCTTCCTGCTCTTTGCTAGACAGTGCGTTTAAATCAAAGTCTAAAATAACACCGGCATCCTGCAATTCAGAAACAATATTAGCGAGATCTTTATCAACATTGTCACCAGACACTGATTTCCTCTTAAGAGAGTAATCAACCTTACTCTTTTCCACATCAAACAGGCGATCATTAAAGTTTCGAACAATCAGGACACCATCGGAAGTAAGCTCATTCTTCTTTGTTCCGCCTCCAGAGAGGTCAACTCTTACGCCCTTGACTCCCTTACCTTTTGCAAATAAGTAAGGCTGCAGCCTTCTTGATAGAAAGAAGTTATACTCCTGCGCGGCCCTTTTACTATCAAGCGGCAGACTCTCTATAACAATGGGGGCAACACTGTTGATGTATTTTTCTTTTTTAAAGATGTCTTTTCTGATTTTATTAATATCCTCTGGATATTGGTATAGTTGAAAGTGATACTGATCAGGATCTTCGCTTGAGGCAACCTTTCTCAGGCCTACCAGATTACCATTATCCAACCGATAGAACTCGCCCGGTCTCATCATGTTAATGGTTTTAATATCGATAAGGCCATCAGCTGGAAAAATGCTTGTTACAGACATAGTGCATGAGGTCCCATATAGTTCAGGGCAACCAGGCTGGGAATAAAACTCTCCTCCGCCCTGACTAATACAAACTCCATTTTTCTTTTTGACGCCATTTTTCTCTTGAGAGAAGTACCCAGTGCACAACCCTGCACCTCCCAATGTTGAGGCCTGGGCTCCAACAGTTAGCCCCTTGGAGTCTCCAATATCGTATGTGGCCGTTACGGTGGAATTAAGACCATAACTTCCGTATACGTCGATATCATCATTTACCCTCATATGGCCTGTGGCCCTAAGGTCATAGCCATTTCCGGTGGAAAATGAATTGTTTAGTTTCAGCGTAACGTCTTTATTGTCATCAATGCCTTTGGAGACAATACTGTGCAGCCCCACTCTGGTCATTTGTTGGGCGAAGTCATCTAGTTTATAGCCTGTGCTTTCTTCTAAATAATTCTTCCCTCCAACTTCAGCTCCTACGGCGTAAAGAGAGGTACTGCCGTCGATATTGTTGTCTTTAAGGTAGCTCTTAAAATTTTTCTTTGTCTCATCAGACATTAGCATGGAGGACATTAGACCATTTGCCGTAACTGGTGCTTCAGCATAAAGACTCATAACATTGCCGATAACACTGACAGTGTAAGTTGCGCCAAGCTTTGGCCCATTTAAATTTAAACCCGCACTGGCACTTGCCCCCACAAAGCTTGTGCCAAAGTTGCCGGATAAAACTTCAATGTCTTCGATGTTAAACGATCCATCTTTTATAATTTTAAAATTATTATTTTCATCACTTGAAAATGCCACAAGCTCGACTTCCTTGTCGTCCTTAAGACAAGAAACATTGTTGGCAAATTTTGAAAGAGCAGATTCGGAATATGTGGCCTGCTTGGAGGTTCTAAGTATCTCGTCCAGAATTTCAGGTTTAAATGAAATAAAACATTGCTTGTTGTCTATTCTTGCCTCAAGTATAACACTTGGAACAACGCCAGCACCTTTGGCCATAGTTTCATCAGGGCAAGAATAAGACATACTGTAAACTTCAGTCCTATCACCCCACATTTTCACTGTTGGGTCTAGATCCAAACCTTCTCCACAATTTAAATCCTCCACACCCATTTCAGATAAAACATCAGTGAATGGTTTTGTGCCAGACTCAATGAGTGACAGCTTTAGAAAGCTTGCCCATTGAGTATCATCCTCAGCTTCGCTTTTATTGGCCCCAGTGGCGCAAGGGCCTTTAGTTAGCTTTTGGGTTAAATCATCTTCTCCCCTCACAACCATTTCTACTTCAACTAGATCCTCAAGGATTCTCCTAACGGGTACTTTGCCAATCTCCGCAGAAGAAGAAAAAGCGCCTGTGCTCCAGAATAAAAAGATTGTGAAAAGAGTAAATTTCATAAGTGTCTCCTAAGGAGCTTATCGGTGTAACTCATCGAAAATATGAATTTTTTGAGTCTTCCTGTAATAAAAAAATCAAGTTCTAAATAAAAACTAATTACATAAAAATCCTCTTAACATCAAAGACCTGCATGTTCTTGAAATTAGGCAGTACGGGGGGCATCGTCCTAGAACATCATTAAGTCCCAACGGAATGAGTGGATGATTTATAGAGTCTTCAAATTCAATGAAATCAATAGATTTAATTACAGTACTTACAAAGAGCATGTAAATTTTGGGGCACAGCATTACGCAGAGCACCAAAGTGGGGTAAAAGATAGAAAAAACAAATTACCGTGCCAACCTTGAGAAAGGAATGAATAGCGCCGGAAAAGGATTAAATATGAAATTAATAACACTATTAGTAATGTCTCTATTCTTTTCTACTACGATTAACGCGGAAATTATAGACGTTGATCAAGTCTCTAAGAGCAAGTTATCAAACATCCTTGAGGATATTGATATAAAGTTTAAAATTTCACATAGCGGTATAAAAAAAGAACACGAGCCTAACCTAAGATTGCACATCTCCAAGTACTTCGAAGTTATTTTTATGCCAGGAAACTGGGAAACACACACTTCATGCGACCTTGTGAAAAACAACGATCACTATGAATGCACAATCAAGAATGTCGACATGGCAAACTTCACACGAACTTTAATGACAAAGCACTATCAATTTTCGGTACACGTGCCATATGGCAAAAAATATTGCAATGATATCGATTATTACAAGGATGATCTAAAGATTGAAAAAGAAGGGGTATTTTTTCCTAACTACACTTTGCTAGTTGAAATGGATGAATGCAGCTTCACAAAATAACAACTAAGGCCCGATCATCGGGCCTTTCACCTCTCCCCCTATAACATTTGTATAAGCTTGAGAAAGCATAGATAGAATTTTTTTGATATCTCTTATTTATGAACACAGAGATTATAGAAATCACAAATAACTTTTGGAACATTCGCGGCTCTTTTAAGATAAAAGGCCTAATTGATATTGGAACCCACGCCTCCTTAGTTAAACTGGCCAGTGGAAAGTTTGTGTTTTTGGACTCTTTAACTTTGGACAATGACACGCTGGAGAAAGTCAACAGACTTACCAAAGATGGAGATGACTTAGAGGCGGTGATTAACCTCCATCCCTTTCACACAGTTCACACAGAATGGATGCATAAGACATTTCCCAATGCCAAACATTATGGAACCAAAAGACATTTGGAGAAGTTTCCAAGTTTAAACTGGGAAGAGGTAAAAAGTGAGGATGAGAAGCTCCACAAGCTGTACTCATCAGACTTAGAGTTTTCTGTGCCGAAAGGAGTAGATTTTATTCCAGAGGATGAGAACCTTCACTTCTCTTCTGTACTCGCCTACCACCCTAGTTCTAAAACCATTCATGTTGATGACACATTAATGTATATTCAGTTGCCTGCGCTTTTAAAGTTTTTTGGAGTCTCAGACCATCTAGGGTTTCATCCAACACTTTCTAAGGTTTTGCAAAAAAGAAGTGGAGCTGCGGACGAGTTTAATCTGTGGGCAAAAGAAATGGCAGCCTCCTGGGCAGGCGCTAAAAACCTTTGTACTGCTCATAAGGGCAATATTCTAGAGAACGAGGATAGAGATCTACATAAAGAAATACTCAAGGCCATCGAAAGTATTCAGATCAAGTTAAACTCTCACCGAAATAAATATACCTAGCTCCAAAACTGAATAAGCTTATCGATAGTTTCTCGCTCTTTAATGATGCGTACTTTTCCAGAATCTACTCCCAATACCTTTGGGGTAAATCTTGAGCAGTGTCTAGACCACATGGAAAGGGTATAGGCGCCGACATCGTGTATGAGCAATAGATCTCCCTCTTCAATTGTTGGCAAACAGACCTCTCTAGTGAGAAAATCGCCGCCAAAACATAGGGGGCCGGCCACACTGTAAGTCTTGGACTCTTTAGAGATTATTTCTCCATCACTGCTTAAAGCGGACATTTGGTGGTACCAATCGTTTGGTTTATAAATCCTTCGAAGAAACATATCGGCACCAAGGTGAGCAACAATCTGTTTATCCTCTTTTACATATTCAACGTTTGACACAGCAATTGCCGTGTCAGAGTAAATGCGTCGTCCAAACTCAGTAAGCAGCTGAAACCTGCCAGAGAATAATTCAGGCATCGCGCGCTCTAAGGCCTCTGTGTATTCTTTAAAACCAACCTTAGGGTCATCTTCTCTGTAAACCACAGGAAGTCCGCCACCCAAGTCAAAGCGCTCAAGCCCTGACAGATCTTTTGTGGCCTCAAAAACTTTTAAAGTTCCTGCAACAAGCTCATCAATGGCCATTGCCTGAGAGCCTATGTGAACATGCACACCAACAAGCCAAGAGTGTTTATCAAACGCACTTTTAATCTTGTCCATCCAGTCGTTCAATTTTACTCCAAACTTGGAGTCTTTACCGGCCACCGAAGTGTCACCAATTTTTCCAACCCCAATTTGTGGGTTAATTCTTAGCCCTGCTTTGAATTCACTTTGTCCCACTAGAGAATTAACTCTATCCAGTTCCTCAAAACTGTCGATATTGATGTAAATATTCTTTTCGATACAGAACTGAATCTCACTTTTAGTTTTTGCAGGTCCATCAAAGATTATCTTTTCCGCAGGCACTCCGCTTGCCAGTGCGATTTGAACCTCCTCTAAAGAGGCCGCTTCTGCGCCAAGCCCGTTTTCTGCTTGTAATCTAAGCATAAATGGAAGCGGACATGCCTTAATTGCTATCCCATGAACGGTATTTTTAGGAAATGCATCCTTTAGTTCAGCATAGCGATCTTTAACCAAACCTAGGTCATAGAGGATATAGGCCGAATCATCTTCAGATAATACTTCAGAGCTATTTATTAATTTTACTAGTTCTTGAGATTTATTGATTTGCATTTACTTCTTCCTCAACCAGATCAAAAAGCTTGTTCAGTAGCTTTTGATCGTTGTTAATTAAATATTCAAGACAATCGTCAAAATTGTAACTGCTCGTGCCTCGGTAAGCGTCTGTTACGTTCTTTGCACCAAGTGCGACCCTAAGCGCAAACCTCTTCTTATCTCCGGTGGAGATTTGAACCGGCTGCCCTATTTCACAAACAATATCCTCGGGAAAGCGCTTAACAGTCATGGCCGCGTGAATCTTTTTAAGTTGATCCTGACTAAAGGCCGGAGTTGTTTCAATCTCGAAAGGTATAATACTGTTGGCCTGGGACAGGGAGCTGTCATCACTTGGTAAAAGAGCGCTCTCTTTTAAGATATTTACCTTAAACTTGCCAGACTCAATCATTTTCTCAACACGCTTTCCCCACTTCAAAATAAAGAGATTGCTAAACTCTACGGGTATGCTGTCAAACTGTTTCATTTCGTGAAGCGCCACTTCCCATCGCATATACAATCCCCAGTTGGACCAAGTTTTGGAACTAGGGCTTCTTTTGAAAATCTCATTTATGCCAAATTCGTCAAAGTACTGATCATATTCTGATGGAAGCTCCATCTTGGACTCAATTAGGGTTTTAGTGTCATGCTCATTTAACAATAAGGCACCTGAGAAAGGCGCTCCCCCTATAAACTTTGAACCAGTAACAATGACATTCATTCCAAGCTCAAGGTATTGCTCTACGGAGTCACTTCTTAAACGCATTTGAGCGGCATCAACAATCATTACAACTTTGTCGCCAAAGTCTTTTTTTATCTTCATGGCCATGTCATAGGAAGGAATGCAAACACCGGTTTTTGAGGCGTGCACATAGTGAAAAACAACAACCCTGTCATCCTCCACCTGCTCCTTAACTTTATCGTATAGTTTTTGCTCTGAAGCTTTTGAATTAATAACGTTTGTTTGTTCATCCCTTGTGTGAAAACTTTGAACAATTACATCGAGATTTGAATCATCAACGACATTTTCTCCTTTTTTAAGATCATGCCCAATGGGTGCCCTTCCAGAGAAGTGATTCAGTCCTGCGGCAAGTTTTGTTCCAGAGCCAACTTCCAAATCTCCATTTACAAAAACACACACTTTCTTGTGCTCTTTCTTAAAAAGTTCTTCGTGGCGACTCAGTCCAAGCCAGGTGCAGAGAAATTCGACGTCAGTTCCCGACGGAGTGGATATCAATGACACCTTTTCCTTTATCAAAGGAGAAACGTAAAAAGAGAATATCTCATCCCTTTGCTTGTGCAGCAAAGTCTCTTTGTCCAGTTCACCAATTGCGTGTGCCGCCATTAGCTCAAAATGGTTTTGCTCAATATGAAGATATGTCTCCAGAGAAACGCTAGAGCTTGTGCAGCTTGAGCGCTGATAGTCATATAAAGGTAATGTGGATGTGTGATATTTGTTTTTAAGCGTATTAGGGTCAATCGTGCTTCGATCATCACCACCTTGAGAGAGCAGCAAAAATGTTGGCATGTATAGCCAGTCCTCATCGCTTTTAATATCTGAGACTAGATCCTCACCTTCTTTAAAGCGAATAAGCTTTTCTCTCATTTTGTTTGCGATATTGGCCTTAAGATCCTGACTTAATTCTTTGTTCGTTACACCAAGTCGATAAGAGATGTAGTCTTCAAAGGTGTCTTCAGCGTACTTGCCGGATAGAAGTTCAAGGTAGTTAAGAACAGGGGCGCCGTCTTCAAAAATATAGTAAACGCCATTCTTCATCAAACGTATGTTATTGTTTTTACTTAGCTTCTCTAGCATTAATGTTCCTTCATTTCATTGAATATTAAGGATAGAACAGCTCAGTGCTGCTGACAAGGCGACAGAGCCCTTTAAAGGTGGAGTTATTAGGTATATTAAGACCCCAAAATGGCTACTTTTTCTTTTTTACCGAGCTCGTTCTTACGGCATCAGGGTAATAGTTTACGAGCTCTAACTTTGACTCTTCAATTTCGTTGTCTTTGTTTCTTTCGCACTTATTTCGGCAGTGCTTTTTACATTGCAAAAAGTTTGTGCCTTTGCCTCCACATTGATTTCCTTTGGTGAAGTTAGTTCGTTTTTCACATGACTCAACTGGAAGTCCAAAAGACATATCATCAAGAATGTCCCTCTCCTCTTTTGTCATGGCAACTGAGAAATCGCTTGGGCACTTTACAGCACTCTTATCTTTTAGATCGCAACGTTCTTCAATGACTATTTTCCTTGCAGACTCTTCACAACTCTCGCCCACAAACTTTTCAGGCACTTCATTTTGTCTAAACATTTTTTTGTCAATGAGTACCCGCTTTATATTAATACCTGCTGTGGTCACACTATCCCATCCTTTTGGACCTGGAATAATGTGTCCGAATTTGTCACAGTGCCAGTCCCACTTAACAGCTCTCTTTTTGACAACCTTTTGACCCGCGTAACATAAACCTTTACATTTATGTTCCTTCACACTTCCGTAGGTCTGCCACTCGTCCCCAGCTTTCTTTCCATGATCAGAGCATTTTACGGGATTAAAAAACATGCTGGTCACCTGAAGTCCCATGCCATCAACACAACTCCACACACCAATACTGTCTTCTTCAGTAAACCGCGTAAAGAGCACTCCCCCCTCTGGAATTTTGGTGCGCTCCTTATCTTTTGCATTCTTTTTGATGCTGCAGTCCATTCTCTTTACCCATTGGTAAGGCTTTGACAATAGAACCACCTGATTTTTCCTACATTCAAAATCGTATCGACGACTCCATTTCTGATTAGGACCACGTCTAATGTCATTACAAGTGATCCCGTTTATTACCGTATCTTTTTCCGGCCATTTAGGAAGTCCTTCGCAAAGTTTGTCATAAGTTCCACATCCTTTTTTCTCTTTAACTTCCACCACCTCTACAGGTTTGTCTTTCACGATTTCTTCCAGTTTTTTCTTATCGCTCTCACTTAGGTTTTCTACAATTTTATTATCTGTAGTTTTATTCAAGTGCTTCTTAGTCTTGTGGTAGGTATCAAATTGATTTAAGGCCACCCTATCTTCTTTATCCGCAAATACTATAGTGTTGTCTGAAGAGTCCAACTTAAGCTTAACCCCATAGTCTTTCAGCATCTGATTGACACTTCCAATATTGTTTTCAATTTGAGTCTTTGCCCCTTCTAGCTGCATAAGTCTTTCGCAGTTTCTGTGTATCAACTTCCCCAAGGTTGTGTTGGGTGTGACTGAACTGTATTTTGGAAGGGTCTCTATCCCGTTGGAGCACTTATAGTCTATTGGCTTTTCTATTCCCCATAAGCTCTTATACTCATTCACATATTCATCAACACTACTCTTAGTTTCACTGATTTTTTGTTTAGATACATCAAGCATTTCATATTGGGCCATTACCACCTTTTGAAAGGTCATATACTGCATGTCTTTGGCATGGGAACTAGAGAATATAAAAATTAACAGTGGTAAGAACTTTATCACACAGGCCTCCAGTGCATTCCGTTAAATTATACCGTTTTCCAAGACAGCTATTGCAGTTTTAGTTAACTGCTTGAAACTACACTTAAAACACCCAAAACTTTAGAAAAAGGCGCCAATATTTATTTACAAGTTTTCATTCATATTAAGACTTGGACATCATATCTTAATATGCTGTAAACACACACGTGCCATCATTGAACCATGCTTCATGGCGATCACTGTGCTTCATAAGCTTAGAATCAATTATCTCTCCAGATATATCAAGGTCAACTTCTTTAAACTTGCATACAGTTAGTCCATTGGTGGGTTTATCCTCTCTTACAATGCAAAGGTTCCCCTCTTCCCCAACGATTTCAACCTTAGTAATTCCGCCGAAGGGATCTTTAATTTCACAGGTGTAAGGAGAACATGAGAGAATACTTTTTGAGTAGTCGTTACAGGTTGTCTCGATCATCTCTAATAGATCATTATCAATATTAACGTTGATGTTTGTTTCTTTGCCTTTTTTATCTTGGTGGTTAGCTTTAAATGTGGTGAATTCTTTTTTGGGCAGGCCTTTCGTATCGTTAAGTCTCTTTAATCGCTCATATACCTCACAGCTTTTTTCGCTCTTTTCAACTTCACAACCGTGCTTTGCGTAGATCAAGGCCTCGTTAGCAACTCCTATGATAGACATGAATAAACAAATCAGAATAATTCTCATGCCTACTATTCGGTATAAACAAGTTATTTCTTAAACAAAGTTCATTTGTGCCGGTTGTCCTCATAGAAACTTTTATTTATTTCTCCAATCAGATGAGGGCCGTTGAAGATCATGCCTGAAATTAATTGGACGAGGCTTGCACCCAACTGCATTTTTTCCATCGCATCCTTTACTTCGAGCACTCCCCCGCAGCCAATGATGGTAAGGTCCGGACAGTACTCCTTAGTTTTTCTTATCAATTCGTTGGATCTTTTTTGGCAGGGCCTTCCGCTTAGACCGCCTCTAAACTCTCCAGGTGGAAGCTCCTCTTTAAAATCAACCTCTTCATAGTTTTTATTAAGATTTCCAATTACCACTCCTTGAAACCCAAGACCATGGATTACATCCAGAAGCAGTTTAAATTCACTCCATGGTTTATTGATTGGCATTTTTATATAAACAGGGCGTTTGCATTCAATCTCTTTAAGTCGCATTAAAAGTTTTTCTAGAAGCTCTGGCCTTGCGAAGTCTTCACCTCCAAAGGCATTGGGACAAGAGATATTAATTGTGTAGTAGTCTCCCACTTCCTCTTCATTCAAACGTTTAAAACTATAGAAATAATCCTCTATACCTTCATTTACATCCGAGGACTGTTGATCATTTGTGCGAGCGATGCTCACTCCTGTGACGAAGTTTTTTGGTGTGTTGAGAGACTTAAGCCTTTCAATAACACTGTCTACCCCATCGTTTTTAAGACCTTTAAAAACTTGGATGCTTTTTGATTGAATTAACCGGGTGGTATTGGGTGGTGGATTTCCAGCGCATTTACGAGCGGTAACCGAACCAACCTCTTCACCTGCAAACCCTATATTCCACAGCGCAGGACCAAGGCGTCCATTGTAATCAAAACCTGCAGCTAAGAGCACAGGCCCAGAGTACTCAACCCCATCCACGGTGATCGTTTTTGTTCCAAGCGGCGCTCCATACACACCTTGCAAAAACTTTTTAAAAAAGAAATTCGTTTGCATCCTTTCACCTAGGTCAACAAACACTTCATGCACAACATCTGGGTGAAATTTAAACAGAATGGGCTTTAATCCTTTCTGGTATAGAAATTTAATCACAATTGCTCCTTTAACTTTCTAGGTAAATGTACTCAAAATGAGAGTATTCAAACATGAGCAAAATTGCGTCTAAAACCTGACATTTGTCAGGTTGTAAGTTAGACAAGGCCTAGACCTTCAGCTCTTTTACAAGGTGCTCCATTCCTAGACCTTTTGCTGATGAAAATGTAGGCTGAGAATATGAGTAAAAATAAATGGACATTTTGGATCGACTGCGGCGGAACCTTTACTGACATTGTTGCCATCAATGACTCAGGTGAACACCGCGTTCACAAGCTTCTATCTCACTCCTCCCACTATGAATCAGCAGTGGTGCAAGGAATTTCCGATATAGTGGGACATACCGATTTCAAGAGCTCTGTCGCAGAAGTGAGACTGGGAACCACAGTTGCCACTAATGCCTTTTTAGAAAGAAGCGGTGTCGAGTGTGCTTTGATCACAACATTAGGCCATAAAGACTTGCTGGGGATTAGGAATCAAAGTCGCCCAGATCTATTTGAATTAGATATTAATAAAACTCCTCCTCTTTACAGCTTTGTCACTCATATAAAAGGACGCATGGACAGCAAGGGTGAGGAAGTCGTAGAACTTGATGAAGAAATCGCAAGATTTGAGCTGCAAAGAATTTTGGACAGAGGGATAAAGTCTGTTGCCATATCTCTTATGCATTCAACTGTTAATCCCGCTCATGAGTTAAAAGTTTGGGAAATTGCAAAAGATATGGGCTTTAGCTACATAAGTCTGTCCCATCAGGTGAGTCCAATCGCGAAATACATCCCACGGACAGAGACTGCAGTAATTGACGCCTATCTTTCTCCCTACTTGCGTCAATATACTGAGTATCTTGAAAACAAGCTTCAAATACCAAACATCTACTATATGCAATCTGATGGAGGCCTTTGTTCAGGAAGCGAACTTAAAGGCTACAATGCTCTTCTTTCAGGCCCTGCCGGAGGACTAATTGGAGCTATAGATGTCGCTCGCTCTATGGGCCATTCCAAACTCATAACCTTTGATATGGGCGGAACTTCGACAGATGTTGCGATCTATGACCAGGAGTTGTCAATAGATCCCTCCCCTGACTTTTATGGATTAAAACTTCTTTGCCCAATGGTTGATATACATACAGTTGCCGCAGGCGGTGGCTCCATACTTAAATACGACAATGGCCGCTTTCAAGTTGGCCCTGAGTCAGCAGGTTCTACACCTGGCCCTGCATGCTACAGAAACGGTGGACCACTTACTGTTACTGATGCCAATCTATACTTGGACCGACTTGAAGCTGACAAGTTCCCACACATTTTTGGTCCGAACCAAGATCGGCCTCTTGATCTAGAAATCGTTGATAAGAAATTCAAAGAACTGGAAGATAAAGTGGGAATGCCCGCAAAAGAGATCGCCCAGGGATTTCTTGATGTCGCAGTGGAAAGTATGAGCCGCGCCATTCGAAAGGTATCCATTGAGCGAGGACAGGATCCAAAAGACTTTTGTCTTGTAAGCTTTGGAGGCGCAGCAGGACAGCTTGCTCTTAAAGTGGCGCAGACTTTATCAATGAGTGAGGTAATTATTCACCCATTAAGTTCTGTGCTCTCTGCATATGGCATTGGCAAGGCCCAACACCAAATGAGCTTCCAGGGAAGAAGTGAGTCAGACTTTAAAGAACTGGAAAGCAAAGCAAAAGAAAACTTTCCCTTCAAGAACCCAACTCTTCATAAACATTATCTTCTAAAGGCAAAAGGCAGTGATCACGAAGTTGAGATCTCGGCGGATGATCAAGAAAAAGCTTTTGAAAAGTTTAGAAACTACCATCAAAAAACCTTTGGCCACCCGGCCAAAGAGATTGAGTGTGAAGCGGTTAAGCTTCAAATAACTTCCAAAGACTTTAAAGAGTTGCAAATCCATGCTGATTCTAAAGAGATCGAAGGGCCAAGCATCATCAGTGAGAACAACACCTCCATTGTAGTGGAGTCCGGTTGGCAGGGCCAACGCCAAGATGATGGCCTTTGGGTTTTAAGATCCCATAATGCAAATAGCACTCAGAAAAGAGATCCCAAAATTGAGCTTGAGATCTTTTACCAACGCTTTCAATTTATCGCTGAACAAATGGGAACAACACTTCAAAGACTTGCGGCCTCAATCAACATAAAAGAGAGAAACGACTTCTCCTGCGCTTTATTTACAAGAGACTGTGAATTGATCGCCAACGCTCCCCACATTCCAGTTCACCTGGGATCGATGGACAGAGCGGTCAGAGCTGTAAATGAAACATGTGATGTCTCACCAGGAGAAAGCTATATATTAAACTCCCCTGTATGCGGTGGGACTCACCTGCCAGATGTGACCATTATCACTCCGGTCTTTAGTGAAGATGAGGTTATCATGTGGGTGGCCTCAAGAGGTCACCATGCGGACATTGGAGGCATAGCCCCTGGTTCGATGCCTGGAAACTCAAAAAGCCTTAAAGAAGAAGGTGTAGTCATTACTCCCACAAAGATCTTTGCTAATGGAGAGCTGGATCTCCCCCTTCTAAAAAAGATACTGCAAGATTCAACATATCCGGTAAGAAATTTCGATATGAACCTGCACGACATAGAGGCCAAGATTTCTGCAAACCACAAAGGGGTCTCAGAAATCATACAGTTGGCAAAACAGTACGGAGCTCAATACCTTGAACAAATGAGTGAGAGAATTCTAGACTACACTCACCAAAAAATTGTATCGATTCTAAACGAGTTCAAATCAAGCGAGACCGAGAAGGTCATAAACAGCAAAAGGAAGCTCAAGGTTAAAATGCAAAGAGAGGGAGAAAAGACTGTCTTTGATTTCACAGGTTCCAGTGGACTCTTGGGAACAAATTTCAACGCTCCAGTTCCTGTGGTGCAGGCCTCTGTAATGTTCAGCCTACGCTCAATGATCGAAGAAAACATTCCACTTAACAGCGGCCTTATGCGAGCAATTGAACTGAAAGTTCCACAGGATTCGATGTTAAACCCTGGCGAGGACTCTCCCGTTGTTGCTGGCAACGTGGAAACATCTCAAGCGATCTGTGACCTTATATTCCAAGCAATGGGTGTCAAGGCCAACAGCTATGGCAGTATGAACAATCTATCCTTTGGAAATGATGAGTTCCAATACTATGAGACAATCTGTGGAGGAAGCGGCGCTACTGCGAGTGCTCATGGCGCGAGTGCCGTGCAAGTAAACATGACAAATTCGCTACTAACCGATCCTGAAGTTTTTGAAACTCGCCTTCCAGTTAGAATTGAGCTTATGGGCATTCGCCATGGAAGTGGCGGTGCTGGTATGAATCATGGTGGGAATGGCGTGTACCGGAAGCTTTTATTTCTAAGTGATGTAAAAATAAATATGATAACCCAATCAAGAGAAGTTCCTCCTTCGGGAATCAAAGGCGGCGCAAAAGCGCAACGAGGAATGAATCTTCTTGAGGTGGACGGCGAATGGGTTGAGCTGCCGGAGTGTTTTGAAAAAGAAATTAGCGCCAATACCAGACTATGCGTTTGCACACCGGGCGGCGGTGGATATGGCGAAGGAAAAGATGAAACAAAACATCTTGTTTTTGGCTTTGGGTCTAATATGGATCTTGCGCAAATCAAAAAGCGCTGTCCAAGCAGCGAGCTAGTTAGAAGAGGCACTGTTAACGATCGCGAAATAAGATATACTCGCTACTCCCCTGTTAGAAAGGGCGGCGTTGCAGATATGTACAATGCTCCTGGGCATTATGTGTATGGACTGGTCGTTTCAATGAACGACGAAGATTTAACGTTTCTTGATGATATTGAATGCGCTCAAAACGGCTATCAGAGAATTGAGACTAAGGCATTTGACGACAACGGTGAAGAGTTCATTTGTCACAGCTATGATGTAATTGATAAAAAACCAGATATAGCGCCAACAAAAGTCTATGAGTGGCTGGTGTATTCGGGTGCCTACAACTTAGGGGCCAACCAAAACTACCTAGACCGCCTCCAATTGGCCGGACATGTGCGATAGACTTATTTAAACATCCTAACAAGGATGCTTAATATGAAACTTACAATTAAGCAGGTAACAATGGGAAAGTAAAAGCTCCCATTTTTACCTTCGATTCTTATATCTCCAGGAAGACGACCTAGAGGGATATGCTTAAATAAACCAAAATGCAGCATTACTCCTGCAACTACAAGCGCAACACCAATAATGATTAATGCCTTTGCCATAACTATTTTTATTTACAAGTGATAGAGGCGCTCAAGGTGGACTTTACCTTATCCGAATAAGGATCTACTCCGTCACCTGTTACTGAGATATCCCCAGACATGGTTTGAAGATCAAGGTTTACTATTACATCCTGGTGATCAAAAAAGGATCCCCAAATGCTTGTCATAGAAACTATCCTAACTTTACTTTCTTTTACCTGGTACTTTCTTCTGTATAGTTCAGAAGTTGAAATATGATTTCCACCCAGGCTGCCAGTTACAGAGGCCATGTCAGAGTTGGAATATATGCAAAGCTCTTCACCATCAGCATCACATGTATAAACATGCTCCAGTGTCACTCCCTCGTCGTCACCCTCACTCTCGTAAACAACATCAGTGCTCTGACATACAGCAAACGACTGAAGTGATGTTAAAAGAAGAATGATACCGGTGATTGTTTTCATAAATATGCCTCGCAATGTTTCTACACACAATACTTAACATATGAAAAGGAATTCAGAGGGGTCGATTGTAAGGTTTATAAGGTCTCAACATCACATAACTTTTTGAATACAATGCTGAAACCAGCGAATTCACTCTCAAAGTCATAAAATGCATGGCCTTCTTCATCAAAGTTCAAGTCATGAATATTAAATTTTCTGGTCTTTGCCAAAAGGCGGCTTGGTATCAGAAAATCAATTTCTTCAACTTCAGCTCCTATGTAAAAGTCTCCACGATTATTCAAAATAAGCTCTTGAAAACCCTGTTCGGAGACAATATGGCCAACCTGACGATCCAAGAAATCTAGGTGATCCACACTTTCCACACTAATAACTTCGGCCTCAAACAAGTCTTTATTAGAATTGCTGTACAGTGAGAAGACTAGTTCCTCCTTGCCTACGTCATGTGAGCCTTTAACAGTATAAGTTATAGGAGCAACACTAAGAACACACTCACTGGCAATCCCGTACAATGGTAAAAGCGCAAGAGCTAAAAGCAGTCCTTTCATTGGTAAATACTCCTCAATAAGTTATATGGGTCACACTATGACATAAATCCTAGGGGCTTTGAACACCTTTGAAACATATACAATGCGGTGTCCAGGCCCTGTTCGGGTGACAACTCTCCTCATATCAGTTTAAAATCACAACGATAACAAGGAGATACATCATGCTTAAGGCCATAACCTGCTTAATCGCTCTTTCTATTTGCTCTGCAAACGCTGAATCAATCCATAACGTGAAATTAGAATCAGCTCAAGGCAAGACCCCCGTGGACCTTTCAAGCTTTAAGGGTTCACCTCTGTTAGTTGTCAATATCGCCACACGATGTGGCTACACTGGACAGTTGGAGGATTTAGAGTCTCTTTATAGGGAGTACAAGGATAAAGGATTGAAAATAGTTGGAATTCCATCAAACTCATTTGGTGGCCAGACTCCAGAAAAGAATCAGGAAGTGGCAAAGTTTTGTAGGCTAAAGTACGGGGCAAGCTTTCCAATAACTAAGAAGCAAAGCTTCAAGGGAGATGACATCTCACCAGTGGCAAGCAAACTTTTAAAGCTTAGCGACAGAAAAAGTGTTGGTTGGAACTTTGAAAAGTTTTTGTTCAATAAAAAAGGCGAATTCGTAAAGTGGTTTCCCTCTTCTACAAGTCCAGAAGATGAATCGCTAAAGTCAGAAATCAAAGGCCTTCTATAAAAAAAGGGGGAATTTGACCTTAGTTCCCCCCTATCTATAAAGCTATGCCCGGGCCTCAGTAGAGCTTCCCGTTAACTGCCAGTCCAGTGTGATTTCAGCGTTCAACAACTTTGAGATTGGACAGGTGTCTTTGGTTTTCTCAACGACATCTTGAAATGTTTTATCATCTATACCTTCAACCTCGGCCTTTAGGAATAGATCAATCTTTGTCACTTCATACCCTTCGCCTATTTTCTCAAGAGAGACCGTGGCAACAGCATCAAGGTCCTTTGCAGTGTATCCTTCTTTCTCAAGGTTGCCTGAAAGGGCCATGGCAAAGCATGAGGAGTGAGCAGCGCCAATTAGCTCCTCAGGGTTTGTTCCAGCGCCGTTTTCAAACCTTGCATTAAAGCCGTAGGGCTGAGCGCTAAGAGCGCTTGTTTCCGTGCTGACAAAGCCCTTTCCATCTTTAATCCCTCCACTCCAACGAGCGCTTCCTTTCTTTTGAATAGTCATATTGAACTCCTTTCATACTCTTGAATATATAATATGCAAATTCTGTCCCAACTAATGCAGCGACTTGTGCTTTATTTTTAACTCTTTATAGGTGTCGTTATCCAGGGCGGCCTTATACTTTTTAAAAAAGATCTCTGCAGCTTGGGCCTTTTCGCAGGTTAGGGCATCACTGGCCTGCTGCTTTTTCTTCCCCTTGGAGTCATACTTCCTGCCGCTTGGATAGTTAGCGTAGCGCCTGGCCCGAGTCCAGCCCATTTGAAGAAACTTTCGCGCCATATCCATCCCTACGAAGTCTTCCTCTTTCCCATAGTCCAAGAACATTTGATAAATGTGCTCAGCAGATTTTTTGGCCTCTTCTACATTTTTAAAGCGCCAATGGGGCAGGATTTCGGACTTATATGGTTCTGCAATCAAGACCCCTTGTTCTCCTTTGCCAATGGGATACTTTTCTGGATGTTTTTTGAAGTCAATGTCTCGATAATTATCCGCGTATGAGTTCATAAGTGGTTCTTTTAATGCAATTTAGTTGCCTGGTAGAGTTAGCTAAACACTTAAATAATGGAAGGTTATATGTGCTTTTCGCAGTTTAGAGACAAAAGTATTTTTTTCTAATATCCTGTCACAGAAACGAATTTTAAATCGTAATACAAGGTAGATGGTGACAAATCCATATATTAACTTAGAAGACAGGGAGCTTATGCTCAAGTATCAGGATGGAGACCATATGGCCTTTGATATTCTCTATTCAAGACACAAGGGTAAGGTATACGGCTACCTTAGGAAAAGGCTTCACTCTCAAAACGAGCTCGATGATCTTTTTCAAAAAGTTTTTGTAAAGTTTCACAAGTCCAGAAATCTCTACCAGAAAAAGTACGAAGTTCTTCCTTGGATATTCACAATAACCAAAAGCGAATTTTTGGACTTTGTTAAAAAGAGAAAAATAGACACTGTGGAGTATCAAAATGAACACTCCCCTATACTCGATCCAACGGCCGATCAGTTATTCGACCTGGACGATCAAAAACAACTATCAACAAAAGAAAGAAGCGCCATTAAAGAGAGATATTACAACGACAAAGATTTTTCAGAGATTGCAGACTTGCTAAAAACCAGTGAATCAAACACTAGAAAGATTATCTCTAGAGGCATCAAGAAAATAAGAGCAAAGCTTAAAGGAGAAAACAATGAGTGAAGACTACAAAGACTTTCTCAATGACTCCCACAAAACACCCAAGCGCCTGGATGAATCAGTTCTACATATGGTTCACAGCGACCTGGACCCTTCTCATAAGGTTGTCTTTATAAAGCTAGCTCTGATTCAAGGCTTTATTGGCGTTTTGACGATGCTATTTTGCCCACAATTCAACCTAAGCCTTACTAACAACTACGACTTGTTCCATTATTTCCATACAAACTTTGGCCATGCCATTTGTATGATTATTTGTGGAAGTATTTTTTTAGGATCGGGGGCAATCTTTGCGGCGAGCATTCTCTCCAAAGCAGAGCTTAAAAAAATTCACTCCTGCGCTCCCCTCTACTACATGGGACTATCCATTATTGCCGTTTCCGCCTTTATGATTTTGGGAGCAGAGGTTTATCTTAACTTGCTGACGTTTTGGCTGCTTGGTGCGATCTGTAGTGGTTTACTTCTTTTCGAACTGGGGCGTTTAGCAAGAAAAAAAGCGAACCAAGCATTCAATTAGGCTTAAAAGACTAATTTTTCGGTGTTGGAGTATACATTTTTTTCATATAGACACCCGCCCACACTAATGCACCAATAATTAAAACTAGAGCAGCATATCCCAAGTGTTGCACATATGAACCTTTAATAAGGTGAGCGCTGGCCCTGGTCAAAGCTGCCAATACTACAAATAATCCTACGAGAAGATAAGGCCACTTTTTAAATTCAATATCAAGCGACTCATCACTATGGGCGACTATAACTCTGCTGGCCACCATAAGTGTCATTAAACAATAGCTTCCAATATAAATTAAATGCTTAATATGGATTGCTTGCTCAACTGAAAAACACAAGGTCCATGATCCTACAAGCAACATAAAGCATGAAAGCTTCAACATTTTTCCATGCCATTTCTCGGATTTGACTTTTTCATGCAAACGCCAGTACTTAATTGAGAAGTATGTTATGACGGTCGCTCTAAGAAAGAATGCCACCATCAAAGCCCCTGCTCCCTCAATAATAAGGCTTGCAACAAAAACAATTAAAGAAACAATGATATCTATAGGAATGACTGAGAGGAAAGGCAATGTTTTTTCATAAACCTTTCTTTGTCCAGAGACAATCTCAACAAAACCAAGTATTCCCGGTATAAGTCGGCCTCCAACTCCCAATATGAAAGATGTCACCATAGCATCATAAAATAAAAGCTTTCCCCATGGCCTTAGAGCACCAAATATTCCCATCTCAAATTCAGATAAAAAGTTAATAAAACTTCCTAAAAGACCAAATATCACTCCACATCCAACGAAAACAAAAGTATAGGGAGGGTTTTGCTTTCTAAATAAAAAACGAGGCACTGCAAAGCATAAAAACATCACCCATCCAGAAGCTATACTTGCCCAAAAAAAAGTAAGGTTACCTAGAAAGTAGAAGATAAGAACACAGAGAGTTATAAAGATGAAAACCGACAACTCCTGCTTGGACAGAAAGTCTGTTCCTGTGAACCTTGGGACAGCGGTCAATAAAAATCCAATAATTGAGAAATACAAAAACCCGCCAATAAACAGGTTTGCATGTTGACTCAAGGGAAAACCCCCAACTTCGAAAAATACATACCCCAACCACAAACAACAAGAATAGAGCATGCTAATGATGGCGATGGGAAAAAATAGTTTAAATGGATCTTTGCAAATCTTTTCAATCATTTTTGAAGAAGCTCCTCACCCTTTCTAATTAGATTGAGAGATTTTAGTAAAACTCTTGCAGACTCTTGAGGTGCGTGGAAACCGTTTGAGTTTTCCGCTTCAACAAAGTCAAATAAGAATTGTGCGTCTCTTTGAATCTTTTGCATCTTTTTTATCTTAGGATGATTGGAATTGTTTTCCACTTTCTTGATGTAAGACACCAAGGCGTCAAATACAATATCCTTCATCTCGTGGTTTTTATCTTGAATATTATTTACTCGCTCAAGAAGCTTGTCTTCTGATATGTTGTGACAGGTTCTACACGATCTATTTGTTTTTAACATTGGGCTGTTCACATGATGGTCAGTGATTTTTATGGCCCCCACCTTTTTATAGGGCATATGGCAGTCCACACAGCTAACACCGCTTTTAGCGTGAATCCCCTGAGAGTAAGTTTCAAACTCGGGATGCTGCGCCTTAAGCACTTCCGCTTTTGTGAGCTTATGTGTCCAATCTTTAAAGCCCATTTCATTATAATACTCAAGCATATCATCGGCCTTTAGGCCTTTTGACCACGGATAAGTGAGTGTTTTGCCTTCTCCCTTAAAGTAGTACTCCACATGGCATTGGGCGCAAGTATAAGTTCTCATCTCCTGTCGAGACGCCATTTTATTTACATCGTAGTCATGAATTCCCTGCAACTTTTTAAAGGTCTTGATGCCTTCCATGAAGGCTGGACGAGTAACTCTTAGACTCATGTCTTTAGGGTTATGGCAGTCAATACAACTGACAGGGTGTTTGACATTTTTGGCCGCTTCAAAGTATGGAAGTTTGTTCAAAGCGTGAAAGCCTTTGTTTAAATCTCCATCTCCCAATTTCATCATGGCGCTGTAAGTGGATGCGTGACAATTGATACAAGTTCCAGGCTGGCCTACTTTCTGTCTTTTAGTGTGAATTTGGTCCTCTAACATGTAAGCATGCCCTCTTTCCTCTCTAAAATCTTTTGAAAAGGCGTACCCAGACCACATTGTGATAAAGCGCTTATCCAGTTTTAATTTGTCTTGGGCAACGACCGATCTAGGGTCATCACCATCAGGAACTCTCTGAATGGCCTCACTTCCGCCATAGCGGGTTCGCACCTGATCCACACTTTTTAGATAATCTTCATATTGGTAAGGAAAGTTTACTCCCCACACTGCAGGATCGTCTTCAAGAGGTCCTATCGGTTTTAGGTGAACGATTTGATACTTTGATTCAACCTTTCTTTCAAAGATATTTAGAATCAGTAGTATGCAACTCACAATTGTTACAAATGACGCCAGGCCAATAATTAAAGTCTTTTTTGTTTTCATTTCATATGTCCTACTTCGGAGTGGCAGTGGATACAGTTTGTTTCTACTTTGGAATGTTTATGGCCTATGAGTTCGCCGTGACATTTTAAGCATGCCCTATTGGTAATATCTTTGTTGTATTGTGTAATCTTTAAAGGCCATGGATAATTGCCGGTAGTGAAGGCCACACCATGATTCCAGCCGTTGATTGCCTTGGATGCATACTTTTTTATAAAACCATCTGGAGTGTGACAACTATTGCAATTGGCAACATTATGATGGGAAGACTTCTCAAATCCATAAAAGTGATCCTGCATAACATGGCAGTTAACGCATGCTTTAGGATCATCAGATAAATAGGAATAACCTTTTGAGTAAATGAAGGTAGAGACCACAAAGCTTGGAGGGGCAACAATGGCAAAAAACCAAATAACCGTTCCAAACGTGCTAAGTGCTGAAATTGATAAAAATACATTTTTAATTTTCAAATCAAATAACTTTAAGTAGTCCAAACCTAAGACATGCACCTGTCTTAGGTATAATATTCAACTGGTAGTTATATCCTACTTATTGTCTCACATTTACGAAAGGGTCTTATAGGGTTGAAACCATGATTTATCTCAGGTTTAAGAAGACCTTACATGACACGCAACCAACATTTAATGTTTATGCCTCACCACCTACAATTCGTGAAGCAAAGACCACTTTATCATCAGACCTTCTAATACCTTGATAGTAAGAAGTTGGCATTTTGGAGTCTTCATCCTTTAACATAAGAATATCAATTTCATCTCCAAGTTTTGCCTCCGAGATAAAGTTAATATCAAATTCTTTAACAACAAAGCTTCGGTGATACTCTATTGGGATGGTATCAAGAATCCATTGAGAATACTTTGTGTTGTTCACATGGTTGTTCATATCGAGATCGCTGTTTCTAACAGTAATCGTATTCTCAACTTTCATGTTTTCAGGAACCATTACTTTTTCAGGAATAATATGAAGCTCTGTTTCAGAAATTCCTTGAACGATACTCTCATCGAGCTTTGGCTGCACAGGCCTTCGTGTTGTCCCATCCAGAACCATAAATGTAGCGACAGACTCACCGATCTGTTCCTCTTCTAAATGAATGGTGTAGTCCCTGTAGGCCTTTAGGCCATGGATCTTTCTAGGCCATGTTTTCACAAGTATTTTGTCTTGCCACTTTGGCCATTTGGTCATGATGAGCTTTTGCTGAGTAAAAACCCAAAAAGCGTTGTTCTTAATCATCTCTTCCATGCCAACACCCATATGCTCGGCATGGATAGTTCCCACATCTTGGAGGAAGCCAAGCATTCCAAAAAGCCCAAGTCTTTTATTGATGTTTATATTTACGCTATTAACTTCGTATTCTTTTTCAAAATATGATTCATTCATAAAATAGGCCCTCTAAGTGGGAAAAGTATAACAAATATAAAGATAAAGGTCTAAATGATCATTTAGACGAAATATTGTTATCTGAAATGAAAATTGAAATTAAATGCTTAGATGGGAAGTTTTAGGCACTCAATCAAAATCTGATATAAGAGAGTGCCTAATTATAAGGGTATTTTAACCCTTCTTAGTTTACCAAAACACAATCGAGTTTAACATCTTCTAGAGATTCAAGTTCAGGCACATGTCTTTGGCTAAATCTAGCATTGTACTTAAATGTGAAGCTCACGTTGTAAAAGGCGGGATGAGAAGGACCTTTCTCGCCGACGATACTCGCTTTGGCAGTACCAAAGCTGAAGTAACTTAAGTCAATCTTTGTTTCAGAAATCTCACCTTTGAACAAATCGAACTTTCCTATAACGAGGTTTCTGAATTCATCAGAGACATGTTTATCAGCGACAAATTTATAACCATCACCAGCGGAATATAGAGAAAATACTTCAGCACTACCATCAACGGTCATACATTTTAATTTTTCATCTTCAGGGTTTATTCTAGAGAAGGCGTTTACAGATAAAAGTAAAAGGCTAAGTCCAAGTAGTAGTTTTTTCATAGTTTTCTCCAATAAAGAGCAGGCAAAACTGCTAAACAATTATAGAATGCAAATTAGAATATTATTGACACACGATCCCATCTCAATCAACACTATTAGAGTCTTAGGGTAAATGTTACATATATGAAGTGGAGTTTAGGATACTTTAAGGTAGGTTTAAAATACCTTCTTCGCCATCTCATAGGTTCCAGTGTAGGCCTTAACAGTCTCAGCGATATCTTTTGAGTACCCACCGCCCAAGGCCATAGTCACAGGTATTTGGTTTCTTTTAGCAAACTCAAATACCATTCGATCTCGCTCCTTTAGACCTTCATGACTCATCGACAGCTTTCCAAAGGCATCTCCTTTTAAAGAGTCTACTCCCGCTTGATACAAAAGATGCTGAAATCCCATCTTAGAGAATTTAGAGAGGTCCTCACTTAGAGTTCTCAAATACTCTTCATCACCCGTACCATCAGCAAAGCTTCGATCTAAGTGGGAAGGCACTTTTCTGTATGGATAGTTATGCTTTCCATGATAGCTTGTGATAAACACGTCTTTATCTTTATTTAGGATCGAACTGTTTCCGTTTCCTTGATGAACATCCAAATCCAGAATTAATATTTTATATCCCGGCCTTTCACGATGAAGCCTACGCACGTTGACGGCAAAGTCGTTGAAAAAGCAAAACCCTTCACCAGAATCGGCATGAGCGTGATGAGTCCCCCCGGCAAGTGATGCAGAAAACCCAGTATCCAAAGAGCTGGTTATCGCTTGCCAAAAAGCTCCCTGGCTTCCAAGCGCTCTCCTTACCATCTCCTCAGTTAGAGGTAGTCCTATAGCGCGGGCCTTTTGGCGACTTAGAGAAAGATCAAGCACCTGTTCAATATAATCAGGAGTGTGTGCTAGATACAGATGATCAATATTGATTAAATCAGCAGCTATAATCTGAGAGTTTTTAACAATTCCCTTCTCGATTAAACTCTTTCTAAGCAGGGAGTATTTATTCATCGGAAAGCGATGATTTGGATCTAACTCAACTTCATAGTGGTCTGAATAAAAAAAGTGATAATCGTCCCAACTCACCATGGCCTAAATTACTTTTCACCTTGCCAGAAATCGACTTGGTTTGATTTAACACCGACATGGCGAAAGCTTGAATCATTTCGCGTTCCAACTGATGCGGCGTACTTATCAGAATCAGGGTATTCACACACCTCTACAGGCTCCATAGTTGAAAGACTTAAATAGCGAAGGTCTTCATTTCCAGTATTGATAATTTGGTGAGCAACCTCTCGCCCCCCGGGAGGGCAAGCTATAATATCCATGGGTTTTAATTCGTACTCTTCTTCTCCAAAGCGAAGAAGTCCTGTGCCGGAAAATATAAGAAACATTTCTTCGTTGATATGATGATTATGAAAAGGAGCTGCCTTTTTACCAGGCTCAACTACAGTCATCACATAGCCAAGTTTTTTAGCACCTATTATTGAAGCAATGGGAGCATCGTGAGATTGAAAGCCTTCTTTTTTGAACTCTTCATAGTTCTCTAGCTCGTTTAAATTAACTACTGGCCTATTCATATGTCCCACCCTTTTTTAACTCACGATATGCTTTAAACTTCACAATAATACTATACCCAAATTTATCCGCACAGAAATCATCACTGCTATGCTAAAAAAATTATTTATGGACAATTTTATTTCCGGAGACTACTTCACCTGACTTGGCCTTTTGGTAGGTAATAAACATATTGTCTCCCAACCCTAGTGCCTCAGATAGAGTTTTAGATGCGATCAGTAAAAGCTTTTCAATTCTTTCAGGGTCATCAAGCTCAAAACAGGTCAACGTAGCTATCGGTGGATGAGTATTTACAGGTTGGTTATCTACAGAGTTTTCACCTTCAAAGTAAAGGCCTGGCCTCAATTCTTCCCATGTTGCCCATACATGCTCTGGTTTACACTCATAGAACTCAGCAATTGCTCTGCAGGTCTTTTTTAACGCAGGTGCGATTTTTGAACTATCCTTTTGGGGCAATGCTTTTACATGCAATATTGGCATGAGAATCTCCTAAGGTAACTGCTAACCTGACGTTGAGGTGGATTCGACGTGCGCTTTAAAGTTATTTAAAATGCACTGCCAACCTTGCTTTTGTTGTTCAGCAGAATTCTCGTCTTCGGCATCGAAAGACTCCACCACTCTAACTCCATTATCAGTTTGTTCAAAAGAAATAGAAACTCTTCTACCATCCTCTAAAGCATACTCTATAAACTCATTGGGTTTAATTTCTGTGAATGTCCCACTGAAGTCGAAACCCATTGATCCATCTTTTGCTTCCATTCTGTAGTTAAAATTCTTTCCAGGCTCCAGATCAATTTCTGTTTTGGGACAACACCACTCTTCCGAAGCAAAATTCCATGCAGTAATGTAAGCGGGTGTCGTCCATGCAGACCAGACCTTCTCTAAAGTTGAATCAATAATTGTTTCGATTGAAACCTTCATGCTACGCCTCCATCATTTGCTTTAGCTTATTCAAAATCTGATTTTCGCCTCATACTGCTGGGTTGAGCCTGCTTTACCTATGTTAAGAGATAGGTTGTTTCTTTGCGCCAATCTGTAACAAATCTGTTCACCTATCCCCGAAGAGCTCGTGTAAGATTTGCTAAAAGGATATTGAATAGTAAGTGTATTTTCTTCCAAAAATACTTTTATTTTTTGATCGCTGTCAGTTATCGCCTTCATGGCATTCGAAAAGATATTTAGAAGAATTGTTTCAAAGTCTTGTTTGATGGCATGAACGTGGGTCTCTTCACTTAGGTCGACTTCCATAGACGCTTTGGAAACTCTCAAAAGCTCTATCGTATTGGCGATTGATTCTTTTATGTTTACCAAGTCACTGTCAGTTTTTTCCAGAACATTAAATTTGTTTAAGTATGAATGAATATTTTCCAATGTTTTCTTATTTTTAATTAGGTATTTTTCCAATTTCTGGGGATTGGAAACATTGTTCAACAAAATCTGATTTATCAAAAACTGTGATGACAGCATACTTTTTATATTATGCGCAAAGGTATTCAAGTCTTGTCCTATAACAGAAAACCTTTCTCTAAATTCCATTTCCTTTCTTCTTCTTTTACTAAATCCTTCAAAGATAACCATTATAATAACCATGTATTCCAGTGCCATAAACACATAATCGAATGTTATGGCCTGCCTTGCATGGGTTATTTCTCCAACTTCTTTGAGGTACTGCATATAGAGCGTGGGAATCCCGCCAAAGGCTACAAACGGCAAGAGCGTTTTGGTTTTAGCTCGCAATAAAATAGAAAAACCAAGCATCCCCATTATAAATGCGTATAAATACAACGGTGAGAAATATTCGCCTATGGCCGCATAAAAAGAGACCATCGCCATCACACCAGCGATTGCATATTGATTGTAAGGATTTTTTGTTAAAATATAAAATAACGGAATAGATGCAAAAGAAGGCGCAAGCTTCAAAAACGTATACATATTAACAAGATCCTCAGGGATCAATGTTCTTTCGTAAGGAAAAACGAGAAGAGTTAACGATACATATAGAAGTCCAGAGAGATAGGCGTCCCTTTTATCTTCTGTGTCAATATAACTAGGAATTAGTTTCAAGAATTTAACCTTTTGAACGAACTGTTTAAGAGCTTTATACCATCTTCTACGATTAGTATTTTCACAGTTAAACTATAATACCCAGGGAATTAATCTGGCAATTCCTTTGAGAATGCGCATCATGTTAAATTTGTTCCTGAACAAATCTTGAATCAAAGTATTAGATCAATCTCTGTAAGGCTTGTTTCAACTTCAGAAAGGGCCAGTTACAAGTACACCTTAAACGATGATTCGGGTTCAATCTTGGTTAGTTTTTTAGCCAAGTTCTGGCCGCCACTTCCTCATCCTTCTCAAAGGTCTTAATCTTTGCTCCTACAATGGGGCCGATAGCTTTAACAACCGCTTTGGTTGAAGAGTCTTTTGCGACAACTGCAAGTTTATCAATTTGATCATGGTGACTTCGCACAAAGTTGAAATGGGACATTGCTGAGTCAATATTGTTCCAGCCGGGGAACTTATCGAACTTGATCAATACCCCCTTCAGCTTCTCATGAGATTTAAAATAGGGTTTAAGTTCCTCGTCGACTTTTTCAAAGTCTGTTGATCTCAACTTTTCTTGTGGCTCTAGAACCAGAATTCCGTTTTTTTCATCTAGGTTATGCACGATCATAATTACCTCCAAGGTTATAAAATGTGCAGGCCACATGCCTGCGAATCCATTCCTTATAACCAATTTTTTCAATGGACATAGAACTACCTTGCTAAAATACTCAGGAATTTTTAGAATCAGTGCACAAAGGAGACTTTTACTATGATAACCAATCTTGTCGATAAGGCCTTAAACAAGGTCGAAAACGTCGGAAACAAGCTACCCGACCCTACAACAATCTTTATAATCCTGACTTTCGCCATTTTGGCCATCTCTTGGCTTTTCTCGTTTATTGGAGTGAGTGCAGTGCATCCAGCAACGAAAGAAACCATCTTAATAGAGAACCTTCTTTCCAGCGGGAATATTCAAAGAATTTTCACAGAAATGGTTCATAATTTTGCAAACTTCCCTCCACTAGGAATGGTTCTAGTAACTGTGGTTGGGATTGGTATTGCAGAAAAATCCGGACTTATTGACACGGCACTAAAAAAGCTTGTTACGGCGGTTCCAAAGAGTGCTCTGACAGCGACATTGGTTTTTGGAGGGATATCAAGCTCCATGGCTGCGGACGCCGGCTATATTGTTCTTACTCCTCTTGGAGCAGTTTTATTTGCGGGCTTTGGAAGACATCCACTTGCAGGTCTTGCTGCTGCGTTTGCAGGTGTGTCTGCTGGTTTTAGCGCAAACCTTCTTCTAACTTCACTTGACCCTCTTCTATCAGGTCTTTCTACTACCTCAGCACAGATTGTGGATCCAAACTATGAGGTTCACCCAACTGCCAACTACTACTTCATGATTGTTTCCACGTTTCTCTTAACAATTGTGGGCACTTTGGTTACTGATAAGATCGTCGAGCCTAGACTTGGAAAGTGGGAGCCAAAAGATACGAAGCTCGACACCACCCTTGGCAAGATATCAAGCAAAGAAAACAAAGGTCTTATTCTTTCAATTATTGCTTTTATCGCCTTTATGGTTGTTACAGCGATTATGGTTATTCCTGAAGGCGCAATTTTAAGAGACGCCCAAGGAGGACTAGGACCGTTTTACAAAAGTTTGGTTCCTTTGATCATGATCCTCTTCCTAGTCTGTGGACTGGTATATGGGATTACTGCTGGAACAATTAAAAGTGATAAAGACGCTGTAGGGATGGCCAATGAGTACATGGCGACTATGGCCGCATACATTATTTTATCTTTTGTTGCAGCTCAGTTTGTAACTTTCTTCTCTTGGTCGAATATGGGAATCGTTTCTGCGATTAAAGGAGCAGGGTTTCTTCAGGCGATTGGACTAAGTGGAATCCCTCTTATGATTGGATTTATCTTTGTTACAGGCACAATCAATATCTTCATTGGAAGCGCTTCTGCCAAATGGGCGATCATGGGGCCTGTATTCATTCCAATGTTTATGTTGATGGGCTTTTCTCCAGAGATGGTTCAAAACGTTTATCGTGTGGGAGATTCTGTAACAAACATTATCTCACCTCTTCTTCCATACTTTCCTATTATTATTGCTTTTGCTAAAAAGTACGACCCTAAGATTGGTTTAGGAACTTTGATCTCGACAATGCTTCCTTACTCAGTGGCATTTGCCATTATGTGGTCAATAGTGCTTGCAGTATGGATGCTTACAGGACTTCCTCTTGGGCCAGAAGCTCCATCTTTTTACGATGCTTCACAGCTATCCAACTAAATGATGACAATAACTACAGGCGGCCAGTCCGCCTTTAGTTCATACCCTCCAATTAATTTCTTCTTTAATCCTTTAATTCGTCTAACTGTTCGCAGCAGTAAACTAAGCGAAGACGAGTAATTATCCCAATTAAGTAAAAATAATACTTCACAAATCTACTGATGCATTAGATCTGACTCACCTCGAAAGACCTCGTTAGAGATGTATTTCATCTAAAGGATATCCCACTTCCCAATCTTGACCACACTAAGTAAGAAATTGAGAATGGGCCCAAAACAAAGGATACCCAATGAGCAAAAACGAATTAACCGAGAAAAAGTACACAAATAAAAAAGTAAAAACCGGCCATGGAGGAGAGGTTCGCCAACAGACCCAAGGCGATGTGATGACCACTCAACAAGGCACCGCGATCTCTGACGATCAAAACACCCTTAAGGCTGGCGAACGCGGCCCCGTTGCGATGGAAGATTTCGCCTTTAGAGAAAAACTCTTCCACTTTGACCACGAAAGAATTCCAGAGCGTGTTGTACATGCCAGAGGGTACGGCGTTCACGGATACTTCGAAAATTATGAAGATCTTTCTGAGATCACTAGTGCGGACCTCTTCCAGCGGCCAGGCGAGAAAACAGATGTCTTCGTGCGGTTTTCCACAGTGGCAGGAAATAAGGGCTCTCCCGATCTTGCGCGAGATGTGCGGGGATTCGCCGTTAAAATGTACACCAAAGAAGGCAACTGGGATCTGGTAGGCAACAACATCCCGGTTTTCTTTATTCAAGACGCTATCAAGTTCCCAGATCTTATTCACGCTGCGAAGCCAGCTCCAGACAGAGGGTTCCCTCAGGCGCAAACCGCCCATGACAACTTTTGGGACTTTATCTCTCTTAGTCCCGAGGCCATGCACATGGTAATGTGGATTATGTCCGACAGGGCCATCCCGAGATCATTTCGCTTTATGGAAGGCTTTGGGATTCACACCTTCCGCTTCGTAAACAAGGAAGGCAAGTCCACTTACGTAAAATTTCATTGGAAACCTAAACAAGGCCTGCAGTCCGTTCTATGGAACGAGGCCTTGAAAATAAACGGCGCGGACCCGGACTTCCACCGGCGTGACATGTGGGATTCAATCGAGGCCGGGGACTATCCTGAATGGGAACTTGGGATTCAGGCCTTCGACGATGACTTCGCAGACAAATTCGACTTTGACATCTTGGATGCCACTAAAATAATTCCCGAAGAAGAAGTTCCCGTGCGCCCTATAGGAAAGATGGTCCTCAACAGAAATGTGGACAATTTCTTTGCAGAGACTGAGCAAGTGGCCTTTTGTACCCAAAACGTGGTGCCTGGAATCGACTTTAGCAACGATCCCCTGCTTCAAGGCCGAAACTTCTCTTACTTGGACACGCAACTAAAAAGACTTGGCAGTCCGAACTTCACCCATATCCCAATTAATTCGCCAAAGTCCAAGGTTTGCAACTACCAACAGGATGGACATATGGCCATCCGAAATCCAAAAGGTCGCGTGAACTACGAACCTAATTCTTGGGATGAGGAGTCCGGTCCTAGAGAAAGTCTTGAGAAAGGCTTTAAATCATTTCCTGACAATATATCGGGTCAAAAGATGAGAGTGCGCTCCGAGACCTTCGCGGATCACTATAGCCAAGCAAGACAATTTTATAAAAGCCAAACTGATATCGAACAAGCTCACATGGCAAACGCAATGATCTTTGAGCTCAGCAAAGTTGTGAAATTAGAGATTCGTGAGCGCCTGGTAGGCCATTTACTAAACATCGATGAGGACTTGGCCAAAAAGGTCGCTAAAGGGTTGAGAATTCACAAAATGCCTGAGCCAGCGGAGCCGGCGATGAAACCTAAAGAACTTAGTCCATCTGAGCCTTTAAGCATACTTAAAAATGGGCCAAAGACCTTTAAGGGCAGAAGAGTGGGAGTACTGTTAGGTGAAGGTTTCGATGCTGATACTTTCAAAGAACTTAAACAGACAGTTGAGTCGGAAGGTGCAATGTTTGTAACCGCCTCGCTTATGAGCGGCAATCTCAAACTCAGTGACGGCACCGAAGTGAACGTTAATGAAAAAGTTGATGGTGCTCCTTCTGTCGTATTTGATGCTGTGGCACTCCTGGTGGATAACCCCGATGACTTTAAACAAAATCAAGCGGCCAGAGACTTTGTCACAGACGCCGTTTCACACAAAAAGTTCATCGCTTATTCCGAGGGCGGCGAGAAGCTTATTACAGAACTATCCCACCTAGACAAAGTGGACGAAGGCATGTTCAAGGTCAAGGGCAAATCTGGTGCAAAAGATTTCGTAAAGGCGTGTGCCGATATTCGCTTCTGGAGACGATAATGTAACGAGCTTCGAAATAGGCTATTGCGGGTAACCTTGAAACGGGCCCGCAAACCCCAATTCTAAACTCTTTTTTCGCCACCTTTATCTTTAACTTTTTTCTGTCCTGCTGTGACCTTGGTGTAAGCGCTGGACTTGGATACATGGTGGTCTTGTTCAGACCTTGTCTCGCCCATAGAGTGTTTTTGCTTCCCTTCTTTTTGCTGTTCAAACATTTTAAGTAGAAACTTATCGCTTAGTTTGGGAGCTATGGTCTCCATGACTGTAAATGCTCTCGATGCAAAACCAATATAAGCGTCACGCTGAGGTTTCTCTGCAGCTTTCAATATAGCCTTGGCGACAATAGACACATCATAAATTGGAGCGGGCAAGGAAGGGCCACCCTCCTCAAGAGAGTTTTTAGCATGGTCAGCATATGGAGTGTTAATCGCCGCAGGTCTAACTAACGTAACGGACACCGGAGCCTTCTCTTTAGTAAGCTCCACCCTTAATGCGTCAGTGAATGCTTTGACCGCGTGCTTAGTTGCAGAATACATACCTTGTAGAGGAATAGCGACACCTGAAACCTCACTTCCAAGGTTGATTAGCGCCCCCTTTGACTTTTTTAGCTCCGGCAAGGCGACTAGAGATCCATGCCGAATTCCCCAAAAGTTTGTTTCAAACAAATCTTTTTCATCTTCCAATGAGGTATTGGTGAGTTTTCCAAAAATACTCTTTCCAGCGTTGTTTACCCAAGTATCAATACGGCCATAGGCCTTTATTGCGGTGTCCTTTAGTTTAATATGGTCCTCATGCTTTCGAACATCCATGCCTATTCCAACAGCTTCTCCACCTCTGCTTCTAATGTCTTTCACAATATTTTGGATTTCGTCCTCGTGTCTCGCTCCTATCACGACTCTGGCACCAGCTTTGGCGGCAAGCCTCGCGGTCTCAAGCCCAATTCCACTAGAGGCACCAGTAATCACTATAACTTGGTCTTTAACAGGTTTAAGTTTGATATTTTTCATAATTCGCCCCTTTTTTTTCTAAAGAGATAGTGCAAGACCAAGGCCAGCAAAATATTTAACTTGGTACAAAACCTGCAGCAATATATGCAAAGGAGTCCATATGGATGATTTAGAAAGAAGAAAACATATAAAAAAACAAAGAAGAAAATACACAAAGGGAAGATATGCTTTCTTAGTCGTGCTTTTACTGATGTTTATAGTTTTCCTACCAGTGTGGCCTTATTCCGCCAACTGGGGCTACTACCCTTCCACGGGAGTCGGATTAATGTTTTTGGTATTTTTAATGTTTCTATTGGGCGTCTTTGCTATTACCGACGATGGCAGTTCGGCGTAAAAATGAATAGTGTAATACTTTTCAGTTTTCTTATATCAGGTATGCTCTTTTCTGGTGAATTTAGGGTTATTCAATGTGACGAGACTTATCACAATTTACAATCAAAGGTTTTGAAAAAAAATAAATTCTTAGCTAAGGATCTCAAGCTACAATTACAACTGAAAAAGGAAATTCAAGGTTGTCAGTTAATTGGACTTGATGGCGGTGTTAAGGCAAGTTCTAAAAAGATTTTCAAATTAGAGACACTTGAAGCTTTGATAAACTCCATGCCTATGCGCCAAGCGGAACTTCGAGAACAAGGCCAAAATAATTAGAGAATATAGCTTTAATCTGGCCTGCAAACGTTAACGCTTACATGATCATTGAAATCCGTCCAAGCTGAAACTGAATCACAACCTCCTTCATATTCACAGTCTGAGTCAGAAGAACACTCACTATCAGATCTCTCACATTTTCCAGATAAGCAGCTTCCTTCGTACATACAATCAGAAGAAAAGCTACATTCTCTACCTCCGTTGTCTTCGATCAATTCACTCCTTAGCTGCTCTCTCTTGAACTTTTCAAGCCCTACGGAGTATCCTTTTTTGAACTTAGGGTTGAGCTTTTCACACCTTGGATGTGGCGCTTCTCCATCTTCTCCAAGGTCTTGGCCATTTTCGTAAGTGCAGTATTTCTTAAGGCCAACCTGAAAGCCTTTTATGTAATCCTTGCCCTTGATCTGCATGCCGTATTCAGAGCAGTCATTTGCATATTCGCTAGTCTTAGGATTAGCTTCTCCACCCATTGCATCTGATCTACCAAGCTCAAACCAGTTTTGATTGGCACAATCCTCTTTGCTTAAAGAGCTACAACCATTTAAAAGGAGTATTATTAATAGATTAAATATTGCTTTCATTTGGAGACCTTTTTTTTATTAACTCACTTTACATCAAAGATTTAGATTATTTACCATAATCTTCTGATTAGACTCAATTTATGAGTTGAATATCCAGCTTGAAAGTGAACTCGCCATCATAAACCACAGATTAAAAGTTGTCTCTAAATCTGTAACGTCTTCCTTATTCTTACCTTAGTCCAGCAAGGGATGCAAAGTAAGTTGATTGGAAGCAAATCTTCCCAATTATTTTAACTTTACCTGTAAACCATGCAAAAAATTTCGAAGAACCTGGTCCATGCACTTTCTAAAGTTTCTGTGGCCTGGTTTTCTAAAAAAAGCGCCTACCTCGCTTTTACTCATTTTAAAATCTGCCAATTGCAATACAGTGACGACATCATCCGACCTAAGACTAAAGGCTATCATAAGCTTTCTAAGCACAATATTATTGTTTAGTCGTGATTCAGGCTCCGGTGTATTGCCTTCCTTAGCTCCACGTTTTTTGATAATGAGTCCATTTAAAAAGGCCGCAAGCTCCCTGTCTTCGAGCTTAAGAAAGTCTGGCGCATCGTCTTTTTTAAGCCAACTACTCACCTGACTTCTACTGACTTCAGTTCCACCTAGAAGAAAAGTTTCGATCATTTCATCATCAGCAAAATTCAGTATGTAACGAAGCCTTCTCAACACATCATTATTCATTTATTAACCTTTATTTATTGGACTTTAAATTACGCTACTGCAACTAAAGTGCTTGCTCAAGACCAATAATGCTTCCACATGGATCTTTTATCTGAACAATCTTGGTATTGGTTTCTTTTACTTCTATTGGCCCTCTGAAAACTTCACCACCAAGTTCACTTGCTTTCTTTATAAAGTATTCCAAGTCATCTACTTGCCAATAGCCTATAGCGCCACCAGTTGAGCTAGGGTTCTTATCATCTTCCAGACATATTTCTAAAATGGAGTTTCCAATAAGAAATGAAACAAAGTTTTGCTGAACTTCGATTGGTTCCACATCAAAAAGCGGCTGATAAAACTTGCTACTATCAGAAATATTATTTGAGATTAATCGCAATGTTCTTAGACCAAATACTTTCGACATCATTGAAAGGTACCGGTAATTTTACGACTCAACAAGAACTAATACCCAGTGAAAGAAGCTAAATTACAGGGCACACAAATTCTTTAATGCTGCTACTCACTTTTAAATTCAACCAGTTAGGGCGAAATTAGAATGAAGTGTATTCTATTTAGACACTTTCGGCCCTACAAGGAAAAGACTTCAATGAATCTGTTGCCATAAGAGATTGTCCCCTAAGATAAATGTAACTAAACATAAACTAAGGTCCATAGCCATGTAGTAACTTTTGCGAGGACCTGTAGTAGCTTTTTAAAAGGAGCAAAACATGAAACAAATTATTGCTACATTAGTCCTTCTAATTTCACTACCATCTATGGCCGACGTATTTTTTGCTGGAGATGATGTCAATTTTATCAAAACAGATTCAAGTAGAAAGCATATTAAGTTAAGTCACTGTAGAGCGACTTCAGAGACATCGGCTTCATGTGAACGACTTGTAAAGGTTGAAAAATCTCAGTTTCTCGGCATGAAGGCCTGTCTTTCTGGCAAGATGGCAATGAGAACGGTTCAAACAACATTTGCCGGTTTCATGTCGTTTGCATTTGCAATTAACATACCTCAAAGTGCAGGATTAACGGCACTACCTATGACATTAACAGTGCCAATGGCAGCAAATGGAGCTAAGGGTGTTTCTAGAGCTGCAAAGCAGTTTAGTGTTTATAGTTCTGATACAGCAAATGACAGAGACTACATTTCTTCAATCATGGACAGTGAAGACTTCATTAGTCTACTCGAGGAATCATTGTACAAAACCTATGACTGCGATGTTCACGGTGCTTGGGAAGAAACAACTGGCTTGTTTGAGTTTAATATGTCTAGAGCTCAGAAAAACAATCTAAAAATGGCCGCTAAGAGTTAATCAAATATTAAAGTCCACGGCCTTCTTTCTTTAAAAGAGGGCCGATGCTAACTTCCAACTTCGCCAACCTTTTGAAAACCGTACCTAAGATACCAATCCTTTTTCCAGTCATTTGCATCTGCCCTAAGACATAAAGAAAATACTTTTTCATCAAGTGCCAGATTAGAAATAGCATTTAACAGATTATTCCCAAGTCCTTGTCCTCTAAAAGAGCTGACAACATCAACATCCTGTAGTCTGTAGATAACTTTACCATTGTAGCTTATAGGTATGATTCCAATCTCCCCAACACACTCTTCGTTCAAATAGGCCAAGAACCATTTTCCATGATTGTTCTCAACTTGATGTTTAATAGCTGAAATCATTTTCTTGATATCTTCACTAGAAAAGTCGCCAAACTCTTTTTCAACTTCAGACCTTAAATTAAACATCTCATTCCAAAGAGGTTCTGAGTTAACTTCCTTAAGCTCCAACCTAGTGTCTTTCCTATTAGATAACTCCAACCACATAGACCAAGACGGAGTTTCATATATCTTGTGTGGGTTTACAAGATCTTCCGAGATCATAAAAATTTTCTGCAAGCTTGGATTTTCCATCAGACCTATAGTCTAGCTAGTGAAATTTATGATGTAAAACAACAGGGTGTCTCAAACTATTACCGCTAATCTCTACTTTAAAAGCTCTTGGATTCGTTTCAGGAACCAGTCATACTTTCTTCCCAAAGTTTTGTTTTCTTTTTGTATAAGGTAGTACTTATCAAAGACAGAAACCTTATTTTTCAAAATCGACAAGTTAAGCTCTTTTGAAAAGTTCTGTATAAATCTTTTAGGCATAACTGTAAAACCTAGCCCCATGGAGACTGGAAGAAGAATCTGATTGATCTGATTAATATAAGTGACGCTTGATATGGCGCTTGATCTTAGCTCATCCTTAAAATTGGCCCTTAATAGGCGTTCGAGGTAGGCCCTACCATCAGGGTGATCTACAAATCCAATCTCCTCAATAAGGCCTGGGCGCATTTTCAAACCTTTTGGATACACAATGCAAAGCTGTTCTTGTCCAACTTCTTTTTCTGTAATATTTGCTAGTTGAGTCTGAGTAGTTTTAATTCCGATATCCACTTCGCTATTTAAGACCATTTTCTCTATTAAATGATCTGGCGCTGCCTCGAGATGGACTTTTAGCTTAGGGTACTTTTTAGAACGCTCCAAGAAGCTAGGATATAAAATCATGGCCAATGTCCCAGAGCAGGCCACCCTTATCTCCCCCTCAGTTTCATCCTCAGATGAAAGTATATCCATTAACTCAATTTCATCTTCCCTCTTCTTCAATGCGAATTGATAAAGGATCTCTCCTTCTCTAGTCAGTTCAAAACTCTTTCCTGACCTTCTAAGCAGTAAATGGCCAAGGGACTCCTCTAACTTCTTAATATGTTGGCTTACCCCAGGTTGAGTCATGTGAAGGATTTCTGAGGTCTTTGTGAAGTGTTTTTGTTCCACAAGGGTTGAAAATGTCTGTAACCATAGCTCGTTAATCATGAGCATACATTACACTAGATTATCATTTGTATAAAGTTTAATAATTTCTAACAATCATAGGAATAAGCTAATGTAGAGAAAACAAGGAGGAACAAATGGCAAACAATGTCTACCCTAGAACGTTTTCACATATAGGGATCTCGGTCCCGGATCTTGACGCGGCTGTTAAATTTTATACCGAAGTCTTGGGATGGTACCTTATTATGAAACCAACAGAAATAGTTGAAGACTCTTCGCCCATTGGAGAAATGTGCACAGATGTGTTCGGAGAAGGCTGGGACAAATTCAGAATTGCCCACCTTTCCACAGGAGATCGAATCGGAGTTGAGCTTTTTGAATTTAAGAACCAAACTAACCCCGAAAATAACTTTGAGTACTGGAAAACGGGAATTTTTCACTTCTGTGTTCAGGACCCTAATGTGGAAGAGCTTGCGGACAAGATTGTCGCAGCAGGTGGGAGGCGCCGTATGGAAGGGCCACGTTATTACTATCCAGGAGAAAAGCCATACAGAATGATCTATATGGAAGATCCATTTGGAAACATTCTAGAAATCTATAGTCATAGTTATGAATTGATTTATTCGGCTGGAGCTTACTAATTTAGTTTTAGCAGAATATTTCCCAATGGGGAAATTGTCTGGAGCTATTTTCATCTCCACTTAAGTCTCTATCTAGATAGAGACTTATTTTATGACTATAAATCTTCGATTACTCGAGTTTTTAATCCTACGAATGATGTTGAACGTGTAAATACATCGACTTTTGAGTAAGAACACTCTCCAAAGCAAGCTGGATTTAACTTATCTACTAGAGCACGCCCATTGAACCTTATTTTTTTTGAATATTTGTACTTATGCTCAACTTGATACCCCAATTCATCTAATACTGTTTCGATTGAGTAAGCCAATCCGTCTTCACTCCTAACAAAGTAAGGAGTGACACTAATCTTTGTACTATAGCCTACAATATCGACCCATTTGTCTGCAACAAAGTCCCTCTTCATAGAGGCAGTCAAGCTAACAAAAAGATCCTGACATTTTGCGTTTTCAACAGCAACTCCTAGCTTATCAAGAGCTTGAATAAATATTGAACTCACTTCATGTTCACCATAGGCATGGCCACATAAGCGAAATGAACTAAACTCTATATCTGTAGCTGCAAAGCTCATTAATGGAGTTGAAACAAGTAAAGCAATTAATAATTTTCTCATGTTTTATCCTTACATTAAAAAGTCCCAGGTTTGGTTACTAGGACCTCGACCAGAATTTAAATACATGGCAGAGAGACAATGTTATATAAGAATCGACCCAAAAGCTTACCTTCGGTGTCAAAGTATTCATACACACCATTATTCGGGTAGTAGCCTCCATACCCTGCAACATAAGCTCTACCTCTTGCTATTTTGGAATAATCCAGGTCAGGATAAGCTATCCCAGACAATATTTTATCGGCCTTTGCCAAGTGATACATGAAAAGAGTTGAGTATAACGACTTTGTACTGCCATTCTCATATGGGGCATCTGGAGTTAGACTATCCATACAATCGTATTTCTTTGGGCCGCGCAGACAATTATTAACTTGCCTTCCATCCATTTCAACTTCGATTGTCTCAATGATTTCTCTATCTGGATTTCCGCTAACTAAGATATCATTATTATTAACTGTCACTCCAACTTCAACCCAGTTGTTATCGCCAGGCAAGTAGGAAGTACAAGAAAATTCGGAAGAAAACCCTAATGCAGAAGTAAAAAGAGCAATCCCAAAAATAAGTTTTTTCATCTAGTTCTCCTATGTAATAAACGAATGTTTTTTAGTAATAATAAAATTCAATAATAAATATTCTCTCAGTTATAATGACTGGATGATATAGGCGTAGCTCAAATTACATGGGGGGTGTTAGGATTCTAACAGTGTTAAATCACCAAAATCATGGAGAATTGAGGCTATTGGTTCTTTAGTTGGCATAAAAGATGGCCTGAGCTTTAAGCGGTTTGAGCTGATACAATTTTTGGTCTTTTAATAAAACCCACGTCTGATAAATTATTTTTCTACTTTAGAGTGCAAACTTCAAAATCTGTTGTATCAATTTCACCCTTAACAAGAATATGTGGAATAAAAGCAAACCATAAATACTTTCCGCCGTCTCTACTTACTTCATTCCAAAAGTTTAAAGTTTCTTGAGGTACTTTTTCTATCTCTTGATACGACTTATTAAATATAGCGACTTCATTTTCACTAATTGAAAAGTCGCCTTTCTTTTGTTTTTTGTTTCTATTAAAGACAACTGCATCATACTTTCCAAGTATCTGATCTATATGCACTTTAAAATACTCAGTCCTAACTAGTTTGAAGTCTTTTTCAATTCTTCTCAGGTGATTTACAATTTGTTGTGGGTCAAGTGCTGAAAACTGGACAACGTCATTCCACTTGCAATTTAGTTTTGGGATTATTCCTTTCATTAAGTCTTCCCGACCTTTATATTTTCGAGCATGGCCTTTATATAAATCACTTTCCTTATCCATTTGATTAAGAGGAATCAAAGAATCTCCTTCAAATGGGACAGGCTTCATATGGTAGATAAAGCTCATTAATTACCTTCAACAACTTTAATTAATAACTGACATGGATTTGATTCATCCCATAGAGTTGGGAAAACTTCCAACTCTTTAAAACCAAACGATTTATAAAAAAGTCTTGTTTTCTTATAAAATTCACACTCTCTTTCAGCACTTAGAGTTTTGACCTGTAAAAACTCAATATTTTTCCTAAGTAAAACTTTCTCAGCTTCAATTAATAACTTCCTTCCAACTCCCTTTCTATGAAAAGCAGGTATAACTCCCATAACGTAAACTTCGGCAGCATATGGACTATGTTCTTTAAGAGACAAGAAACCAATAGTTTTCCCATTCTCTGTAGCAACCAGCATTGGAAGCCCTTTAGATTCTTTAATGTATGCTAATGTGGACTCTTCAAGGCCAAACCACTCAGGAACAGATCTAAGTACAAATTCACATACATCAGGGTTACCCTTTTCAAGATACTCAAACTTCATTCCTCATATCCTAATCTTTCCAGGTAATCACTAAGCGACACCTTAAACAGTTTGTTCTTCCTGATATTATTTCACATTTTTCTATTAAGTTGTAGGCCCTAGCAGATAAAATACAAGTACTGGCTACTTTTTTATGTACTTCATGTCTGTAAGAAAGACCTTCATGGAGGAGCTTCGCATTAGGCCTATGGTTGTTGTGTACCTACAAGACAGTATTTTTTAAACGATAACCTCAATTTCTTTTAATAGAGTATCAAGTTTTAGAGGTTTTTTAAGAATCTTAGGAGACAAAGGAAGAGCTTCGGTATTAGAGTCTCCCCTCAATGCTGTGGTGACAAGAATTGGTATGCGTGAAAACCGTTTTTCTTTCTCTATATGTTCTAAAAAGGTTCGGCCATCCATTACTGGCATCATAAGATCAAGAAGCATACAATCAGGCAACTCAGCATCATCCATGCCCTTCAATGAATCAAGGGCTTCTTTGCCATTATTTGCTGTGGAGACGTCATGGCCTTTTAGGGTCAACACTTTCGCAAAAACTTCACGAATTCCATGATCATCTTCAATAATAAGTATTTTACAAGGTTTCAACTCACTTCCTCACACCTCTCCATAGGCAGTCTAATGATAAAAGTGCTTCCCTTTCCTAGCTCGCTTTCAACCTCGATTCTTCCTTCATGTGCTATCACTATTCGGTTAGCTATATAGAGGCCTAGCCCCAATCCACTGACTTCGTTTTTGTCGATCGCTCTTTCAAACTTGTCAAAGATCAGCATCATTTTTTCACTCGGAATTCCCCTTCCCTGATCTTTAACAACACATAGAGCTTCCTGTCCCTCGCAAGTCACTTTCACTTCTATTGGTTTTCCTTCACCATACTTAATAGCGTTCGTTAATAGATTTGTGATCACTTGATCAATACGTGATTCATCCCAAAGGCCTACAACTTCTTTTTCAACAACTAACTTGGCAGGAGTGCCGGTATGTTTTTTAATGTCCATTTCTAGACGATCCACAGCATTTTTAGCGACTTTGCCAAGAAACACCTTTGACTTTTCAAGCTCAATGCATCCCGAGCTTGCTTTCGCGATATCCAACATTTGATCCAACTGGTTTGACATTCTAAGAAGCAAATCCTCGTTCTTGTCCAAATAGGAACGTATGCCTTCCACATCCAGTCCATCTTGAAGCTCTAATCTAAGCAACTCATTCTGCATTAAAAGTGTTGAAAGAGGGGTTCGAAGCTCATGAGAGGCAATTGATAAAAACTCATCCCGAGCGTTAATTGTTTTAATAAGCTCTCTTTGAGTTTCTTTAAGTTTATCGTACTCAACCTTTTCCCTTCTAAGAAGAGTTAATTCATCATGCAGCTTGGAGCCTACTTCGCATCTCTGCGCTTCAGGATCTTCCAACAGACGCTTTCTTAAACTCTCATGGTTCCTCATTAAAGCTTCCACGTCTTCCTCGTACTCCAATTCAGGATGTGTAAGCGTCCAAAAGTGTGCCGTTTGGATAAAGGCAAGGTATCCCATGAGATATTCAAAGTTTTTACCTCCCAGAGCTTTCCTAAGGGTATAGCGAAAGCCTTCTGAAGAATGAGGACTTAAAAAAATCTCTGAAGCACAGTTGAATAAAGCACTTTCTAATTCAGTGTCGGCCTCTGGCATAGATCTCAGAGGCTCTTTCAAGTTCTCTAGTAGATTAATGCTCTGTTTCAGCGCTTGTGCGTCCGGATATGGTCTTTTTAAAAGCTTTAGTGCATCTTCAACTGAAGTTAGCGGCGCGTTTTTGTCTCCAGCAGGCCTTCCGTGTCCGATTAAAAAACCACAGTGGCGCACAACGCAATATCTCACCTCACAAAACCTCGAGAGGTACACAAATAACCTTTCCTTAAAAAGCGAGGGTAATGGCAGGTCTAGGTAGGCCCCCTTTGCGAAGCTCCATAGCTGCGCAGTAAGTCCCGGTGCTTCTTTGGCGGTCTGAAAAAAAGAAGGTAAAACGCCAAAGCGTCCTCTTACCTCTTCATTTAACTCTTCCCTTTCAGAATTTTCTAACATATTGGGCCTCCTCGAACTGGCCTTTAAACTAAACCCGTGACAGCTTTAAAGGTTAGCCGTTTTGTTAATATGTATATATAAACTCCCTAAGTCTTAGGGTGCCACAAACACACTATTAAAAGACAAAGGCTAAGAAAAATTTAATCAATGTTGAATGAGAATAGGTTATGCAAAATATATATATAAATGGCATAAATTCTTTATTCAGAAGTGTAACTACATATAATATCGGATTACTGAGAATTATATCAATAAGACTAAAAATTGTACTGTAACTTTACTTCCGTGTGGGTTAGCACTTCAGAATCTCCATAGAAATCAATACGAGAACTCTTTGAAAAACCTAAAGATATATCCCAATTTTTAGTCTGAGAGTTTATTGAGGCACCGACATGAGTCAAGGGCAATTCGTAGAACATACCCAACACCCCATATTCAAGATTCAGATAGTATTGCTCATTAAAATAAAAAGTAGGCATTATTGTTAAAGAGTGTGTTTCAGGAGATCTCACTTCACTATCAAAGGCATTTAATTTTGCTTCATACCAATAGGGATCTTCGCCTTTTATTGCAAATACACTCTCTTTACCCAAGGGATCAGGCCTTAGAGAGTAAGGACTATCTTCGTTATAAAACTTTTGATATCCATAAGAGATATTTATTCTAAGTTTATCAAAAACTCTATAAGCGGTATTTAATTTGATATAGACGTTTTCCTGTGAAAAGGAACTTACACCTTGTAGCTCAGGAACAGACTTGAAGTACCAAAAGTCAGTTCCAACACTCCAATTATCCCCACTGTATATTTGATACCTTGAAATCACAGAGTAGAAGTCATAGCTCAGAAATGCCATTGGAGAGACTCCCAAGGTCAGCCTATCAGTAATCCCATAACCAAATAGAACTGTTCCAACCGTCTTTTGGCCTTTTGGAAGAACTTCTGGCGTTCCTGTTACGAGATGCCCCCAATTAATTGCAAAGGCGGATGTACTGAGTATCAGGTTTAAAGTGATAAAAAACAAGCTCGACTTTCCCATAGGAGCAATATTCTACCCATTCGTTTTAATGAAGTAAATTGATAGTGAGGTGGAGACGTTTATCATGAAAGGACTATATAATACAAGCTAGCCATATCAAGGTTTGTATTCATTCAATTCCCTGAGTGAGGCGACAAAGAACTCTTTTGACCACATCTCAAGGCCTTGCCTCTCCCTTTCATCCAAGAAAATAAAAACATCAGCTTTGGCCTTTGCTATATCAAGCATTTCAAATTTCTTTACAAACAAGTTCTTAACTTTCTCAAGCGTTAACTCCCCGTCTGTGGTTAAATCCCAGTGCCCACTTTGCACCAATCTAGCTTCCAGATGGTTTACATTAACAGGAACTCTTTTTCGCAAATACCAAAGATAATCATAGAAGTCTCTTCCCTTCACTCTACCTTTCCACTCTCTGGCCAGGCAAGCATGACATTTTCCTGCAAACAAATCATGCATAGGCATGGTCTTCACCTGAAAAGGAATAGGACGCATAAGATCCCTTACTTCGATATCAAAATCTCCTGGTGGCCTGGTATCAAGTTCAACCTTAATTTTTAAAACATGATTACCTTGAACCTTTGTAGAGATTTCTTGAGGAGCTGAAACCTTCATTAAATGTACTTTGGTTGATGCCTTAATGAAGGCAGACTCAACTTGGGATTCATTTTTTTTATTCTTAGGAGTAATTTCTACTGAAAAACCAAATGACTCCAGCTCAGTCTTCATCGCTTTGTGATAAGGAGCAAGATCAAAATCTTCCTTGCAACTAAGAAGAGAGAAGTCTAAATCCTCAGAGAATCTTGGGAGCTTATACAAAATTCGAAGCGCCGTTCCACCATAAAACAGGCCATGTTCAAAAAACTTCGCCCGCCAAAGACCCAAAAGTGCAATCTCCTGCATTATTTCTTTTAAAGCATTCTCATAGTCATCACTGGATTCACACTGATAACCTTCAAGCATATCTAAAACAATATTATCCATTTTTTAGCCTCATGTTTTTATAAACCATTCAGAAAAATCTTTAACTGCCTTATTCCTATAGTACTTGGCCAATTGATCGACTTTCTCTTTATCTAAATTAACTATTTCATCCTCATCAATTCTTAAATCATCATAAAGAAACTCTTCATAGCTAACTGAGTCCCCCCACTTTTTAATTCTTAGAGCTATATAATCTAAAAGGGCCTTCTCAGCACAGGCTAGTAAAAAACCTTCTCCTGATTCATTCACAAATCTTTGCACCCCCCAAGGGTAGGCCTGCTTATGAGTGTGACAATACTCAAAGCCACCCACCGGAGTCTCAAAAAACTTATTCCTCTGACTGGTCACGGCAGTCACAACACTTACCCTTTCAGGAATAAGCCCATGAAATGAAAGTGCGTACTCCAAAGAGACATATGATGGCCCATAGATAAGATTACTTAAAATTTCTTTCGAGTAAGGAGACTTCCTAAGATCCTTTGACCATATATAAAGTCCTTTCTTAACTCGAATAATATATTTATCCCTTATTAATTTTCCTATATCACGGCGGACATGCCCACTCCCCTCGAGGGCCTGGGAGAGCTTTTGGTAATCAAAATAGTTACTTTTTATTTTGTTTGTAAGTGAAATTACATTCATTTTGACTCCAGTATGTGACACAAATTGTAACATATTGGTCTAAAATTTTGAACCAGTAAGTAACATAAAACGTCACATACTGGTCAAACTTTCGAGAGATATGTGTTTAACTAGCTGTTTTTACGAGAATTATAATTATGATGCCACTGCCACCTTAAAGTTGTAGCTTATTAAGAGATATAGAGAAACATTGTGCTCGCGAATCTTTCTTGTTCCACTATTAACGTAATCTACATCAGTCTCATCCCTTTCACTATCATAAGAAAAACCTAATTGAAGCTTAAAAAAGCCCCCTTTTCCTTAGGAATACGCCAGTGAAAGAGGGGGCTAAAAATAGACGTAAAACTTTTAACAAGACTGTTTGATTTTCTTCAAACATGAAAAGTTGCAATGACAATTAATCGAGCTAAAGCCCATGCGTTAATAGTCGTACAAATGCTCCAATACCCCTTGTTTTTCTATTTCAGGAAGTATCGAATGGAGCTTTTGAATAGGAACCAAAAGCGCATGTCGTTTCGATTTGAGTATTGTTACAACCTGGCTTTCAAAAAGCTTCAAGGAAGCCAAAGGCTCCACTAGCTTACTTTTAAATATTCCAGACACTAGGATTTCATCGTTGCCGGATATCTCAATAAATTGATACCCGCTTCCCACAAGTTTTGGAACAATTTCGGTAAACGGACCCCAGCGAGGAATTCCAATGAGCTTTTTCCCATCCTCTTCGGCTAGTAATTCTACCGACTCAGGCAGCTCGCCCTCTCCAGAGATGACAGCGTAGATTAATTTATCACTTGCCTCGTAGGCCGTTTTGGCGCCAAGGCCAATAAGTTCCGCATAAACGCTTTTGACCAAAAACTCAGCGGTAAAGAACAGCTTTCGCTCCGTCTTCCTTAAAAAGTTTTCGCCAAAAAAAGACGTTTCGCCCCACACCTTTTTCACCCAAGGCGAGAATTCAAACTCATACCAGGCAGTGTGATAGATAAAGTCGCTATAGGCCTTATTTGCCTTGGCAATAATCTTCTCCTCCTTCGGAGTGTTATCATTGGCGGTGAAGGCGAAGAATCGCCCTATTGTATTCTCATAAATCCCTTTTATAAGATATTCCACGGTTGTGCTTACACCGATAACTTGAAGCATGGTCATATATTCGCCATTTTCAGGATAGGCCTTCGAAGTCAAAAAAGTGACCTTGTCGTACAAACTCCAGTACTCGTCAATGCTGGCAAAAAAAGGAAAGTCGCTCGGACTCTTCCCGCTCATTAAGAAGTCCGCATACTCTTTTGGATTAAAGACGAGATACCATTCCGGCACTGTTAAAAAAGTTTGCTCCTCGCCTCTGTAATATTGCGCCAAGGCGGAAATCTGGTCCCTAAGTTTCCCTTGGTTTGCCGGGTAATACTTATCCCAAAGCTTATTGGAGAATTTATTTTGGGGATCAAGGCGCTTTTTCAGGTCGAAAAACTCTTGGTGCCGAGGATAGACCTTAGCAAATTGCTTCTGCGTGGCATGGGGTTGGTATGGAAGGTAATAAGCTCCTCCCACATCGATTACCAAATCCACCATCTCCCGTGTCCACTTCTTTACTGCCGACCTCGCCTCTTCAGAAGTTTCCTGTTGATAGTAAACCACAAATGCGAATACTTCAGACTTTGCCCAAGCAAGAATAGAGCCTGGATCCTTGTTGGCATGCCTAATGGAGACATTAATGATATTCACATCGTTTTTGTTAAATATGTCCTTCATGCGAGGATAAAAGTCGTCAAACCTTTCAACCGGCACAAAGTATTCACGGAGGACATAGGTTTTGTCTTCCCTGGAAGACGGTTCAAGCTCTTTGACATCATAGCTTGCCTCCCAGTTTCTCCAAACTACTCTCTCGGAAGAATAGTAAGAAGGGTCAAAGATGTTCTTGCGGATCCATTTTCCGAAATCAAACCCAGCGACAAGCTCCACTAGATAAGGTTGGAGGGGGTAATCGCGACCTTTTGGAATCATGCGCTCTTGGTGGGTCAGCTCCTTGTCCGTTTTATACCAACTGATATCCAAGACATCCTCGTAATCAGGGGGATAGATATCGGCGTTGGTAAAAACTATTTTTTTGTTACCTCTTATATTTTTAAAGAAATGGTCTTTGTAATCCTTAATCTTGAGCTCTTTTACCTTACGCTCAACTTTAACATTGTCATCAAGCTTAAGGGTCACCTCGCTTATAACTCCAAGACCTCCATACCCTCCAATCGCCCCATAAAAAATTCCAGAATTATCTTGGGGAGATGCACTAATAACCTCGCCATCGGCCGTCACCAGTGTAAAGCTCTCCACTGACCCGATCACCGGACCTTTTCCAAGGTAGCGGCCATGCACGTTAACACTAAGCGAGCCGCCTACAGTGAAGTTTGCGTAGGTTTGCATAATTTGAACCGAAAGGTTCTCTTTATCGATAACTTCTTGGAGATCTCGCCAAGTGATCCCGGCCTGGACAGTAACTTTTTTATCCTCGGGTTTGAATTCAACGACTTTGTTGTAACCTCGCATATCCAAATGTAAAGAGTTTCTTAACATCACCTGGCCGCCCTGGCTGTAATGCCCGCCCCCTATGCTGATCCTGCCGTCATGATTTTTTACCAATTCTGAAATCTCTTCTTCCTTGGTGGGACGCTCGATCCGGGAGGCCTGCTCGCTGTAGAGATTTGTTACTTCCCTAACCCTTTTATCGCTGAGCGGGGCATTAAGATTGTGCCCTCCGCTCATTTTAATAAAAATTAACAAGAAAGCGGCAATAAGAACGCTACCAATCAAAGAAACTCGAAGGAAGAATTGCAAAATATGATCCCTTTTAACTATAATATAAGCATGTACCAAAATTTTAATCGTAGACAATTTGTAAAGCAAGCAGTCATCTTCTTAAGTTCTCTTGAAGGACTTAAGTCTTTTGCCTTTGCCCCAGAGACACAAGGCAACTTTAAATATGTTTACGGAAACGACAAACTCTCAAACGATTTTTTTCCTTTCCTAGTAAACGTCTTCCACCTTTTTCCCGAGAAAGAGCTTCATGAGCTAATCAAAAAAGCTCAGTCAAAGCATGTATCCGACGAACAAATCTACAAAGAAGTTCAAGGCCAAATTTCGAAAATAAAACCTTTACTTGGCGATCTAACTTACGCTCTTCCAGCCTTAAAGAAGCAAAAGAAGATCATGGGCAAACAGACCCAAAACCTCCTTGGCGACCAGAAGGAAATCAACGGCTACCTGGAGATTGGCTCGTATGGCAGGTATCTCGACAATCTCGAAGAGCGCTTTTCCATAGAAAACATAGTGCTTATGGATGAAAAAGAGCCAGGTTTTGGACCCATCGACATCGTTGAACGAGGACAAATACGAAAAGCGGGAAAGCATATTGGGTTTAACGACTATGCCCCAATCGCTTTAAAAAGCAACTCCTTCGACCTTGCTACCATGTACATTGGCATGCACCACTGCCCTGTATCACTTAGGGATGATTTTTTGCAAAATATTAGGCAGTCTCTTACCAAAGACGGAAGTTTCATTATCCGCGACCACGATGCTCATAACGAAACACAGTCGCGCTTTGTGGCCTTGGCCCATGACGTATTTAACATGGGCACAATGGAGAGCTGGAATTTCAATCTTAAAGAGCGAAGAAACTTTTACTCCTTGGAGTTTTTGGACCGATTAATGCTCAAAAACGGTTTTAAAAGAGCTAGTGAGCACATCTATCAACCTGGTGATCCTACCAAGAACGCTCTTATGAGATATATTAAAGCGTGAAAAGGCTTCTTAAATACATCCTCATAGCCTCGATCTCCTGTGTTTTTCTTATCTATGCGTTGATGTCGGGCTTTCTATGGTGGAGCGAGGCCAACCTTCCCAAGGACTCAGGCCTTGGCTCCCTACACATAAACTCTGAAGAACAGCACAAACTTCTTTTAATCGACTCAGGCAAGGAGGGCCTGAAAAGAAGAATCGATGCGATAGAATCTGCCCAAACCACAATTGAGCTTGAATACTTCATCTATGAGCTTGATCTCGCCTCGCAAATCATAACCCAAAAGCTTATTGAAGCTGCGTCGCGTGGAGTGGAAATCAAAATACTGGTGGACTTCTCTGCGCCCGTTTTCAAACTAAGGCCTCAATACGCGAGCTTCCTCAATAAATACGGCATCAAGGTTCGCTATTACAATACCGCCCCCCTGTTTCAATTCATTAACATTCAACACAGAAGCCACAGAAAGTTTTTGATTGTCGACTCCAAAACCGTAATCACGGGCGGAAGGAATATAGGAAGCGATTATTTCGACCTTTCAACCCACTATAACTTTCTGGACACAGATATTCAGGTTACAGGCCCCATTGTAAAAGACATCAGGAAAAGCTTTAATTCTTACTGGGAATCTTCTTTAGCTAGTGAGCCTGAATTAATAACAGAGACCATTACTGGATTCGTTAACCAAACAGAAGTGAAAAGAGTCCTTTCAAGTTTGGACGCTCAAATATTCCCAAAGGCTGAATTCGAGTGCAATAACATCGACTTTGTTACTGACTCTCCAGGGCTTGAGCTAAAAAATAGAAAGGTCTATTCATACCTAGAAAACAAATTAGCCAGCGCCAAAGAAAGCGTGTTTGGTGAATCTCCCTACTTTGTCCTAAGACCTGATGGCCTAAACCTTCTGGCCTCACTTGCTGAACGGAACATCAAGCAAACGTACCTAACAAACAGTCTGTACTCCACCGACGCTTATTACACCGTATCCGCTTTTTTACCTGTAGCGGACAATCTCCTGGATCTAGGAATCAAGCTTTACCTCTACAATGGAAAGGCATTAGAGCCTGATCATCAATCACGCTGGGGACTTCACGCTAAAAGAGCGGTTATTGATGGCAGGCACACTTTAATTGGTACCTATAATATTGATCCTCGTTCAGCGAATCTTAATTCGGAGGTTTTAATTTCCTGCAACGATAACGAACTATTGGCCAAGAGAGTTTTATCTAGTATGAAAAGCAGACGAAAGAACGCTTGGCAGTTGCAAGATGCAAAAAGCGATGTTTATACGGTGATAACCAAGGAAGCGGCCTGGAGGCAGAAGATAAAAATGCTGGTCGTTCTGCCATTGGCAAAGATATTTGACTTTTTACTGTGACACCTAGAGTGTAGCGACCACTTTTTGCTAATTCTCTATCTCTTTCCTCTCCCACGCGTTCATCATATGAGAGCATGCCTCCTCAAACCAACAAAGTCGAAAGCACTACAGAAATACTACAATAGCCGAATTCGTTTTAAACTATTTAATGAATCACTTTAATTTTTTTCTTAACTTTGTCAATCTGCCCTTATCTCTTTTAGAAAGTTTTTCAGTGGCAGCTGTCCAACCACCAGTTGGTATAAGGTGAGCATTTTTTTGTAAATATTCGTAGGTTTGTTTGGGATAGACATTCCAACATTCTCTCAAAGTCCAGCCCACAGCTTTTTGAACATAGTAATGGTTATCTTCTAAATGAGGATCGACCATTTTTATGATCGTCTTATATGGAACATATTTTTTCCTCATTTGAGAATAATATTGTAACCCCACCATTGAAGCCCTACGCTCCCACGGATTTGAAGAATTGTTCCATTTATCAAAAATACTTTTAAACTCTGCAGATTTATACTCATTGAGTTTTGCCATAACATTGCTGTATTCATCGGATAAGGCCCAGTTATCAATCCGCTTTACCCACCTTAACAACTTTTTTCTATTTGAATACAGCTCTTCAATCGGGCGTTTATTAACGAAATGAATAGCAATTAAGGAAAGATCAAACACATCTGAATTTTGCCAAATATAATCCCAAATTTTCCACTGCTCTTTAATTGAAAACTCAGAAAATGAAAAACCTTGTTGTCCTAATTTTCTTATTACCGGAACTCGAATATTGTAATGCTCATAATACTTGTATTCACTACCGATATAATTCTCAGGCAAATATTTAGAAGGTTGAGGAGCCCCTCTTAATTTCTTCAATGCTGACTGAACTTCGGTTAAATATTTCTTCATATATGAAAAATATACTAATGAATTATTACCCCATCAAGTCGTAGTGGTGGAGGTGGTGGGATTCAAAAGACTTTTAACTAGCGATCACTACAAATAACTACAATAAATTCAACGATATTATAAACTTACGAACCAAGGGTCTTTTGGCCTAGTATTGTCTACAATTGTGGCAAATTGGCTACAAATTTCTAATTTGCAACATTTCTGCCACAATTTTTATGGTGGAGGCGGTAGAAAGGTTTCGCCAATCATTAGGGCTTCTGGCTTGAAATATCTCGTTTTCTACATGAAAAGTAATATTCATCCCTAGGACCACCGAAAGCATATCCTTGCTTCTTAGATTCAACTTTATAGCCACTAGGACAAACTTTCTCCATCTCTTAAAAACAATAGCCTTATATAAGTGCCCAGAGTTGTGGCAGTTTCGACTACAAGCTGTAGAGTGCCTTCAGTCCTGAAGAGTTAAGCTAGGTGAACCTCCCATAATAAAAGCATTCTACATTCTCGCAACCTTTAAGGAGAAAGAATCCTACCTCTACCACAAGGTAGAGACCTTAATAAAGAATCAAGAAAGTCTTAAAGTCTTTCAAAAAAATAAAAGTCCATCTGCCTATCAAGTTAATAAAATTTAAAAATATTAAGAGAGCCCTAACACCTATACCTTAAAGAATATTAATCTTTACAACAACACGATCTTTCCTAAAATATCAATTCATTCAAAAACATGGAGGTTGATATGAAACTAGTTGTAGTTATGTGTTGTTTTATTATTTCCTTTGCCCAAGCAAATGAAAAACGCTTTTTTGGTAGCGTAAATACAACCCTTTCTTTCACTGAAACAGGTGAAGACGATAGCAGTACTGTTAAAAATGAGTATGACCTTGATACTTATGGCCTAGGGTTCGGATTTGAGTACCAACTACAGCCCCAAGATTCATTTTACTCATTCAATGTAGGTCTTTTATACGAGCTTGAAAGAGATGTTGATCAGGTAGCTGTAGTTGCCCCTGGAGGTGCAGGTGTATCAAGAGACGATCTTCCATCAATCCAGATGACTTCAGTCTATGGTTCTTTTTATCTTCCTGTAGCTGAGAACATATCCTTCATTTCAGGTTTTGCTTATTACAGCCCAGATGTAAGTACCAAAGGAGTTTTTAAGAATTATGATATAGATCCAGGATATGGGTATACTTTTGGCCTGGACTTTAAAATAGAGAAAGAATTCTTTGTACAAGTACTTCGTAGACAAGTTGTATTAGAAACGGAAGATGCAGATGGATACGAAGGCGAAATAGACCTTTCAAACATTACACTATTAGTGGGTAAATCTTTTTAACCTCACGCATACAGCCTCCCCTATGGGAGGCATCATAAAATATGATCGAAAACTTTTATAAGTGGTATTCAAACTTAAATAAAAACAAGGTACAGCAAAGGTATTCACCTCATAAGCCTCTTACGATTATATATACCCTGGCGAAGTCTTTAAAAGGAATTCGATGGATCGAATATAATAAAGATAGAGTTTTACTTGAAGACCTTATAGCAGAACATACAAACTTCAAAACCCGTCCAAATTGTCTCCATCCAATATGGCGACTTAAAAATGATTCTAAAGAGATAGACCTTTGGCAAGTTATACCTACCACTCTTAACGTAAACCAATCAGGTGATATTTCTCAAAGCGAAGCTAAGTCTATAAACCTAAAAGCTGGATTCTCAGATAGATTCTATAATTGGCTCCAGGAGCATAAGGCTGAAGGAAAGGAATTAATTAAGTTTGTAATCAGTGACAACTTTCCAGATACTCTCTCAGTCTCGATACTCAATTCGATAGGTTTGGAAAACATAGAGTTCAATACAGACAGGCCAGACGCAGTAAAAAGGGATCCAAGCTTTCCTAGAAAGGTTTTACAATTGTACGACTATAGATGTTGCTTCTGTGATCTAAAGGTATATTTGAACCAAAAGAGCCTTCCAATGGAAGCAGCTCATATAAGGTGGAAAGCAAGAGGAGGTGCATGTTGTGAAACAAATGGATTGGCTCTTTGTCCTACTCATCACTATACATTAGATCGTGGCCTTTGGTCCCTCAATCAAAGCTATGAGATTACAATAAGTGACAAAGCAATGATTGATGAAAAAAGCGATTCATTTTTCCGACCATTTATAGGCAAGAGCATCGCAAGTGGAATCCTTGATAAAACAAAGCTCCCAAAGGTTGAAAATATTATTTGGCATCAAGAAAATATATTAAAGTGATTGCTGTAGTTTGATAAGTTCAAGCTAAGAGGTGTACATATTTAAGGTCCTTAAAACGGAAGCTTTATAATTGGATTCTTAGAACAAAAGGTTGAAATGATTGTTATTAAAAAATTAAACAAAAAAGCGAAGCCGCCAACCCCTGAAGTCAAAATAGTTCTACTTGGCCTTACTCCAGGCAAGCAACAACACATAGCTATAAATGCCTCTACGAATGCGAGATCTGGCGCATTTAAGGGTTACATGAGAAAGCAGATATATGAATGGTTCAAAGAGTTAGGCCTTAGCAAATTCCTACAATTAGAAAATGAAGATTCTCTTTTCCAAGAAGAGCGTTTTACGACGAGTCTATTCACTACATCACTCCTCAGGGAACCTGTTTACTGCATAAAGGACGGAGAAGAGAAGAATTACACAGGTCGCAACCCTTTTCCATGGAAGAATGAAGATTTATATACTCTTATGAAAAAGACGCTAAATACGCTAGAGACGTTGCCTCCGGGTACTTTAATTGTGCCTATGGGACAGATCGTGTCCAAGGCTATTCAAAAGTACTCCGATCTAGATCAAAAACACTTCATTCTTCATGGTTTCCCCCACCCAAGTGGAGCTAATGGTCACAGGGGAAGGCAATTTGAAGAAAATAAGAGGAACCTCAAAAAAATAACTAAGAAGTTCTTAAGTCAAACCTCTCCCTTTTAACGAACATTGTCGTTCCCTTAGATCAATTTATGCTTTGGGAGCACATTTTATGGGTTCTTCCATAGGGCAGCATGAATTCACTTAGGGATGAGCGATGGAAGAGTTTATCCTTCTTGCACCATCGTTATTTGCGTCATGTTTTTTAAAGCTTTAATTTCATTGCCCACTTACTTCTCTGAGGCTCGAACCCCCATTCTCCCCATTGAGCTTTCTCAACTCCTCTAAAATCTCCCTTTGCAACTCAATACGTTTATTAATCTTAAAATACCACATCACGACTTCTCTACAAAAAAGGAATAAGAGTAGTATTAGTCCAGAAAACATCCCGAAGGTTACAAATTGATCCATCTATAGTTCTCCTATTTATTATTAGCCTAGATTTAGGTACGTCTACCCGTCACATGCACACCCGGCACCCTTATGACATGTTTCATTACGCGAAATACAGCTATCTCCACAGGCCTTTCCGACTGAGCATACTCTGCAACACTGTTGATTTTCTGCTACACTCTCCTCGTTAAAATTACTATCTAAAGCAGAACTGGGCTTTCTCCCTTCCCTAATTTCTTTTTTAAGGTATGAGCCATGACAATGGTAATCTCCAGTTTGATGATTATTATGACATCCATAAGAATTGGTTCTACCTGAATGTGCACTCAAATTAAAATTAAGTAAGACGCTAAATAGTATCAAAATCAAACTTGCTTTCATTTTTACTCCCCCCACTACTTCTAGTTATCAAAGCTGACTATCGGAATAGAACTTGATTTTTTAAAGTCGTTACATAAATAAATGAATTAATTTTGGCTAATGGCGAATATTAAAGGTTTTCACAGCTCAAATTTATTAAGAGCACTTTCATAACTTAAGGGTAGAAAAGATGTTAGTTTCCATTAAAAAGTCTTAACTCATCTGGATGCAGCATGCCGCCGAGAAGATAGAAAAGAAGGATGTGAAATGATCAAAATTGAAGAAATTAAAAAATCAAATTTTACCAAAGCTAGATTCGGTTTTCTTATATTGTCATTGTTAATTATGCCAAGAGTGGCTAACGCTGAATATGAAGCCCCAACAAGCTACAATGTCTCTATTTTGAGTGTGCTAATTGGGCCTACAAAAGCAGATGGAAAGAAGTGGGATGCAACTTTTAACTTTGGGAAGGCTGCAAGCGGAGCTTTAAGTTCTTTACCCGTAAGCGGAATAATCCCAGCACCTGCAATTAATGCGTTAATTAAAGGAGCTCCTAGCGGAAGTGCTGCCCCAGAAGTTTACGGTACAATTAAACATATAGGTCCTACGACGGCTGGCCTCGCTGCCATAGCTGGTACCCCGCTAGCATTACGGAAAAGAAGTAATGTAATCAAAAACACTTATACACCGGAGTTCAACACTGAGTACCTTGCCTGGCCAATGTTTAAAGATACTAGGTTCAGGATAAAGCTTTGGGATAAGGATATCAAGGATGATGACCCAATTGGCACCGTCGAATTAGTTGAGAAGGATATTAAACTGGCGGTAAAGATCGGTAAGCCGATATGGATAAAGGTAAATGAACAAAGTAGAAATCAAGTTCTATTCGTACAAATTTCTGCTTCAAAAGCTTTAGAACATGCCCCCCCTAAAATGATTGGGACACCTTACTATTGAAAAGAGGTAAGCTCTAAAGTTGAACTAGAGTTCGGTATACTTTTTCGATGAGCCTTTTGACTTGCTTACTGGGTATTTCTGGCTGTTAGCTTCGACTTTATCTAAGCAAGATTTTTCAATATCAATTCCAGATTTTTTAGCGATTCTCATAAGATAAATAAAGATGTCTGCAATCTCTTCTGAAACTTTTTGCTTAAGTTTTTCATCGTCATTTACCTGGTTTGACACTTCCTCTGAGGACCACTGAAATATTTCTACAAGCTCACTCGCCTCGACGCTAAGTGCCATAACTAAGTTTTTTATAGAATGGAATTGGTCCCAATCCCTCTCTTCAATAAACTTGGAAACTTTATCATCAATACTTTTTACATCTATAGAATTCACTAGAACCTCATTTATTTACCAAATACTAAAAACCTCACAAACTGACAAAGCCTAAGGATGGTTTTCCCTGGAATTAACTTCTAATTCGTTTTCAATTATATACTATGCAGAATAAAAAAATATCTTTCAAAATTATTAGCGATAGTTTCCCTACTTTAGAAAGACCTATTAAACAATATGACGCTCATTGCGTCACCTATCTCATTCACAATAATAAACAATTATATATTGGAGAGAGCTCAAACCTAAGATCTCGCTTTAAAGACCACAATAAGTCAAAAGATGACCACAAGCTAAAATCATCACAAATAATAATCTCAGATTACTTTAATAAAAGTGCGGTATACGACATTGAAACTAAGTTGATTAATTTTATGTTTGCGGACAATAAGTTTGAGCTAATAAATCGAAAAACAAAACAATCCTCTCACCAATATTTTATGAAGAGAGAGATCAATGAGCATGTTTTTCGCGGTATTTGGAAGGAGCTCATGAAGCGAGGTCTTGCACAAAATGACCTTGATTCTTTAGAGAACTCTAGTTTATTTAAATACTCACCATATAAAGAGTTTTCAGAGGAACAACTTAAAGCAGTTGAGAGCATTATCAAAGCTATCACAGAACCAACTGAAGAAACTTTAATTCACTTCGATGGCTCCAGCCTTAAAAGAAGAAAGATCAAAAACTCACCAGGAAAAGGCTTTGTTATTGAGGGAGCCCCCGGAACGGGAAAGAGCCTACTGGTAATCAAACTAATACAGGATCTAATTAAAACTTATGGTGTAGACCTTAGCATTGCTGTGTGTATACCTCAAACGTCGCTAAGAAGCACATTTAAGAGGCTACTGCGTCAGGCAAAGTTAAAAGTAAAGATTATAAAGCCAATAGATATGAGCAAGGACATAAAAAACAAGTATGACCTGCTAATTGTCGATGAGGCACACAGGCTAAAACAATACTTTGGAAGACAAGCAAAAGATCTCAAACATCTAAATAAAGGTGAATTTAATGAGCTAGACTTCGCGAGAAAAAAATCAAAAAACCTTATTTTGATGTATGACTCAGAGCAAACTGTTAGACCCGCAGACATTCCAAAGGAAACTATCAAGAAACAGAATTTCAAAACATTTAAACTCTCCCAACAGTTCAGAGTTTTATCAAATGGCGATTACTTAAAATTTATAAAATCTCTTCTACAGATGAACGATTCAAAGCCAGCCCCATCTCAAATAGGTGGATATAACCTTAAATTGATTGACTGCCCCCAAGGGCTGCATGATTTAATAAAAGCACATGAAAAAGAGGTGGGACTCTCTAGAATGTGTTCAGGCTACTTCATAAAGTGGAAATCCAAAAAACAGCCAACATTCTTAGACTTCAAAGATATCGGTCTTAAAGCCAAGTGGAATAGCACATTAGAAGGTTGGGTCAACAAAGCCTTTTCCGTCAACGAAGTCGGCTGCATCCATACATTACAAGGGGTTGATCTGAACTATGCAGGAGTCATTATCGGCGATGATATTTATTATGACCCCAATGAAGATAAGATAAAAGTCAACACTGAGAATTATAAGGACATTAATGGAACACCAATACTGGGAACAGATATGAATGACACCCAATTAACTGAGTACATAAAAAACATCTATTATGTTCTACTCACGAGAGGAATTCATGGAACTTATATTTACGTCAGAGATAAGAACTTACGGGCATACTTACAGAAATATATAAGTTAATACCCATATACCTAAAACCAAAAAGCACTGGTGGAGGTGCCGACAGACTTGCAAAGCTTTGTTTTCATTAAGGTCACAAAGCGAAGTGTAGCCAAAATAGCCATTAGTGACTTCGAAATTACGTCCATACTCGGCCCTTTCTAAAACATTTACAACTTACAAATTGTATTGCTTGGTCTGATTTATTTTATAACTACTAAATTGTGTAGGCAATAAAAATAAACTTATTCTTTAAGTTTACAGACATCAATTACTCTTAAGATATGGCTTCATTCTTAGAATTACTACCGTAGTCTAATAAACCATAAAAACATAAAAATGCTGTAACTAGAAATAAGAAGTCTTTCCAACTACCATAAAACGTCACTTTAAAGTAATGTGAAATATATAGAACAACTCCCGCAACACAAACAATGTAAGCAGTCCTTAATATAAATTTCATAATGTTAAATGTTTTTAGATTATGTAATTCAGCATACTTCAAAGTTAATGGTAGTACGAAAAGCGTAATCCATAGGCCAATAGTAATTGAAAAAAACAAGGTACCAGTAAAACTAGTTAAGTTCAAAGCGTAAAAAACTATCGAAAAAATAAAATATAAACAACTAATCATAAAAACTTTTTTCATTACTACCTCAATTTTCAATTATCCCCGCCTTAACAAAGAACTTCCCACGCTTCAAAATCAACTCCCTAATTCTTTTATGAATCTTAGCTTTTGGAAAATTCAAACTAATTTCTTCAATCAACTCATCTTGAACAGCTAAAATATTCTTATAAACAAGACTCATTCTCTCTGCAATCGTTCCCTCTTTGATACCGAGTAAGCTCTCCTCTAATGCAAGTCTCTTCTGCCCCACTTTCTCAAATGCAAATGCACCGCCCACTTTAAATAAAAATGACTTTGAAATATTAGGATAAATTGCAGTTGAAATTAAATCATAAAACGGAGAAAGGTCATGCTACTTATCGGTCATAAGAAAAGAAAGGTTCTTAGCGTGACTGTCATTATTTCCAATTAATAAGTTAAAGCAAACCCAATCAAGAAATCGAAATGAACTTTCAATTCTTTTTCTCGCTGTTACGTTCTCAAGCATCAGATTATAAACGTCCTCTAAGTCCGGGCCTCCTTCAGCTTCATACTTTTCATCACTCGTTATACCAATGGCCTGACAAAAGTCCTGCTGATGAAGTCGCTTCACTTGATCACCATCTTTGTTGCGGTCATATCTTTCAATCACAAAAAGAGGATGTTCTCCTTCGATTATTTGAACCTCAGGAACATTCATTCCTATTCTAGCCCTCATCACTTCCGAATATATGTGTTTTTCATGTATTTTTAATTATTTTATTGATTTTGGTATTTCGAATTTCTTCCGGGTGTAGCAGGTGTAACATGAGAGCAATAATCGACATAATTTTAGCAGTAATTTTCTCCCTAACTCTTGGCTCCGGAGCACTTAAAGTGTTTAACACAAAAATGAAAAAGGAAGCCCTAATCAAAGTACAAAAAGGGCTTCCTTCACTAGAAAGTTTTACGAAGAAACTTACAGCTAAGCACCATTAGTGATTGCTATCCTGTGAACCACAGTGAGGCATATTTGGAGCATATGGGTTATGAACCTTTGCCATCTTACTGCTATTTTGTACCCATTTCTTTTTAACCATCGGGCAAGAATAGGCATTATACTTTGATCCCACGTCATACTTATTAACAATATGAATCAGCGCCATAGAAACGAGATGATAATTCTTATTATTTGCCTCTCTGTCATTTGAAGCTTTAATTTCTTTTAGTTTGCCTTTTGAGAAGTCTAAAAGCTTTGCAACTTCTTTGTCTTCAATAGCATCAATTGCTTTTTTTAGTTTCATGGCATTTGATTCAACGGCTTTAGCATCATACTTGAAAAATGAACTGTGGAGAGCCTCATTCGCTTCCAGAGCTAATACTATCGATTTTTTTGCAGCTTCGCTCAGGGATTTTCGATCCC